>Ga0070762_10001671_pt1 | contig 10328 bp, 12 predicted proteins | sample HubBroMetageREF2_FD_66726 | JGI IMG/M metagenome (GOLD analysis project Ga0070762, IMG submission 66726) | Reference soil microbial communities from the Hubbard Brook experimental Forest, New Hampshire, USA - Hubbard Brook CCASE Soil... | ecosystem: Environmental > Terrestrial > Soil >... | reverse complement strand
TCGAAGTCCGCAATGGCCAGCGGCACGCCAAACGTACCGCGTCCACCCCCGCCCTCTACGCCAGTGGAAGACGAGGCTTTGCCAGCGAATGGAAACAGCAGCGCAAGAAACAACCAGACCACACAGGTTCCGGTTGTCGGTCCCTGTCGGCGCTGCCCTTTTTTGTCTGCTGACGTCATCATATATATCCTGCCACGCGGGCTACGGTTCCGGCCAAAATGCCGTTTTGGCACACTCAAAGGATACCATTCGACTCGATATTGCCAAACCGCATTGGATGCCAAGTTTTACAGGTATTAAAACAGGGCGGTCGCCCTTAGTGACATATGTCACTCTCACTTGTGACGAGTAGCGCCGCGCCCTGTGTCTGCACCACGTATCCTTCTTTCATACTCATTACTCTCGTTCGCCTTCTATTTCTCGTTGGCAGCGAATCAGGAGCTTCATTTCATGGCCAGCCATTCCACCGCATCGCCCCCGGCCACTCATCCCGGCGTAACCACGCAACAGGTGTATATTCTGGCCAGCGCATGCCTCCTTGTTGGGCTGTTCTTGGGTTATTTCCTGCTCGGGAGACGCGCCGCTCCCACTGTGGCCGGTGCGCAGGTGACCCAAGCTTCCAAGCCTTCTATGGGCGGGCACCCCAAGCTGACCCTGGAACAGATGAAGCAAATGGCGGATGTGCAAGCTTCGGCACTGATTGAGAAGTCCAAGACTGATCCGAAGAATGCCGCTTTGCTGGTGCAAATCGCGGGCATCTACCAATCAACGCACCAATTCAAAGAAGCTGCGGGCTATTTCGATAAAGCGTTGAAAATTAACCCGAAGGATGTGTCAGCGCGTACCGCGATGGCGTCTTGTCTCTACTATTCGGGTGACGTAGATGGGGCGGTGAGCCAATTGAATCAATCGCTGAAGTACAACCCGAAGGACGCGAATTCCCTCTTCAACCTGGGGATGATCAAGTATCAGGGGAAAAAGGATCCAGTCGGCGCCATCGCCACGTGGGAACAACTTCTTAAATTGAATCCGAACCTGGATCGCAAACCGATCGTCGAGCAAATGATCGCGGAAGCCAGGACCAGCGCGGAGACGAAAACGGGCTCCACCACTGTCAAGAATTAGGCGCTGCGCCCATCCCGCAACAGAGGCTATGCAAAACGTGAGCGAACTCAAAGCAACGATGAGCACTTTCTGGAGTTGGCCACAGGCCGTATCACTTGCGGTTGCGGCCCTGTTGCTCGGTGTGTGTGGAGGTTGGCTGGTCCGTCGATCGTTCGCAGCAGCGCCTGCGCGTGTCGTCGTCAGTGCCGGTACCGAGAATGCTCCGGCCAATCAGCCTGCCATGCCCGCACAGTCCGCTCCCCCTCCCAACTTCGGCCTGCAGGAGGAAATGCCGTCGGATCAGGCGCTGAAGCAAGCCGCCGACGCGCAAGCCGCATCGTTGCTGGAACAACTTAAAGGCGCGCCTGCGAATGCGGGCTTGCTGGCGCAAATTGGCAACATTTATTACGACGCGAAGCAGTACGCCATTGCCTGCTCAGCCCGGCGACAATTCCGTTCGCACCGACCTCGGCACCGCGTATTGGTACACCGGTGACGCGAATGCCGCGATCGCCCAGTTCCAAAAAGTTTTGGCGTCAGAGCCCACCAAGCCAGACACACTTTTCAATCTCGGCATTGTGACCTGGCAAGGCAAGCACGATGGTCAGGCCGCCATCGCCGCATGGCAAAAGCTGCTGGACACCAACCCCAACTACCAGAACAAAGAAAAAGTCCTGCAACTGATCGCCCAAGCGCAGGGCCGTTGAGGCCTGGGGTAACATCTTGGCAATCGAAGTCACTCCCCGCTACGACGCTCGCGAAGCCGACGAGATTCTCTCTGTGATCTCATCTGTAGAACTAAGGCCGCAGTTTCGTTCTCGATGGCGATTTTGGATTCCGCGACTGGCTGCGGCAATGCTCATTCCCGTTTTGCTGCTAGCGCTCACAGAAGGCGCACTTCGCCTTTTCCATGTCGGCTATTCCACAAGCTTGATGGAACCTTGCGTTGTTCATGGACAACCGACCTCCTGTTACAACTTGTTCTTTGCCGCTCCCTTTTTCCCACCGGGCATCATCAAGACTCCGCAGTTCTTTTCCATGTCTCCGCAGAAGCCCGCAGGCACATGCCGCATTGTGGTCCTTGGTGAGTCCGCAGCTATGGGCGACCCCGATCCCGCCTACGGCTTCAGCCGCTACCTGGAAGTCATGCTTCGCCAACGCTTCCCCTCCACAAAGTTCGAAGTAATCAACACCAGCATGGTCGCCATCAACTCCCACGTTCTGCTGCCCATCGCCCGCGAATTGGCGAGTTACCGACCCGATCTATACATTATTTACGGCGGAAGCAATGAGGTGGTTGGCCCTTATGGGCCCGGAACCGTCTTGACTGCCTCTTCCATGAGCATGCCTGTCATTCGTAGCAGCATCTTTGTGCGTTCCTCGCGTCTCGGACAGTTGCTGACAAGTGTCGGCAGTTCGCGATCTGAATGGCGAGGCATGGAGATGTTCCTCAATAAAGAAGTATCCGCCGACTCGCCCCGGCATATCGGAACTTCCAGGTCAACCTGCACGACATGGTGGAGGCCGCACACGTCGCAGGTGCACGGGTCATTCTTAGTACCGTCGCAACCAACCTTCGCGATTGCCCGCCTTTTGCATCACTCCACCGGGCGGGCCTAAGCGCCGACGCGCGGCATAACTGGTCATCCCTCTTGCAACAAGGCGTCGCCTTTGAAAATGCTGGTGCGTTCGAGGAAGCTCTAAGGCTTTATAGTTCTGCAAGTGCGATTGATGATCAGTTTGCAGAACTGCAGTTTCGCATCGGACACTGCTATTGGAGCCTGGACGCGTTTATCGGTTGACCATGTGATATTCATCGGTATCAGGGCATCTGACCAGGATGACCGCGCTGATTCACTGGCCCCTAGAACAGTGTCCCTACATGCATCTGCTCTGCCGAACCGGCCCCAAATTTTCAAGCGGTGGCTAAGCCGCTCATCCCTATGATGCTACAGTCCCATTTCACATGTGATGACCATCACGCGCCGCCAGAGGCCGTGCGCCGTTCTGAGTCATATTCCCCATTTGTGATGCGAAATCACACAACGGTCTGATGTGGGAATTTGCACTACGCGGAGAAACTCAGGCGTCGGGAGGGGGCACACCAGCGGTTTACAGCGCTAGGATAGCGTGGCCAAGCTGCTTCATGCCGAGACATTTACTGCATTTATTTCTTACCAAGGATGCCGCGTGGTGTGCGCAGGAAAAGCGGCATTCGATGCAACACAGAGAGTAATTCCCTCCGCACACCAAAAGTAGGCGGCCAACACACGTGTTTCACTTACGATACCCCATTCACATGCTCGTGAAAAGGCTTTAGAAAACAGCCGCAAACCGCGATCCGATCGCACTATCTCAAACAGCCGCGCTAGAACTGGATTGTCGAGGAATGGCGTCGAAACTGATTCTCCCAGAGAACTGGAAGCTGCGTGAACCAATGTGGGCCCATCGCTCCCGGTGGACCACCGTTGCAGTCGAGAGAGCGGGTTCAGTTCTCTATCAGCACTGATGTGTGATACAAGGTGTCTCATTCGGGAGGATTCAGCTGTGGCTATTCGCAATAAGAATTCCGTCAACCGTCGTAATTTCCTGAAAAGTGCCGCCGTTGGCGCCGCGGCGATAAGCGCTGTTCCCGGAGTTCCCGCCGCTTCGGCAACCCCGGCTCCCAGAGTACCTGCCGCATTTCCGATCTCTCCCGAGGCCGAACTTCCCTCTTCACCCGCGGAAATTCTCACCACCGATCGCAGCGGCTCTGATTTCATGGTCGATGTCATCAAGTCTCTAGGTATCGAATATGTTTGCGCCAATCCCGGCTCTAGTTTTCGTGGACTGCACGAATCGATCATCAATTACGGCGGCAATCGTTCCCCGGAATTCATCACCTGCTGCCACGAAGAATCATCCGTTGGCATGGCGCACGGCTACGCCAAGATCGAAGGCAAACCTCTTCTCGTCATGGCGCACGGGACCGTTGGTCTGCAGCACGCAGCCATGGCCGTCTACAACGCCTACTGCGATCGGGTGCCGATCATGATCATCGGCGGCAATCTGATCGACGCTACCAGCCGCATTTCCCAAGTGGAATGGGCCCACAGCGTTCAAGATGCCGCCTCCATTCTGCGCGATTACGTTAAGTGGGACGATCTCCCTATTTCCTTAACGCACTTCGCTGAATCCACGGTTCGCGCCTACAAAATGGCAATGGCGCCGCCGATGCTGCCAGTGCTCCTTATTGTCGATGGCGAACTGCAAGAGAATCCTATTCGCGCTGACGCATCCTTAGAGGTGCCGAGGCTCACGCCGACGGCGCCTCCGGTAGGCGACTCGGGTGCCATCGAAGAAGCCGCGAAACTTCTCGTGTCCGCGCAAAATCCGGTTCTCATCGCTGGCCGGTCCGCGCGTACGCCTGCGGGCATCACCTATCTCGTAGAGCTTGCCGAGACCTTACAGGTTCCCGTTATCGATCAGATGGATCGCATGAACTTCCCCACGCGCCACCCGCTCAATCAGACTGAGCGCAGCCGCGAACTCATCTCTTCCGCTGATGTGATTGTCGGTCTTGAGGTCAACGACTTCTGGGGTGCGGTTCATTCTTTCCGCGACCAGATGGAACGAACATCTCGCCCCATCGCGCGTTCCGACGCCAAAACGATCAGCATCAACTCCGCCAATCTTTTCGTGAAAAGTAATTACCAGAATTTCCAGCGCTACCCCGAAGTGGATATCGACATTCCTGCCGACACCGAAGCCACACTGCCTGCACTCACCGAAGCGGTGAAACGCAATCTCGACGCCAGCCGCAAATCTGCTTTGAGTGACCGTCGCGCCAAACTCGCCGCTGCCCATGATGAGACGCTTCAGCGCACCCGCGATGCTGCCGCATATGCCTGGGACGCCAGCCCAGTCAGCACTGCCCGCCTTTCGGCAGAGCTCTGGAATCAGATTAAGGATGAAGACTGGTCACTCGTCTCCACGGTCGGCTTTCTCAGCCGCTGGCCGCTTCGCTTGTGGGATTTCGAAAAGTCCTATCACTACATCGGTGGAGCAGGAGGCTACGGCATCGGCTACAATGCTCCGGCCTCGGTCGGCGCAGCCCTGGCCAATCGTAAGTACGGCCGCCTCACCCTGAATATTCAATGCGACGGCGACCTGATGTATGCCCCCGGAGTCTTGTGGACCGCAGCGCATCATCGCATTCCGCTGCTCACCGTGATGCATAACAATCGCGGCTATCACCAGGAAGTTATGCAAGTGCAGATCATGGCCGACCGGCACAGCCGCGGCATTGATCGCGCCAAGATTGGCACCACGCTCACTGATCCTCACATCGATTTCGCCAAGCTCGCGCAAAGTATGGGCGTGTATGCTGAAGGACCTATCGCAGATCCCAAAGATTTAGCTCCGGCGATCACCCGCGCCATTCAAGTGGTGAAACGAGGCGAGCCCGCGCTTCTCGATGTCATCACCCAGCCGCGTTAACGAGAACCCATGACCACTTTCATTCGGATCGCCGCGAAAAAAGTAAAATTTGCAGCATTCACGCTCTCGCTGGCCTTTACGTGTTCCGCTCGCCTGCAAGCGCGCCCTCCGGCGGATCCGCAGAATGGCAAAGCTGTTTTCGAAAAGCTGGCCTGCTTCCGTTGTCACGGCAGCGCGGGTGAAGGCATGTCGCAACCATCCTCAGCAGGTAAAGATTCCGGGCCTCCAAAAATTGCGTCTACACATTTGTCGCTTCAGGATTTCGTACACACCGTTCGCGAGCCGAGAGGCCAGATGCCGCCATTTGGGCCAAAGCAAGTGTCTGACGCCGAACTCGCGGACGTCTACGCATTCCTGCAATCGGCCTCTTTGCAAAAGAAGATCGAGCTGCCCTCCACCGCCAATTCTCAAAATGGCGAGCACTTTTACAATGCGTTCGGCTGCTACGAGTGCCACGGATATCAGGGACAAGGATCGGTGCAAACCGGAGGTTCGCGACTCGGTCCACCACAGATTCCGTTCTCCGGCTTTGTCACTTATGTTCGCCAACCTGCCGGACAAATGCCACCGTATACGGCAAAGGCTGTTTCCGATGCGCAACTCGCCGATATTTATAGCTTTTTGCAATCCCGGCCGCAGGCTGCGCCGTCCAAATCGATTCCGCTCCTGAATAAATAGAGCTTCGCGTGGGACTTTTGCGCTATTCGAGCATTTTGAAACGCGAAGGCCATGTCGCATGGCGATGGATCGGCGGAGTAGGCTCCTTGCTTTCCGGCAGGCTACACCCTAACCTAGATTTCTTATGCCCAACTTCTCTCCCGAGATGCTCACCATCGGCTTCATTTCCTATGTAGTCTTCCTCTTCTCCACCACATGTCATGAAGCAGCTCATGCGTTAGTCGCCAAACTCGGCGGTGATAATACCGCGGCCCTCGGCGGCCAAGTTTCTCTCAATCCCATCCCCCACATTCGCCGCTCACCCTATGGCATGGTGATTTTTCCTCTGCTCAGTTTTTTCCTGCTAGGGGGAAGCATGATCGGCTTCGCAAGTGCTCCTTACGACCCAGACTGGGAGCGCCGTCATCCGCATCGTTCGGCGTGGATGGCTTTGGCTGGGCCAGCGACAAATTTTCTTCTTATGTTGCTTGCTGTTGTCGCGCTCCGCGTTGGCATTTCACTTCATCTTTTTGAACAGCAGGGATTCGTGGGCATTTCGCTGTATGTCTTGTTTTCTTTGAATCTATTGCTAGGGATTTTTAATTTGCTTCCTGCGCCGCCGCTCGACGGTAGTACGGCCATCATGCTCTTCATGAGTGAAAATCAGGCTCAGCGTTATCTGAACTTTATTCGCGGCGGAAATTTCGCGTTGCCTGGACTGCTGGTCAGCCTGGTCCTATTTCGCTATATTTTCCCCGATGTGCAGCGCTTTGCGATGCGCCTGTTTTTCTAGACTCCAGGCCCAACTTCGGTTTCAGATTGGCACTCATCCTTCATTCTCGCGCTAATTTCGAACACATCCGCCCGCCGAGCATCCGTAACTCATTGCGCTGTAACACGATTCTTCCTTAGTCTTGGCCGCTCAACTGCTCCTCCCTTGCTTGGAGGTCCTCATGAGCCTGACCGAAGCCCTGCCCCTCGCCGCCGCCACCCTCGTTGAAGTTTCAGGCTGGGATGAAGATGAATTGTTCTTCGTGGAAAAATCTGCAATGTCCACCGACGAGTTCGAAAGCAGCTATATTGCTCTTCGTCATCATCTATCTGAAGGCGCCATCATTTTTTTCAGAACGATTCAGTCTGCCTACCTCCATCGTCCCAATCCTATTGCTTTCGAGGTCGAGTCTCTTGGCTATGATGCGGACGGTCAGCAGCAATTTCGTCTAAGTGCCGCACAACCTCGGCACGCGCAGACGCGCTACTCTGTCAATTGATTCCCTCCCTTTTTGACACAACGCCCCTTTTCGACATTTCGTTCTGAGTCATTTCCATTTCATCTGCAAGTTCACTGTTTCATTTGTGGCTCGTGGCTCAACCGAAGTCTTGAGGTATTCTTGAAAACCACTTGCCATGTTCATTGGCCACTTTGCCGTCGGTTTCGCTTCGAAAAGATTTGCGCCGCATGCCTCCATGGCAGTGTTACTTGCCGCGCCGTTGCTGAGCGATCTGCTCTGGCCGATTTTCCTGCTGCTCGGCTGGGAACACGTGCGCATCGATCCTGGCAATACGCGCTTTACGCCGTTGGACCTTTGCGATTTTCCCTGGTCGCATAGTCTGATAACCAACATAGTTTGGGCTACCGCATTCGCATCGATTTATTGGTTGTGTAAGCGCGATACAACCGGCGCGTTGGTGGTGTGGATTGGCGTGCTCAGCCACTGGCTTCTCGACTGGATCACGCATCGTCCCGACATGCCGCTGTACCCAGGCGCTCATCAACGCTACGGTCTCGGCTTATGGAATTCCGTCGCGGGTACCATGGTCGTCGAGCTCCTCATGTTCGCCATCGGTGTGTGGCTGTACATACGCGCTACCAAGCCGCGCGACCGCATTGGCCGTTACGCGTTCTGGGCGTATGTGCTCTTACTTCTAGCAGCCTACATTGGTGATCGTTTCAGCGCGCCGCCAGGAAGCCCGAACGAAATTGCCTGGAGCGGACTTGTGGCGATGCTGATTCTTCTACCGTGGGCGTGGTGGTTCGATCACCACCGTATCGCCATCGAAAGAGCGCCGGCGAGCACGACGAATTAGATCAGGTCAATCTCCGCACTCGGAAGCTTCGATTTTCTCGGCCATCACCAGCATCTTGGTAACGCTGTTCCAGTTTCGTCCAGTGGCAGGAGTCTGCAGAATCTTGTCGAGCGCGGCCCAGGAAAATTTCGGCCGCCCCATGCCATTTGGGAAATAAATGTACAACTCTCGCCCATCGACCTTGATTTCCTCGACTTCACTCTTAAACGCTCGCACTTTGCTCCGTACCTCTTCGCCGGGGTCGCGAGCCAGGAAATTCACCAGCAACTTATTAGGCTCAATTCCCTTCCGCTTAGCGAACGGATTTCTGCGGATCACGTCACGCAGTTCCTCGGTAGTCCTTAGAATAATTTGCGGTTGAAAGCCAAAGCTGCGCCCAAACTCCGCATCAATCTTCTTTCGTATGGTCTCCAGGTTCTTTTCAGGAGTTGCAAAGAGCACATTGCCGCTCTGCAGGTAGGTTTGTGGATTACGAAACTTCAGTGCAGTGCACAGGTCACGCAGCGCTTCCATCTTCACCATGTTGTTTCCACCAACATTGACGCCGCGCAGCATGCAGATGATTACGTGCATAGCGTCCACAGTCTATCGCAGGCATAACAATCACGCACCAGCCATGGAAACTTTTCGGCTCGCGAACCTCGTAGAAGACGAAAGCCCCGAAGGCTCCACAAATCCTTCGGGGCTTTCAGACGGCCTACTGAGTAACTTATTACTTGGGCATCACCTCGTGTGCCAAATTGCTGGCAACCACTTCGCGAAACTCCGTGCGCTTCTTGCCAGCCTCAATCATGGCTTCTCGCGAGCCATAGTGTTTCGCAGAAACGGTCGCAGCTTTAGCGTCGAGCTGGTCCAGTGCGGCCCAGTTGGGATACATCAAGCCTACCGCAACGTCCCAATCATTCGAACCATTGGTCGTAACATTGGTCCAAACTTTGTAATCGCTGATCCAGCCTTCTTTTTTCACTGCCTCATAAACCGGCTTCAGATTTTCTCGAAAATCCTTCCAGAACGCCTCTCCCATACCTGGCTTGATGTGATAGTAGGTAACCCGCCAAACCGGCCCAACCTCGTAGTTGGGATTCTGTGCAAACGTCGGAAGCGCCGAGAGCAACATGGTGATGAACAGACTAGCCCAAAGAAGTTTCTTCATTTCGTCTTTCCTCCGTAATTTTCAAATGGATAGAACAGGCCTAGGTCCGGACTCCAACAGCTTGCGCGGAGTCTATCACCAAGAGCAGAAGGGTCAAGCCTCTACTCTCTTATGTTGTTCGCACTTCAGCTTCAAACCAAAGGAGTGAGTATCAGGCGCGATAGGTAAGGTCTGTCCGCTGATAAGTCGCTTTGCGGCCGCAGTTCGGACACTCCAGTTCCGCGCCAGCCGGTGGAAACTCCGGTTTGGCCGGAAACATATAACTCAGCATCTTCATATCGTCGATGAGCGAGTGCGTGAATTCTGATTTGCAATGAATGCAGTGTAGGACCCAGCTTGGCATCGGACCCCTTATATCTCCGGACAATCTGACGGTACCGCCCACGGGTGACCTGAGAAATACAGGGAACTCCCAAATTGCGGTGATAGAGATAGGGAGAAACGCGGGTAAGCGCTTGAAACGCGAAGATCTTAAGCGGTGTCTTACGCCGGGCGGCCTTCATGTGCGCCCTGGAATTTTGTTTTGAGGCCAACGCGCGTCGATGCGCCGCATAAGTTCTTCTGCCAGGTGGATGCTGTCGCGAAACGCCATTTCGCGAGCGGGGGAGGGTTTAGCTTCCAGAGCGGCAAGCCTGCGACAAGCAAAGATGGCGGCGACCACCGCAAGGGTACGTTTCCGAACTTCGTCCATGAGAGGACATTATCAGTTTCGCTTCATGTTCGCCACTGGAATTTATCCGAGCTTCGCGATGGAAATTCTTGAAATCGTCCTCAGTTTCGCCAAGAGCTCGCCAACTTCCCTCTCCATAGATTGATGCTTCCATCTTCACTACCAGAGGCGATCCAG
>Ga0070762_10001669_pt1 | contig 10334 bp, 8 predicted proteins | sample HubBroMetageREF2_FD_66726 | JGI IMG/M metagenome (GOLD analysis project Ga0070762, IMG submission 66726) | Reference soil microbial communities from the Hubbard Brook experimental Forest, New Hampshire, USA - Hubbard Brook CCASE Soil... | ecosystem: Environmental > Terrestrial > Soil > Temperate... | reverse complement strand
CAGCACCTTCTTGTAATTTTCCGGATCATGCTTCGTCGCCACAATAAAATGCCACGGCTGCCCGTTGTAAGAAGATGCCGCCCACCGCGCCGCCTCAAACAAGCTGCGCAATTTCTCCGGCTCGACCGGCCGGTCCGCAAACGCCCGCGGGCTCCATCGCTCGCTAATCAAACTGTGAATCGGCGCGCTAGTGGTAGCTGTCTTTTTCAGTGCACTCATAATTCCTCCCTTAAGATGACGTTCAAAAATCTACGCCAATCGACTGGAACGATAAACCCAGGCCGGCTCTTGGCTTTGTAGCGGCGCACTTCAGTGCGCCATCGGTGTCGCGGTCAGAACCGATGGCGCTCCTCAAACCGCTGCCACGCTCGCCCCAGCCTTAGCCCTTCTTCGCCAACTTGGCATCCACGGAATAAGCTCCAGCCCCATTTACCGAAAGCACCAGCAACCCGCCCATGATCGCCGCATTCTTTAAAAAGTTGATCATCTGTGTTTGCTGCTCCATCCCCTGCGCGGCCCAGAAATTGTGAAAGAAATAAGTGACCGGTATCAGGTACAGAAACAACAGCCAAGCGGCGAACCGTGTCTTGAATCCGGCCAGAATCGCCAGGCCGCAAGCCAGTTCTATCGCGGCCGCCACCGCAATCGCCACGCCGGGCGCGGGCAGGTGCACCGCCGCCGCATAACCCACAATCTGAGCGTAACCGCCCACTTTAAAAAATCCGCTGATCAAAAACATCACACTGATCAGAATTCGGCCGGCCAAAGTGGTTATATCGTTTGCAGAATTCATTCGCATCTCTCCTTTCCAGATTTAATTTTTACGCCAGATCAAACAACAGCACTTCCGATGCTTCCTTTGCTTCCACCCGCACTTCGTCTTCTTTGCTAATAGCCGCTCCGTCGCCCGCTTTTAGTTCCACTCCATTCAACTTCACCGTGCCCCGCGCCAGTTGCACCCATGCATGGCGTCCTGCCTTCAGCGCATGCCTGGTTTCCTGCCCTTTATCCAGCCGCGTGATAAAAAGGTCGGCGTCCTGATGAATCGCCACCGGCGCTTCCGGCCCGGCTACATGATGAAACTTGCCGCGCAAGTCCTTGTCCGGGAATGCCAGTTGTTCGTATGCCGGCTTCAGGCCCTTGCGATCCGGCGTAATCCATATTTGCAGCAAGTGCGTCGGATCCTTCGGCGAAGGATTGAATTCGCTGTGCATCACTCCCGTCCCGGCCGTCATGTGCTGCAATTCTCCGGGACGTAGCACCGCGCCCGTGCCCATGCTGTCGCGATGCTCTATTGCTCCATCCAGAATCCAGGTCAGGATTTCCATGTCGCGATGCGGATGCATCCCGAATCCCTGTCCGGGCGCCACTACGTCTTCGTTCAATACGCGCAGCGAACGGAATTCCATGTGCCGCGGATCGTAGTACTGATCGAACGAAAACGAGAATCGTGAATCCAGCCACGAAATTTGGTTGTGCCCGCGTTCATTGCTTGGTCTGATCGTGATCATTTTCTTTCTCCCTCTTCATTCTTTCTGTGCACAATTCTTCGGCGCCCCGGCCCAGCTTGCGCGCGATTTTGCGCAATTGTTCCTGCTCCGCGGCGCTCAATTCGCTCATTACTTTCGCCACCATTTTCGCGTGCTCTGGAAACACGCGCGTGATCAACCGGCGCCCCTTCGGCGTCAGATGAATCTCCACCATCCGCCGATCGTTCACCTGCCGTTCCCGTCGCACCCATCCGTGCCGCTCCAGGTTATCCACCACCAGCGTCACATTCCCGCCGCTGCGCAAAAGCTTCTTGCCCAGCGTGTGCTGGCACATCGGACCCAGGTGCAGCAGCGCTTCCAGCACCGCAAACTGCCCCGTCGTCACGCCCAGCCCTTCCAGATGCACGGTAGTCTTCGCCAAGATCGAATCCGACGCCCGCACCAAATTGATGTACGCGCTCAACGCTCGTACGGTCTCCGCATCGCCTTGGAAGTGTGTCGGCATATTGATTCAAGCTCAAATCGTTCAAACTTAAACGATTGGATGCGGCTCCCGCCCGCAAGATTCACGCGCAGCGTAGACCGCTCACAACACAGGTGTTGTCGTTTGTAGCGCCGGCGTTCCGCCGGCTCTGTTGTCTTTGAATTTGTAGCGCCCGTCCCGCTTCGCGGGACGGGCGTACTTGAATTCGCCTGTGAATCTGTACTACACCGTCTTCTCAGCGCGCCGAATCACTACCCAAAACTACGGCTTCTGCGTAGGCCGCAACAAAACCTCACTAATAAAACTCTGTGGCGCCTGGCTTAAAATCATCTCCACCACCAGCGCTATATCCTCTGCCTGCAACATCTTGCTGATGTCCTTCTTGCCATGCGGCGAAAAATCCGTAGCCACACTCCCCGGACAAACCGCGCTCACCCGGATCCCATATGCCCGCAAATCCTCGGCCATGCACTCCGTCAATCCCAGCAGTCCCCATTTCGACGCACAATAAATCCCGCCCCCCGCAAACGCATTCTTCCCCGCCAGCGACGCAATATTGATGATATGTCCGCTCTTTCGCTCAATCATTCCTGCTGCCACCGCCTTGCTCGCCAGGAACACCGCCTTCAAATTGGTGTCTAACACACTGTCCCAATTCGTTTCCGTGGCTTCGTGCGTGGGGCCGAAATATCCGATCCCCGCGTTGTTCACCAGAATCTCTACGGGTCCCAGCGCTTTCTCGGTGTTTTGCACGAAGGCCACGATTTGGTCGCCATTCCTCACATCCACCGCGGCACTAAACACGCCAGCTGCCGCAGGACGCAGCTCATCAGCCGCGCTCTTCAGCTTCCCTGCCTCGCGCGCACACAAACCCACTTTCGCGCCCAGTGTTCCCAATCGGTGCGCCACCGCGAAACCAATCCCTCGGCTCGCTCCTGTAATTATCGCGACTTTTCCTTGCAACGGTTTTCCATTATTCATATCCAGCTCTCCAACGAGGCGACAATTCTCTTCCATTTGCCATCTTACCATCCGCGTGAGAACATTCACCGAGCTGGAACTGGGACGCCATTTCTGTCCGCAAGGTGGATTCACCTTGCACGCATGCGTGGGTTTCCCTATAATCCCGGTTTCGTTTAGCTCGTTATCCTTCAGGGGTTGTGGCCCTAGGCGATACTGTTCATCCGTACGAATACTGGTCCAGGAGGCAGGGAAGAGATGATACGAATGCGCTTTGCGACGAAGGGAATTCTATTCACTGCTCTCGTTCTGTTTTGTATCGCTGCGCGACCAGCGGCGGTACGCGGCCAGCAAGCGGATCAGGGAAAAACCTCGTATACCATTCCGGAGTACAACGCATTCCAGGCCGCGCGCGCTGAAACCAACCCGCAAAATCGCATCAAGCTCCTGGACGATTTCGTCTCCAAGTTTCCCAGCTCCACGCTGATGACCTACGTGGACCAGCTCTACGTCTCCACCTACACCGATTTGAAGAATTATCCCAAGGTGCTCGAGTACTCCGACAAAATGCTCGCCATGGGTGACAAGATTGACACCGGGACTCGTCTGCAGATCCTCCAGACTCGCGTGCAAGTTTTTCCGTTCGCTTTTAACGCTAAAGATCCCAACGCGCACGATCAACTTGTGAAAGCCCGCGACGCCGCAAAAGAAGGCGCCGATCTCCTCGGGAAATATCCCAAGCCCGCCGATTCCAAGTTAACCGACGAACAATTCGCCGAACAGAAGAAACCCGGAATCGCTTTCTTCGACGCCGCCGCCGGTTTCGCCGATCTCCAATTGAAAGATTATCCCGCCGCGATTGATGCTTTCAAAGGTGCTACCGCCGACAATCCCAAAGACGCCATCTCGTACTACCGCGAGGGTCTCGCCTACTTGGGTGAAGCGCCTCCGCAATCCGTGGATGGTTTCTGGGCCCTGGCGCGCGCCATTAACCTCGGTGTCCCGGACGCCGACAAAATCAAAGACTATCTACGCAAAGCCATCCTGGTTTATGAACAGCCCGGCTGCGACACGTCGGTAGACGCGCAACTCGGCGAGTTACTCACGCTCGCAGGCACTTCCGGCGACCGCCCCGCAACCTACACGATTCCTGCAGCCGCCGATCTCCAGAAAATCGCAGCTTCCAGCACAATTCTAACCGTTTTGACCGATCTCGGCGGCGGCGGAGATAAAGCCAAACAGACCTGGCTCGCCATCTGCGGCGCGCAATTTCCCGGCGTCGTCGGAAAAATCATCGAAGTGAAACAGGGCGAAGGTTTCGTCAATTTCGAAGTCTTTACCGGCGCCGACGAAAACGAAGTGCAAAGCGCCACCACCGCGAATATGGACGTGAAAGTTTGGACCGCCGCTCCTCCGGCTGGAACGCCGAACGCAGCCCAGGAAACTCCTCAGCCAGACGTCACCCGCCTGGCCAAGGACGACGGCGTTCGCTTCTCTGGCGCGATCGTCAGTTACGATCCGTCGCCCTTCCTCCTGCACTGGGATCAAGTGAAAGTAGATCCCACTACAATCCCGGAAAAAGCGGCGACCGGTAAGCACCAAAAAGTGCCGCCCAAACAGTAATAATCCGAACCAAAGCGAAAAGAAAAATGGCCGGAGCAGAAATGCCCCGGCCATTTTCTTTCATATCGAAATGCGCTTCAGCTACGTTCGCAGGAACTGCTACCCCCGCTTATGCCCCGCATGGTCCAACTTATACTCGCCCACCTTCCTGCTCAATGTATTCCGGTGAATTCCCAGCACCTTCGCCGCCCGCGACTGATTCCCATCCTGCCGCTCCAGCACCCGCTTGATGAATTTCTTCTCGAACTCCGTGACCGCCTCTTCCAGCAGAATCCCGCGCTCCACCATCATCCCAATTAAAGATTCCAGTTGTTCTTTCACGATGACACGCTCCGGATGAGCACTGGGAGAATCGCCAAAAAAGATTACGCCACGCGCCAGCGTCCGCAACGCACCAATTGTCGCGTCCACTGCCCGCCGCAAGTTCTTTTAGTCTAATTCGTGGCCGGTAATTCGCTGGTAGGCTTCCCGGTATTTCCCCTGTGTTGCCGCCACCACGTCCGCGGGAAGCGCCGGACCCGGAGCTTGCTTGTTCCATCCAATTTTTTCCAGATAATCGCGCACGTACTGCTTATCGAAAGAAGGCTGCGTGCGCCCCGGCACATATTCATCCGCCGGCCAGAAGCGCGAAGAATCAGGCGTCAGCGCCTCGTCGATCCAGATCAATTCGTCGCCAATCATCCCAAATTCAAATTTCGTGTCCGCGATGATAATCCCACGGCTCGCGGCATGTTCCACAGCGCTGCGATAAATTGCCAGGCTTGTATCGCGCAATTTCTCCGCCAGCGGCCGCCCCACGGTCTCGACCGTCTGCTCGAAAGAAATGTTTTCGTCGTGTCCCGTCGTCGCCTTCGTCGATGGAGTGAAGATCGGCTCGGGCAGCCGGTCAGACTCGCGCATCCCCCCCGGCAGCTTAATCCCGCAAATCGCTGCCGTCTTCTGATAATCCTTCCAACCCGACCCGGAAATATATCCCCGCACCACGCACTCGATCGGCGCAGGCTCCGTCTTGCGCACCAGCATCGCGCGCCCCGCGAGCGCATCGGCGTAAGGCGCCAGCTCGCCGCCAAAATCCTTCGCCGAAATGATATGATTCGGCACCAGCTCCGCCAGCTTCTCAAACCAGAAGAGCGAAAGCTGCGTGAGCACCTTCCCCTTGTCCGGAATCGGCGTCGGCAGCACCACGTCAAACGCCGACAGCCGGTCCGTCGCCACAATCAGTAGCTTGTCGCCCACCTCATATATGTCGCGCACCTTGCCGCGCCCGCGTAGCTTCAATCCCGGAAAATTCGTCTGCGATATTACGGGTGTCATTTGTGGGGATGCCAAGTAATGTTCCTCGATGCAGCGCCGCACATTCTAGCGCAGCGTCCAGCCATGTCAACCGTTAAGAAATTCCTGCTGAAAGTTGGGCTTGGATGCATTTGTTCCGCGCCGAGTTCACGAAATTGTTGGCGCGCGGCCAAGCGTCATCTGTCGCCGAAGCGTTACTCCCATTGGATCTGTTGATAGATTGCGCGAAGGCGTTTTCCTCTGGCAGGGTTGATCATTTCCACGAACGCAACGTGTCCCTCGAGATGTAGCCAAAACTCCGGATGCCCCGCGCGATTCTGGCTCTCGGCACCGAGCCGCACGCAATTCGTAAGTGTGGCCTTGAGTCGGTCGTAGTCAGTTCGGATCATATTCAAGTGCCGGTTGGCGACCAATCCCGCCAGATATTGCCGCACGCCCTGCCGCATGATTCGCGTCTTCCGATGATTCACGCTGAAGCCTTCATCGTTCAGAATCGCGGTGACGTGTATTGCGAAGCGCTCGATTCGTCTTTCCAATATTTCGTCTCCGGAGAACGCAAGATCGTCGGCGTACCGCGTGTATGTGGCGCCTACGCTCCTCGCTATTCCGACTAGACGGCAGTCTGCCCGGTACGAACAAAGATTGGCCAGCGCTGGCGACGTCGGCGCACCTTGCGGCAAATGCGATCGTGAATACAACTGGCGAGCTTCGCGCAGACGAATCGGATCAACGTCCCAATCGGCCTCCTGCCAAGCGTCACGCGGCACGGCGTTCGTGCAGATGCCGCCAAGCAAATCCGCAACCGCCTCGGGATATCCTAATGTACGAAAAAATGTCTGAATTCTCGCACCCGCCAGTTTTGGAAAGTAATCCCGCAAGTCCATTCGCAGCACGACGCGCTGACCCACATGAGGTGTGACGAAGGTCTTGATGGACCGGCCTTTCAGAAATCCGTGCGCCGCGGGATGAGGCGGAATCTTCTCAAGAATCTCGCTCAAAATCTGCCGTTGCAGTACCTTCTGCCGCGACTTTGGCGCCTCAATTAACCGAATGTTGCCGGATTGTTTCGCCAGGATGCGATAGTGATAGTGTGACAGCCGCGCGAGAGGTCTCTTGTACCCGAGCGCCTTAAGGTCGGCGAACCACTCCAGCTCTCCAATCGTCACGCCAAGCCATTCGGCCAATGCTCCAACCGACTCGATAGTCGGAAGCTCCCACCGCGCCACCGCCGCGACTGGCTGCATTTGCGGCGGTTCTGTCAGCCACCGCGCCACCGACAATTCGTGGAAATATTTTGACCAAGCTTGTCTGAAGCCCGCGTCGCCCCGAAGAAATTGAACCGCATCCCGCTGCCGAGGCCGCGTACGCCCGGCAAACGCCTTGACGTACCGCTTCGCCAAGGGCCGCAGCCACGGCCAGGGACGGCCGAGAAGTTGCTCGCCGCGAGCAACGATTCCTTCAACCGACGGTTGGCCAGCAAGAAAGGACGCAGCGAGCATCCCTAAGAGCGACGGATTCGGCATGGTGGGTGACGGCAGAACGCTCCAACGAGTCTGACCCTGCGTGAGCATCTCTGCGCAGTCGCGCAGCGGAGCTCACGCGACGAAATCCCACTTCTTCACGTTCCCCTGGGGTAGCCCCAGAGAGGCTCAAACCGAGCCCGAAGGCCCGATCAAAGCCGGCTTGGAGCATTCCGCCGTCGAATATAATTGTAGCAGGCCTGCCATTTTCCACGGCGAGTGAATCACTTCGCCATGTGTCGCAACATAAAATATTTCTTGAGTTTGGAAGCTTTTGGGCGAGGGTTTAAAAATCTTTGTAAGTCGTGGCTACAGCCAGTACATATATAAAGACAGGCGCGACGCGCCTAAGCCGCATTGCTCGCACTCTTCGGCGCCACCGCCGCTGCGCTCTCTTCCCACTTCACAGAAACCAATTTCGAAACCCCCGGCTCCTGCATCGTCACGCCGTACATCACCGACCCCATCTCCATCGTCTTGCGATTGTGTGTCACCACAATAAACTGCGTCTGCCCGCACATATCCGCCAGCATCTTGTTAAATCGTCCCACATTCGCCTCATCCAGCGGCGCGTCCACCTCGTCCAAAATGCAGAACGGGCTAGGCTGATATTTGAACACTGCAATCAACAGCGCCAAAGCCGTCAGCGCCTTCTCGCCGCCTGAAAGCAGCAAAATATTCTGCAGCCGCTTGCCGGGAGGCTGCGCCACGATATCAATCCCCGCCTCGCCCGAACTGTCCGGCTCGCCCAGCCGCATCTCTCCGTGCCCGCCGCCGAAGAGCGACTGGAACGCAATCGCGAAATGCGCATTAATAAAATTAAACGCCTCCTCGAATTTCTGCCGCGAAACCTGATCCAGCTCGTTAATCGTCAGCTGTGTGTTCTGTATGGACGACACCAGATCATCCCGCTCGCGCCGCAAGAAAGTGTCCCGCTCCTCACATTCCTTGAATTCTTCCAGCGCCATCATGTTCACCGGACCCATGGCGTCCACGCGCGCCTTCATCTCGTTGTAATTCGTTTCCGCCGCGATCAACTCTTCGCCGGCGAGCAGCCGCGCTTCCAGCGCCATCAATTCTTCCGGCTGCGCGTTCAATTCCGCCACGCACGTCTGCCGCAGATAATCGCGGTCCGCATCATTGCGCGCCTTCTCGATTTGCCGCTGGTTGCGCTCCGCCCGCAATTCGTCCAAAGACTGCCGCTTGCCGCGCACCGTCTCGTCCAGTTGCGCCGCCCGCGTGCGCGCTCCCTCCCACTCCGTCTCCAGCGCCGCCTTCAATTCTTCCAGCCGTGCCTTTTCCTTGCGCAATTCCTCGACCTGCAGTCCCAGCTGCTCGCAGGAACCCTCCAGTTCCGTTTTTTCCAGTACCATCCCCGCGTGTTGCTGCTGCAACGAAGCCATCCGCTCGCCCGCCGCAGTCAATTCCGCGATCAAATGCTGCTCGGCCGACTCCGCGCTCGCAAGCCGCTCGGACAACGTTGCCAATTCTTCGCGCCGCGCCACCACCTGTTCCTGCATGGCCTGCAAATCCTGCCGCAAACGCACTAACCGTCCGGAAACTTCCACACTCTCCGCTTCCGCGGCCTCACGCGACTGCACGCACGCCAAATGTTCGCGCCGCGCATCCGCAGCCCGCTGCCGTGCCGCCTCCGCATCCGCATGAAGCCGCGCAATTTCCTCGCGCTCGGTCGCGAATTGCTGTTCGATCCGCCGCAATTCAGATCGCGCCTGATCCCGCTGGTGCGTCGCCGCCACCAAAGATTTCTCCGCTTCCATCTGCCGTGCAATTGCCGAAGCCACCCGCTCCTCACCGCTCGCAATCGCCATTTCCAGCCGCGTCATCTCCGTCTGTTGCTCGTTCACAGCCCGTTCCAGCCGCATTGCTTCCGCTTCGTGCTGCCGCAATTCGCGCTTCAATGCCAAAGGTCCAGCCTCTCCAGCCCGCCCTCCGGATACCATTCGTCCGTGGTAGCAAGTCCCCTCGGGAGTCAGAAAATAGCTGTGCGGATTATCGTGCGCCATCTGCTCGGCCAGCTCCGCGTTCTCCACCACGTAAGCGGTCCGGAGTTTCGTCAGAAAATATTTCGCAGCAGGCCCCAGCGGCTCGCGGAATTCCACCAGCCGGTCCAGCCGCCCCAGCACTCCGTCCGGCATGGGCAGGGAAGCATCCGCTTCCGGCGCAGCCAGATTCAATTTGTTCAACGAATCCACAAAGAACGTCGCGCGTCCGCCCATTTCGTCGCGCAACAGTGAAATCCCCGCGCGCGCCTGGTCGAACGATTCCACCACCACATACTCCAATTCATCGCGCAAAAATTGTTCGATCGCGCCCTCGTACTTTTCCTGCACCTCGGTGTAGTCCGCCAGCAAACCGACCGCGCGAAATGCGCCGCCGACCGTATCAGCGTTGCGCTCACCGCTCACGTTGAAAAGTTTTTGCACGGCGTCTGCGGTATAAGCCCGCTCGCTCAAAATCTGCTCGATCGAAGCATGCCGGGCGCGTTCGGCGGAAAGCCCTTCGCGCATCCGCTCCAGCTGCTGTCCCGTTTCCTGCTGCCCGCGGCGCAATTCCACCAGCCGCGCCTGCGCCTCGCCTACCATCGCGCCCAATTGCAGCGCGCTCGCTTCCGCCAAAGTAAACGTTTCTTCCGCCGCCACAACTTTCCCAGCCAGCGCACTGCATTCGATCTCCACTGCGCGCATAGCCGCAGTCCGCTGCTCTTCCGCCGCCGTGTGCCGCGCCGCCGCCTCTTCCGCCTGCACCGATTCCGCCTGCTCCCGCGCAGACTCCTCCACCAGCCGTCCAGCGATCTGCCGCAATTCGTCCATCCGCGCGTCCAGCTGCTGCTGCTCGATCATGCTCGCGGAAGTTTGCTCCGTCGTTTCGCGCAACGAAGCTTCCACGCCAGCCGTCTGCTCACGCAGCGCCAAAACCGCTTCGCGATGCGCCGTCATGCGCGTG
>Ga0070762_10001665_pt1 | contig 10350 bp, 7 predicted proteins | sample HubBroMetageREF2_FD_66726 | JGI IMG/M metagenome (GOLD analysis project Ga0070762, IMG submission 66726) | Reference soil microbial communities from the Hubbard Brook experimental Forest, New Hampshire, USA - Hubbard Brook CCASE Soil... | ecosystem: Environmental > Terrestrial > Soil > Temperate... | reverse complement strand
GTCGTGGACATGCGCTCCTTCCCCATCATGAAAAAATTCGGCTATCCGGTAGTCTTCGACGTCACGCACTCCGTCCAACTCCCCGGCGGGGCAGGGAAGTCCAGCGGCGGCCAGCCCGAATTCATCGAGCCGCTAGCCCGCGCCGGCACAGCAGCCGGCATCGATGGCCTATTCCTGGAAGTTCACGACAACCCCGCGCAAGCCCTCTCCGACGGCGCGAACGCACTCCCGCTGGAAAAACTTCGCCCGCTGCTACAAAAAATCCAAAAACTCGCAGCCCTCACGCGCGAATGGGACGCCCAACTCCGATGAGCCTCGAAACCGCGAAACGCGTTCTGCGCGTAGAATCCGAAGCGATAGCCAGCCTGATCGATCGCCTGGACGCCCGCTTCGAAAAAGCCGTCGAGCTCTTACACGCTTGCAAGGGACGGGTCGTAGTAACAGGCCTTGGCAAATCCGGCCTGGTCGGACGAAAGCTCGCCGCCACTTTCGCCAGCACCGGCACGCCAGCCCTCTTCTTACACACTGGCGAAGCCCTGCACGGCGATCTTGGCATGGTCACAGCAACAGACGTAATGCTAGCGATCTCCGCCAGCGGCGAAACTGCGGAATTAATTGAGCTACTAGAAACGGTGAAACGCCTAGGCGTACCGCTGCTAGCGCTAACCGCCAATCCAAAATCCACCCTGGCCCATGCCAGCAACATCGTCCTAGACATCGCGGTAAAAGAAGAAGCCTGTTCGCTGAATCTGGCCCCCACTGCGTCCACCGCCGCAGCCATGGCCATGGGCGATGCCCTAGCCATCGCCCTCCTCGAACGCCGCGGCTTCAACGAGCAAGATTTCGCAGCCCTCCATCCCGGTGGCCGCCTGGGCAACAAACTCCGCCGCGTAGAATCCCTGATGCACCAAGGCGAAAACGCGCCTCACGTATTACCCACTACAAAAATGCCCGACGTAATCTACGAAATGAGCCGCAAAGGCCTCGGCCTCGCCGCCGTCACAGAAGCCAACGGCAAACTCCTAGGCATAATCACCGACGGCGATCTCCGCCGCGTAATGCAAAAACGCCAGGAAAACGTCCTGGGCCTAACCGCCGCCGACTGCATGACCAAAAATCCCATCACCCTATCGCGCCACGAACTAGCCGCCAGCGCCCTGCGCGTAATGGAAGAAAAAAAGATCACCAGCCTGCTAATCACCGACCAAGCAGGCAAACTAGAAGGCGTCCTGCACATCCATGATCTCTGGACCCTGCAACTACTGTGAAGTTTTAGCCTAGCGCCGGCGTCGCGTCGGCTCTTTGCAGCAGCGGTTGAATTTGCAGCTATTTTTGAATTTATATCTTCGGCAATCAGAAGGAATCACAAATGCCAATTCGCGAACTAAAATTCCCAGCCGCCGTCCTCCGCCGCGCCAAACCCGTCCGCGTCCTCCTGATGGACGTCGACGGCACCATGACCCCCGGCTACGTTTGCCTCCAAACTTTCCCCGACAACAGCGTCGCCGAAATGAAAATGTTCCACGCCCACGACGGCGCCGGCATCAAATTAGCCAGCATCATGGGCATCCGCACCGGCCTGATCACCGGCCGCGATTCCCCCGCCAACGCCCGCCGTGCCCGCGAAGCCTCCATGGAATTCGTAATCCAAGGCCAACCAAAAAAACTGGAGGCCTACAAAGCCATCCTAATCCGCGCCGGAGTAACCGACGAAGAAGTAGCCTACATCGGCGACGATCTTCCCGACTTGCCGATCCTGCAGCGAGTAGGCCTGGCCGTCGCAGTAGCCAACGCAGTGTACGAAGTGAAACGCGCTGCCCATTACATCACCACAGTCCGCGGCGGCGAAGGCGCCGTCCGCGAACTAGTAGAATTAATCCTAAAAGCCCAAGGCCGCTGGAAAAAAGCCATCCCCCAAGCCATCGCCTAGCCTACGAGGCAAGTTCAAGCAACGCCTCGTCATCCCGAGCCGAGCGAAGGATCTCGCTTCGCTTTTCTCCTTGCGCGCCTCGCTCTGGGACTCTGTGCCTCTGTGGCAAATGATTTTGCCTCAAGCTTCCTCTGCGCCCTCTGCGTTAAAGCTCTTCGCCTTTCTCTTCGCTCGTCTTCATCAATGCTTATATCAGTGTTCATCTGCGTTCATCAGTGGTGCCTTTGAACTGCGTCCGCCGAGCCGAGCACGCCCCTACTCCTTTTGCCTCTCCTTCCGCATCTGCTCAAAAATCTGCTCCGCCCACCCCGGCGGCTCCGGCCCTTTGCTCAAATCCAATTTCATCCCCAACGCCAATTTCCACCGGTCCATCCACAATATCCCAGTCCCCACATAAAGATCCGGTGTTGCATAAGCCGGATCGCTCAAAGCCGTATCCAGCGAAACAAACTTGTACCCGCGTTTCTCTAATTTCTCGAGCAAAGCGTCCAAACACTCCGTATTCAAAGCATTGTCGTGCACCAACAAAATCTGCGGAATCTGCCGCCCAAACATCTCTGCCGATTCCTTCTCCGCGTAATCAAAGACTGTGTCCACATACTCCAGATATTCCTTCTTAGTCTTCGCCGCCATTTTCTTGTCCTTCTTCTCCACAGCGTGCGCCAGCGCATCATTAAACACGTAATCCGCATCCTCAATCGTCACCGGCGCAATCGTGTATCCGCGCTCCTTCAAAAACGCATCGAAAGCAGCCTTCACCTCCATCGTCATTCCCGTATTCAAATATGGATGCCGAAAATATTTCTCGCTCTGTCCCGCAGTCTTCAGCAACGCCTCAGTCACGACCTCGCCGCGAATCAGATCATCCTCATACTTCTGCAGCGCCGTATTGCTGAAATCGTCGTGCGCGTAGTTGTGATTCCCCAACCACAGCCCCGCGTCAAGCCACATCTGCAAAAGTTCCGCCCGCGCGTCGCGTTCGCCTTGCACTTGCAATTTGCGCTCGTTCACGAACCCAATCGCCCAAGCATGATGCGCCTTCAAAGCCGCCGGTATCCCCCGATTAATCTTCTGCAACTCCTTCAATTCGCCGTAAGCAAAATCGTCGCCGGGCAGCGCCCCAGGCAAATCGTCCACCGTGATCGCGATGCTGCGCCTTGCGCCTTGCGCCTCGTCTTGCGTTACGCCTCTGCGCGCTTCAACAACCGATCGCTCGCCGTGCGCGCCCCAAGCCATCGCCGAACAAAGCAGCGCTCCAGCGCCGAGCATCCGTAACCCCCACCATCGATTCCTCAAGAGATCCTCGCTTCGCGTCAATTTAGAGAAATCATAGCCGTCAACCGATCACACATGGCACTCACTTCTTCTCCGTCGCCCGCAGCAGAGCCTGAGCACGCAAAGCTCCTACAGGGTTCTCCTCATGCTTGAAATAAACGAAGACATCCCCGCTTCCCGCCAGACGACGCACCCTCTCCTCCACAGCCTTCCGCGAATAACGCTTCTTCCGCAATCGCAAATAACAAAAATCCGCGGTCACCACTTCCGGCGTCGCGAGCTTCTCATCCTCGGCCAAACAGAGCGCCGCCCCAGCCCCACGCAGCGCAGCATATACGTCCTCGCCAAACCACGACTCGTGCCGAAACTCAAACGCCGCACGCACCCAGGACGGCAACTCTGCCAAAAACCCGCGCAACCTTCCCACATCACACTTGAAATTCCCCGGCAACTGAACCAACATCGGCCCCAGCCTGCCAACCCGCCGCAACGGTTCCAGCGAAGCCAGAAACTCCACCGTAACTGCCCCAGCATCGCGCAGCCGCTTACTATGAGTGATCCGCCGGTGCGCCTTCACCGCGAATCTAAAATGCTCAGGCACCGCCGCCGCCCAGCGTTCCAGCATCTCCTCGCTCACCCGCCGCCCAAACGTATAATTCACCTCCACCGAATTCAGCCGCCCCGCATAATGATTCAAAAACCGCGCCGCGCTCAGCTTCGCCGGATAAAAATCCGGCCGCCAGCTTCCGTAAGCCCAGCCCGAAGTCCCCGCATAGATCTCTCCCATAAGGACCACATTCTAATCGTTCATCGAATAGTTGCGCGCACAATCTGCTCAGTGTCCATAAATCGCCGGATGCTCGCAGCAGCTGTCAAAGTGCTAGAATCCTAATCTGCAAGCAGGCAACCGCCGCAAAAACCGATGCGCCGCGAGGCACTATGGCTCCGCCACTCGAACTGGAAATAAACGGCCAGAAATACCCAGTCCACTCCGACCCAGACACCCGCCTCCTCACCGTTCTCCGCGATGAACTCGGCCTTACCGGCACAAAATACGGCTGCGGAGAAGGGCAGTGCGGCGCCTGCACGGTCCTGATCGGCGGTTCGCCCCGCCGTTCCTGCCAACTCCCCCTCGGCGAAGTGGTTCAGCCCGTCACCACAATCGAAGGCCTCGAAAAAAATGGAAATCTCCATCCCATCCAGCAAGCCTTCCTCGATCTCGAAGCCTTTCAGTGCGCCTACTGCACTTCGGGAATGATCATGAGCAGCGTCGCGCTCCTCACCCAGAAACCAAACCCATCACCTACTGAAATTGTGCAATTCATGCAAGGCAATATCTGCCGTTGCGGCACCTACCCGCGCATCGTGGACGCCATTCAGCAAGCCGCAAAATCCTTGGAGCGACAATCGCGATGAGCACCCTCGGCAATGAATTTACGCACGAGCACGAGCCCGTACTCGAACCCGAACGCTACGAATTCCACGAAGCCCCAATCCACCACTTCGCACTCGACCGCCGTGATTTCTTCAAGTTTTTCGGCGCCGGCATCATGGTCTTTGCAGCCGCCAAAGACGCGCTAGCCCTGCAGGGATCTGGCGGCGCGCGGCAGAGTCATTCCGACGAGCTGCCCAAGGAAATCACCGCCTGGCTGCACATCGGCGAAGACGGCAGCGTCACCGCCTTCACCGGAAAAGTTGAAATCGGGCAGAACATCCGCACATCGCTCGCGCAAAGTGTTGCCGATGAACTCCGCGTCCCGTTCGAAACCGTGCGCATGGTCATGGGCGATACGCAACTCACTCCGTTCGACATGGGCACATTCGGCAGCCGCACCACTCCCACCATGGCGCCGCAACTTCGCCGCGTAGCCGCCGCCGCTCGCGATCTTCTCCTCCAAACCGCAGCGAAAGAATGGAACATCGCCCGCGAAAAGCTGGTCGCGGCAAACGCAAAAATCACCGACCCCGCCTCGGGACGATCCATCGGCTACGCCGAACTAGCACGCGGCAAAACGCTCACACAAAATCTCCCCGACGAAGATCCAATGACGCTCGCATCCGAATGGACAGTAGCGGGCAAGTCGCTACCAAAAGTAGACGCCCGCGCGTTCGTCACCGGCCGCCACCAATACACCTCGGATCTGCGCCCCGCGGGCCTGCTGTACGGCAAAGTCCTGCGCCCGCCGTCCTTCGGCGCGACGATGACGTCTTGCGATGTAACAGCCGCGCAAAAATTAGCAGCAGCCGTATTAGTCCATGACGGCGACTTCGTCGGCGCAGCCGCCCCCAGCGAATCCGAAGCGGAAGAAGCCATCGCCGCAATCCACGCCCAATGGAAGGAAACTCCGCAACCTTCGAGCAGCGAGCTTTTTTCCTACCTCAAACAAAACGTAGAAAACAGCGACCGCGAAGACCTCACCCAATCCGGCTCCATCGCAGACGGCCTCGCCCGCGCCGCGCATCGGCTCGAATCCACCTACAATATCGCCTACATCGCCCACGCTCCACTCGAACCTCGCGCGGCCGTAGCCGAATGGAAGGATGGCAAGCTCACCGTGTGGACCGGAACCCAGCGCCCGTTCGCCACGCGCGACGCCCTCGCCGAAGCCTTTCACTTCGCCAAAGAAAACGTCCGCGTCATCGTTCCCGATACCGGCTCGGCCTACGGCGGAAAGCACACGCCCGACGCCGCTCTCGAAGCAGCTCGTCTAGCCCGCGCCGCAAACAAGCCCGTGAAAATTGTCTGGACGCGCGAAGAAGAGTTCACCTGGGCCTATTTCCGCCCAGCCGGAGTAATCGAAATCAGAAGCGGCGTAGCAGCCGATGGCGCACTTACCGCTTGGGAATTTCACAATTACAATTCCGGCGCCTCAGGCATCGGCACTCCTTACACCGTCGCGAACCAGCACATCGAATTTCATCCGGTCCGCTCGCCGCTGCGCCAAGGTTCCTATCGCGGTCTCGCCGCCACCGCGAATCATTTTGCGCGCGAGTCCCATATGGACGATCTCGCTCGTGCCGTAAACATGGACCCGCTCGATTTTCGCCTGAAAAATATTTCCGACTCCCGCCTGCGCGACGTCTTCCAAGCCGCCGCGAAATCATTCGGCTGGCCAGCCAAAAAGACCACGCCCGACCAAGGCTTCGGTATCGGAGGCGGAATCGAGAAGGGCGGCTACGTGGCAACCTGCGCGGAAATCTCCCGCGACGACTACAGCGGCGCAATTCGAGTCGTGCGCGTCACCACAGCGTTCGAGTGTGGTGCCGTCGTGAATCCCGATGGCCTGCGCAATCAAATCATGGGCGCAAATATCATGGGTCTGGGCGGTGCGCTCTTCGAAGCCATGGCCTTCAACGGCGGCCGGATCACCAACGCGCGCTTCTCGCGCTATCGTGTCCCGCGCTTTCGCGACGTCCCCGATATGGAAATCGTGCTACTCGATCGCAAAGATATTCCCTCAGCCGGCGCAGGCGAAACGCCGCTCGTGGGCCTCGCCCCCGCCATCGGCAACGCCATCTTCGACGCCACCGGCGTCCGTCGCACCACTCTGCCGCTAGCTCCTCGCGCGTAGTCACGTGCTCAGTCCCGTGCTCGAGCGAGCGCTCAGTCCGGATTCGCAGTCATGGACGCGCGACGCCCCGTCGTAATCGAAAAATATTGCATCCACTGCTTGCGGATGCCGTTGGTTCGCTCGCCCAGTTCGCGGCTCGGCTGCGCACCGTGCTGAACGACGATCACCATTCCGGTGTTGAATTTCCGCTGCGACTTCTCAACATCAGGCACGCGCGGGCCTTCCGCCGCGATCACATCCTGAATCGTCACCTTCGTCCTATCCGCCTTGAAAATAGGATGCCCGTTCGCATCTTTTCCCGCGGGAACCAGATTGCGCAAAATAAAAAAGTCCGGCACTTCCGCCGGAGATATCAGCCCCATCAGATACAGATCGAGACACGAGTATCCCGTCGCGGGCACATAATAGTCGTCGTCGAGCTGCGTGTAAGTTCCATCAAAATTGTCCAACCACACCCCGCCGCCCATGATGGATGCTTCCGTCGGCCGCACGTACGGAAACGGCACGATGGCCTGCAAGCCCCTCGCCCAGTGTGTCGGACCGAGCGGAATGGTCTGGTCGCCCACCTTCGCCGAAACGAAAGCCGCCCAGCGGTGCCCCATTTCGTGCGCGATTTGCGACATCGCATACATATACGGAGGCACCTTGCGGTCCAGCGAAATCTCCGCCAGCTGCTGCTGGTAAAAAGTGATGTCGTGATCATTGCCCACCGGCGCATCCTGCGGCGGCCGCTCCTGCATTTGGTTCGAGCCCACATATACCGGCTGGATGTATTGCCATTGAAATCTTCCCGGCGTGCAGTATTTGTCGAGCCCGCTCTGCTTCGCGCCGATTCCCGCGACGGCGCCCCCCACCGCTCCCAAGAGACCATCGCTCGGCGTCCCCGCTTCCTGGTTGTCCACGCGAAAGTCCGAGTAGTAAGCGAGAAAGTCGTACTTGTCGCCCAGTGACTTGATCACGCTGCACGTCAAATCGCGCGCGTTCGGCAGCGCGTAATAGTGGAACGCCTCATAGACCACCGGGAACGGCCCGTCATGCTCGGTAAGCGAGGAAAGATGCACCTCCGGATTGCGAATCGCGCCGAGCTCGACCGGCCGCGCCGGAATCTGCGCCAGCGGTTTATCCGAGTCGCCCGCAGAGCTATCGGCGAACACCAGAATTTGCGCTGCGCCGCGCAGCGTCGGCGGCAGGATTCCCTGAATCGAAATGGTGTTGCCGCTGACCTTCACCCCGCGCGAAACTCCCGGTCCGAACGCGAAGTATCGCGATTTGCCTGCGTTCGCACGGCGTGGCGCAAAACCGCGAATCGTCCACACCGCATCAGCATCGGCGGCCTCGCTGGAAACTTTGTGCGCCGCAAAGTAAAGGTGATAGCCAATTCCCGCAACTCCCGGATCTCCCTCAGCCAACACCGGGCCCGCAGTCTCGAAGGTGACCTTCAGGAAAAATCCGTCAACCACCGCAAGGTTCACGTTCCGGATATCCAAATTTGTCGCGACGGGCACAGGGCCAGCTGAAGACGAAGCAGAGCTTTTGGGTCCGCTCAGCGTCACCAGCGCTTTTTCCACTCCGCCGGAAATCATCGGATAGACGCCGACGATCGCATCCTTGGCCGCAAGCTGTTGGTAAGACATTTCGATCACACCATCTTTGTGCAGCACGGCCTGGAATCGGTTCGCCGTCTTCGTCCAAGTAAAGTCCTGAATGTTTCCCCACGGCTCCGTCACATCCCAAGTGACCACCACGCGATCGGCCAACTCCTTGACGAATTCACTACCAGACATCCGTGGCTTGAAAAAAACACAAATCGCCGGAACCGTATTCAGCAGATTCGCGGCCCCTTCGCTGAGCGGGTCGAACCGCCCAATGGAAACTCCTCCTGCATCACCGCGCGGCGGCGCGCCCCATTCGCCAGCCGCGCTGCTTTTTTCACCGAAGCGAATCGATCCCGTAACGCCTAACGAAAATGAATTCCAGTTCGTGCCGGAGAAGGGGAATGCGAAATTTTTCAGCGTCACGTCGTGACCGCTCAACGGCTGGCCAAAATCCGCGGCCCAATTCAACGGAACATTTTCCACGCGGTATCCCGCGCCCGCAGGCGTAAAACGCAGAGTGCGCTGGCCCAGGTCAAAAAGCTTCTGCCGCCCCAGCGCTCCCTCGTCCAGCTCCAAAAGGATCAAGTTTCCATCGACCGAAGCCTTGCCGATAGGCTTTCCCGGCGCCCCCCGGTCCTGCGCGCGCACAGCGTGTGACGGCAGCAACAGGACGAAGCAAGAAATCAGTAGCACTCGGAATACAGGGGAATTAAGTCGAGCCATGGCCCCTCCTAGGCATCAAAAGCGCACCATATGCATACAATATCCAGAGGCGAACGCGCACTCGTTTGACGCTCCGGTCCGCAGCCCATCGCGCCGCCGCTTGCACTCTCCACCGCCGCGGTATTGTCGCTCAGGGGTCTGCAATATCTCTCATCTTCACGAGCCTAAGGCAGGCTAGAAGTGCTGGGGGGAACATAGCGTCTTACAAAACATGAAAATTGCGGTCGTCGCGCAACTCGTAGCCGAACTGAATGAAAAGTCTACGAATGATTTGGAGCGGGCGATGCGAATCGAACCCACGTCCGAAGCTTGGGAAGCTATGGCGTATCTAACGAAAACGTCGTAACGGCGGCACTTTAGCTCACTAAGCCAAGCCCTTGGAAAATAACGGAAAACAGCGAAACGACCACGTACGCATTTCACTCGGACTCGACACTAGTACGGTGAAGGCAACGCAAAGCAATCGGTGTTGACGATCAGATCAGGCCTTGTTTGCCCACCGGGAAGCGCGCCAACCTGCAGAATTCATTAAGGCTTCTGATGATAGAAAGACTGTGACTGCAACAGGAATCGCGTCAGCGTTCAGACGGTTTTCAGCTTGCAGCTGTACTGACTATTTGGCAGTTTCACAAAGGTGATTTACACGAGATTGTTCAGTGGCTTTTGGCAATGGTGCCTTTCATCAACGCGGCTTAGCCGCTTTGTCACGCGCACCGGATTTCCCTGGGGAACGGGTCCCCTTTGTTCGTACTTAGCGTGCATGCAAACCTGACAAATCCTTTTCAAAAAATGTATCGGTACTCTGCACGACGAGCAGGAACAATCACGCCAAATTGACACGTGCGGTAACGCGAGTTATCAGGACCTAGGTTGCGACCCGTCCACAGCTTTCAGTTTTCACAATGGTGTCGCTTGTGACGTAGCACTAATCTCCAGCCTTCAGGGCCAAACATTACTCTAGAAATAAAGTCCAGATCTGGAGCTCTCCGATGAGAGCTGCACGAGGAAGTCCGTGGCCGCCGCCAACGACTCGAGCCCGGTCGTGCGGTGCTCGCCTGCCGGGTCCTCGAGACCGGCGGGTTCAGGCCGCAACGACGTCCTCAACTGTGAAGAGCCGCGCAACCGGCCGTGAGGCACGGTCTTGATATCTCAATGGACGGGAGTGTCCACGGGCTGCAATAGTGGGCAGATGGCTAAAAATGTTGCTCTGGTTCTCGGTGGTGGTGGGTCCGCCGGACATGCATGGACGATCGGT
>Ga0070762_10001658_pt1 | contig 10367 bp, 8 predicted proteins | sample HubBroMetageREF2_FD_66726 | JGI IMG/M metagenome (GOLD analysis project Ga0070762, IMG submission 66726) | Reference soil microbial communities from the Hubbard Brook experimental Forest, New Hampshire, USA - Hubbard Brook CCASE Soil... | ecosystem: Environmental > Terrestrial > Soil > Temperate... | reverse complement strand
GCGCTCGCAGCTGAAGAACAAGGCCAAGGCGCTGAAGGTCCTGAAGAGCCGCCTGCTCGATCTCGAGCGCGAGAGGCAAGAAGCCGCCGAGGCTGCCACCCGACGCAGCATGGTGTCCACCGGCGAGCGCTCGCAGAAGATCCGCACCTACAACTTCCCGCAGAACCGCGTGACCGATCACCGGATCCGCCTCACGCTGGGCAAGCTCGATCGCGTGATCGAGGGCGACCTCGACGAGCTGGTGACCGCCCTTCGCACGAGCTACCAGGCCGAGCGCCTTCAGGCGGCGGGCGTGGCGGCGGCCGACGGCGGGCAAGCGTCGCCTCCGGAGGCGACGTGACGTCGGCGGTGGACCGCGAGGCCCTCGTCGTCGGCATGACGCTCGTGCCGGCGCTCGTCTCACGCAACCGCAGCTTCGCGCTCTTCGAGGACCCGGAGGTGCGGCGCGCGCGCGTCCGCGCCGCGCTGCTGCGCGGAATCGTGAGGCAGCTGGCGGGCACGAACGGCAAGGTCGAGGCGCTCGGCGTCGTCGCGTCGCTGGGTGCGCGCGAGGTGCAGTACCGGCTGCCGGGGCTCCGCGTCGAGCGGCGGGCGCTGCTTACCGACGTGGAGTACGCGTGCGTTGCGTTCCTCGCGGGTCGCGCGGGCGTCCAGGGGCTGTCGGCCAGCGAAGAGGATCGGTCGCGGATCGACGGCGCGCTGCGGCGCCTGTCGGCCGGCCTGAATCTCGAACGCTTGCCGTAGCGCGCCTGGCGCGCTTTAGCGAAAGAGCATCTGCTGCGCAGGAGCCGCCTCGACGAGGCACGCCGGGTCGTCGTGGCGCGGGTCGTTCACGTACGGGCTGACGAGATGGACGACGAGGGTGGGGCCATGGGCCATCGCCTCCTGTAGCAAGGGCTCGACGTCGTGGAGGCGCGGGTCGAGCCATCGATCCAGAAGCTGCGGAGCGATCACGAGCGGCATGCGGTCGTGGACGGCGATGAGCGGGCCCAGCGCGGGGCGCGTGATCACCGCGCACGACTCGACCACCTCGCCGTCGCGCGAGACCCAGCGCTCCCAGACGGCGCCGAGCGCGAGCGGGCGGCGATCGGGCCGTTGCGCGAAGTGGGGCCACGACCCGTCGCCGTCGCGCCCCCACTCGTAGAATCCGTTGACCACCACGACGCAGCGCCTCGCGCGGATCGCGTCGCGGAAGGCGTTGGCCGTCGTCACCGTCTCGACGCGCGCGAGGGCGAGCTTGTTTCCGATCTTCGGGTCCTTGGCCCACGCGGGCACGAGGCCCCAGCGAAGCCTCTCGAGGCGGCGCGGTCCGCCCGTCGCTCGCACCGCGTCGAGCGGGTGCGATGGCGGCACGTTGTAGCGAGCCACGACCGAGGGGGCCTCGTCGAGACCGAGGGCCGCCACGAGGTCTTCGGGTGACGCCGTGAGGGCCGTACGTCCGCACATGCGCGTGCGCGAGAAACTAGCGCACGCGCTCGCCGCTCGCCCCTCGCGCGCGACCGGTCTAGTCTCGGACGACCATGCCGGGCTGCCTCTTTTGCAACATCATCGAGAAGAAGATCCCTGCCGAGATCGTCTTCGAGAACGATCACGTGCTCGCCTTCAAAGACATCCGACCCGTCGCGCCGGTTCACGCCCTCGTCATCCCGCGCCAGCACATCACGGGGATCCACGAGGCCACGCCGGCCGACGCCGCGGTGCTGGGACAAGTCCTGCTTGCCGCGCGCAATGTCGCCGAACAGCTCGGCCTGCCCCAGGGCGGCTACCGCCTCGTCGTCAACCAGGGCGCCGACGCCGGCCAGAGCGTGTTCCATCTGCACTGCCATGTCATTGGCGGCCGCCCGATGGCGTGGCCGCCGGGATGAGCCGGCGGCGTACCCGCTTGCGCTCCCTTTGAGGGAGCCCTACTAGCAGGAAACGCGTCTCGCGCGTGGCGATGCCGTCCAGCTCTTCCCGCACAGAACGCCCGTTTATCGAAGCCGTCCGCGCGGGCACGCTTGTCGTCGACGGCGCCATGGGGACCCAGCTCTACGAGCGGGGCATCCTTTATGGCAGCTGCTTCGACGAGCTGAACGTCACCAAGCCCGAGCTCGTGGCCAAGGTGCACGACGATTTCCTGCGCGCGGGCGCGCAGGTCGTCGAGACCAACACGTTCGGCGCCAACGCCTTGCGCTTGGAGAAGTACGGCCTCGCGTCGCGGGTGCGCGAGCTCAACGCCGCGGGCGTCAAGGTCGCGCGCGCCGCCGTGGCGGGGCAGGCCTACGTCCTCGGGGCGATCGGCCCGAGCGGCTACTTCCTCGGCGGGGCCGGAGAGATGGGCGCCGACGACCGGGCCAAGGTGAAGGCCGTGCTCCTCGAGCAAGCGCGCGCGCTCGTCGAGGCCAACGTCGACGCGCTCCTCGTCGAGACGTTCCGGCAGACGCCGGAGCTTCGCGTCGCCGTCGAGGCGGCCGTCGAGGCGGCCGAGGGGCGCATCCCGGTGATCGCGAGCGGGTCGCTCGACGAGAACGGCCGGATGGCGGAGGGGACCGAGCCCGAGGAGCTCGCTCGTCTGGCCAAGGAGTGGGGCGCGAGCGTCGTCGGCGTCAACTGCGCGGACGGACCGATGGGCGTCCTCGCGGCGGTCACGCGGATGGTCCCGGTCGGCCTGCCCGTGATCGCGTCGCCCAACGCAGGGCTGCCGCGGCGCGTGGACGAGCGAACGGTGTACGTGGCCACCCCGGAGTACTTCGGCGTCTACGCGCAGCGCATGGCCCGCGTGGGCGTGCGTCTGCTGGGCGGCTGCTGCGGCACGACGCCGGAGCACACCCGGCGCATCGCGGCGGCGGTGCGGATGGCCGGCCCGGCGCTCGACGAGCGGAGCGACGACCCGGTCGGCCGGACCGAGGCGTCGATCATCCCGGAGGTCTTTCCCGGGGCGCTCGAACCAAAGCCGTTGACCGAGCGGAGCGATCTCGCCGGGAAGATCGCGCGTGGTCGCTTCGTCGTGTCGGTCGAGGTGAATCCCCCGGTCGGGCTCGACCCGGCGCGGGCCGTCGCCGCCGCCCGGATGCTCAAGCAGGCCGGGGTCGATGTCGTGAACATCCCCGACGGGGCGCGCGCGCAAGCGCGGATGGCCAATCTCGCCATCGCCGCGCGGATCCAGAGCGAGGCGGGGATCGAGACGATCCTGCACACGTGCGGTCGCGACCGGAACTTCCTTGCAATGATCGCGCACCTCATCGGGGCCCATGTGCTGGGCGTGCGCAACCTCGTAATCATCACCGGCGACCCGCCGAAGATGGGCGACTTCCCCGATGCCACTGCCGTCTACGACCTCGACTCGATCGGCATCCTGAAGCTCGCCTCGCGCCTGAACCAGGGCGTGGATCCGGGAGGCAAGCCGCTTGGTGCGACGACGAGCTTCCTCCTGGCGACGGGCGCCGAGCCCGCGGCCATCAACTACCCGCGCGAGATCGCGCGGCTCGGCGCCAAAAAGGCGGCGGGCGCCGAGCTCGTGATGACGCAGCCGGTGTACTCGCCGGAAGTATTGGACCGCTTCCTCGACGACATCGCGCCGCTGGATCTACCGGTCCTCGTCGGCCTGCTGCCCCTCGCCAGCTACCGCAACGCCGAGTTCCTGCACAACGAGGTCCCGGGGATGCAGGTGCCCGAGGCGATTCGGGAGCGTATGCGCAAGGCCGGCAGCGGACCCGCCGCGCGCAAGGAGGGCGTGGCGATCGCCCGCGAGATGCTCGCGGCCGTGCGTGGGCGCGTCGCGGGCGCGTACATCATGCCGCCGTTCGAGCGGCACGAGCTCGCGCTCGAGGTCATCGACGGCTTCCTGGATGTGGGCTGAAGAGAAATCGCCGCGGCGAACGGCGCTGGGTCCGGCGGCGGTCGTCATCGGCTCGGTGCTCGCGTGCGCGGCCGCCTGCCATCGCGCGGGCGACGCGCCGGTGGGCCTCGAGGCCGCGGTCGCCGCGCCGGGGGACTCCGAGGGTCCGCCGCAGGCGTCGGCCGTCCTCGCCGCCCGCTGCCGCGCCCTCGATTCGCCGGTCGCCATCGACGAGGCCAACGCCACGGAGCTCGAGCTGGGGGACATGGTCTCGACGTCGGACGGCTACGCCCTCGGCGCCGTGCACCGGACCGCCGTCGGGCGCGTCGCGGCAGTGATGTCGATCCCGCGGGCGCTGGATCGCGCGTCCCGGCCCGAGGGCTCGAGCGACAAGCCCACCTGGCTGGACCTCGCGCCCACGCTCGGCGACGCGCCGCCGCCGCGACTTGTCTCGCGCGTCGGCGGGTCGGCGCTCGTGGTGGCCGCGTACCTGCGCGGCGGCCTTGATCGGGGCACGGCGCGCAATCTCGCCCTTTACAAGCTCGCTTCCGCGGCGCCGTCGGGTGCGCCGCCGCCACCGTTTCTCGTCGTGCAGCAGCAGCACGACGACTCCCTCGCGTTCGACTTGGCGTTCGCCGGCCCTTCGGGCGTGGTCGTCTGGGACGAAGGCGCCGCGCCGTCGCGTGGCGTCATTCGCGCCCTCTCGCTCGAGGGCGACGCCGGCGCCGCCGGCGCGCACGACGTGTCGCCGCCCGAGTCTGACGCCGAGCTTCCGCGCGTCGTGGCCGACGGCTCCGGGTTCGTCGCGATCTGGATCGCCCGCAAGGCCGAGCCAGGCCACGCGGCCGACGGCGCGGAGCCCGAGGCGCCAGGTGAGCCGCGGTCCTTCGGCTGGCTCGAGAGCGTGCGCCTCGACGCCCGCGGCGCGCCGACGGGCGCCGTGCGGTCGCTCACGCCGGCGTCCGGTCACGTGTCGGCCTACGACGTCGCCGCGCTCGCGACGCCCGCCCGAGCGCTCCTCGTGGTCGCGCGCGACGACGGCGAATCGGTCGACGGATCCGGCGGCGCCCTGGTGCGCGTGCGGATCGTGGCCGACGTCCCCGAGCCCCCCGTCGAGTTTCAGAGCGACGGCCTGGGTCGCGGGGCGCCCGCGCTCGTCGAGGGCCCGTCGTCGTTTCTCGCGTGGGTGGGGCCGGGTGAGCAGGGGCGGCTCCTCGCGCTGGACCGCTCGGGCGCACCTCTCGGCCCGCCGAGCGCCGAGGAGACGCTGAACGACGCGCGGCCCCTTCGCGTGCTGGACGCGCTCGACGCGTCGGCCAGCCCGGGGGCGGCGCGCATGCTCGTCGCGGCTTCGTCGGGGGCCACCACCACGCTGCGCGTGCTGGCGTGCCAGCGGTAGGCGGAGCTTCCGTCGCGGCCCCCTTTCGACTACGCTGCCGCGCGTGGCAGTCGCCCCGCGACACGGTCGCCCCCTCGCCCCGGAGACTCCGCGGCCGGGACGTGCGGCACGGGCCCATAGCTCAATCGGTCAGAGCCCCCGGCTCATAACCGGGTTGTTCCTGGTTCGAACCCAGGTGGGCCCACTTGCCGCGTCGGCCGCGTCGGCCGCGCGGATCGCGCCGCGCCTTCGCCTAGCGTCCCAACGTGCGCTATGTACGGCCGTACCTCGATTTTTACTTCGTCCCGGAGTCACGCATTGAGCATCCAAGACCAGATTCGCGCGCTCGAAAAACTCGCTCAGATCGACGCAGAACTGAAGGAACTCCAGGAGCAGCTGTCCCAGGAGCGCGCGACCCTGTCCGGCCTCAAGTCCGGCATCGCCAAGTTGGACGAAAAGCTGGCCACCGACCGCGCCGCCCTCGCCGCGATGGACAAGACGCGCGGTGAGCTTATCCAGGACGTGCGCAACATGAGCCAGCAGCTCGATCACTCCCGCGAAAAGCTTTCGCGTTCGCGCACCGAGCGCGAGTCGAACGCCGCCCAGCGCGAGCTGGAAGAGCTACGCAAGCTCGTGCGGGATCGCGAGGACGAGATCGGAAAGCTGTCGGCCGACGGCGAGACGTCGCGCCTGGCTATCGAAGCCACCGAAGCGGACCACGGCAAGCTCGCCGCCGACTTGGCCGCCCGCGAAGGGGACATCAGCTCCAAGGTTGGCGAGGTGTCGGCCAAGGAAAGCGCGAAGAGCGCCGAGCGCGCGGTCGCCGTCAAGGCGCTGCCCCCTCAGCTCTACCGCCGCTACGACATGATCCGCTCCAAGCGCGGGACCGCCCTGGCCCAGACGCGCGACGGGACGTGCCAGGCCTGTCACATGGCGCTGCCCCCTCAACTCTTCCACCGTCTCCGTCGCGAGCCCATTCTCGAGCAGTGCCCGTCCTGTAACCGGATCATCTACTTCGTGGCGCCCGAGCAAGCGGCCGCTTCGGCCTCCCCCGAGCGAAGCTAGGCGGATGACGCGTTTCCAGGCGGGGGTCGACGGGCAGAAGATCTCCGCCCGAAACCTGAGGTTGACCGGCGCAAAGGTCTTCGCAAGGGCGGTCGACTTTGGGTAGTCTGGCAAGGTCCACGGCTCCATGAAGATCTGCCCCCAGTGCCAGCGAACGTTCCCGAATGACGCCGGCTTTTGCCCTGTCGACGGCACGGCCCTCACGGGAGCCAGCCTCGTCCCGGTAGCCCCCAGCTCCGACGACCCGCGCATCGGCACCCGCCTCTGCGGGCGCTACGAGCTGCGCCGCGTCGTGGCTGACGGCGGCATGGGCCGCGTCTACGAGGGCATCGACAAGCAGACCGACACGCGGATCGCGGTCAAGATCCTGCACCCGGACGTGGCCAAGGATGAGATCGCGCTCGAGCGCTTCAAGCGCGAGTACGAGATCAACGCGTCGCTGCCGCATGAGCACATCGTCAAGGTGCTCGACTTCCAGCGCGACCCGGTGGGAGACACGTGGATCCTGGTCATGGAGTTCCTTGACGGCGAGGAGCTGCGTTACGCGCTCAAGCGCGAGAAGACGATGGCCCCGGCGCGCCTCGTTCGCATGATGGCGCAGGTGGCCATCGGCCTCGACGAGGCGCACGCCCTCGGCTTCATCCACCGCGACCTCAAGCCCGACAACGTGTTCCTCGTCGGCACGCGCGAGGGCGACGTAGTCAAGCTGCTCGACTTCGGCAGCGCCAAGGCCACGGGCAACAGCAAGCAAAAGAAGCTGACGGTCCTCGGCACGACGATCGGCAGCCCGTACTACATGGCGCCGGAGCAGGCGCAGGGGCTCGAGACGATCGATCCACGCGCCGACGTGTTCGCGCTCGGCGCGGTGGTCTACGAGTGCCTGACGGGGGAGGTGCCCTTCAACGGCACCAACGGCCCGTCGATCCTCCTCGCCATCCTGACGAAAGACCCGGCGCCCCCGACCGTCAAGGCCGGGCCGGACGCCAAGTACCCCGTCGCCGCGGGGATGGACGACGTCATCGAGCTGGCGCTGGCCAAGAACCCCAACATCCGCACCAAGACGGTCGGCATCCTGGCGGACTCGGTGGGCCATGCGTACGGCCTGTCCGGGGACCACAAGCTTTGGGCGACGATCCCGCAGGCGGACCTGGAGACGCAGATCGCCGCAGGCCTGGCCGCCAAGGCCTCGCAGGTGTCGACGCTCGGCGTGTCGGCGGATCCCTTCGCCGCGCCGGGCGCCGGCTCGGCCGAAGCGGTGGCCGCGGCCGACGACATGGCCGCGGCCTTCGGCGCAATCCGCGAAGCCGACATGGGCACTCCGGGCCTCCCGTCCGGCAAGCCCCCATGGCTCGTGCCGGTCATCGTGGGCGTCCTCGCCCTGCTCGTCGGCGGCGTGGTCACGTTATCCGTGATGATGAAGTAGTGGCCCCGCGGCGCTCCGGTGTAGCCTCGCGCGCCCCATGACGGAGACGCCCCGGATCGATCGCGCCGCGTGGTGGATCACCGTCGTGGCAAGCGTGTGGTTCGCCTTCACGGCGGGGTGGGGGATGTTCGGCATTCCCGCTGCGGGCCACATCGGCGCGGGCAGCGCCGGCAACGTGATGGCCGCCGAGCAGATCGTGAAGTGGAAGACGGTCTACCCGCTGTGGCGCTGGTACGAGCTGGCCAAGCCCGACGTGCACAACGAGGCCCTCTGCCATCACCCGTTCGGGCAGTACTGGATCCCGGCCTTCCTCTACTGGATCTTCGGCCACCGCGACTTCATCGTGCACCTGCCCGCGTTTCTGATGAGCGCGGCGATCCCGCCGCTGCTCTACGGCATCGCGAGGGAGCGGTGGGGCGCGGCGGCGGGGGCGGTGGCTGCGGCGGCTTACGTCGTGGTCCCGATCGCGGTCGGCTTCTCGACGTACTGGAACCTCGAGACGATCTGCATCTTCGGCACGCTGCTCTTCTTCTGGGGGCACTCTCGCCACGTCGCCGATGGCAAGAAGCGATATCTCTACGCGAGCCTCGCGGGGCTGACCGTCGCGTGCTCGGGAGACTGGGTGGGCTATCTGCTCGTCGCGCCCACGCTGGCGTGGTGCTTCGTGCGCGCCTTCGTGCTCCCGCCGCAAGCCACGCCCTACCTTCCGTATGGCCGCTACGCGCGATGGTGGGCCCTGTCGGCGGGGATCGCGGTCTCGACCCTGGCCCTGTGGCTCGGGCTCTTCAAGCACGTGGGGCATCTCGGCGAGTGGATCGCGGCGGGCGACCAGCGCGCCGGCGGCGAGGGCGTTCCGCTCAGCACGATCCTCGAGTCGCGAAAGGCCTGGATCGACTTCAGCTTCACGCCGATCGCGATCGCGATCGGCAAGCTTGCGGCGCCCGTCGGCCCGCTGAGGCTCGCGATCACGCGCCGGGACGAGGAGACGTACGCGCCGGCCCTGCTCTTCGGCGCCCTCGCGCAGTACCTCGGGTTCGCCGAGGGGGCCGACGTCCACATCTTCTGGCCGCACTACTTCGCGCCCTACTTTGCTCTCGCGCTCGCGCAGCTGGTCACGACCATCGCGCAAGGGGTGAAGCTGGTGGCGGCCCGGTACTCGCCCGCCCGGGCGCCGGCCGTCGCGGCGGCGGTCACGCTGGCCTTGGGTCTGGCGCCCGTGGTCGCGATGGCGGACGACGGCGCAAAGTCGCTCTGGGTATGGCGCCGCACGGGAGGTCGCTACGACGACCACGGCACGCTCCTTCGTAGCCAGGTCGACGAGCTCTATCCGATCCGGCAGGTCGCGCGCCGTGGGTCGCCGCCGGGAGCGACCATCGATGCGCACGGGTCCGTCGGGTGGGGCTGGGAGCAGCAGTGGTCGTTCGAAGGCAACGCGAACGCGGCGGCAGGCCCCGCCGCGAACGCCCCGCGAAACACCACGCACCCGTTCTGGGTCGCGCGCGGCTCCGGGATGACGGCCGACGAGCAACGCAGGTTCGCCGCGCAGGCGCACGTGCGTGTCTACGGCGACACGTGGCTCGTCGACCAGCGCGAAGCGCCGGCCGCGCTCGATGCCTACTCGCTCAACGAGCGCGAGCCCAACGTCTTCGAGTGGCTCGTCTACGGCGGGACGGAGCGAACCCGCTCGATCGGCCCCACGCCGGACCCGTGGCTCACGTGGGAATGGCGCACGCACCTGGGGCAGGCGGCGGACCCGCCGACCGGCCAGCCCCGGACGCCGGACGAGATGCGGATCGCGCACAACGCGGCCATCGCCCGCGGCGACGACGCCGACGCCGCCCGGTGGCGGTCGCGCATCGAGGGCCTGCTCGACCGATCGGTGCGGACTTCGTTCGTGCCGGGGGTCGATCTGCTCGGCGTCCGCACGCCGGGCGGGGTGGAGCCGCGCGTCGAGAGCTGGTTCGAGGTCACGGCGCCGATGGGTGACCTGTCGTTCGACGTTCGCTCCCAGATGGTCGCGCGGGGCACGCTGAGCTCGATCCCGCCCGACCCAACGGACCGCTCGATGGCGTGGCCGCCGAGCATCCCGACGAGGCTCTGGCGTCCGCGCTGGATCTACAACACCGACGCGGTGCTGAACCACCGTATCGGCCGCGAGCGCTACACGGGCGCGTGGCGCGGGCTGGGTGCGGGGCCAGTTCCGCGTCGCGTGGACGGCGCAGCGGAGACGACGCTGGTCACCTTGCCGTGACGCGGTGTACGCCGCCGCGCGCCCGCGCTCTTCACGGAGGTGCGCAGGCGGCGCGCGTCTCGGCTCCCGCGTCCCCGTCCGATCCGATCGTGATCAGCGCGCACGCCCCGAGGCCCGCCTCGGCGCAGTCGACGGGGAAGGCGGCCCCGCGCGCGCAGCCGGTGAGCACCACGCCGGCGTCGTCGCACGCGTCGGCTGAACACGCGGGTGGCGAGACCTCGCACGGGCTCGTCCAGTCGAACGGGGGCGACAGGGGCCCGGGCGCGCAGCCACCGCCATTGCCCAGGAGGGCGGCGCAGTCGAGTGACTCCGCGACGCCGCCGGGGCACGACGTCGCGATGCCGCCGTCGCACGCGGCCGAGGTGCTCGGCGTGCACGCGGCGGACGCGTCGGGGTCGACGCCCGCCACGCAGGCTGCCCACTGGGCATTGCT
>Ga0070762_10001653_pt1 | contig 10375 bp, 10 predicted proteins | sample HubBroMetageREF2_FD_66726 | JGI IMG/M metagenome (GOLD analysis project Ga0070762, IMG submission 66726) | Reference soil microbial communities from the Hubbard Brook experimental Forest, New Hampshire, USA - Hubbard Brook CCASE Soil... | ecosystem: Environmental > Terrestrial > Soil >... | reverse complement strand
AGCGTCGCCGCTGTTTAATAGCCGTCGCAGAATCGTAGCCAGTTTGATGATCAGTTCGCGCGCGGTATCGGGATCGAAGCGCACCAGCGAAGAAACCGAATTCAGCGTGTTGAACAGGAAGTGCGGGTTGATCTGGTTCTGCAGCGCTTCCATGCGGGCGTGCAACAGCAGACGTTCTTGTTCTTCAAGCTTGATCTGCAGGCGAACGCTGTTCCAGATCTTCAGTTCGATGCCAATCACCATTATCGAAGTGGCGTAGATCAGAGCTTCGACCCAGAGATTTGGGCTTTCCAGGCTGAAAGTCGCATAGGGCAAGAAGTGAGATATTTCCGTCTGCACGAAACGCATGGCGACGACGGTGACGAAGAACATGATCTGCCAATCGAAGAGTCGCGGGGTGGGCAGATTGCGGCGGATCATCCGATAAATGCTCAGATCGATAAAGGGAGAGAACGACCATATGTCTTCGCGGTCGGGAGTGAGGGTGCGTAGTTGTCCGGCGACGAAGCCCACGATGAGATTGAAGGGCAGAGTAGCCCACTCGCCGTGCAACAGCGCTGGAAGAGCCAGCACCGCGCCTCCTACCATGCCGGTGAACCTGCCACCAATCACACCGAGCAACACGGTAGTTTCAAAAGATAAATCGCCAGCCAGGAAACTGGTTTGAATAAAGCGGACCCACACCCCCAGAGCCATGGGAACGCCGATCCACAGGATTAGATAAATCCGTTGCTTAAGGGCGCGGCTTTCGCTAAACAGAAGCGATTTGAACTCCACCGAGCGGACCAGAACGCTGGCGACCGCGGCTGCAACGCCAAGCTTGATCAGCAGGTTAACGAGGATGAGGCGCTGTTCCATTTACTTGTTGATGAAGAGATCCGCTGAGGAGAATGTAGCACGAAGCGTGGGCGGGAGTGCCGCGTCCGCAGTGCTCCGAATGAGGCAGTTCAGGTCCGGTCTATCAACTGCCGTTGAAAAGCTGGAGCCGACGACCAGAGTTGAACTGGTGACCTGCCGATTACGAATCGGCTGCTCTACCAACTGAGCTACGTCGGCTCGAGTTTGATTCTAAATGGGGGTGGAGTCAGCGTAAAGGGCGTGGGGCGTAAAAGACGTCCAGATGCTTCAGACCGCGATTGCGCGTTGCGCCTCTTTTTGGTACTCGACATCCGATTGCGCGGGCAGAAGAACCCAGAGCGTGTAGATGCCGAGTGCGGTACCGAAGGGCACGTTGAAGAGGAGCGAAGGAAATGCGAGCACCACGGCAACGATACGTGCCCAGGGCTCACGCTGCAGCAAACCCCAGCCCGCAATAAATCCCGCGAACGCTTTTACGACCACAGCCGTGGCAATCAGGGTCAAGAAGGGATGCAGGAACGCAGGTCGATCTGGATGCGTGGTCGGATTGAAAATGATATTGGCGACGAGATAGGAGCCGACGCCCATAAGGCCATCGAGTGCCGATAGCGCAATCCAGAGAATTCCGAGCAGCCGAACATGCTCCCGCACCCGGCTGCGTTCGGGGTATCCCGGCATCGGTCCAGCGATTTCTTTTCCGCACCGGCTACAAAACTGCTGATCCGATTGCAGGGTCGCGCCGCATTTGTCGCAGAACATGAAGTCCTCCTGGCCGAACCGCCGACTGGATGAGATACGAACTATAACCCAGGACCGTTCCAATAAAACAGGGAATCGATGCGGAGCGTCTGCGGTCCGAAGCGGACGGGCGAGGGCGCCTGTGCAAGACAATCGAGGGCAAAATGAAAAGGCTACCCGGCAACTTGGGCAGCCTTTTCTTTCAAGGGAGAATAGTTCTAACGGAGATCAAACCGTCAAAACTTTCTGGCGAAATCTTATGAGTCGAAAAAGGGGGGTGTCAAGAAATATCTCGGAAATAAACATCTTTATTATCAACGGTTTAGAAAATAGGTTAATAGTCCTTGTCCGATCCTCATTGTGAGACGATTAGACGGCTGAACGAGCCTAAATCATATCAATTCAGCGACTTACGGGCACGTTCACGGCTCGGGAGGCTTTTCAGAGAGGTGAAGAGAGATAAATTCCCGGTTCTGCGCCTGCTCGAACACCCGGTCTGGAAACAGGCGCTTGGCAAGGATGCGAATGCCACCGAAGGCCACGCCGGCGATCAGAGCGAAGCCAATAATGATGAAACAGAGAATGATGACGTTGACCAAGAGGTTCGCGAGATTATCTCTCTTGGTGAAATACGTGTTTTCGTTCCAAGTGACGTTGGCGTCGTAGTTCACCGAAGCCAGCAGCGATCTGCCCTCCGCTTGCGACACTGGTCCGGACACCACCACGACGATCGGACCGGTGCGCTTGTCAAAGATTGGCGCTTGAAGATTGGGATTCGCATTCGCTGGGAGTGCACCGCCGGCGGTTTGCGAGTGCGCCGCCTCGATGCGTCGGAGGTGCTCAGCTGCGATCTGCGGTGTGGGATAGGCGATCAACATCAAAGTCGCTTCCCCGCCCGAACTATTGTAATTCCCAACAACCACTTCCGCCCCAGCGTTGAAGTCCACGAGTTCGGCTGGAATTGGAGCGTCCAGGTTCTGCAGAGTGGCGGGCCCGACCACGTACTTCGCGGTGTTCTTCACGTAGGACTGAGTTGGCAGATAAGCGGGCAGTCCGGGCAAATTGCGAGTATTGCCCGAGGGCAAGGGAAGGCCCTCGGCCATCTCGCGCAACTCGGCTGCGGACATCGCTGAGAGCTTCTGAAAAACAGCGTCGACCAGAATGTTGCCCCGATAAAACAAGACGCGTTCATTCATCGAGGCGGCTCCGTCGCCGATCTTTTCGATCAACATCAGCGGCGTCTTGTAGTACGTGTAGGCGCCGTAAGCGCCGCTGGCATCCTCGAAACGCGCCACTTTCAAAGTCAGCTTGCGGCCATCATCGCGCGTATAGGTGGCCGATTCGAATCCGTTGAATCCGTATTCCTTGAGAACCGCGGCGTTGACGGGGTCGGCGATAGCCGGGTCGGCGCTGGTTCGCGATGGGCCTGAAGTTTGCCATCCGCCGAACTCTTTGGGAAGAATCGAGGTCGAGGGGGCGGCGTCTTTTGCCAGCGCAATCCCAGACAATGAGAGGACGAGCGCAAAAGCCGTAATCAACTTAGAAAGCTTCATGAAGACGCGAAGATAGCGAAGCACACAATTCTTCTCCAATTAGACTACCGGGGAGACGGGAAAGTTTCCAGAGCGGACTCAAACGGCGAGGTATCCTCCATCAACCGGGAATACCGATCCTGTCACCCAAGCGGACTCGTCGCTGGCAAGGTAGACGGCGATACCGGCGACATCTTCCGGCTGGCCAAGGCGGCCGAGGGGATGCACGGCAATTCGTTCCGACCGAACGGCAGTAGGATCCGGCGCCTTGCTGATGACGGCAGCCGTGAGTTCAGTCTCGACGAACGATGGGCAGATGGCATTCACCCGGATGTGTTCGTGTCCGTGATCGATGGCCATGCACTTGGTGAGCAGAACCGCAGCGCCTTTGGAGGGTGCGTAGGCAGCCCGGTTGCGGGCTCCGTTGATTCCGAGGACTGAAGCCATGTTGATGATGGAACCGCCTCCAGCTTTTCGCATGGCAGGAAGCACAGCGCGGGAAAGCAGCCAAAGGCCGCGAACGTTGACGTTGAAAGTCTCGTCCCATTGCTCTTCCGTGATCTGCTCAGCGGTTCCAATGTGAAGCACGCCCGCATTGTTCAGCAAAACATTGAGGCCGCCGAAGTGCGCGATGGTGTGATCGACGACGCGGACAGCTTCCTTTGAGTTGGACACATCCGCCGCGATGACGAGAGCCGCGTCGCCGATCTGGCGTCGGGTTTCTTCGAGCCGTTCCTTTCGGCGGCCAACCAAAGCAACTTTCGCGCCCTCGCGGGCCAAAGCGATCGCGCATGCGCGGCCGATGCCGCTACCCGCTCCGGTAACGATAGCGATTTTGTTGTTAAGTCGGGAGCCCACGCCGAAACTAGTGTAGACGATACGGAACTCTTCAGCAGCCGCCGTCGAGGTGATCTTTCCCCCGGAACCTGCGGCCCCGAAAGATGCGGACGCGCGTCACACCCTAACGCAGGCTGTTGCGCCGCCGATCAAGATGCTCCTGCCGTATTTGACGGCGCTTGCCGGCGTCGTCGTAGCGGCGGCGTTGATCATCGGTTTCGGGAATGACCGCCGGAACCTGGATACGGCGTCCTCCTGCGTCGATGGCTACGAACGTCAGATATGCCGAACTCACATGCCTGCAATCATCGAGGATGTAGTTTTCCACCCAGGCCTTTACTCCCACTTCCATCGAGCTGTGAAACACGCGATTGACCGAGGAGCGAAGAATCACCAAGTCGCCAACGTGCACCGGGACCCAGAAATCCATGTGATCAATCGCGGCGGTGACTACGTAGTTGCGGGAATGGCGATGCGCGGCCATGGCTCCGGCGAGATCGATCCAATGCATCAGGCGTCCGCCGAGCAGGGCGCCGAGAGGATTGGCGTCGTTGGGCAAAACAATCTCGGCCATTTCAGACTGTGAATCACGGACTGGGCGAGGTAACGCTGGTACATGATTCTCGTTCATGGATTTGTGCTCGAGCTAAGGCCCGCGGCGGCGGGTTGAATTCTACGCGCCAGGTACGATTGCAAATAACATTGTGCCATTGTCTGAATGCGCGCGTCGGGGTGAGAAGAAGTCCACCGGCCGAGCGAAAGATCGTATTCCAGAATCCCATGGCTCATAGGACGATGCTTCGATTCGCAAACGAACCAAAAATCCAGCTGTGCGCCGCGGTCGCGAGCAATCGAAAATCTCACCGCATCGTACGCACGTTCCTCGGGCAAACGCGCGCAAGCGGCGGCATAGCCTAAATTACAAAGTTCTCGCAGTTGCTGATTCGTCGGTTCAGTGCCCTCATGGCCGGGCGCGGAGCAATGACCGAGCCAGCCGCCGCCCAACGGAAGACGCGAAGGATGAAGCCATCCGCCGTCGTCCAGTTTGCTCGTCGGCATGAAGAATGGACAAGCCATTCGCTAAAACTCCTTTTGAACGGTGAAGGCATTGTACTCAGCCGAAGAATGGATCGCTAGTGCTGAAGACAACCCCGCCGGCAATGAGTTCCGCCAGGATTGTAGTAATCTGTCTTGGCTGAGAACCCCGTAACCGAGAACTGCCTTTATGGACCGACTTGTAATGCTCAACGAGATTCTTTCGCAGAACCCGAACGATGCCTTCGCCCGTTACGGCCTCGCTATGGAGTACTCGAAGGCCGGCGAAGTTGAGCGCGCGCTGAACGAATTCGGCAAGTTGCTTTCCACTCATCCCGATTACACAGCAGGCTACTTCATGGCTGCGCAAACATTGGTGGCCGCGAATCGCGCGGACGAAGCCAAGAAAATGTTGGTCGACGGAATCTCATCGGCCCGGCGCACGAACAATGCGCACGCGCAGTCGGAGATGACCGCCCTGCTGGACGAGCTGAAATAATTAGGGGCTGAAATAAGCTACTCGCGTTCCCGCGCCATCTTCACCATCGACCATTCCACCAATCCCGGGAACAGTTGATAAATCTTGATCACCGGAATCATCGTCCAGGGAACAACCACCTCGCGCTTCTGTTTCAAATACCCTTGAAGCACAGCCCTTGCGACCCGTTCGATAGTGATCCCCCGGACCGCGGCGGGCCGCACTTGCTTTTGTTCTTTGCCTTTCAGCGCGTTCTTGCTAAAGTCCGTGCGCACATAGCCTGGACACACGGTCAGCACGTTGATCCCCGAGCTCTTGAGTTCGATCCTCGCGCCTTTGCCGATCGCATTCATGGCAAACTTCGTCGCACTATACACGGCATGAAACGGTATCGGAATATGGCCAGCGACGCTCGATATATTGATGATCGACCCGGAGCCTTGCTGCTTCATCACGGGAATCACCGCCTGCATGGCTTCAACCGCCCCGAAGAAATTGGTTTCAAATGTTTCGCGGCATGCGGCCATGTCCACGTTTGCGATCGAATCCAATATTCCGTGGCCGGCGTTATTGATCCACACATCAATGCGCTGAAAGTGATGCATGGTCAGGCCAACCACACGATCAATCTCCTCGCGATTGCGCACATCGCAAGCCAGTGCCAAAGTGGTTTCAGTGTGTCCAACCCGTCCCCGGGCAGCCTCCGCGCGTTCGGCATCGCGCGACAGCAGCACCACGTTTGCACCACGGTCGGCAAAGATTTTGGCAATCGCCTCGCCGATTCCCATTGATGCCCCTGTGATCACCACGACTTTCCCTGACACTTGCATTGCGCTCAATCCCATTTCGAGCTTCTATTCTCCTTGAGCGCCCAAGTCAAGCCGGATCAAGCCAGGCGCTGGCGTACAATCCTAGAAATTCGCGTCGGGTATCGACGCGAAGAATCCCGGAGGCCGTTTCTTGAGCGCATTGCTGCCGTTGTTTCCACTAGACCTGGTTCTGCTTCCGGGTACTCCGCTGCCACTGCACATTTTCGAACCGCGCTATCGCGAAATGATTTCCGAATGCCTCGACCACAGCCAACACTTCGGCGTGATCAGAGGCAAGGAACAGGAACTCGCGGAGATCGGCTGCACCGCGGAAATCCTCACTGTTACCAAGAAATATCCCGACGGGCGCATGGACATCGTCACCGAAGGTCGATCCCGCTTCGAGGTCATCCAACTGAATCAGGAACGATCATTTTTGCGAGCCGAAGTGCTTTTCCTGGAGGACAACCCCGATGGCGCTTCGCGGGACGAGATAGAACAGGCTATGAAACTCCACGGCGAAATCATGACCATCGCCGGAGCCGAGCCAGAGAGATCCTCGGAAGTAGCAGAAGGACAACTTTCGTTTCACTTGGCCGGATCGCTTCCTCTGGATCTCGATTTCAAACAAATTTTGTTGGGCATGACCTCAGAAGCAGAGCGCTTGCGCGCCATCATTTCTTTTTTCGAAACCATCCTGCCTGCGATGCGCCGCACCGTGCACGTACGCCGCAAAGCCGGCGGAAACGGACACGCCGGATAGGTTAGGGGCAGCGTATAATCGGGCCAGAAGCAGTTCTTCTGGGGGTTTTTCTATCATGAGTGTTCCACGGACGCTCGGCGAATTACGCCACAGTCCATTCTCTGAGCAACAACTGCGTACCCGGCGCGTGAAGGACGAACTACGCGACAACCTGATAGCGAAACTTCGCCACGGCGGGCCGATATTTCCGGGGATCGTCGGCTACGACGACACCGTGGTACCGCAAATCGTCAATGCCATTCTTTCGCGTCATAATTTTATTCTGTTGGGACTTCGCGGCCAGGCTAAGAGCCGCATCTTGCGAGCGCTGACCACGTTGCTCGATGTCCAGACGCCATACATTGCGGGTTGTGAAATTCATGACAATCCTTACGCACCTATCTGCCGCCGCTGTCAGGACCAGATTGCTCAACTCGGTGACGAAACGCCCATCGCGTATCTGACACGGGAAAATCGGTACGTGGAAAAGCTGGCGACGCCTGACGTGACCATCGCCGACCTCATCGGCGACATCGATCCCATCAAAGCCGCGCGGGGCGGCCATGAACTCGGCAGCGAGATGACGGTGCATTACGGCCTGCTGCCACGCGCCAATCGCGGCATTTTCGCGATCAACGAATTGCCGGATCTCGCTGGCAAAATTCAGGTTGGTCTTTTCAACATCATGCAGGAAGGCGATGTGCAGATTAAGGGATACCCCGTCCGCCTGCCGCTCGATGTCGCGCTCGTGTTCAGCGCCAATCCGGAAGATTACACGGCTCGCGGCAAAATCATTACGCCGCTGAAAGACCGCATTGGTTCTGAGATTCGCACGCACTACCCGGCCACGATTGAAGAGGGCATCGCCATCACTACGCAAGAATCCTGGACGCAGCGCGATGGATACAAGCTGCACATTCCGAAATACGTGCAAGAGGTCATCGAGCGAATCGCCTTTGCCGCGCGTGAAGACAAAAAAGTCGATAAGCGCTCGGGAGTAAGTCAGCGCCTGCCCATTTCCTGCATGGAAAACGTGATCTCAAATGCCGAGCGCCGCGCCATCCGCCACGATGAGAAACTGGTGGTGCCGCGCATCGGAGACGTCTACGCGGCCATGCCCGCGATCACCGGCAAGCTTGAATTGGAGTACGAAGGCGAAATGAAGGGCGCGGACCACGTGGGACGCGAACTGATCCGAACCGCCATCGCCAAAACCTACGATGGATATTTCAAGGGCACGGACATGAATCAGGTGGTGCAGTGGTTTGACCTGGGCGGCGAGATTCAATTGGCGGATACCGCGGGCGCCACCGAAGCGCTGCAATCGCTCCGCAGCATTCAGGGACTCATGGAAAAAGTAGTAAAGCTAAACGTGGGACCGAAAGAGACGCAGGAGACACAAGTGTCGGCGGCCGAGTTTGTGCTCGAAGGCCTCTACGCCCACAAACGCATCGGACGAAACGAAGAGCGCTTGTTCAGCGCCGGAGAAAAGCCGCCGAAGGTTGCGGAAAAACCCTTCGAGCGCGACGATCCGCCCTTCCGCGGGAGAAGGCCATTTAATTAGTCGTGGGTCGTTGGCCGGCCCAACGATCAAAATTAGAATTGTCATTCCGAGCGAAGCGAGGAATCTGCTGTTTGCTTAGTTAACGACCACTGACCGAGGACCAACGACTGCTTTTTTATGAAACGTATTCGCTATTCCAAATACGTGCCCGACCCGGCCGGCGAGATGAGCATGGAAGACCTGCTCAGCGCGCTCTCTGACTATCTGTTGCAGAGCGGGTTCCAGAATTATCTCTATGACGATTTTGGCGATGGCGAACAGACGCTCGACGATCTGCGCCGTGCTATCGAGCAGGCGTTGCTCGACAGCGATCTGCTCGATGAACAAATGCGTCAGCAGCTCCAGCAGATGCAGATGGAAGGCACGTTGGATGAGCTGATCGATCAACTCATTCAGCGCATGCAGCAGGAAGATTACATCAGTATCGATCAGCCGCACGATCCGTCGCGGCGATTGAGTACAGGCGGGCAAGTCGGCGAAGCGCAGCAGCAAGTGAAATTCGAAATCACCGACAAGAGTCTGGATTTTCTGGGCTTCAAAACCCTGCGCGATCTGATGGGATCGCTCGGCAAATCAAGCTTCGGACGCCACGACACTCGCGACATGGCTACCGGCATCGAAGCCAGCGGAGCATCGCGGCAGTATGAATTCGGCGACACGTTGAATCTCGATATAACCGCCACGCTTTCCAGCGCCATTCAGCGCGAGGGTTTGAAGCTCCCGCTGAACATTGAATATTCCGACCTGCAGGTGCATCAGTGCGAATACCAGTCGTCATGCGCGACTGTGCTCATGTTGGACTGCTCGCACTCCATGATTCTTTACGGAGAAGATCGCTTTACTCCGGCAAAGAAAGTCGCCATGGCGCTCTCGCACCTGATCCGCACGCAGTATCCCGGTGATTCTTTGTCGCTGATTCTTTTCCACGATTCAGCCGAGGAAGTTCCTCTATCGCAACTGGCGCGCGTGAAGGTCGGCCCGTATTACACCAACACCCGCGAAGGCCTGCGGCTTGCCCAACGAATTCTGCAACGCCAGCGAAAAGACATGAAGCAGATTGTGATGATTACCGACGGTAAGCCGTCGGCGCTGACGCTCGAAGACGGGCGCATCTACAAGAACGCCTTCGGCCTCGATCCGCTGGTCGTGAGCCAGACTTTGGAAGAAGTTTCCAAGTGCAAGCGCGCCGGCGTCATGATTAATACGTTCATGCTGGCATCGGATTACGGCCTGGTGCAGTTCGTGCAGAAGGTCACGGAAATGTGCCGCGGCAAAGCCTACTTCACGACGCCGTATACGCTCGGCCAATATCTGCTGATGGATTACATGTCGCGCAAGACCAAAACCATTCACTGAGCCGGCAGACAGCTCTAATCCTCCGCCTTTTTCACCGCCAACTCGGCGCCCTGGAAACCAATCTTGCTGTGGGTTCCGTCGCAAAACGGTTTGTTGACCGATCCTCCGCAGCGGCAAAGCGAAAAGGCCGGTTTGCCGGTCAAGTCGTACTGGGTGCCGTTGACGTCGACCATTTCGATTGAACCTTCAGGAGCTTCCACGCGATAAGGACCATTCGGTCGAACCGTAATTTTAACTGTAGCCATAAGGCCTCCAATTGAAATGTATTTGAGCTATGAAGATAACAGCTTTGATCTATCGGCTTCCAGCGCTGGGAGGAAAAAGCTGATACCTCGCTTCGCGAGGAACGACAAGGCTGAGAGGGCGGCGAAAGCAAGGGATAGAAATGAGGAACTGGGTGAGCAGAATTTAGAAGCTGGAGCTAGA
>Ga0070762_10001652_pt1 | contig 10376 bp, 4 predicted proteins | sample HubBroMetageREF2_FD_66726 | JGI IMG/M metagenome (GOLD analysis project Ga0070762, IMG submission 66726) | Reference soil microbial communities from the Hubbard Brook experimental Forest, New Hampshire, USA - Hubbard Brook CCASE Soil... | ecosystem: Environmental > Terrestrial > Soil > Temperate... | reverse complement strand
GCGACACCACCACGCCACAGAACAACAACAATGCCGCACCACAACTCTCGTCGGCGCTGACGACCGGTGGCGCTGCGTCTGCCGATTCATTCTTGCTGCAGGGAACGGTTGGTCAAGGATCAGCCTTCGGCGGTCCCGCTGGGCTTGCGGGCCTCAATGTGGGCGGGTCCGACGGTACTGATGGCCCAGGCGGAGCTCGAGGCCAACGTGGTCCCGGCGGCGGTGGAGGGAGACAAGGATTTGGCGGACCCGGTGGAGGCAGCGGAGCAATCTTTGGCGGAGGAGGTGGTGGGTCCGGCGGCGGTCCAGGAGGCGGCGCGGGCGGTGGAGGCCCATTTGGCGGCGGAGGCGGCGGACGTTTTCTTCGCCAGCAAGTAAATCGAATCCGCTTCGGATTTTATGACCGCTACGAAAATTCTGCATTCGATGCCCGGCCATATTCGATTACCGGTGTCGAATCGCCGAAGGTCAGTCACTACGACAATCGCTTCGGCGCAAATATCGGTGGCCCGCTGAAAATTCCTCACATCTACGACGGCAGCGACAAGACCTACTTCTTCGTGAACTATCAGCACGAAAACGAACAGACCGCCGTGAACACATTTTCGACAGTACCCACGCTCGACGAGCGCAACGGCCTATTCTGCCTGGCGAACGCAAGTGTGCCGACGCTCTTCGTTCCATTCAGCGCGGCGAATACTCCATTCCCGACCGTCACCGACACGCGCTGCGCCAGCGGCGCGGCCCAGCAGATCGGTCCCATCAATAGCGCCGCACAAGGCCTGCTCAATTTCATTCCGACGCCCAACATCGCAGGCGCCGGCCCGAACCAGGCCCAGAATTACCTGCTGCAAGCCACCACGCCGTTGTCGACCAATATCCTGAACGTGCACGTCCTGCACACCATCAATGCGAAATTCAACGTACAAGTTGGTTACAACTACAACGGCTCAGGTTCCAATACCCTTGGCAGTTTTGCGCAGGTCGGAGGCACGCAGGCAACTCGCAATCAGAATCTCGACCTCGGTCTCACGCAAAACTGGACGCCCAGCTTCGTAAATGACTCGCACTTGAACTACAGCCGCAGCCGCATCCAGATTCTGAGCGACAACTCCTTCGCCAACGACATCGCATCGCAAGTGGGAATCGTGGGCGGCAGCCCCGACGCGATCGACTTCGGCTTTCCCGGGCTGAATTTCACCAGCTTCTCCGGATTTGGCGATCCGGTTCCGTCGCTCACACGCAATCAGACACTGCGTTTCCTCGATACCCTCACGCTCGTGCACAAAAAGCACACCATGAAATTCGGCGGCGAGATTCGGCGCATCCAACTAAACACCGACACCAATCCCGATCCCCGCGGCCAATTCTCATTCACCGGCTTGCTCACCAGCGAGCTCGCCAACGGTGCGCCCGTCGCCGGCACTGGAAACGACCTGGCCGATTTCCTTCTCGGCGATCCGTATTCCACGTCCGGCCGCTTCGGAATCACAAACGATTATTTTCGCAGCTGGGATTTCATCGCCTTCGCGCAGGACGACTGGCGCGTGAATGCGCATTTCACTTTGCTGTACGGACTCCGCTACGAAGCCGTGACGCCTCCCATCGAAATCTCGAACCACGTCTCCAACGTCGATCTCGATCCGAACATCATCAATACTGCCCCTCCTTGTCCCACGTGCGCCGCGCAAGTGCTTCCCGGCGGCACAGGCCCCTTCAGCGGACAATACCCTCAGGCGCTCGTTCATGGCGACTACGGAAACTGGGCGCCGCGCATCGGCGTGGCATGGCAGCCACCGATGATCAAACCAAAAACGGTCGTGCGCGCGGGCTACTCGATTTTCTACAACGAAGCGGCTTACAACACGCTCGCGACAAACTATCTCGCCTATCAACCGCCTTTCGCAACTTCCTCGACGCAGCTCACAACGCCCACCGAGCCGCTCGTGCTACAGACAGCTCTGTTGCAAATTCAAAATGGCAACGCCGGACGCATTCTCAACACCACCGCCGTGAATCCTTTCTATCGCGACGGCCGCGCCCAGATCTGGACGCTCGGCACCGAAACGACGTTCAGCAGAAATTGGCTGCTCGATCTCACCTACACAGGAACCAAAGGCGACAATCTCGATATTCTCCGCGCTCCGAACCGTGCGCCTCCCGGCACGAATCCGCTCGACACCCAGGCCGAGCTGAAGATTCCCGAAGCTGTGAGCTTCCTCTACGATCAGTCGGGCGCGCATTCCATTTACAACGCGCTGCAAGTCCGCGTGATTCATCGCTTCACCCACGGCTTCAGCTTCCAGGGAATTTATACATTTTCGAAATCTCTTGATAATTCGAGTTCGATCGGAGGCACCGCCCCAACGGTTGTCCAACAGGATGGCAACGTCGCCGCCGAATACGGGCTCTCTCCCTTCGATATCCGTCATCAGCTGCGATTTTTCTCGGTGTACGAATTGCCTTTCGGAGAGCGTCATCGCTACGCGACTCATGGCTGGGAGGAACATCTCCTCGGAAACTGGCGCCTCAACAATGTGATCACATGGCAGACGGGCAATCCCTTCACTGTGTTGCTGGGGGGGAATGCCGCGAATAATTCCGGAACGGGCTCCAATTTTTCCGAACGCGCCGACCTTTGCCGTCTCGATGGTGATTGCGAGGGCGTATCAGGCAATCCCAACTTGGGCATTTGCGGTGGCTCGTCGCTCAGTTTCTTTAATACAGGCGCGTTCACGGTGCCGGCGTCCGGAACTTTCGGAAACGAACGGCGCGGTTCGGTCGAGGGGCCGTGTAGCTTCAGCTGGAACTTCTCGCTGGCGAAAGGGGTCTTATTTGGCGGGACTCGCGAGCGGCAGCATCGTGTTGAAATACGCTGGGAGGTTCAGAACCTCACCAACACGCCGAAATTTACCGGTCTCGGAACTACATTCGGCTCTACGCTGTTCGGCCGTGTGACCACTGCCGCTTCGATGCGCACGATGGACGTGATGCTAAGATTTAATTTCTGAGATGAGAAGTACGCTCAAAGCGAGTTCGATCACGATGCTGCTCCTGGCAGGGTTTGCGATCGTTTGCGTTTCGTCCCGCGCACAATCGTCGCAGCAGTCAACCCCAAGCCCTGCAATGCCCACGCCGTTTCCTGCCTCGCAAGAACTCGCGCCGAATCAAACTCCCGCCATCCGCGCATCGTCAGATCTCGTCCGCATCGATGTCGAGGTCACGGATAAGTCCGGCAAGCCCGTCAAAGGCCTCACTCCCGAGCAGTTCACTATCGCCGAGAATGGCAAGCAGCAGAAAATCTCGGTCTTCAGTTTTCAGGATATCGAGAAGATGGAGACGGTGAAGTCCGACGACACAAAGCCCATCGTGGTTGCAATTGATAGCCCCAATGATCCTGCCGCCACGGAAGCAATAAGCGACCAGGTTCGCGATCGCCGCATGCTCGTGCTGTTCTTCGATTTGACCTCGATGCAGACCGACGATATCGCTCGCGCTCACGATGCCGCGCTAAAGTTCGTCCAAAAGCAGATGACGAGCGCTGATCTGGTATCGATCGTCGTGTATGCCGCTCGCCTCACCGTGTGGGCCGATTTCACGAATGATCGCTCGAAGCTCGAGAAGGCAGTGGCGCGTCTCACGCCGGATGTCGCCTCACAGCTCGCCGATCTTTCCTATGCCGCGGCGCAAAATGGCGAGTACGACGTGCAGGAGTACACCGGCGCGGCGTACACCGCGGATGAAACCGAGTTCAACGCATTCAACACCGATCAGAAGCTCCTCGCCGTTCAGGGTCTCGTCAATGTTCTTGCCGCAATTCCCGGACGAAAAGCCGTGATCGAATTTACAGGCGGAATCACGCAGACCGGCGAAGAGAATCGAACCGAGCTGCGGGCAGCAACCGACGCAGCGAATCGTGCCAATGTCTCGATCTATTCGATCGACGCTCGAGGCCTCTTTGCGGAAGCTCCGGGCGGCGACGCCACTACAAATGCGGCCACCGGCACCTCCATGTTCACGGGCGCGTTCGTATTTCACCAGACGGAGGCGAGACAGGATTCGCGCGACACCCTTGCGACGCTTTCCTCAGACACCGGTGGCCGCGCATTCTTCGATCTTGGCGACTTGAGCGAAGCCTTTCCAAAAATCCAGCAGGAGAATAGTGGCTACTATTTGCTCGGTTACTATCTCGGCGCCAATGTGAAACGCGACGGAAGCTGGCGAAGCATCCGCGTGAAGGTCAACGCGCCAGGAGTCCACGTTCACTATCGCAACGGCTACTATGCCCCGCGTGATTTCCAGCACTTGCAGAAAGAAGACCGCCAGCAGCAACTCGTCGAAGCGATGGGTTCTGAGAACCCGGTGGTCGAGTTGCCGATTGCGGTCGAAACCTCGATGTTTCGCTTGAGCAATGGGCAAACCTACGTTCCGATTGCAGCAAAGATTTCATCCACCGCTCTCGATTGGGCCGAAAAACACGGACGGAAAGAAGCGGCCTTCGACTTTGCAGCGCAAGTCCGTGCGTATCCCAATGGTAGGTCAGTTGCCGAATTGCAGGACACAATTCAGGTGCATCTCGACCCGGCGCGATTCCAGCAGATTAATCAAAGCAGTCTTGTCTATCAGGGCGGGGTGGTTTTATCGCCCGGCAAATATCATCTGAAGTTTTTGGCGCGCGAGAATGAGTCAGGCCGGATGGGCACCTTCGAACAGGACCTCCTCATCCCGCAAGCGCCCACGGATCGCATCATGCTCAGCTCCGTGCTGCTCTCGAGCCAGCTTGTGCCAGTCGACAAATCAGCTGAGGTGGAGACGAAAGCGAAGGGCGTCCGCGCCAAACTCACCGAGTCGCCGCTCGAAATGTCCGGTGAGAAAATCGTCCCGAGCGTCACCCGCTATTTCACACAAGGCCAGACGCTCTACGTTTTCTTTCAAGCCTACTATCCGGAAAAATCCGACAAGGCCGATAAGTTTGACCCCGACACACTTCGCGCCGCTCTAATTTTCTTCAGGAACGGAATTCAGGTCAACGCAACGCCGCTGCTCACTCCCGTCCAGGTAGATCCAAAATCGCGCACAGCATCATTTCGGATCAGCCTGCCGCTCGCGAAGCTTCCAGCAGGGCGTTACACGGCGCAAGCGCTGGTAGTCGGCGCTGGCACGCAACACTCGGCGTTCGGCCGCGCCTACCTTGCGATCGAGCGCCCGCCGGTCGTTCCCTCCACCGAGCCAGCGACATCTACGCCGGATACGACGGCTCAACCGAAGCCGCCCTCACCGTAGGACAGATAGCCAGCCATTCACAGGAAGATGGCGATGAGCTACTTCGACTTCGGCGGCTCCCGCTTTTCGTCCTTCTTTGCTGGTTGTTCCTTCCGCGACTCTTCCTTCTTCGGCGCTGGTTCGGATGCTCTGCTGTTATTCAGCGGAGGATGCACATCATACTTGTCGTCCGACGCCTTCGCCGGTGGCGCAAACTTCACCGCGGGATGTTGCTCGTACTGATGCTGGTTTTGTTCGCCTTGCGAATTCGTGTTCGCGCGCGCAGGAGGCTGAGCCGTATTGTTCGTCCGCACCTCACCGCGGTTGTTGTTCTCTTGCGCATTTGGATTCGACTCGCTGTTGTTTCGCTGCGTTTTCACATTAACTTCCAGATCGGGCTTCGCCGAATCTACGATGCGAGGCTCGTGTCCGCCAGACGCGGGAATTGGCGGCGGAAGTTTGGCGACCACTTTGCGGTCGTTGAACGACGTAGCCGGGCGCTTCGAAGCGGGCACAGGCTTTGCTGTGGATGCCAAATAGCTATTGCGAGTGGGAGCCAGCGGCGCATTCTCCACCACGCGAGCCCTTTCGAACTGCTCAGGCGTCACTCGAATCGTCGCATTCGACACCGGTCGCGCGTTGACGAACGTCTCGCGGTCCACCACCGTCACGGCGCTCACATTTCTCGCGTACGTGTATTCATTCACGTTCACAGTTCGATTCACGGTGTAGTTGTTGTAGACGTTTGTCACCTGCGTCACAGTAACCACGCGCGTGTTCGTGACGTTCACGTTCTGCACGTACCGCGGGCTGCAGCGATAACCGGGCACCCACACATCGCGGGGGCCAAGCGGAAACCAACCAACTCCCGTCACACCGCCGCCGAACCCGACCGTCACACCGAATCCGCTGCCGCCCACAAACCCGACAAGCGCGGGCGCATAGACCGGCCGCACAACGAGCGGGCCGGGCACCCAACCCCAGTAGCCGCCTACGAACGCCCAGCGGCCGTAATGAAAGGGCGCAAACCCCCAGGGTTCATCGCCAATCCACGTCCAGCCCCACGGCGCGATCCATACCCAATGCCCGAAGTGATAGGGTGTCCATCCCGCAGCAACACCTCGTGGAACCCAAACGCGTCCATACTCCGGCACCACTTGCCAATCGCCGTAGTCGTCCAGATCGTAGTAGCCATCGATATCGCGCGACACATACTGAGCGGACGCTGAGCGATTTTCGCGTTGGTCGCGTTGCTGGCACCAGCTTTCGAAATCATCAAAGCCAGGCGCCGGCTGCGCATCGTAGGAAAGTTGATCGGTTCCCCCAAACGTATACTGCTGGCCGGGGCCGAGATCGTAAGATTCACCGCCGCCGGTGACCTGCCCTCCGCCTTCCCTCACAATGATCAGCGTCGAATCGCCGTTCGGATCAGTTTCGATTCGATACTCACCGGCGTTGGTTAGTGTGAAAGCTAGATTGGGCGTATCGATCTCCACCGCGTTGCCCGGCTCATAGCGGCGGAGATGCACTTCAATCGTGCCCTGCGCGAGCTGAATCTGTACCGTGCGGTCGTCGAGATTCAAAAACGAGATGCCCGTCTCGCTCGCCATGCGAATCGCGAGGCTCCCGACGTGAACTTCGCCGAGAGAGTCTTTATCGACCCAAAGATTGTCACCGGTGGTGAGCGGTCGGCTCGGGTTTGCATCCACCCATTCCTGCGTTCCAGAGGCCTCAAACGACACCGACCCTTGCATGAAATTGAGCCGCGCTACTCGGCTGGGAGGGTCGTCCTGCGCGGCTGTCTTTTTGGGGGCCGTGAGGAAAGCACCTGCGACGAAGAGGAACATGAGAAAGAGCGATAGCGCTTTTCGCATCGAGTGAGTTCCTTTTAGAAAGCGTTGTGCCGATAGCATAGCGAGATTCCTCAGCCAGCTGCTAAAAACAAACCATGTAAACCACAAAATGATACGAGCGTCGGTCATTTCCTTCTCTCCTGTTCATTAAACACTCCGGCAGTCGAGAAGTTTCTGAAACAGCGTGTGCGAAATATTTTTTTCGGGGTGCATTTTTGTGCCGTGCAAATTCATTTCTAAAAAAAACGACCCAGGGTCTCGCTTACTCGAGTACGCGAAACCCTGGGGTATGAGAATTATGAATCCTCGTTATTTGTATTAATGCTTGTGACTTCCACCGCCACCGCCGCCGTGCGAACCACCACCGCCACCGCCGCGATATCCTCCACCCGAATTTCCGCGCGAGCCGCCGCCGGAGCTTCCGCCATTTCGCGGAGTGACAATCGGCTGCCTCATGCTGAGCGGAGGTCTGCTACCGCCTCCTGGGTAACCTCCGCGCGATGCAGAATTGGGCGACTGATACTGCCGGGATCCTCCGTTCGGCGCTCCGAAACCGCCGCGATTTCCTGGATTGTTCGTTGTTGGGCCGCGCATGTTCGGCTGCGAATTGGGCGGCTGGTACGTCCGAGTCGTTGTATTCGGTGCTCCGTAGCCGCCGCGATTGCCCGGATTATTCGTTGTTGGTCCGCGCGTGTTCGGTTGCGAATTGGGCGGCTGGTACGTCCGAGTCGTTGTATTCGGTGCCCCGTAGCCGCTGCGATTGCCAGGATTACCCGTCGCTCCACGATTATTCGACGGTGCGTTTGGTGTCGTGCGATTTGCTCCTGACGAGGACGGAGGCGTGAACGTGCGGAAGCCTGGACGCGCGGTGGAGTTTGATGTTCCGCCGCGATTTCCTGCGTTTATGTTCGGTTGTGCCGAGCGCGTGCTATTCGAGTAGCCGCCATTGTTGCGCTGATTCGACGTCCCGCCATATCCGCGCGACGGCTGCGCTGACCCGCCAGAATTATTATTTCGCGATGGAGAATAGAAACGCTGCGAACTCGATGTCGAGTTGCGAATCGTCGCAGGGCTGGCCACGCGATTGGTTGCGCTATAGCTGCCGCGTCCCGGATTCACCGGCATTTTGCCCGAAACCATGCTCGCGTTCCGGAATTCTCCGGCACTAAGTCCGGTCTGATGAGCCGGTACGGTGCCGCGCCCGAAACTCCGGCTGTCCATGGAGCTCATTCCTGAGCGAACGTGATCGTTTCGGAAAGCTGCATTGACGTTTGAGAATCCACGCCCGCCACCATGAAGCGGCGCCCAGCCGTTATGAAAATTGTTGCCATGGTTGAAGCTCACAGCGCGGTAGCTGCCGCCATAGCGTCCGTACCACGGGTGATACCAGTCGCCGGGGCCGCAAGGCAGCCAGCCGACATGACCGAAACCAAATCCGAATCCAAAGCCGACTCCGAAGCCAACGCCGCCTCCGAATCCGAAGAACGAAACGTACGCCGGCGCCCAAACCGGATAGTAAGCGGGATACGCCGCCACCGGTCCCGGCCACCACGCCCAACCCGCGCCATAGGGCAACCAGCGGCCATAGTGGTAGGGAGCCCAGCCCCACGGCTCGTATGAAACCCACGTCCAACCGAAATAGGGCTGCCACACCCAGCGACCCGCGCGATAAGGCGCCCATCCCGCAGCCACGTTAGGAACCCACACTTGCCCGTAATCGGGAACCGTTGTCCAACGGCCGTAGGGATCAAGATCCTCCGAGCCCGTGTAGTAGCGATTGGTTCTGCGCGGGCCCTCGGAGTTCGCGAAGGTTCTGTTGCGATCGCTATTCCAGCCGTCCCAATCATCGCGGGAAGGAGCTTGCGCAACTTTGTAGTGCGGATTGTCGGTCCCGGCGATGGTGATCATCTGTCCAGCGTCGACGCGCGTAGAACCTTGGGGAGTGGAAATATCCGCCGAGCCGCGGCGAACGACCACCTGTGTCTCGGCATCGGAATTCACGAGGATGCGAAATTCCCCTTCGCCAAATGGACGGATCGACGCATTGGGCGTGTCAATCTCTGAGGATGCTTCTGCGCCGCGGTTCACTGTATACGTCGCAAGCCCCTCGCCAACCTGAAGCAGAATTTGGGATCGCGTGAGGGTGGCGATTTTTACGGTGACTCTGTCGGAAATGCGCAGCGTGTCTGCATAGTCAAGCTGCAGTTCGGCGCGAGAGCTGTCGCCGGTTGAAATACGGTCGCCCTCAGAAATCGGAGTGTTCACGATTGCGGCCACCCATTCGCCGTTGTCGCCGCGCTGTGTCGAAACGTCCCCGCGAATCCAGCTGACGCGCGCGACACCGGGTTGTGCTGTAGCCTGCTGCTGCTGTTCCTGCTGACTTGCTTGCTCTGACTGCTGATTCGCAGCTTCGTCTTGAATTTGAATCTGGTCGGCCTGACCCTGATCGGGCGGAGGCGGCGCGTCGTCATCTTGCGCCTGCTGCTGCGCTTGCCGGTCGTCCTGCGGCGGCGGAGAATCCTGCGCCCGCACAGCGCCCGCTGCGCCGAGAAGAAAGATTGTTGCGAAGATTGCGAGATACCGTTTCATGGTCACCTTCCGGCAGTCAACTGCCGGGAACAGCAGACGCCGCGAATGTAAATGCAGGCTTGGTACCAAAGGCAACGAATCGCTATCGCCCGTAAGCCTTGTTAGGTCAGCTAGTTACACTGAGTCCAGATTCGTGCTTGGGCGACTGTTCCGGTCGTCGGTGGTGCATATTAAGCGACGCTGGTGGTTTTCGGCCAGTCGAGCATGGAGGCTAATGGTGTGCGATACTCGGCGAAATTTGGAGTGCGGAAATGGGTAACGCTCCGGATCGCAGCGGAATCGTTGGACCGGTGAACGCGATCGAAGGCGCCTGGAATGCGGGCGACGTGAAATCGTGTGCGCGGTTGTATGCGCGTGACGCCGAATATCTCACTCGTGCCGGGATTTTGTGGGAAGGCCGCACGGCGATTGAGCGAGGGCACGCGGCGGCGTTTCACGGTGATCTGAAGGGAACTGTGCTGAGAATTCAAATCAAGCGGCTTCGTTTCTTGACGCTGAGGACGGCCGTGGCGCATTGCGCGGTCGAAGTGAGCGGCGGAGCGCGACATATCCACAAGGTTCGGGCCGTGACACGATTCGAGCTGCGAAAAAACCGGACTCGCTGGGAAATTGTGGCGGCGCGAACGCGAGATTTCTCCGCACAGATAATGACAGGCTGAATTGTGCGGGCGT
>Ga0070762_10001651_pt1 | contig 10377 bp, 8 predicted proteins | sample HubBroMetageREF2_FD_66726 | JGI IMG/M metagenome (GOLD analysis project Ga0070762, IMG submission 66726) | Reference soil microbial communities from the Hubbard Brook experimental Forest, New Hampshire, USA - Hubbard Brook CCASE Soil... | ecosystem: Environmental > Terrestrial > Soil > Temperate... | reverse complement strand
TTGCTCTCCACAACCTCCACACGCGCCAATTCAATCGGCAACTGCGACAAAATCGGATGACTTGAAGTGTGCGCTCCGATTGTCATCCCTGCCGTCGCCAGCTGTAGCAACTCCTGCCGTGTCATAAAAGTGTATCGTCGGCATGAAACCGGATCCTGCGCATCAAAACCGCGCCACGAAGTCGAAACCAGTTGTCCGCTGATTTCCGTGAGAAACCATTTTCGAATGTCCGCGTCCACTCGCGAAAGTTGCTTCACCACATCCCACCAAATGGAACGCCTCTGTTCGCGCGATCCCAATTCGCCGCGGATGGTTAGCCCTCCGCCCGAAGCCTCGAATCGTCTTGGCGAGTGATATTGTTCGCTTGTGCGCGCCGCCCTCAGATCGTCCGTCAAGAGCAGAAATAGCTCTTCGTACCAAAGCATTGATCTCTCATCCCTTGTCGAAGCTCCAGTTACAAAAAAAAGACACTTCAGCCCTTCCGCTTGAAGAATCGGCAGCATTTCCGTGAGATTGTTCAATAGTCCATCGTCAGAGGTAAGCAGTACCGCACGTTCCGGCAATGCTCGCCCTTCCTGCAACCAGGCAAGCACATCCTCGGGCGCAATAATGTTGAAACATTTCTTGAGTCGTTGAAGTTGCTTGCGGAAGGCGTTTGCCGAAACCAAATTCCCGTCAAACCCCGGATCGACGAATTTATATCCGTCAGGAATAACGCCATGATAGGTCAGCACGGCCAGTCCCTGGCCCGCAATTCGACGAAACACCCCGCTCATGGACAGCGTGGGATAGACAATCTTTTTCAGGAAGGAGCTGACCAGCCTCATCGCGCGCCGACCAAATCCTGGCACAAGGAAATTCCGGGTTCAATGTCGCTCATCCCGCCCGGCCCTGACACCTCTGGAATTCTGCGCAGGTTGATCTGCTCCGCCAGAACCCCATATGAGGTCGCGCACTTTAGCAGCGCGATTTCTTTCGTGCCAGCCTTTCGCGCAGCGCCTACTCGTTTCTCAATCTCGTCCACTGCCGCCTTGCCCCTTCACTCGATTATCCAAAGACCTGCGCCCCGACCAGCTGTTCGTACATTTCCAGAAGTCTTGGAAAGTTCCGGTCCCAGTCAGCGCGCTCTTCCACGATCCGCTGGTTGCGCTCGGCGAACAGCTTCCGCTCTTCCGGGCTCAGTCTGGCGGCGCGCAGGAATCCATTGGCAAACTCCTTCGCGTTGCCGTTGGCGGCCAGCCATCCATTCTCTCCCTCGATCACCCATTCCCGATTCGACGGAAGATCGGTCACCACCACCGGCAACCCAGTAGCCATTGCCTCCAACAGCGAAATCGACGTACCGTCCGACCGCGAACAGCTCACGTACACGTCGGCGGCGCGAAACCACTTCGGCATATCGTTTCGCCCGAAACGCCCTGGAACCAGAATCTTTCGCTCCAGTCCATGGGCCCGGATAAACTCCGCCACTCGCGCCGCACCCGAACCTTGCCCCAGCAACAACAATCGCAACGACGGGTCAACCTGATGTGCCAACCGGAACGCCTCGAGAAGTACATCGATGCCGTACAACGGCTCCCACGAGCGCGTGCTGATAAACACGCACGTTCCGGGCTCGTGCACGAATTCCTGCGCCTCGGGCCTTGGGCCGTCGGGTGTGAACAGGCCTTTTCGAATACCCCAGGGTAACTGCACAACCCGATCGTCGCGCAGCTTCGCCAGTTGGTTCGCCCTGGCAAGCACCGCTTTGCAATCGCAAAAAAAGCCGTCCGCACTTTCAAGCGCGACTTGGACCGCGTGCTGGCCGTCCTGTTCTGGCTTCGGCGCAAGCAAAACGTCCGACCCCCACGATGCCAGCAGCCATGGATGAAAATTTGAAAGTGCAGTCAGGTATCCGCAATTCTGCGCCGGGCCGGCATGCACCAAGTCTGGCCGTATCGTTTTCAGCCACTCCTGAAACTCCGGTAGAAATCCCGCGAATTCTCCCGGATCGCCATCTCGCCCCATTTTCTGCCGGGCTTGAATCCACCGGACTCCATCCGGCAACCAGTTCTGTGGTGTGCAGTCACTGGTCGGGTCCAGAAACCACGTCTCCAGTCCAGCCTGAACAAGCTTTTCGAGAAATCGCCGGTTGTGGTCAGAAGTGTTGTCGGAGAAATACAGGACCTTCATTCCGCCCCCTCGGCATTCGCGAGCAAGGTCCATCGCAGGTGTTCGCCCTGTGTCACATCTCGGATCAGCTTCCTGCCGATCACCCGGCTCAGTTCGAAAGGCATGACCGCATCCTTTGGCGCGGGCCGCAGAGCTTCCAGCATCTCCTCTTCCAGTATGGTGCCCGCCTTCAGATCCGCGGTCGCTCGCAGGCACCGCCGCTGCACGACCACCGTCTGCTGCTCGTTCTCCGCCACAAACTTACGCGAGGCCCCCAGTGCATATTCCAGCTCCCGAGTCCGATCGACCATTTCGCGCCACGACGAAGGCGTCATCGAAAACGGATGGTCCGGACCGTCGCGACCGTTGTCGTCGGTAAAGTGCTTCTCGATCACTCGAGCGCCCAAGGCTACTGCTCCCAGCACAGTGGCATGGCCAGGCGTATGGTCGGAAAGTCCCAGCACCAGTGCTGGAAACTTCTCACGGTAAGTTTCCAGCACGCGCAGGTGAATATGCTGGAAGTTCTCGAGACTGGCGGTGTAGTTGGTGTTGCACTGCATCAAAACCAGGTTCGGATTGATCTTGAGTATTTCTTCCACCGCCCGTTCAACTTCTCCCATCTCGGACGCACCAGTCGCCAAAAGCACCGGCTTCTGTTTTGCTGCCACCTTCCCCAGCATTGCAGGCCAGGTAATATCCCCCGAACCGATCTTGAATAAATTTACATACGGGTCCAGCATGTCCACGGCCTCAAGATCATAAGGCGCCGAAAAATACTCGATGCCACAAGCTTCGCATTCGCGCCGAAGCTCCGGCGTCCATTCCCAGGGCAAACTCGCTCCCTGGTAAACCTCGAAGACAGTCTTCTTCCATTTGGACTGGTGCGAGAGCTGGCCTCCCATTTCCCTGAATCCGCGGTCGCTGACGATTTTAGACGCGCGGAAATTCTGAAACTTCGCGGCGTCGGCTCCAGCTTCCGCGCAAAGACGGATCAGCAGCTTAGCGCGTTCAATATCTCCATCGTGGTTGGCCGAAATATCCGCTATGAAATACGTCGGATGATCGCGCCCCACCAGCTTTTTTCCCAGTTTCAGCGGCACTGGTCCTGCACCCCCGCTTGATGTCCTCTTAGCCGATCCACGTATCCATCCGCTTTCAGCCGGGCAAACTTGCGCAGCCCGGAATCAACATCGGGCATGGCACGCCCCAACGCGGCGCAGATTTTCTCCGTAATCAATGAAGTATCCCGAGGCCGAACCGCTTTCACTTTGCGCCCCGCGATGCGTGCGTCAACAACCCTCGCGGGATCATAACCAAACGTCGACGCGACCCGTCGCGCAAATTCGTATTTGCTCACGGGCTCAGGTCCTACCACATGGTAAAGGCCCCGGAGATTGCCATCCACCATCGCTAGCAACACTTCCGCCAGATCGTTGGCCAGGATGGGGCAAAAAATAACATCGGAAAATCCCGGCACCTGGCCGCCCGCCGCAAGCTCCTCTAATATCCACTCTGCGAGACTCGGCTTGTTCTTCGCCCTCCATCCGTACAACGTGACGCGCGCAATGGCCGCCGAAGAGTTGCGATCCAGCACCGCTTGTTCGCCCTCCAGCTTCGTCCGGGCATAAACATTCAGCGGCATGGCACGATCACTCTCAGCATAGCGCCCACGAATTCCGTCGAACACCGAATCGGTCGAAACATAAAGGAGTCGCGCACCGATTCGCGAAGCGCGACCGGCAATTCTCGCCGAAGCCGCAACGTTGATGCTGTGCGCCTCCTCTGGATTTTCCTCACACCAGTCCACATCGGTTGCGGCGGCACAATGAATTACGCTCTCGGGTCGGACTTCGTCGAAGATTTTCTCGACTTCGGATTCTTCCGTCAGATCTGCCGCCAGCATCGTCGCGCCGGGCAGGTGCACCGCATGGCGATGATACAAACCCGCCACTTCGCGGCCCTGTTCCTGCGCCAGCGCCACCAGGCTGGCGCCGAGGATTCCGCTAGCTCCCGTGATGAGAATCATGGCAATACCGCCGGCCTACCACGCCGTCCAGCCTCCATCGACCGCCAGATTGATGCCCGTAACGTAGGACGACGCATCAGATGCTAGGAATAAAAGCGGTCCGCTCAACTCCTGCGGCTCACCCGTCCTTCCCATCGGAACCTTCGCCTTCAATCGATCGTGAAATCCGGGATCGTTCTCGAGATACCGTTGAGCCGGAAATGGACCCGGGCTAATGCAGTTGACCCGAATGCGATCGGCAGCAAGGTGACAGGCTGCGTAACGCGTCAATTGGATTAGCCCGCCCTTGGCTGCGCTGTAGGAGGGTGGGTTGTGGGCGCCACTGCTTCCATAGATAGAGGAATCGGAACTCACGCTGCCGTACATCGACGCGATATTTACGACTGAAGAGCCCGCGGTCGATTTCGCCGACTCTCGAAGCAGCGGCATCGCGGCCTGGATGATCTGGCCAGCTGCAACTACATTTACCCGAAATACCTGCTCAAAGTCTGCGCGTGTTGTATTTTCGATTGTGCCAGGGCGGCCTTGACTCGCGTTATTGACAATAATGTCCAGACGTCCATGCTTTTTGCCTATGAGGGAAATATTCCGCACGACGGCATCTTCATCGGTCACATCGAAGCATGCTGTGGACACGTGGTGGCCGCTCTTTTTTAGCTCTGCAGCGAATGTTTTGAGCACATCTTTACGGCGTCCATTCAAGACTACGTGGGCTCCCGCTTCCACCAGAGCCTTCGCCATGAATCGTCCTAGGTGACCCGTCGCGCCCGATAAGAAAGCTACGCGTCCATCGAGGCGAAACTGATGCATCACGTCGGCGTCATCGAGCCGTTGAATGCTCATGCAGGAATTTCCATTTCGATGGATTCAAGAGGGTTTCCGGAGCATGAGGAATTTCCTGCCGGAGTCGGCTGCACTGTTCCACACTTAGCTCTGTATTTCGCCAGAGGCTCAAGTTCTCCTCAAGTTGCTCCGTAGTCTCGCAGCCCACCACGACGCTCGTCACCCAAGGCAGGGATCGAACGTATGCAAAACATAAATCCGCCACACTTTCGCGGTGGAACTCCTCGCTGAGTCTTCTCAGAGTCTGGACGCAATCCTCAGCATTAAAGTCGCCAACCGTCGGCCAGCGGTTCGCCGCATGCGCCAAAACACCCTGAAGCAGTGCGCTTCGCGCATGCACAATGACCTCGCGGCGACTCGTAATCACACGCTCGATTCCCGCCGCTTCCCACCTCCAATCGAGCACGTTCACGGGAATCTGCAGATGCTCGATCGCAGGGTCGTCAAGCGCTTCCGATGCTTCGCTCGGCTGATAGATGGAAGCTCCAAGAACCGAGATTTTTCCTGCCTCGCGCAGATCGCGCATATACTCCCACGCTGCCCCGTGCCACGAATAACGGTCTTGCCAATGATGAAGAAGAAGGACCGGTAAGCTTGTCACGCCCAGCGCTTGGCACGAGAGATGAATACATTCATCGACCCGTGCACGTACCTGCGCGCTGGAGGCGTCGCCCGGCAAGCCAGAGAGGTCGAGTTTGGTAATGACCTCAACGCGCGAGCCCCATGCTCCGCCGAGTGCTTTGCCCAGTACTTCTTCGGCTGTGCCGTATGACCGGGCAGTGTCGATCGCAGTCACGCCGTGTGCGATTGCTTTCCGAACGATGGCTATCGCTTGCTTCACTGCCGGCTTGCCGTAGTCGTTGACAGCGCCATACTCCATGCCGAGCTGCGCCGTGCCGAGAGTCATGTTGCTCCGGCGCCGTCCCGCGACCGCGCGACCGGAGATTCCAAATGTTGCTTCACCCGGCAGCGTTGTCAGCTTTTGCAAAAGATCCTGCCACGAGACGTGGATCGGGTCGCTCACATCTTCGAATAGGCGAAGGATGCGATCGTAATCTTCTTCATCATCGATGGTGCAGCGCAGATAACTGCGATCGGAATCATCGAAACGCTGCGGGCAGTAAAAGCCGGCACTGCAATTGCGGCGCATCCAGGGTCCAACATGCTCCCGATCCGCCGCGCTGGTGGCCTGTTGATACGCCTCCCGGAGAGAAGCGACCGAAAACGCTTCTCCCATCAAACCGTAAGGAAGACCGGAAAAGGCAGATTCCGTACTCACGTAACCTCGGCCCGATAAAACAAAAGCCTGCGCCAACTCGTCGACAAACGTGCCGTCGGGAACAACGTTGTCGGCGGTCAGACGGATGACAATGCGATCATTCGCAAACGAGGAGCATGCGAAATAATACCGGCCCAGAACATCGTGCAAAGGACCGCGAAACACCGTAAGACCATGATTTCGCGCCTGACCGGCTAGTTCATCATCGCTGCTGTCGTCCGAAGTAGCGAAAATGGTTTCATGATGCTGGCTCGCGGCCCGCAGGCCCGCCAACACTGCAGTTGGATATCCTGCCACCGGCAACAGAGCTTTTGCCGGCAGGCGGGAACTGCCAGTCCGAGCTTGAATGATCGTGACTGTTTTCAACTATGCACCTTGCGTCCGATCCTCAACCGGCAAAGGCGGTTGGAACCTTTGTTACCACTTCAATCACGCCTTCCATGTTGCGACCCGCCATAACGTGGAACATCGCCAGGCTGATTAGACTTGCTCTCCAAAGGCTTCCTCAAATTCAGCTACCTCGCCATACCGCAGATAGGTCGCCGGCACCAGCGATCCTCCATCGAAGGCAACGATTTGTACACTGACCGAAATAGAGCTCATGGAGGGCAATCCTACGCAGGAATCCGTGCTTGCAGTGGATCTTCTACTTCCGCCGGCGACGAGATCAGTTCCTGCAGCTCGCGACCGGTGATCCACTGCTCGTTGTTGTCGCTCGCATAGCGGAAGCCTTCGGGCAGAGGCCGGGCGTTCACCCAATTTTCCCGCCGCCACCATGGATGAGCCGGCTGAATAATGTACCGGTCTTCAACTTCGAGCGCATTGCGCGCTTCATCCTCCGAAAGCAGCACCTCGTGCAACTTCTCTCCGGGTCGAATCCCGATCGTCTCAATCTCGCATCCTGGCGCGATCGCTTTCGCCAGGTCAACCATTTTCATGCTGGGGATCTTGGGTACAAAAATCTCGCCGCCGTGCATTTGCTCAATACAACTCACCACAAACCTGACGCCATGTTCCAGCGTAAGCCAGAACCGCGTCATCCGCGGATCGGTCAGCGTGATGCGCCCGCGGCGGCGCTGTTCCTGAAATACCGGAATCACGCTGCCCCGGCTCCCCACAACGTTTCCATAGCGCGCGCAGCTGAATCGCGAGTCCTGCGAGCCCCGATAAGCATTCGCCTGCACAAACATTTTTTCCGCGCACAACTTCGTCGCGCCATACAAATTGATCGGGTTGACAGCCTTATCGGTGCTTAACGCCAGCACTCGCTGCACGCCCTGGTTGATCGCGGCATCAATCACGTTGCGGCCGCCCATGATGTTGGTCTGGATCGCTTCGAAGGGATTGTATTCGCAGGCCGGCACCTGTTTGAGCGCCGCCGCATGCACAACCACGGTCACGCCCGAAAAAGCCCGCTCCAAACGAGCCTGGTCGCGCACATCTCCAATGAAGTAGCGCAGGCTGGGATGATCCAGTCCGGAAGTGCGCATGTCGTGCTGCTTCAATTCATCGCGGCTGAAAATCACAAGCTTTTTCGGCTGGTGATCCCGGAGCATGATCTCGACAAACTTCTTCCCAAAGGATCCCGTCCCGCCTGTGACCAAAACTACCTGCTCCGACCAGTTCATCCCATTCGCCTCGCACAAATCCCGTTGAAATCAGTCAGCTGGCTGGATCTTTCACGTTGCCGCGAAGTATAGCGCCCGACAGTATAGCGAAGTATAACGGACTTTCCCACGGCAGTTTGCAAGCCAGAAAGATCCATCTCATTTCGAAATTGAAATTGCATTCAAAATTACGCGCTCATCCTCGAATCCAATGCTAGAATGTCCGACGAACTCTCTCAGCTTCAGTGCAAAACAGTTCCCTGCGCGACGAACCAGCCTCTTCGAACCGGGATCCATGGTTGTTGTGTGCGAGAGCCCTACGCGGGGCCTTTGTGTTCAATTGTGCTGTTCGAAATTCGGTCGTTGCATTGGTTTGGACCTCCTGCAATCCAGGTCTTCGATCAGGTCCATTCATACAGAAGTGCGTTCATAAAGCGTTGCGTTCATAAGTCGTCGAGGAGCGTGCATGGATTTCGGACCCTTAGTGCAGGCGAATAGCCAGACTGTTCGCGAAATGCAGCCCAGCCCAGGATTCGATCAGGGTCGGCAGGCGCTCCCTCACAGCTTTCCTCAGCTTCCTCCCCATGAGTCCGCCGCCGGGGAGTACGTTCGCGTTCTCATCAAACGTAAGTGGATTGTCCTCGGCTGTTTATTCACGATCTTCTCCGTTGTCACTATCGCCAGTTTGAAGATGACCCCGGTTTATGAAGCCGGCGGAACTATTGCCATCAACAAACCTGACGCCACGCTCAACTTTCAGAACTCGGCCAGTTTTAGTCTCGATTATTTTGACCCCACGGAACTCGAAACCGAAGTGAAGATCCTGCAGAGCGACCTCCTCGCCCTCCAGGTCATTCGCGAACTGAATCTCGACCGCATGCCGGAATTTGGCGGCAAGTCCGCCCCCGCGGCTTCGGTCGACCTTGCGCCCGATCCTTTGCAGGTCGACCCCTCGCGTGCATCCTCCATGGTCGGCGGTTTCAAAGGCAATCTACACGTCACCTTGAGCCCGAACACCCGCATCATCGAAGTTCACTACCGCAGCGCCGATCCCAATGTTGCCGCCACGGTCGTAAACACACTGATGCAAACCTACGTCGAGAACAACTTCAAGGCTCGCTTCGAGTCGACGATGCAGGCCTCCGACTGGCTGCAAAAGCAGCTCGTCGATATGCAAATGAAAGTCGAGACTTCCCAGGAAAAGCTCGTGCGCTATCAGAAGGAGCACGAGATTCTTGGCATCGATGAAAAGCAGAACATCATCACGGCAAAACTCGATGAACTGAATAAAGAACTTACCCAGGCCGAAAGCGAGCGCATGGATAAGGAGGCTTTCTATCGCATGGTGGAGTCGGGCGATCCCGACGCGATCGCCGCTAGCGCCGGAGGAGTCGAAGGCGACGGGCCCAACTCCGGGAGCGCATCGACGGTGTTGGACAGCCTCCGCAATAAGCAAATCGATCTGAAAGTTCAAATTGCGGATATGAGCACTCAGTTCGGACCCTCATATCCCAAACTCGCCCAGTTGAATAATCAACTGAAAGAAATCGACGCCCAGATTCAGAACGAGATGAAGAAGATCGTGAGCAAGGTGCGCGGCCAATATATGACCGCACTGCAGCGCGAAAACATGCTGCACGATGCTCTCGAGCGCCAGAAACAGGAAGCCAACAAGCTCAACGAAAGCGCCATCGAATACAGCATTCTCAAGCGCGACGCCGAAACCTACCGCCAGCTCTATGAAGGCCTGCTGCAAAAACTCAAAGAAGCCGGAGTTTCAGCCGGACTGAAAGCCAACAACTTCCACATCATCGATAGCGCGCGTCCGCCCTCCGGCCCTATTGAGCCGAATATCCCGCGCAACCTGCTGTTCTCTATTCTTCTCGGTTCCGCAACCGGCATTGGTCTTGCTTTTCTGCTCGAAGGGCTCGACAGCACCATCCGCACCACCGAGCAAGCACAAATGATCTCCGGCCTGGCTTCGCTTGGTATGATTCCGCTCGGCTCCAAATCCGCCCGCGAAGGCCCCAACCCCAAGCGCCTTGTCATAGCAACTTCCAAAGAAGCCGTGGAATTGGTCACCCAGGTTCGGCCGCAATCGCAGATGGCCGAATCCTATCGCGCGCTGCGCACGTCCCTGCTGCTGTCCAACCTCGGAGCTCCTCCGCGAGTCATCATGGTGACCAGCGCTCTGCCGCAGGAAGGCAAAACCACCACCAGCATCAATTGCGCGGTTGTGCTGGCGCAGAAGGGCGTACGCGTCCTGCTGATTGACGCCGACCTGCGCCGCCCCAGCATTCACAAAACGCTGGGCATGGGCCCGCGCAGCGGGTTGAGCAACGTTCTCACCGGCAGCAGCACGCTGGAGCAGACCATCACCCGCACGTCGATACTTCCAAATCTCTTCATTCTTCCCGCCGGAACTCCGCCGCCGAATCCCGCCGAGCTTCTGGCCTCCAGCAACATGCGCG
>Ga0070762_10001650_pt1 | contig 10379 bp, 10 predicted proteins | sample HubBroMetageREF2_FD_66726 | JGI IMG/M metagenome (GOLD analysis project Ga0070762, IMG submission 66726) | Reference soil microbial communities from the Hubbard Brook experimental Forest, New Hampshire, USA - Hubbard Brook CCASE Soil... | ecosystem: Environmental > Terrestrial > Soil >... | reverse complement strand
ACGGGCAGCGCCCTTCCGGCCCAATACCACGGCGGTGCATTCGTCAGCGAGCACGGAAGTTGGGATCGCACGCCGCTCAACGGCTACAAAGTGGTGTTCGTGCCATTCAGCGGCGGCACTCCCTCCGGTGCTGCGCAGGATGTCGTCACCGGCTTTCTCGATGAGAGCGATCACGCTCGCGGCCGGCCCGTCGGCCTCGCCGTCGATCGGACTGGTGCGTTGCTGATCGCCGACGATGTCGGAGACACTGTCTGGCGAGTATCATCCGCACTCAACTCCACTGCATCCCGGTCCGGCTCTTAAGCCCGCTACCCTGACTCGATGCCGGCGGCCCAACATCTTTCGATTGAAAGGTGAAGCCGTCGGCCCGGCAGCACGTCGCGCCCTGAGCTGATCCCGAGGCGCGACGCTCGAAGGAGAACGCCGCGTGACTGACTCCGTGGACAATTCCACCGCAACATCGCGCCGGCGATTTTTGCGCAAGGGAGCTCTGATCGGTGGCGCGGCAATTGCCTCCGGCATCGTCGGAAACGCAAGCGCGATCGACTCCAGCTCTAAAAATCTTCCACCTAACGTCCCGGAATGGATGAAAGTGCCCGGCGACCCCATGGGAAGCCAACTTTACGGCACTCCGTCTCCATTCGAGAAAAATGTGGTCAAGAATATCCCGAAGGACCTGCCGCAATATCTTTCCGCCTCGGGACGCACGCCGCTACAGGATCTGGACGGCATCATCACGCCGAACGGGCTGTTTTACGAACGCCATCATGCCGGAGTTCCCGCCATCGATCCCGCACAGCACCGTCTGATGCTGCATGGCCTGGTCGAGCGTCCGCTGATTTTTACGGTGGACGACATCAGGCGCTTCCCTTCGACGTCGCAAATTCACTTCCTCGAATGCTCGGCCAATCCCGGCTACAAGAAGCCGTATGGCAAGAGCGCCTCGGATCTCGTCGGACTTTTGAGCTGCGCGGAATGGACCGGCGTCAGCATGAAGCTCGTGTTGCAGGAAGCAGGGCTTCGGCCGGAAGCCAAGTGGGTGATAGCGGAAGGCGCCGACGCGGCTGCGCTGACGCGCAGCATTCCGATCGAGAAATGCCTCGAGGATGCGCTGATCGTATACAGCCAGAACGGCGAGCGGCTGCGTCCGCAGCAGGGCTATCCGCTGCGGCTCATCCTGCCCGGCTTCGAAGGCAACATGAACGTGAAGTGGTTGAGGCGCCTGCATGTCACAGCTGAACCGGCCTATTCTCGCGAGGAGACCTCAAAATACACCGACCTGATGCCCGACGGCACAGCGCGCGAGTTTAGTTTTTACATGGAGGCAAAATCAATCATCTTGCGACCATCGGGAGGCCAACGACTCGATACCAAGGGCTTTTGTGAGATCACCGGCATCGCGTGGAGCGGACGCGGCAAGATCAGCCGGGTCGACGTGTCGGTCGACGACGGCAAAAATTGGCAGGAAGCCCGACTGCAGGAGCCGATCCTGACCCGCGCACTGACGCGCTTCCGCCTGCCCTGGCGTTGGAACGGCGAGCCTACGGTGATCCAAAGCCGCGCGATTGATGAGACCGGCTATGTGCAACCGACCCTGGCCGAACTAATCGCCGTGCGCGGCGAAGATTTTTACTATCACAACAATGCAATCTGGCCATGGCGTATCTCGGCCGACGGCGAGGTGAGCAATGCTGCGGACGACTAAGACTGCCGCCATCGCCCTTGCTTTTATCTCGTTGGCGAGCGCGGCTAGCGCCGCACAACAGGGTCCGTACGGGATCGGCCGGACGGCAACGGCCGCCGAGATCGCCGGTTGGAACATCGATATCGGACGCGATGGCCGGGGCCTGCCTCCCGGAACGGGCAGCGTCACTCACGGTCGCGACGTCTTCGAGCAACAATGCGCGGCTTGTCACGGCGACAAGGGTCAGGGCGGCGTGGGCGACAGACTGGCGGGCGGCCGAGGCACGCTGGCAACGTCGAATCCGGTAAAGACGGTGGGCAGCTACTGGCCTTATGCGCCCATCCTGTTCGATTACATCCGTCGCGCAATGCCGCAAAATGCGCCGGGGTCGCTATCTAATGAAGACGTTTATGCCGTCTCCGCCTACATTCTCCATTTGAATGGATTGTTGCCGGCAGACGCGGTTTTGGACGCCAAAACCATGGCCGAATTCAAAATGCCGAACCGCAACATGTTCATTGGCGATTCAAGACCAGATGTGAAGAATCCCGCCTGTGAGAGCAACTGTTGAAAGGCAAAGGCCAGAACTCTACCTCTCACAGTTCATCCAGACAATACGAGTTGTGCCGATCGCTGGTCCGGCACTTGCTGCTGAAAGCAGATGATCTCCACCCGACCGCCGGGACCGGGATGGATCACCAGTTGAAATCCGTGCAGCTTGACGATTGCCGCGACGAGATTGAGCCCTAGTCCCACTCCAGGCGTATTTCGCATTTTGTCCGAGCGGTAGAACCGGCGAAGCACAGCTTCGGTCTCCTGTTGGGAGATGCCTGGACCCGTGTCTCTCACACGCATCACAGCTCCCCGGTCACCGTGCGCGAGTTCGATATCTACCCTACCCCCCTCGGGGGTGAACTTGACGGCGTTATCGACGATGTTGACGATCGCCTCGAACAGCAAATCGCGGTCACCGCACACCTCCAGCTTGGCCTCAATCGCGACGCTGAGCTGGATCTGCTTATCTTCGGCGATCGGCTCGTAGATATCGCAGACCTCACGAAGCAGATCGTCAAACGCAACATGGCCAAAGGCGGCTGAGCGCCGGCTGTTCTCGATGTCGGCAAGTCTCAACAGTGCTGTGACGATCGCCAGCGACTGATCGATCCCCCCGAGAGCTTTGTCTGTGCTCTCCTGAAGCTGTTCAAGTGTCGTCGCCTTGGAGCGACCACGTTCAAGCGCCAATCTTGCACGCGTCAGCGGCGTGCGCAGTTCGTGCGCTATGTCGTTACCAACACCGGCAAGCGCATTGATCATGGTCTCCATCTCGTTCAGCATGCCGTTGACAATCGCAGCAAGCCTGGAGAAGGGCTCATCGACGTTGCGATACGGCAGGCGTTCACGTAGATCGCCTGCGACAATGCGCTGAACCCGCTGGTTGACCTCCTCCACCCGTTTTTGCGTACGGACGCTCAGCCAGGCCCCGGCCACCAAGCAAAGGAAAAACGCCGGCATCAGGCCGAAGGCAAGCGCCTCGCCGACCACATGCGAAATTTCCAGCGTCTCGTCCACCGCCCTGCCAACGAGAACTATATTGCCGTTTTCCAAACGCCGCGCCATTGCCCGGATCAGCGGGTCGCCTGATTGACCACCGTTCAACCAGGTAACGCGGACAGTCTGTATGGGCGCATCGACCCTGATTTCACTGGGCAGACGCTCAAGGTTGCCGGCAAGTCGTTTCCCCTGTGGGTCGAACAATCCGGCAAACTGGACGCCACGGGAGTCTTCTCTGAGATGATCTTCGATCGCACCAACCTCGCGGTCGAACGGCAGCGAGACGAAGAAATCGGTCTGCGTGGCGATCATGTGATCGGATCGCGCGACCAGGTAGTCGTCGATGTTGAAATAGATGAAGCCGAACAGGACAACGACAAACGTCGCAAACAGGCCAGCCACAGCGAAGGCCCATCGAAACGTGTTGGAGTGCAAGAATTGAAGCTGATACATCCGGTTTCCTGCCCGACCATTGCCTAGGAGAGAGCGCGAAGGATAAAGCCCGCCCCACGAACGTTATGTATCATCGGGGCCTCGCCTGGCTGATCGACCTTGTGGCGAACGCGACCCATGTGAACGTCGACCAAATTCGTTGTCGGAACAAACTTGTAATTCCAGACCTCCTCAAGCAGCATCGCTCGCGTCAGCAACTGGTCGCTGCGGCGCATCATGTATTCGAGAAGACGAAACTCACGTGGCAGCAGGTCGATGTTCCGTTCATCGCGCTTTGCCGTGCGCTCGATCAGGTCGAGTTCGAGCTGCCCCACCCGCAAAATCGTCTCCCGCGTTTCCGCAGGCCGCCGCAGCAGCGCTTCAATTCGGGCAACGAGTTCGACGACCGCAAACGGCTTGGTGAGGTAGTCGTCGCCTCCCATGCGCAGTCCGCGTACACGATCGTTTACAGCACCGAGCGCACTCAAAACCAGCACCGGCGTGCGCACCTGATCCTTCCGCAATGCGTCGATGACGGTAAGACCATCGATCCCGGGCAGAAGCCGATCGACGATCATGGCATCGGGTCGCATGGCGCGCGCCTTGTCGAGACCCTCGATTCCATCGGGCGACCATTCGACCTCAAACCCACGGTCGGTCAGTTCGGCCGATATTTCCTCTGCCGTCTCGCCGTCGTCTTCGATCAAGAGAACTTTCGTCATCTTTTCTTTCCACATCCACACGGAGGGGACATTACGATCCCCTCCGTTGCCACCGACCTAAGCCAAGCTAGCTATCGACTAGGCGCTTAGCTGCAATACGCCGGCAGAGTGGTGTCCGGATGCAGGAGGTACCAATCGTAACAGCTCCCGTCATAGTAGGGATAAATTCGATCGAAGCGGTGCATGGCAAAACGCCGATGATCACCACGATCGCCCGTACGGGTACCTTCAAAACGGTTCACGTGGTCGCCCATGATGCCGGCATGGGCGGCAACGCCCACACCGCCAGTTCCGATGTGAGTCCCGCCAAGCCCGCCGAGATGACCAACACGGCCGCCGATGTGAGCGCCGCTGCCAACGTGACCCAAACCGGCGATGTGCGCACCGCCACCGAAGCCACCGATATGGGTGCCTCCACCGAAGCCGCCGACATGAGCGCCTCCGCCGAAGCCGCCACCGATGTGAGCTCCTCCGCCGAAGCCACCGCCCATACCGCCAGCGTGGCCGCCGCCACCGCCGCCACCGCGCGCCTCAGCTTGCGCAGTAAGCAGGCTCACCGCCAAAAGGGCCGTCGCCAAAACAGATATCATTTGTTTCATCGTTTTCTCCATTCGATCGTGGATGGTGCACGCCACCTGACACGTCGCGCGTCACCAAGCTTCTGATGAGCCAAAGATAGGTTTGGTGCTGGATTTACCCACTAAATTCACTTTCAGGAATCAAGCTCCGGGCATCGAAACAGAATTGGCTCACATCCCCGTGTTCGACCGAGCGGCATTGCAAAAGTCGGGACCTGGATCGCGATCTATGCATGGTTCTTGTGGGCATTTTCCAAAACGAACGATCTCGTTTTCCGTAATGCACGCGAGTGCACGAATTCGCTCTCTTAAAAGCCAATTTAATAGTAGCGGGCCTCGGCCGACCTATCTCGCATGACGAATGCCTCTCGCAGACGCCGCTGGCAGCGCGGATCGAAAACCGCAGGCATCTTCGCGACGGCAAATTTCTCACGACGGAGTTTATGATGATCCTTCCTCAATCCGACGAAGCCGAAATGGAATTCGTCGATATTCCCGGCACCTCGATCCGAGCCTCGCGCATCGCATTAGGAACATGGGCCATCGGTGGCTGGATGTGGGGCGGCAGCGACGAACGCGAGGCTATCAAAACCATTCACACGGCCCTGCACCGCGGAATCAATCTAATCGACACAGCTCCGGTATATGGCTTCGGTCATTCGGAGGAAATCGTCGGCAAGGCCCTCGCAATGGATGGCCGGCGCAAGAAGGCGCTCATCGCCACCAAGGCGGGGCTCGACTGGAAGGATGGCAAGCCATTTCGGAACGCGCGGAAGGCGCTCATCATTGAGGAGGTCGAGAACTCCCTGCGCCGTCTTCAAACAGACGTCATCGATCTCTACCAGATTCACTGGCCCGATCCGAATACTCCGATTGCTGAAATCGCAGAAGCCATGGGCGCGCTACATCGGGCCGGTAAAATCCGCGCGATCGGCGTCAGCAATTTCAGTCCCGCCGAAATGGACGAGTTTCGAAAGACGGCGCCGCTGCATACGGCGCAGCCACCTTACAATCTGTTCGAGCGTGCCATCGATCGGGATGTACTGCCCTATTGTCAGGATCACGATATCGCAGTGCTTGCATATGGCTCGCTATGCCGTGGGCTCTTGTCCGGCCGCATGTCGGACTCCAGCCAATTCAGCGGCGACGACCTCCGCAAGAACGATCCAAAATTCCAGGCCCCCCGTTACGCTCAATACCTCGCAGCTGTCGAAAAGCTCGACCGTGTCGCAAGAGAGCGCTTCGGTAAACGAGTCATTCATCTTGCCGCCCGATGGGTTCTCGATCGCAACAAGTTGAATATCGCTCTATGGGGTGCGCGCCGCGCTGATCAATTGTCACCCATCAGCAATGCGCTGGGATGGAAAATCGACAGCCAGACCATGGCAGAGATCGACCAGATTCTTCACGACACGATCAAGGATCCGGTTGGGCCCGAATTCATGGCCCCTCCGGCTCGCGTCGCCGCGTGACGTTTAAATGGTCCGCAATCCGATCACGATCGGGTCGCGGACCATCGAGCCATCATTGTGAAATTTGCAGGAGCGTCGGCAGAACTGGCGGCTGATCGGGCCACCGCTTTTCCCGATCAGAGGCTCTAAACGCCAATTTAGTGGCGCAACTTCGCGCCCGCACTACTTCCAATGCATCAGCTTTCAGGACCAATCGGAAAGCCCATGATCGAGAACAAAGCGATTCGCGTTGTCAGCCCAGAGCAATTCGACCTTGGCACCGCCCAAACGCCGGGTTCGGAACGCCGTGCTGCCATTGCACCGGAACTCTTCATCGAATCTGCCTTGTGGGGCGGTATTTTTGTTGTCGAGCCAGGCGCTCGGACTGGAATCCACCATCACGGAAGCCAAGAGACGATCGCGTACGTCCTCAACGGCGCCTGCGAGATACGGTGGGGCGAAAAAGGAGAATTCCGCGCGCACGCAGGACCCGGTGACTTCATTCATGTCCCTGCCTATCTGCCGCACATGGAGATCAACCCATCGAAGACCGAGGCGTTCCGCTGGGTCGTAGTGCGCAGTACACCGACGCCAATCGTCATCAACCTTCCCAACGTTGTCTGGCCGTGAACTGGCGGCTCGGTTCAGGGCTCGGCTGACTCGATGACGCAGAAGGCTTTGCGCGGTTTTTCATGCGGAGCAGCGCAGCCCTGCGCGGGCTGACACATTTGCCGATGCGCTTGAGCGTCTTTCGAATGGAGCACTGAATGAGACTTTCGTTGATCGCTGCTTTCCTTTCGGCCGCCTTGTGTTGGTGCAGCCCCGCATTCGCCCAACTCGACTACATGCCCCAAGTTGACGACATGTCCACGGTTGCGATCGGTCCCACCTCACCGCTTGGAATCGATTCCAGTTCGTCGGTCGCGGGCACCGGAATCCCGTTCGGCGCAACCGAAATCCCGTCAGCCGGTCTCAGCCCGCTGGCTACCTATTCGACGGGCACAATCGCGTTGCCCGGCAGCGGCACGACATGCCCGACAACCGGGACTTCGACATCCGGACTTGGATCTGCCGATACCTATGACGGCGGTGGAATGGCAATGGGATCCGCAACGACCGCAACTGCCGCGACAGCTGGCATCGGGACGATGACGAGTACCATGGCGACATCAGGCAGCACCGAAATGGCGGGAATTCCATCGCCATCCCTGACGTCGACCGATCCGGGAATGTTGCCAACTTCCGGAATGTCGACAACCTCTTCAACGGAAACGGTGGGCGTTTCGGGAATGTGCAGCTTTGCATCAAATGGTCCGCCTATGTCGCCGTCCGCTCCGATGTCGACGGCTCCCACAACGCCTGGCGGCAATCCTCGAACCGGGATTCCACTGGCTTCCTGGGAAATCGCCAATCTCGGCGTGGGCTCCTGGGCAACGATACCGACGCCGAGCTTATCGCCGTTTGCGAGCATAGCAGGACCGGGTGTCGCGCCGCCGGCAATTCCGGCGACGCCCGTCACGACGGCACCGCTGCCAACTTTCACCGCAACGACGGCGATCCCCGGCAACGTTTCAGGAATCACAGCAAACGTTACAGGAATCCCGACCCTCGTGCCTGGCATCGCGGGTCGTTAGTAAGCCAACGCTCGAAGTTCCGGCGTTCACGGGATCAAGAGTTGCCGTGGCCCGTGGAAGAACGCTGGACGATTGCATATCGCTGAACGGCAGTCGGTCCGGCGTCCATCTCGTGGAACAAGCCCCTTAGGTCCGGTGGCGCCGTGCCATTCGGAAAAAGCCGGAGCTTTTAGTCCGGTAACGCACGCAGCATGAATCCTTATTTAATCGAAGTGCGGGCGCCCCATGCCAACTTTGATGGAAGTGAATGCAATGAAGCGTTCGATACATCGCATAACGAGCTCGATGCACCGCACGAGCGGGAAATCCGTCGCGGTCGGATCGTCGCGCTAGACCCGCTCATCCAGGGAGTCCTTCATGAGGCCGTTGCTCATCATCGCGGTGCTTTCCGCTTGCTATTATGGGAGCGCCGCATTCGGCCAGGTCGGCATGGGCACGACCATGCCTCCGCTCGGCGTTACCTCGCCGCTCGGAAGCGATCCTGGTACACCGGTCGCCGGGACCGGAATTCCGATGGGGGCTGCAGTACCCTCATCACCTATAGTCAGTTCGCTGCCGAGCTACCCGACAGGCGTAGGCGGCACCGCGTGCTCGACTTTGGGAACTCCGACAACGGCAATGTTCGGATCGCCCTCCAGCTATGATGGGGGTGGCGTCACGTTGAATGGGGCCGCACCGCCCGCGACCGCCTCCACAATGGCCACGGCAACATCCGGCACTGGCGCTGCATCGGCAATGCCGTCGGGAATATCCGCGACCTCCGGATTATCGGCAACCTCCGGAATGACGACAACGGCAGGATTGTCAGGAATGTGCGGCTCGGGCGCAACCAGCGTTGCCTCGTCATCGGCTTCAACTTCAACACCGTCCGCGACGCCGAGCACTCGAGCCGGAATTCCACTGGACTCCACAGAGATCAACAATCTCGGGGTCAGCTCCTGGGCAGCGGTGCCGACGACGAGCGTATCGCCTGGGGCGGGAGCCGCAGCGACGACGGGCACCGTGCCGTAAACAATTCCTGATCAACGAGCGAGAGCGACCATGAAAAAGAAGGGCATCATTGCCGCCGCCTTAGTGACCGCTGTCGTCGCGGCCGGCGGTCTGTTTTACCAGCTGCACGTTGGAGCACTGGAAGAGGCCAAGGCTGCGCCAGTTCCGCCGGCGCCGGTGCCAGTCGTCGCTGCGACCGTTACCCAACATGACGTCCCGGTCTATCTTGTCGGCGTTGGAACGGTGATTGCGTACAACACCGACGTCGTGCGTGCCCAGATCCAGGGGCAAATCATCAGCATCAACTTCACCGAAGGCCAAAAAGTGCATGCGGGCGATCTGCTTGCGCAAATCGATCCGCGCCCCTATCAGGCAATGATCGACCAGTACACCGGGCAGCTGGAGCGCGATCAGGCTCAACTCGCCAATGCTCAGGCGAATCAAAAACGCTATAATCAGTTGGGAAACCAAGGCTGGGCAACACCCCAGCTGATGGAGACCCAGAATGCGCAAGTGGGTGAGCTGCAGGGAGCGATCAAGACCGACCAGGCGCTGATCGAGGCCTCCAAGGTGCAGCTCAGCTATACGCGGCTCACCGCACCGATTGACGGCGTGGTCGGCATTCGTCAGATCGACGTCGGCAACATCATCAGCCCGTCAACTGCGAGCGGCTTGTGCGTCGTCACGCAGATCGACCCGATTTCGCTGATCTTTACACTTCCCGAGACCGTGCTGCCGCAGATTCAACTGCAACAGGAAAAAGCCAAGGCGCCGCTCGGGGTTCTTGCCTACAACCAGGACAATACGATCAAGCTGGACGAAGGCGAGCTCGGCCTGGTTAACAACGAGATACTGCAGACGACCGGCTCGATCCAGCTCAAGGCGAATTTTTCCAATAAGGGCAAACGGCTGTGGCCGGGTGAGCTGGTCAACGCGCGCTTGCTCCTTGAAACGCGGCACAACGGCTTGACTGTTCCGGCAGCGGTCGTGCAACAGGGCCCGAAAGGACCTTACGTCTGGGTTATCAAGCCTGACGACACTGTGGCGATCAAGCAGATCAAGGTCGCGCAAATCACCGACGGCCAGGCTCTCATCGATTCCGGACTCGATGCCAACGAGCAGGTCGTGGTCGACGGACAATACAAGCTGCAGCCGGGCGCTCACGTCACGCTATTGCACGGCAAAGCTGCCGAGGAAGCAGCCGCCCAAGACGCGATGCAGGCGCCGATTCCATGAATATCTCCGCACCTTTCATCGAACGGCCGATCGCCACTATCCTGGCCATGGTCGGGTTGCTTGTGGGCGGCCTTGTCGCCTATCCGCTGCTGCCGGTGGCG
>Ga0070762_10001649_pt1 | contig 10387 bp, 8 predicted proteins | sample HubBroMetageREF2_FD_66726 | JGI IMG/M metagenome (GOLD analysis project Ga0070762, IMG submission 66726) | Reference soil microbial communities from the Hubbard Brook experimental Forest, New Hampshire, USA - Hubbard Brook CCASE Soil... | ecosystem: Environmental > Terrestrial > Soil > Temperate... | reverse complement strand
CATGATCTGGGGAGTCGCAGCATTTCAAAGGGATCTTCAATTTTCCTACCACAACGCAGTGGTGATCGCTTCCATGGTTCCTCTCGGCTGGGTATTCGGATGTCCGCTGCTCGGCTGGCTCTCCGACCGTATCGGACGGCGCAAGCCCGTAATCGTGGGGAGCGCGGCAGTGATGATGCTCGCGGGCGCGCAAATCGCATTCCACCCATTGCCCCTTTCAGCGAAGCTGGGGATGTTCATATTCGGGGTGGCATCGGGCGCCGCGATGATTCCTTACAGCATCATCAAGGAAGTCAATCCGGACAATGTCAAGGGCAGCGCAACCGGCGGGATCAATTTCCTGGTTTTCGCGATTACAGCGTTGCTGGGCCCAATTTACGCACATCGTATCGGCAGGGGCACGGGGAACACGCCAAACCTCGCGGTGCACTTTCAGAGGGGCGCACTCTTCTGGATTGCCTGCTGTGCGATTGCAATTCTCGTGAGCTTCTTTCTTCGTGAAACCGGGCGTGCGGCGCAACCGCAACCTGCGCTAGCGCAAAAATGATGAAATCTCAAAGGAGGATTTAGGCAATGGCACACCGATTGGCGGATCAGTTGGTAGCGAGACTTGCCGAAGCCGGTATCGAACGGATTTACGGCGTCGTCGGCGACAGCTTGAACCCTGTCACCGATGCACTCCGTCTGAACAACAAGGTTAAATGGATCCATGTGCGCCACGAAGAAGTCGCCGCGTTTGCGGCCGGCGCGGAGGCACAGCTCACCGGCAAACTCGCCTGCTGCGCGGGGAGCTGCGGACCCGGCAACCTTCACCTGATCAACGGCCTTTTCGACGCTCATCGCAGCAACGCTCCGGTGCTTGCGATCGCATCGCATATTCCCAGCAGTGAGATCGGGACGGGCTATTTTCAGGAAACGCATCCACAAAATCTGTTTCAGGAATGCAGCCACTATTGCGAGATGATCTCGAATCCGGCCCAGTTCGAGCGCGTTCTGCACATCGCCATGCAGACTGCCATTGGAAAAGCTGGAGTAGGCGTGATCGTACTGCCCGGCGACCTGGCTGCAACGGAAGTTCCGGCGCAGGCCGGCTCGCGTTCGCTGGTAAAGCAGCGTCCGAGCGTCCGTCCCGGCGAAAAGGATCTGGCTCGACTGGCGGACCTGATCAACTCCAGCAGGAGAGTTGCGCTCTTCTGCGGCATCGGATGCGAGAACGCCCACGATGAGGTAGTCGCTCTTGCGGAGAAAGCAAAAGCTCCGGTTGGATATACCTACCGAGGGAAGCCACACGTCGCATATGACAATCCGTATGAGATGGGCATGACCGGCATGATTGGTTTCGGGATGTGTTACGAGGCGATCCACGAATGCGACCTTCTGCTGCTCCTGGGCACTGATTTCCCCTACGACAAATTCCTGCCCACAAACTGCAAGATCGCGCAAGTTGACATCCGGGCTGAGAGTCTGGGACGGCGCAGCAAAATCGATCTCGGATTGTGGGGTGATGTGTCCGAGACGCTAAAAGCTCTGCTGCCGCTGTTGGATGCAAAGCCGGACCGCGCGTTCCTCGATACCACGATCCGCAAGCACAAAGAGAAGCTGCGAAAAATGAATGTCTACGTTGACCACGTGGGAAAACGCACGCCCATGCATCCCGAGCCTGTCGCCGCCGCGCTCAGTGAACTTGCCGCTCCCGACGCCATCTTTACGGTGGACACTGGCATGTGCAACGTCTGGTCCGCCCGGCATGTTAAGCCCACTAAGAACCGGCGCATCATCGGTTCTTTTAACCACGGGTCCATGGCCAACGCGCTCCCCATGTCGATAGGCGCGCAATGCGCCTATCCCGGACGACAGGTCATCTCCCTGTCCGGAGACGGCGGTTTCGCGATGCTCATGGGTGACTTGTTGACAATCACACAGTACGACCTCCCTATTAAGGTACTTGTGTTCGACAACGGCGCTCTGGGTATGGTGAAACTCGAGATGGAAACCGCAGGCTTTCCCGACTATCAGACGGATCTGAAGAATCCAAACTTCGCCAAGCTTGCCGAAGCCGTCGGCATGATGGGTGTAAGAATCGAAAACCCCGCGGATGTGACCTCGGGCCTCAAGAAGGCGCTGGAGCATAAAGGGCCCGCGCTCATTGATGTAGTGACCGATCCCAATGCTCTCTCGATACCTTCTCATGCCGACCGGTCGCAAGCCGTGGGCTTCGCGCTGGCCATGGGAAAGATGATCCTCTCCGGCAACATCGAAGAGGTGGTGGCCACAATCGAGGGCAATATTCGGCACGCAGGCGAATCACTGGAGGCGCTCTAGAGGGTTGCTCGCGACAAGCGGCCCCGGTCAGCGGGGCCGCTTGCTCATAACCATCGCAAACAACGCGACACGCTGCGCATTTTTCGCGGTAGCCGTTCCATTGGCACCGGCAGCGTAGGCGGCCCGCAGCTGGTGGAACACTAGCCTTTCGGCGAAACGGCGACGTGTAGTCTCTCGGCCATTTTCACCAAGTCGGCGAGCGAATCGGCCTTCATTTTCTGCATCACATGGCCGCGATGGGCCTTCACCGTAATTTCGCTGATGCCGAGTTCGCCGCCTACCTGCTTATTCAGCAGGCCGGAAACCACTAGCGCCATCACATCGCGTTCGCGAGGCGTCAGTGACTCGTAACAGTCGCGCAGCTGCTGCATCTCCGCTTCGTGAACGAGAGCAGCGCGGCTGCGTTCCAGGGCGTGCCGGACGGCTTTCAGCAACACGTCATTGCCGAACGGCTTCGTCAAGAACTCCGCAGCGCCAGCCTTCATCGCCTGCACACTCATCGGCACGTCACCGTAGCCAGTGATGAAGATGATCGGCATGTGAGTGCGTTCGACGGCGACGCGCTTCTGCAGCTCGAGACCGTTCAGGTCGGGGAGAGAAACGTCAAGGATCAGGCAGCAGGGAACAAGCGCTCGTGGGTGGGCCAGGAACTCCTGTGCCGACGCAAATATCTGCGGCTGCCAACCTTCGGCGCGAATCATCAACTCCAACGATTCGCGCACCGAGACGTCATCGTCCACAACGAACACTGTCGCTGTGGCGTGCGGCTTGGATGCTGACTTCGAGTGGCCGGGGGCGCTCGCTGAACTCATGTGCACCTCTCAGCTCTTCGGTAGCGCGGCATGCAGCGCCTGCAGCAGTTCGCTTTCGCTGAAGGGCTTGAACAGGCATTCTACAGCACCTTGCGCGATCAGTCTTGGGCGGATGGTTTCATCGCTACTGGCAGTGATGAAGATGATCGGAGTCTTGTGGCCGCGCTGCTGCAATTCCAATTGGAGATCGGGACCGGTCATGGCTGGCATAGAGACGTCGAGGACCAGACATTCGGTTCTGTCTAAGTAACCCGACGCGAGAAACTCTTCGGCCGACGAGAACGTTTGCGCCGCAAAGCCCAGCTCCCGCAGCAAATCCGGCAAAGACTCGCGAACTGATTCGTCGTCGTCAACTACCGATACCAGTGGGCGATGGAGAGTCACGGGTTCCTCGTGAGAGGTTGAGCGTCCTGCGCGGAAGGCGTTCGCATGGCGCCCACGAACCAGCCTACACTGAGGTAGTCGATGCGGGCCATTGGCAGCGCAGTCCCAACGAATCCGAAAGGCGCACCAGCTGTGCGGGAGCAATCGTTCTCCATCGCCCCCTCCAAGCAGCGCGCAGACACACCACCATGCTCGCTTGCTTAAACGCCGTCCATTGTACTTTGGTATTGGTTCGAGCTGAGGCTAGCGCCAGTCCCTGGCAGTTCTTTGGCGAAACCTCCTGCGGACCGGAGTCGATCAGCGCTACTATTTCCCGGCTCGAAGTAACAGACGATTACAGAACTGGAGAGGACATCATGATAAAAATTGCACGCTCCGCCATAAAATCCGTGGATATCCAAGCCAGTCCGGGCAAGGCCTTCGACTTCCTGGCAAATCCCATGAATTGGCCCGCATACGCCGTGGTGAACTTACGCTCTGTGAGCCCCGGAAAGGACGGATGGTTTCATGCCGTCACCAAGTTCGGTGCAGGCGCGCTGAAAGTGAACGCCGTGAAGGATCTCGGAGTGTTCGACCACGTATGGAAGGATCCTCAGGCGACGTGGCAGGTCTATTCGCGGGTGGTGCCCAATGGCGAAGGCGCGACGGTGATGATGACGCTGTTTCAGCCCGAGGTGATGAACGATCAGCAGTTCGATGAAGCCATGAAGCAAATGGAAATTGAGATGAAAAAACTGAAAGAGATTCTAGAGCGATAGCGCGGGGGAACAATTCCGCTCACTGTTTCCAGCCGCCGCCGAGGGCTTTGTAGAGTTGCACCAGGCTTTGATATTCGGCGCCGCGCGCCTGCGCCAAAGTGATTTCCGCTTCGAAGAGCGAGCGCTGGCCGTCGAGCACTTCCAGATACGCCGCCGTGCCGTGCTGATAGCGCATTATTGAGAGGCGCACCGACTCCGACAAATCTCGCACGGAATCTTCCTGGCGAAGGCGCACCTCGTGAAATTTCTGATATCCAATCAACGCGTCGGACACATCCCGGAACGCATACTGAATCGCCTCTTTGTAAGAGATCAGAGCCTGTTCGTGCTGCGCTTCGGCCACGTGCAAGTTCCCGCGCAAAGCGCCACCCGTGAAAATCGGCTGGCTGACCGTCGCGCCATAGGCCCACACCCCCGCTTGCGAGCTCATCATGCTGGAGAAAAGACTGCTGCGCCCAAATGCGCCGCCGCCCGCGCCCGTCAGCGAAATTTGCGGAAAGAATTGAGCCTTGGCCACGCCAATCTGCGCGTTGGCGGCGATCAGCAATTGCTCCGCCTGGCGAATATCGGGCCGACGCTCGAGCAACGAGGATGGCAAACCGGGAGGCACGTCCGGAGGAAGCGTCTGCTCGGCGAGCACGCGCCCGCGTGGCACCCCTTGCGGGTAATTACCGAGAAGAATGCTGATCGCGTCTTCCTCCTGCGCAATCTGCCTCTCGAAATCCGGGATCTGCGCATTGGCGGTGTCCAGCACTTGCTGCGCTTGCAGCACGTCGAGCTTGGTGGCGACGCCGTGATCCAGGCGCAGAGATGTTAGCTTGACGGAATCTTCCTGCGTTTTTACCGTATCGCGCGAGATCTGCAATTCCAGGTCAAGCTGCAGCAGGGCAAAATAATTACTGGCAACGTCGCTCACCAGCGTCAGCACTACCGTTTGCCGAGCTGCTTCCGTCGCCAGCAACTGCGCGCGCGAAGCTTGCGTGGCGCGCCGCAGCCCGCCGAATAAATCCACTTGAAACGCGGCGTCCGCCGTGAGCAGCACCACATTCGCCTTCGCCGGGAAAAATTGCTCATTGCCGCCGATGTATTGGCCGTCGCCCTTCACTTGCGGGAAAAGACTGGAGCGCGTTACCGCCAGTTGCCCGCGCGCGGCGTTGATGCGCTCGGTGGCTATCAGCAAATCATAATTCCGTTTCAGCGCCGTGCGGATCAAGTCTTGCAGCACAGGGTCTGGAAACACTTCCCACCAGGGCAGATCCGCGTAGGAGGCCGCCTGTGCCGCTGCCTGCGGATTTTCGGGCTGATTACGAAACGTGCTCGGAGCGTACACGTCGGGCTTATGGTAATTCGGGCCCACCGCGCACCCGGCGCCGAGATTTGCAGCCAGCAGAGCGCCTATTAATGGCCGCAGAGTTTTCATGAATTTCATGTTCATGAAATTACCGTTCTCCAATCGCTCCGCTGCGCCGTGCGCTCGTCCATCGGTCGGTTGCGCACGTCAGTCTCCTGGCGCTGGCGCAGGCGTTGGCGGCGCTGCGGCGGCAGCATCTTTTTTGCCGGCGCCCGACCATGTCTCAATCAGATAAAAAATCGCCGGCACCAGAAATATGGCGAGGAAGCTGGCGGCGAGCATTCCACCAATCACCGTTGTGCCGATAATCTGGCGCGCCACGGAACCTGCGCCGGTAGCTATCCACAAGGGCACGCTTCCCAGAATGAAAGCGAACGACGTCATCAAGATGGGCCGCAGCCGGATACGCGCGCCCGCCAGCGCGGCGTCTATGAGCGGCTTGCCTTCCTCGAATTCGTCTTTTGCGAACTCAACGATCAAGATGGCGTTTTTCGCAGCAAGGCCGATCAGCATGACCAGCCCGATCTGCGAATACACATCGTTTTCGATTTGCACCATGTACGCGGGATAGAACCATCCGGCAACCGCGCGCCGCAACCACAGCGCGGCGAACGCGCCGAACACCGCGACGGGCGTGCTGAGCAATACGCTGAAAGGAAGCGACCAGCTTTCATACAGCGCCGCGAGAATCAGGAACACAAATAAAAGTGAAAATGCAAAAACGGTGGTGGGGGAAACTCCCTGCTGCGCCAGCTTTTCCTGAAACGACATATCCTTGTAGTCGTAGCCCATGTCGTTGGGCATCGTTTGCGCAAACGCTTCTTCCAACGCTTTCATCGCCTGCGCAGAACTGTAACCCGGAGCGGCGCTGCCAACGATTTGCGCGCTGCGATATTCGTTGAAGCGCATGGTGTATTCCGGCCCCATGCGCGGCTCGAATTTCGTCAGTGCGGAAAGCGGCACATTGTCGCCCCTGATGTTGCGCACGTAGAATTGCCCCACGTTTTCGGCGCGCGTGCGGTATTCACCTTCCGCCTCGATGTACACCTGCCACTGGCGGCCAAAGCGGTTGAAATAATTAATGAAAAATCCGCCCATGAAAGATTGAATGGTCTTGTAAACGTCAGAGATGTTCACGCCCTGCTTGATCACCTTGTCGCGGTCCACCGTCACGAATTGCTGTGGCACGCTGGGCAAATAGGTAGTGGCCAGAAAACCGATCTCCGGACGTTTTTGCGCCGCCGCCATAAACGTGCTCAAATTCTGCGTCAGATACTCCACGTCCTTCCCGGCGCGGTCCTCGAGCACGAAGGTGAATCCGCCGGAAGTGCCTACCCCGGGAATCGCCGGGGGTGAAAAGTTAAAGGCGATGCCCTCGGGAATCCGGCTCAATTTCTGGTTCAGACGCGTCTTGATTTCCTGAAACTGTTCGGCTCGTGATTTCCGCTCGTCCCAAGGGTCCAGCGTGACGAAGAAAAATGCGTTGTAACTGGTGCGCACGAAGCTCAGCAAGCTGAAGCCGATTACGCTGGTGGTGTATTTCACTCCGGGAGTGTCCGCCAGTATTTTTTCCACGGCGCGCGCGGCTCGGTCCGTGCGTTGCAGCGAGGCGGCGTTCGGAAGTTGCAAGTTGATGAAGAGATAGCCTTGATCTTCGTCGGGCAGAAAACTGGAGGGCACGCGCGCTCCGAAAAATGCCGCGCCCGCTGCGAATGCCACAAGCAACACAATGGCGACGACGGACTTGCGAATCAGCGCGCCGGAAACCGACACGTAGTCCTCCGTCGCCCGCTCGAACGTCCGATTGAACCATCCGAAGAACTTTCCCATCATGCCCTGGCTCTCTCCACGAGGGCGCAGCAAAAGTGCGGACAGGGCTGGACTCAGCGTTAGTGCGTTGAAAGCGGAAAGAATCACGGAAATTGCGATCGTCACTGCAAATTGCTGATAAAGGCGTCCGGTAATTCCCGGAATGAATGCTGTGGGAACGAATACGGCTGAAAGCACCAGCGCGATACCAACGACCGGCGCGGTCAATTCGTCCATCGCCTTCATGGCCGCTTCCTTGGGCGCAAGGCCTTCCTCAATATGCCGCCCCACGCCCTCCACGACCACAATCGCGTCGTCCACCACCAATCCGATCGCCAGCACCAGTCCTAACAGTGAAAGCGTGTTAATCGAAAATCCGAAAAGCGGGAAAAAGACAAATGTCCCGATGAGCGCCACCGGCACGGCCAGCATGGGAATCAATGTGGCGCGCCAGCTTTGCAGGAAGATGTACACCACCAGAATTACCAGCACGATCGCAATCAGCAGCGTCTCGACAATTTCCTTTATGCCGGAAGTCACCGACTTGGTGGTATCCAGCGAAGTCACGTAATCGATGTCCTGCGGAAACGTCTTCTTCATCCCGGCGATCAATCTATTCACCGCGGCGGCAGCGTCCACCGCATTCGAGCCTGGCAACTGGTAGAGGGCGATGATCGCGCCAGGTTTGCCGTTCAACCGGCCCGCCGTGCTGTAATCCTGCGAACCCAGTTCCACGCGCGCCACATCTTTTACACGGACGATTCCGCCATCCGGCGTTTCGCGCACCACGATCTGCCCGAACTCCTCCTCGGAAATCAATCGTCCTTGCGCGCGAACGGAGTAGGTGAACTCCTGCCCCGCAGGCACAGGCTCGCCGCCCACTTGCCCGGCAGGATTCACGGTGTTCTGCCCCTGGATCGCGTTGATGATGTCGGTAACGGTGATGCCGAGTTTGCCCAATTGATCCGGCTTCACCCACAAGCGCATCGCGTACTGTCCGGCGCCGAAGATCTGCACGTTGCCGATCCCGTAGGAACGCGTCAGCGGGTCGCGAATGTTGATGTACGCGAAATTGGAAAGGAACGCCGCGTCATAGGTGCCTTTCGGCGAATACAACGTGAGCAGCATCAGCGGCGAGGTCACCGACTTCTGCACGGTGATGCCGTAGTTGTTGACGTCCGCTGGAAGTTGCGAAGCCGCTTGCGTTTCGCGACTCTGTGCCAGAATTTGATCGATATTCGGATCCGTCTTCACATCGAAGTCCACGATCATCGTCATCCCGCCATTGGCCGTGGCGTTCAACGAATACATGTAGTTCATGTTGTCCACGCCGCTCATTTGTTGCTCGATGGGCGTGGCGACGGATTGTTCCAGCGTTTGCGCGTCCGCGCCCACATAAGTGGCTTGGATTTGTATTTCGGGCGGGGCGATGTTTGGAAATTGCGCGACTGGCAAGCTGACGATGGTAATGATGCCGAGAATCACCATCACAATCGAAATCACGATCGCGACGATGGGACGGTTGATGAAAAATTTGGACACAGGCCTTAGTTTCCCTCCGCCGTCGCGCTCTGCATCACGTACGGCTTCGGGTTAACTTGCGATCCGGGACGCACCTTCTGCGCTCCTTCGGCCACCACGCGCTCGCCCGCCTTCAGCCCCTTGACGATGATCCAATCGCTGCCGGTGCGATCCCCGGGCGTCACCGTGCGGATGCTCACTTTATTTTCACTGTCCACCACGGCGACCTGATAGCTGCCCTGCAGCTCGGTGACCGCTCGTTGCGGCACCACCAGCGCGCCCGACTCGGTTCTGGTGGCGGCACGAACTTTTCCGTAGCCCCCCGGCCGCAAAATATTTCCGGGATTGGGGAAAAGGCCCGCGATCAGGATGGCGCCGGTCCCTTGGTTTACGGCGCGATCCGCATAGTCCACGGTTCCTTGATGTGCGTACGTCGTGCCATCCGCAAGCACCAGATCGAGTGGCATGCGCTTGAGTTCCGCTGCCCTGCCGGATTCGGTGGGAAAACGCCGGTTGAAATCCAGGTATTCACTTTCGCTGACGGTGAAATACACCTTGATGGGATCCACCGTCGAAACAGTAGTGACCGGAGCGCTAGTGGTATCGACCAAGGCGCCCACTTGCAACTGGGCGATTCCAGCGATTCCCGTAATCGGCGCGACCAGCCGCGTGAATCCCAGATTGAGCCGCGCGGTTTCCACCGCGGCCTGCGCCGACTGAATCTGCGCCTTGGCTGTCGCCACGGTGGCTTTCGCCGCCAGATTGTTCTGAATCGCGTTGTCCAGATCCTGCTGGCTCGCTGCTTGCTCTTTCGCCAGCGGCGTGTAGCGGTCCACGTCGAGCTGATTGCGCAACTGCACTGCTTCGGCATTCGCAAGCTGCGCCTTGGCTTGCGCTAGTTGTCCCTCCGTCTGATCGAGCACCGCCTGAAAGGGACGCGGATCAATCTGAAATAGGAGTTGGCCCTTCTGTACGAACGAGCCCTCTTGATAATTCTGCTCGAGCAAGTAGCCGGTGACTTGCGCCTTGACGTTGGCATTCACCAGCCCATCCAGGGTGCCAATCCATTCGCTGTATATCGCTACATCTTTTTGCTGGACCTGCGTCACCATTACTTCCGCAGGCGGACCCGCGCTGACCGCCGGTTTCGGGCGCAGAAGCAGAACGATCACCGCGACGGCGATGACACCAAGGATTATTGCGACGACGAGGTTGCGTCTACCGGAACGATTCATGGGAGCTCTCTGAAGACGCCTTCATCTATAAGCCATTTTTCCGCGCTTTTCAAGCATGCGGCGAAATCCCGCAAAGGCACTGCAGCGCGATGACCCCGGTCACGTTTTCGCATAGTGGCAATGCATTCAGTACAGAGATGCTTCCATCGTGAGACGGTGATCGATGAACAGAGCGTTCACAAATTCAGCAGTTCT
>Ga0070762_10001647_pt1 | contig 10391 bp, 7 predicted proteins | sample HubBroMetageREF2_FD_66726 | JGI IMG/M metagenome (GOLD analysis project Ga0070762, IMG submission 66726) | Reference soil microbial communities from the Hubbard Brook experimental Forest, New Hampshire, USA - Hubbard Brook CCASE Soil... | ecosystem: Environmental > Terrestrial > Soil > Temperate... | reverse complement strand
GAAGCGTTCCCGTCGCTGACGATGGTCTTGCAGGGTGATGGGGTCACGGTGGACCTCGTGGGCACGACGTTTATCAGCAGAGCAGGCATCACGAGCACGACGTTCAAGACGACGCCGGACACGCCCTTCAGCACGTTTGAATTGACGCTCCCGGAGGGGCCGTATTCCGCGCTCGCGGCACCGGAGGGCCTGTGCACCGGGAAGCTCGTGATGCCGAGCGAATTCGTCGCGCAGAACGGTGCGACGATCCACCAGGCGACCCCGATAACCGTGACGGGCTGTCCGAAAGCGAAGGCCCTGACACGAGCGCAGAAGCTCGCGAAGGCTTTGAAGGCTTGTCACACGAAGGCAAAGGGCAAGCGCGCCGCGTGCGCAATGACGGCCCGCAAGAAATACGGGTCGATCAAGGTGAAGAAGAAGCGGAAGTAGGATGTCCGGCGACAGAGCGGCAGCGGAGAGCAACGGCCATCTGGAGCGATACCGCGAGGGGCCTTAGCGCATTGATAGATGCCGGCGGTTCGCTTGCGGATGCTCGCGCTCGAGTGGTGGGGCCGTTGCGAGCACGGCGCCGCGAGCTTGTCGCGGCGATCTTCGCACGCGTGCGTGATGGTGCGTTCGGGCTGGTCGGCGCGCAGGACGCGGAATACGTGGCGGGGTTGCGTGCGGCGGTCGCGGCGGCGGTGGAGTATGGCCTGCAGGGGATAGAGCAAGGTGAGGACTGGGCCGGGCCGATCCCGGACGCGGTGCTGGAGCAGGCGCGGCGCGCGGCACGTGTCGGTGTGAGCCTGGACACGGTGCTTCGCCGCTATGTGGTCGGCCATACACTGCTCGAGCAGTACGTCATGGAGGAGGCTGAGTGCGGCGGGAAGGATTGGCTCTCTCCCACCCAGCGCGGCGCGTTGCGGGGAGCGCTGCGAGCGCAGGCGTCAGTGCTCGATCGCCTGCTCGCGGCGATCACGGGCGAGTACAGAGGTGAGGTTGGGCGAGCTGGGTACGGCGCGTTGACACGCGACAGCGCTGCGGCGCTCCCCGCGATGCTCGGTAACCCAAATGCCCGTCGCGCGCGCGAATGTCTGCTCTTTCTTGCCAGTCATCCCGGCTCGAGCAATCGTGAGCTCGCCACTGGAATCGGCGTCACTCATCAGTCGCAGATCTCGCGGCTACTGTCGCAGCTGGTCGCGGAGAACCTCGTATCCAGACGCTCTCACGGGGCGGGCAAGCGTAATGCGTGGCAGCTCACGCCGCGGGGTGTAGAGGTGTTGCGCGTGCTGTCGGGGCGGCAGGACTGGCCTGTCACTGGTATGCCGGCATGCCACTGGTAGTTACCAGCGACATCACTAGTAACAGTGAGCGGGGTTGACTTTGTCTGTTAACTCTTGACGGCCGCGAGGGGCGCTCATAGGGTGAGAAACTCACCAAAGACCGGCGTTCAGGATGTCGCTCGGTGAGAAGGCGGCGCCGGGACACCGGACCGATACAAAAGGAGCTTCACCTGATGACACACAAAGGCAGGGCAACGCTCACTGCGCTGATCGCGGTGTTCATGCTGGGGGCACTCGCTGCGGCGTCGGCCTCGGCGTGGGCCGCGTCACCCGAATTCGTCCCGCAAGCAGGCCAAACCTTTCCAATCTCGATCGGTAACTCGCTGCACACAGGGACCGTCACCTTTTCCTGGCCCTCAATGATATGGGGGAAATGCAGCGAAAACAAGACGGAAGGCACGATCACCGGCGCCAAAGCCGTCTCGCTCACGCTCGAATGGGCTGGCTGCTCGTTGGGCTGGCACACCGAAGGGTCCCCCGAAGGACACATCGTCGTCACCGGTACCGGCAGCCTGCGTTACATCTCGCGGGCGAAAGAACAGGTTGGGGTCGTCCTCGCGATCAAAGAAGTCAAGATCCTGTCCGGTGGCGAATACATCAAGATGCGGGGAAGCCTCGTGATCCCGATCACCCCGTTGAATACGGAAACCGGCAAATTCACCTTGCCGATCCACGAGAAAAGCCTCGGCGAACAGGAATTCGGCAGCTATGAAAACGAAAGCCGAGAAGTGATCACCGCCCGGCCGGAAATCGAATACGGCACCTCTCTCAAAAGAGCCGGGATCGAAGTGACGGGAAGCAACGAACTCACTGCCAGCAAATCTGTCACGATCAAAACCAAAACCCCACCGCCGCCGCCCCTGCCGGCATTCGCCCTCGGCGAAGGCATAACCTACCCGGTGGCACTCGAAGGCTCAGCCCCGACGGCTAAAGTCGCCCTCGAGAGCGCGGCCGGTGTCCTCAGCTGCGAAGGCGCGAACACCAAAGGCACGATAAGCGCAGGCAGAACCCTGTCGTCGCTGACATATGAACTCCAGCACTGCGAGGAGAAAGGCACGACAGAATGCCAGACTACTGGCGCTGAAGCAGGGCACATTGTCGTGACCGGATCAGCCAGCCTGGTCTACATCGATAAAGCCGAAGAACTCGTCGGGCTCGTCTACAACCTCAACGAAGCCGCAGTCACGTGCGGTACCGCGATAGTGAAGGCACGCGGGACACTCGTGATCCCGATCACGCCGATCGCCATCAAAACGACACACCCCATCCTCACCCTGACCCGCGACGGCGAAGCATACGAAAATACCTACACAACCTACGAAAACGAAAAAGGCGAAGCAACAACCACGAAACTCGAACTGAACTTCCAGACCGGATACAAAAAAGGCCTGCTTGAAACCGGTGAACTCCAACTAACATCCAACAAGGTCCTGACGGTCGAAGGATAACCACAAAGGGCCAAGAATCAAAGCCAACAGCCGTTGTTGACGACGCGAGTGGCCGGGGGCACACAATCCCCGGCCACCCGCCGACTCTCAATCCTGCAGCGCAACCGCCGGCGCTACCCCGGCCGCCAGGTAGCCCGGGATCGCGACGATCACCGCGGCCGCCAGGGTCACGATCATCAGACTGACAAATGCGGACAGGAAGGCCACGGAGTACACGACGGGGAAGTTGATCACGTTCGCGAGCGCCCTGTCCAGCAGCTGCTGACCATAGAGGCCGAAGACCGCGCCCGCGAGGCAGCCGACCGCCAGCAGCAGAATGCTCTCGATCAGGATGGTGCGCCACAGCTCGCCACGGGGGAAGCCCTCGAGCTTGAGCTTCGCCAGCCGTGGGCGGCGCTGCCACACCATGTTGCCGATCGCTGCCGCCATCGCCAGCACCGCCACGACGAGGATCAGCGTCGCGATCTGTGTCAGGCGCTGCAGGCCCTGGCGGCTCAGCGCGTTTTGTTCGGCTGCATGCGCTTGAGCGCTTTGCACAGACAGACCCGAGGACGGTCCCAGCACGCGCTTGATCTGGCCAGCAACCTGTGTTGGGCTCACGCTCGGGCTCAATAGCACGTTGTAAGCGCTCGCATCCGCGCTGCCCCACGCGCGCGCGTACTCAGAGGCGGTCATGATCACGGCGCCTGGCGCCCAGCCAATGTTCGTCGACAGCGCGGCGACCCTGAGGGTGACCGGGATGGGGGTCGGGAGCGTCACGCTCTGACCGATCCGCAGGTGGTATTCGGAGGCGATCGCCTGCGAGAGCACCACCCAGCCACCCGCGCGTAGGCGTGCAGTCGCCTGCGCGACGGAGCCTTCGAGGATCTGCGAGGACGGAAGCAGCGGGCTGGCTTCGTCCGGGGGCGCCAGCACCCACACCTTGCGCTCACCCCAGTCCAGCAGGCCGCCGCGGTAAACGGCCACCGCCCGCACACCCGGTATCCGTTCGAGCGTTGTCTGCTGGGTGGTGGCGAATGGCGCGGTCCGCAGCAGGTTGTACGCGCCAGGCGGCGAGACCCACAGGTCGGTGAACGCGTTCTCGTCGTGCGCCGCGTTCTGCAGGCCCTTCAGCAGGTCGCTGTGGGCCCCCTGGATCGCCACGGCGCCGAACACTGCGATCGCGCCGGTCGCCGCAACGCCGATCGCCCTGGAACGCGCCGCGCTCAGCTCCATCCCGGCCACGTGCGGTACCGCGCCCGTCATCGCGCGCGCGAGCCTCGTGAGCAGCGTGAGTGCGAGCTCCAGCGCCAAGGGCAGGACCAATAGCAGTGCGGCGATCAACAGGATCATGCCCACGATCGCCTGCTTTGGAGCAGCGAGCAGGATCGCGGTCGCCGCCGCCAGGCACAGCACGCCACCGAGCGCCGTCCCGATGTTGGCGCGGCCGGCGGAGGAACCCTGCTTGGGGGTGATCGCCGCCAGTGGGTCTCGAGAGATGATGTCTCGAAGCGGGCTCAAGACAGCCACCACCGCAGCGAACATGCCGCCACCAGCGGCGATTGCGACGCTCTGCCAGCCGACTACACGCTGGGAGCCGACCGAGAACGCCGAGCCCAGGTAGCCGGGGTTCGAGTGGAACAGATGAATGGAGAGCTCCTCCCCGAGCACAAGGCCGAGCACGCACGCGGCGAGACCCAGCACGACCGCGTCGAGCAGCAGCACCGCGATCACCGTTGCCGGCGGGTAGCCGTCGCGGCGCAGGTCGGCGATCAGGCGCCGGCGCTGGGGAACCGTCAACAGCATCGCGTTGAACGCGAACAGGAACCCCACGAGCGCGCTGATCACGGCGAACAGCGCTGTCGACTGGTTGCTCGCCGATGCTGCCTTCGCGAACAGCCTTTCGTCGTAGCTCGTCGACTCAACGTTCAAGCGCCCGGCCGCCAGCCGCACCAGCGACGCCCGCACCGAAGCTTCCATGCCGGGAACTGGTTGAACGAGGATGCGCGAGAGGCGCCCTGCCAAGCCCGCCATTTCCTGCGCGAAGAACAGCGGCGCAACGACGATCGGGCTTGCCGCCAAACCCCCGATCTGCTTTTCGTGGAGCAACTCATACAGCGGCGCGTGCTCGCTCCTGCCATACATCCGCAATGTCACTTCCCTGCCGAACTTCGTAACCCCTAGATGACTGGCGAGCGGGCCTGGCAGGAGGACTGCACCGATGTAAGCGAACGGTTCCAGGTCGGTGTGGCGCACGAGCGAGCCATCGAGCTCGCGCAGGCTCGAATCGGCGCCGACTAGCTCAACCGATTCGCTGCCGTTCGGGCCGGTCGCGTCGGCGCTCGCTTCCAGCAGCGGCGCGGCGACACGAACGCCTTGGATGCGCCGAACCTCGGCGAGCAGGCTTGCGGGCATGCCCTGTGGGTCGCGCGCAAGCAACTGCAACGTCGCCTTGCCGGTGATGCCGTGGGACAGCTGCGCCACCGAGCTGGACAGGCTCTGGCTTGCAACCTGGGAGGCGAACAGCAGCGCCACGCCTGCTGCGATCCCGATTACCGCGAAGCACTCCTGCACCACGCGCGCACGCACGCGCACGCGGTAGAGATGCAGGACGTTTCCCGGCTTCACGCTGCGAGCACCTGTGGTCGCTCAGTGGGAAGTCGTCGGCGCCGGGGTCTGGTCCGGCTGGTAGTCGGCTAGGTGGCCATCGCGCAGCGCGAACACACGATCGGCGTAGCCCGCTGCCAGCGGGTCGTGGCTGACGAGCACGATCGCCACCTGGCGCTCACGGCAGAGCTCGCGCAGCAATTCCAGGACCTCGCGACTGCGCTGGCTGTCGAGACTGCCGGTCGGCTCATCCGCCAACAGCAGGCTCGGTTCCGTCGAGAGCGCACGCGCGATCATCACCCGTTGGCGCTCGCCCATCGACAGCGTCTCCGCGCGGTGCGCCAAGCGCCCACCGAGACCGAGGCGCTCCAGCAGCGGCGTGATCTGGCGGTGCGCATCGCGCCAGCGCACCGTCTTCAGCAGCTTCAACACGGCGTTGTCGATCGCGCTGACGCCGGGAAGCAGGTCGAAGTTCTGGCGGATGAACCCGAGCTCGGAGAGACGGAACTGCGATGCCTCGCGCTCGGTCAGAGAGGACACGTCGCGTCCGGCGATCGACACGATGCCGCTGGTGGGCTCCAGCAGCGTGGCGACCATTAGCAGCAGCGTCGTCTTGCCCGAGCCACTGGGGCCGTACAGCGCGACCATCTCGCCGGGAGCGACCGACAGCGACACGCCGTCGACGGCGCGCACGGGCTCACCGCCGATGGCGGGGTAGTGCTTTACGAGATCGGTCAGCTCGAGCATCGCGTGGCCTGCCGCCTACCCGTACCCGCCGTGTACAACCTGCGCGACGGCGCGCCGCATTTTGAACAGCCCAAGCGCCGGCGATAGGAGCGGCCCGACGGCGCCCGCGACGCTCTCGGCGATGACGCGAGCGTACGGTGTGCCCGCCCCGGGGCTCGAAAGGTAGTAGCCAACCATCGCGTTGAGGATCACCCGGTGCTGCAATTCGTTCGGTAGTCCGCGGGTCGCGTCGGTGGCCCGTTGCGCGAGGATCTTCATCGCGAACGCCGCCTGTCCGGCGGAGGCGTGATAGCTAAGCAGGTTGCGCTGGCCGGCCTGCTCGTCCTCGGCGACGTCGACGAGACTGTCGAGCAGCGAATGCAGCGCGCAGATCCAGGGGACGTAGGCGGCCTCGATCGCCTCCACGTCCTGGTGGCGCACGTTGGGATCAGCGGCGGTGGCGATCAGCGCGTGTACCGCCAGCGACGATCCCCCGGCGGCAGCCGTCTGCCACCAGTGAAGGCCGGGTGCTTCGGCGCCCTGGCGGCGCGCCCATCGCTCGAGTGCCTCATGGCCACCCTGACGCGCGGTCAGATTGAGACTTTGAAACGCGACTATCCGCGCGGTCGCTGCTGAAGAGACAGCCGATACCGCGGTGTAGGAGGGCAATGTCGCGAGCGCCGTTCGGCATGTGTCTACAAGCGTTGCGAGGAACCCACCGTCCTGATGCTGTGGGTGTAGCGCGTAGTAGTCGGTATGCCGCGCGGCGGGGTCAAGCGCCACGAGCAGCGCCTGATGCAGCTGGCGCCCGTTCGCGACCGGGTCGGCGCTCGGCTGCTCGGCGAGCGTGTCGAGGTAGTTGTAGGCCGTCTGGAATGCCACGAGCGCGCGCACCGTCTCGCGGCGGCGACGACGCGGAGCGAGGATTGCGAACAGGGCGGCACCCTCGAGGTTCCCACGCTTCGACAGGCCTTCGATCGCGTGCAAGCGAAGCTCGCGGTCTGGTATGTCCAGCGCCTGAGCTTGCCAGTGCGCCAGTTCGCGTCGAACCAGCGGAAGGATGCTCGTCAGGTAGCGCGCGACCGTCGAGCCGAGCGTCAGCTCCGCAGCGAGACTCCCGCGCGCATACTGATGGGTCGACATGTCGGCTTCGGTTGCGGCGATCTCCGAGCCCGACACGTTGAGGACATGCGCCCTGCCGCGCTGGGGCCGGCTGTCAGTGGCTGCACTCAATGACTGCACGACCGCTCCACCCATGATTGCTCAGCGATGGCGCGCCGGCGGGCAGGCGACCGTGGTTTGGGCGCTCGCGTGGCTGCCGTCGAGGAACGTGAATTCGGCGGCGAACGGGAAGCCGCCGTGGGGACAGCGTTCCGGAACGGAGACGCCACGAGGGTGGAAGGACTCCAGACGGCCGTGGACGTGCTTGTAGTAGGTGAGATGGCTCGGGCCGATCGTGCTCGTGACGCTCACGACGGACACGTCCGGGCCGCCGGGCACGCTCGCAATCAGTGGCACGCTGGTCGCCAGCTGCGAGCCGAAGCGACCGGTGTCGGGGAGCACTTCGCCGGAGAACGCCAGCTGCGCGTAGACGGGGTACAGGCCGTTGGCATAGAACAGCACGGTCAAATTGCCCTTTGGGGATGGACCCGATACCGCCTGGATTTCAGGGATCTCGTGGCCGGAGCCGGTGCCAAACGGAACTTCGACATCCGCAGTGCCGTAGCCCAGGCGCGAGTTCGCGGGGCAACCCGCGAGCCCCTTCGCCGCGAGCGCGGCGGGCTGGCACGTCGCGAGGCCCAGGGTCGTGGTCGTGTAGTTCATGCCGGCGGGCATCTCCAGGTTCATCGTCGTGAGCGGCGGCGGCGCTGTCCCTTCGGTCGTTGCCAGGTGAAAGCCAAACGTGATCGTCGTTGGCGCGCCGAGCCGGTTCGGGGCGAAGGAGGCGTTCAACGTGGCGCTCTCGGAGACGGCGAGCGCACTCGCCGGTGCAAGCACGGCCAGAAGCGCCACAGCCAGCGCCGCGAGAGCTATCGACCGTGACATCAGTGATCGCCGGTTCGTCGTCAGCGTCAAGTGGACATCCGCCCGCTGACGTGCACCGTGACGGCGTCGTTCGAGCGTTGGACGGTGCCTGTGAAACTGAGCCCCGAGCCATGGGCGCCGCTGTAGCGCCCAGTCCCCCGCGAGACCGACATGGTGCCGCTGAAGCTCGCCACGCTACCGGCGGGGTGGTAGCTCGCGCTTGCGCTACCGGTGATCGAGCTTCCGCTCGGGTAGATGCTGATTTCTGCCGTGACCCGGTTGACGGAGACGATGTTGAGATGAATGTAGATCGTCCCCGAGATAGTCCCCGATGCGGACCCCTGCTCGTTGAGCGTAAAGCCGTGGTGGCTCGTGAGATGTAGACGTCCCGTCTCGTTCAGTGAGAGCGTCCCGGCCGCATGCGCCGTGGCGGCACGCGAAGACGATGCGCCGGCAAACGCGGATGCGAGCAGCGCCGCGGATGCGAAGGCGGCGGCGAGTAGCAACGCCCCGACATTCGAACGTACAAGCCGAAGGGAGCGCTCCCGCGCCCCATGATCGATCCCTTTTCCCACGTCCCCTGCTCCTCTCCCAGCCAGCTTAACGGCGAGCGCTACCGCCCACACCCCTACAATAAACACTATCGTATAAGTGTACGGCACATAGCTTTGGAAATCAAGGGCTAACGTCTGTTGGCCCATCTGATGGGGCTTTTGGCGATCATCGCAGGCTGAGGCGCCGGCGCTGACGCCCCGTGATAAACGTCCGACCAGCCGTTACTCAAAGCCCTGCTCAACGATCGCTCTAGGTTCGGTGGCGCCGATTGGTTTGTGGAAGCCGCTTACCGCATCGAGCCGCCCCGCTGTGCGGGGGCGAGCGCTACTTGTTGAGTGTGAGTGTGGTGTGGTTGTTTCGGTTGTGCCGCCTGGTGGGCTTGTAGGTAGTCCGTGCCTGGCTGGCTATTTCTTCTTTGCGGGCTTTTTGGTTTTCTTCTTGTGGTGTTTCTTTGCCTTTGCGGCTTTGCGGCATTCGGTGGTGGTGATCGGGGTGGTGGTCGTGATCTTCACGCCGTTCTGCGCGAGGAATTCTGTGGGCATCGTGAGTTTGTCGCTGCAGAGGTTGTTGTTCGCTGCGAGTGCGGAGTAGGGCCCCTCGGGTAGCGTCAAGGCGAATTCGCCGACGGGGGCGTCGGGGACGGTCTTGAACGTTGAGCTGGTGATCCCGGTTTTGCTGATGAACGTCGTGCCGACGAGGTCGAGCTTCACGCCGTAGCCCTGCAGCACCATGATCAAGCTCGGGAACGCTTCCCCGCCATGGCTCACGAAATACGCGGGCCCTTCTAGGGGGACGGGGATCAGCGGTGTCGTTGCCTTGGCGTGCCCGACGATCGATGCTGCGGGGCACCCAGCGGGGTTCGCTTCGAACTGCCCGGCCGTGCACGCCTTCTGCAAGGTGGTCAGGCGCGAGGGCAGGACCTTCGGTAGTTCGACTTTGACTTGCTTGATGTTTGCCTGGGAGCCGAATGGCGCTTTCGGGTAGGTCAGCTTCACCGTCAGGCTCGCACCGTCGGCTTTACTGGTCTTGCCCTGGGTTGAGACCGCGAATTTCGGGGCGAACCCCAGGTTCGCGCAGTTCGCGGCCTGGAACGGCACTTCCACGGGGGCGCTCGCGCCTTCGGAGCTGTTGATCTGCCCCGTGAGCTTCATCGCGTTACAGCTCGTCGGGTTGAACGAGAAGTCCGGCCGGTTGATCAACACGTTGACATGCTGGATATCAAGCGGGAACCCTTCGATCACAGACGGGATCGCATGCCCCTCACCAGCCGTGTTCGTCGTGATCGTCAAAGCCGCGGTCGTGGGGTCCACTTCGACCTTCGCGCGTACCACCACCGGGCGGCCTTCCTGCAAATCAAACGGGCCGGCCTTCGCGGGGTTCACGATGCTCAACCCGAACGGCGCACAACCAGCCGAGCCCTGTGTGCAGGAGCCCGTCCCGTTATACGGGCCAGTGATATACGCCTTGCCGCCCGTGACCGTGAACGGGTCCCCACCCACACCGACACTCACGATCGTTTCCCCAATCTCGCTACCAGCCGGACAGGCACCTTCGTTCGCCTCGGGTTCCCCACACAGTTCGACCCCCGTCAAGAGGCCTGAGACGCCGGGTGGGTAGTGCAGCGTCACCGACTGCAACGCCTGGTCCCCATCCGGGCGCGACAGCGTCGTCGTCAAGTCGCTGAACCCGCCGGCGTTGTTGTTCGTCGTCCCCGACGCCAACGACGGCG
>Ga0070762_10001643_pt1 | contig 10406 bp, 9 predicted proteins | sample HubBroMetageREF2_FD_66726 | JGI IMG/M metagenome (GOLD analysis project Ga0070762, IMG submission 66726) | Reference soil microbial communities from the Hubbard Brook experimental Forest, New Hampshire, USA - Hubbard Brook CCASE Soil... | ecosystem: Environmental > Terrestrial > Soil > Temperate... | reverse complement strand
TCTCAAAAGAAGTGATGGCGGCGAGGAGCCGGTCGGCGGACGGCAACGAGACATGGTTGACGAGATTCTTCGCGGCGGCGATGGCACGCCGGTCGAAGGAGGCGATCCGGCGCGCGAGCGCGTCGACGAAGCCGTCCAGTTCGGCGTCTGGAAGTGCCCGGTTGACGTATCCGTATCGTTCCGCGGTGTCGCCGTCGAAGTCGTTCGCGCCGAGGACGATTTCGAGCGCCCGACCGCGCCCGACCAGATGTGGGAGGCGTTCCGTACCGCCACCACCTGGATGCAATCCCACCCCGACTTCGGGTTGGCCGAGTCGCGTGTTCTCGCGCGACGCAAAACGCATATCGCAGGCGAGGACGAACTCGCTGCTCACGCCCCGGACACAGCCTCGGATCTTCGCGATGCTGATCACCGGGGACTTGGTGAGACGCACGAACGTATCTATCAGGATCGGGAGGCCCGAAGCCCCGACAGCAGTCATGATGTTACCTATCTTGCCGGTCAAATCAAAGTGGGCAAGGTAAAACTCGGGGTTCGCGCTTTCGAATACGACGATCCGCAGGCTCGGGCTGGCGTTCATTCGCGCGAGCAGATCCTGTAGGGCTTCAAATATGCTGGCGTCTACGATGTTGAAAGGCGGGTAATCGAACACAACCCTCCAGTACGCAGGCGTTTCCTCGATCATCCGCACGTGTGCCGCTGAATTAGTATTAGCCATATGTTTTTCCCTTCTTAGACCTCGAAACCGCGGGACGGCGAGGTGACTTGTGAGAACCGATTGTAAACACTCCCGGATAACGGACAAGCCGGAAGTTATGGATTCGTCCGTCGGATTAGTACGTCCTAACGCCTTTGTGGTGATTGAATTTGGTGCGAAATTTGCTGGATGGTTGGCAACGCGGAATTAGTGCTGGTGACGCCCATCAGAGTTAGGAAAAAGTCGCAGTTTTTTTGCTGAACACTTGCTGAACAATAGACGCAAATGAAGGCTTCCGGCGCAACTGAGGAGGTCGTAACGCTAACAAAACAAACGAACATTGGCCCGTGCGAACAGGTCAGGGTGAATTGGAAAACCGCTGCATCGTGCTCCGCAACAGTTCCTTGAACTGTTCAAGTTCGAACGAATGGCTCGCGACTCACTTCTACACAATCGATCTGCTGGATTGACTGGCACAGTAGAGACCGCAGCCACTAGGAGGTTGAAATATGCCGCTGCAGCCAACGTCCGGTTGTTCGTCCACTGCGCGAGATAGTCGAAAACCACCGCCACCATAAACAGCGCAATCGGAAAGTGGATGAGCACCACGTGTTGAGAGTCGTTGGTCAAAAGAACAGTTCTAATGTTGAAAGGATTTGTGCTCATCATTTCCTCACTGCACCACCACCTTTCCGGTCATCTTCGGATGAATCGAACAGAAGTACGGAAAGGTGCCCGCCTTGCGGAAGGTGAAAGAGAACTGTTCGTCCGTGTCCATTACCTTCGACTTGAAGGCGCCGTCCGTGCTAACTGCTGTATGGGGGATGTCATCTCGATTGGTCCATGTCACGGTGGTCCCAATCGGCACGGTCAGCGTTGCAGGTCCGAAACTGAAGTTGTCGATATTGACCGCCGTGCTTTCGGGCTTTGATTGAGCTCTTGCTATTAAACCGCGGCGCATTGTTCCGATCGCCATAAACACGATCCCCAGCGCCGCTATCAGGGCTACACTAGGCACGCTGCTCCTCATTCTTATTTCCTTTCCATTTATTTTAAGAGTTCAACCGTTTCGTTGAATTGGGCCTCTCTGCAGTTAAGCGAGGGTCGAGTCCACGACCGCCAGCGCGTGTTGTCCTCGGACGTAATTTACATCTGTGATCCCCAGGACGCTCCGCAGCTGTTCCGCGGGTACCTTCATGGGCCCGGGCGAATCCGCCTCGCCCGGCTGCGGTTGCGGAAACGCGGTAGAGGCCGCCGTATGGAACGTCACGTTGCCCTCAACCTTCTGCATGATCTGGTGGATGTGCCCGTTCAACACGGTCACGGAGCCGAACTTTTTCAAATACGCCAATGCCTGCGCGCTGTCTTCCGTGCCCCAACCCCACTCTGGATACACTGACCACAGGGGAATATGCGCAAACACCACAATGGGTGTGCTATGTTTCAGATGCTTGACGTCATCTTCCATCCATTCAAGCTGCTCGTGGCCCAGCGTTCCCAGTCCCCCAGCCTTCAAATTCAACACGTTTACCAAGCCGATAAAATGGACGCCTTTTTTGTCGAAGCTGCACCATCCGGCTCCCTTACTTCCTTTTCCGTAACGCTCGAGGAACTGCTTGCCGTCATCGTTCAGCATGTCGTGCTCGCCAGGTACGTAGAAGATGTCTTTAGGCGTCGCGCTCTTTAGTATCTGATCGACTGTATCGAACTCCTCGGGTTTCGAAAGATGGCTGATGTCCCCGGTATGCAGCATGAATTCGGGTGGCGTAGCCAAAGCATTTACTTTGTCCACCGCTGCCTTCAGTGTTCCCGCGACATCTGGATTGGCTGGTTTGTTGAAGCCCATGTGACTGTCGCTGATCTGGACGAAGCTCAGCTCACTGGCGGAGGTCGGCTTGGATCCCATCTGCGACATCTGACTCAGGCTGAATGACTTCAGGACACCACCTTGCATGACGCAGAGTGCGCCCGTTCCCGCCCACGCCATGCATTTCAAGAATCCCCGGCGGTCTACTCCGTCATTATTGTGGTCATATTCAAGTCCGTCTTTTTTCCTTACAGCCATATGTCCTCCTGGACCGTGTTTTGTTGTCCGCTCACTCTTGTCTTATCCACGTACATTTCGGTGGGACGAGCGGCACGGGACCCAAAGAATCGAATGTCGCCATGCCGCCCTTGGACGTGTTCTATCCGTATAGACTGCAGGTCATCGCTCTTTATTCCCGTCCGAGCCCCGATAGGAGCTCTTTCTCGCTCGTCAAGAAAAGAAAGATGATGGGAATAAAACCGTCGCTGGGGTGATCTCCCTCGCATGGGCCCCCGAGCCCAACACCCGAAGCGTTTGCCACCGCGGGTGACAATCGCGCGCGCCTCACCCACGCTCTTGAGTCTTTGTCGCCACGCTATCGACAGTCGCAAATCTTGCTGGCATCGATGCGGCCGTTTTTCTTTTTCGCCGCTGCAATAGCCCGCAGCATCACAAGGGATGCGCTACTTTCAGTGCCGCGGCATAGGGCTTGAGATGGTCGTAGATCCAGCTGGTGAACATGGTCGCTTCCATTGCCGCACTCCAAGGCTGTGGCAGCGTTTTCATCCAGTGCTCCAGGTCCATGCGTGTTGCGGGAATTGTGCCTTCGGCGTACCTCTTGCCGAATCTCTTCTTCAATCCGGGATCTATGCTGAACGGCGCGACGCGGGTTGGGTACCCACGCCGCGCCATATGACTTCGATTTTGGAACCAATAACCTGCGCCAACTCGCCCGGACATGCAGAGTTCAGTTTAGCGACCCTGAGCTTGAGCCGTTAGGAGCTGAGTTGAACGCTGAAGCGCGAGCGCAGGCCCCGTAGTCCTTGACCATGCTGAGCACATGAAACGAGAAATCGGTAGATCTATCAGCAGACGCGACCGAACCCTTAAGGGTCATGCGCTCACCTGCCTTCAGTGATGCGTCGTTCGACACGATTGAGTAGGTTTGGTTGTCCTTGTCGCTTGTAAAACTTATTCCGTTCTGTGCGGATTGTGTGCAGCCGGTCAGATAGGTCTGAGCATTATTTGTAGCGTGATGATGATGCCGGACAGGAAGGACAATAGCAACGGCAGCGCCAGCCGCAGCACCGACGCCAATCCCAATCGCCTTACCGGAGCCGTATCCTCCCGACGGCGCTACGTATCCACCATTCGCGCCAGTCCCGCCTGTTCCACCGCCCCCGCCATATTGGGCGGATGCGGCAGAGCACACGGCCAGGCAAATTGTAGAAATTCCAGCAAAGCGTACTATCCAACGTGAAAGCATTGAGCTTCTCCTCTAATTCAGTCGCGTTCGAAATCGTAAACCGCGAATCTGTTTTAATGGATGAAGACCTAGCTGTCCTCTGTTTTATTCCATGAGTCGTGGTAATCATTTCGGTCCACAAGACATCGGACCCTCCTGAATTGCAGCACCACGATTCAGCTTGGAGAGCGGGTGAGGAACGGCTCAAGCGTCACACTCACTACGGCTCGACAACAATTTGGCCTTTCATTCCTTTGTGCCCAAGGCCGCAGACATGACAACAGCGAAACGTATAGGTTCCCGGCGTTTGAGGGAGGAACTCAATTACGGTCGTTTCGCCCTTCTTCAGCTGCCAACATTCTTGTTCCGAGTTAAACACCAGGCCTAGTTTGCCAGTAGATGCGGTGCCGTCCGGGTCACTGCCAATCTTGAAACCATGATCATGGTCTATGGCAGTGATCTTGAGTTGAACCTTTGTTCCAACCTTCACGTGAACTGCTGAAGTGGAGTATTCGTATTTCTTGGCGGTAATTTCAATAACGTGTGTAACTTGACTTGTGGCGCGAATTGGCACAGGTAGTGAGAGCCATATTCCAAGTGCCAGCAGACCTGCTGAAACAAAAAACAATGGGAAACGCTCCGCAATCTTTTTCATTGATCCTCTGTGCCGCACGACAAATATCGATACTTGTCCTGTACATTCCACCTTGGTGTTTCGAGGTAAACCGGTTTCGGCTTGACCTTAACGTGAGGTGCTAATGAAAGGCGGTAACGGCCTTTCACCAATGCCTAACCGCAGGATCGAATAAAATATTCCCCGAATTTTCCCGACTTATCGGGCTACTTTAGAGAATGTCTAGACTCGTGCTGATGACTTGTCATCGATCGAACGGAATCGTCCGAGATCTAAGTGAATCCACCCTTTTGGTCTTGTTGCTGTGCCACGGCAAGATCGCAACAGATCGGGGCCTGGTTTTTGCTGCTGCACGTCGCCCATCACGGGCCAAATCGCGCTGATTCTGATGAAGCAGTCTGCGCAGCCGGGTACGAGCCTTGTGCAGCTGAGACTTCGAGACACCTGTCGAGCGTCCCTTTATTTTGGCAATTTCGCGGTGTTCATATCCTTGGATATCATGCAAAAAGAATATAGTGCGATAGCCGACCGGCAATTGTTCCATGCAGCGTTCGAGCATTATTCGGTCCAGTGTTCCTTCCAACGATAGGTCGGGCTTCCCAAGGTCGATGGTTGCGGTGCAGGATTCGTCATGTGGATCGTGAGTCGTTTCGATCGACACCGTTGGCAACGATCTTTTCCGAAGGCGCATTAGCACGAGGTTAACCGCCAGTCTGTGCAGCCAGGTAGAAAACGCCGACTCGCCGCGAAACGTTTGGATCTTGCGGAACAGAAGTAAAAAGACTTCCTGAGTAAGGTCTTCCGCTTCTACGGAATCGCCGAGCATGCGCAGGCAGATCGCATAGACCCGTCGGCTATGCAAGTGGTACAGATATTCAAACATCGATTCATCGCCTAGCTGAGCTTTACGAATAGCGTCGGCTTCGCTTAGTTCTTCGCCAGCGACAGATTTTGTACAGCGCGACGAATTCTTCAAGGTGTCTCGGTGACTATTCTGGGAGACAGCTTTCGTGAAGATAGACTCCCTAGCCGACTTCATGCTCGCCATTGCGGAGGCTTCCATAAATTCTCTCTCGCGTACTTCCGTGTTTCGATTTCTCTTGTTGCGTTCATCACCGACCGGCGAATCTTTTTGAAGCGTCTTCAAACGCTAAGACCGGGTAGGCTCTCGAATTATTCCCAAAGGCAGCGAATGTTCAGTCCCATCCTCGAGTACCAGGATGATGACGAAAAGAAGGATGGAGAGCGCTTGCGGAGCATCGCTCAATCGCTACGAAGCTCCTGGCGCTATTCAGTGCGTCTGTCCATCCTCCAATCGGTCATTAGCAAAATCTCGAGTAGATTCGTTACCTTCAAAAATATACGGTAACTCTAGCTGCGAAGTAGATTGCTAGAATGTGCGCCTCGCTTCGTCTGCTTCTTCTGCCAGATCCATCAGCACGTCCACGATCCCCGTATTCTTGTTTGTAGCCGGATCAAGGAAGAGTCCGTCGTCCACAAAACTTACGACAGAAGCCACAGCACCACCTTGCTGAATGGAAGTTGGACGAACGATGGAGACTGGACCTAAGTTTGGATTAAGGAAGAGGGTCGGTTCCGGCATGATCAGGTTGGTCTGAAACATATCAGCAACGCTATTGCCGGTGTTTCCGTTGTTCGGGTCGACTCCGCTGTTGAGATTTGGGAATGTGAGATTGCCGTCGGTGATGTTGGTTGCGTTACCCGCCTTGTCGTGCCAAGTCTGAAAGTGCATGAGCTCAGACCCGCCAATGCTCAGCAATATCCGCAAAACTTCGAGATTGGTGACCTTCTGGGCCAGGGCCGGATACAGACTGCTGCCACCTTGCTCGATGAACGCAAAATGGAATCCCGCGGTATTCGCAATCGCCTGCAGGTGATTAGAGATGTTGCCATTGCCATCCAGCGCGAGGTCGTCATTGTTCAGGGGTATAGCAGGATGTTGCCCCTTGGCCAAGCTTGGAACTGCATTCTCGAAAGCTCCACCGAAGTCGGGGTTCGCTGTCGCACTGCGGTACCGCGTCCACCACGTCGTGTCGATGGTCAATTGCTTCAGATTTGTGAGACGGCCTTTTTGCGGAACACCGGTTACTTGACTCGGAGGCAAAATCGCAAACTGACTCAAATCGATCGTCTTTGCGCCTTTCGACGCCAGATAATTATTCAAAAATCGATGATGGCTAATTTCGTCGTCGGTGTTGTCCGCGATGTATTGAGGCATATCGCCGTCGAGCACGAGGAGACCTGTGATGTAGGCCGGGGCGAGACCGGTCGCGAATGGCAGATCAATAGGGGATAGACCCTGGTTAGTGGCTCCGCCGAGTTCCGCATATTGTATCCACAAATCGGCCTCGACTTGTTCTAGAGCGCTCAGAAACGTAAGAATTGCGATATCTCCATGTGTGATAGGAGCACGGTCCGTGGCGTCTCCGCCAGAAGCGGTCAGGGCGCCCGGCAATATGACTGCGCCCAGGCCCGCGGCGCCAGCAGCCACCACCCCATTTCTCAAAAATGACCGACGGTTTTTGATCCCGCTGAAAACACTTCCTTTTTCTTTCATTGTGTTTCTCCTTTCGAGAATCGATTTGTGAGTCATAAGAACTGCATGGCCGGTGAGCTGGACTGGTCTAGCCCGACGATCTGGTTTGCTCCGGAGTAGGACTCAGTAGCGACGCCTTACTCCGTTGATCGTTGTTTGAATTGCCTAAACCATGAATTTCAAATCCAACCTCGCTCTTGGTAATAACTGGTTTCCTTGGCGCTTTATTCCAATTTGAAATAGGAAAAATGCGATTTGTTGTGACCTTCTTTCCACTTTGCTACGAGCGAGAAAGAAGAACAGCACTATTCTTGTGTTCGCGTCGAAGAGTCTCTTGCTACAACGAATTGAGAAATGTGAACAACTGTTGCTTCTCTTGATCAGAGAGCTCCCGGAAGCTCCGCGAGACGTGTTCCGCTTCACCCTTGTGTCGCTCAATGGCGTTTTGCAGAGTTAAGGAGAGAAGATCATGCATGTAACGAGGTCTCATGCGCAGACCCCAAAGCGCAGCGGTCCGCAATTTGTTTGCGGTGTCCTGCGGAGGATTTTGTACGATGCCATCGCCGGTTCCCACGTCGTGTAGCAAGAAGTCGCTGAACGGGTGAATGATTTTATTGCCCAAAACGTCGGATACGACGAAGGTTCCCCCGTTTATGACGGTCCCTGCCGGTGCGGTAGTGATGCTTTCGATGTGGCACATATTGCATCCGATCTTTTCGAAAAGAGCTTGTCCGGCCCGCCCGGCGGGACTTGCCGCGAGCACACTATCGCGGGGAGGCACCTTGGTGCCTCTCACGAATTGCGCAAAGTGATCGATATCAGCAAGGCCGAGATTGTCTGGAACGTCCTCAGGATCGGGCGTGACCTTACCTACAGTAGTCGTGTCTTTCGGCCGCAACCTATTGGTGACTCCCATCTCGTTTAAATAGGCGTCGCCAATAAACGAAAGTAAGCTGCTGTGCTGGTCCTTCCAGCCAAATCGGCCGATGCGGTTCTGCCCCGGCGCTTCAAGAACCGGAACCTGAATGGCTTCTCCATGAATCCTTCCGTCACTCACGTCCGCTTGATGCTGCGCTATGGCTAGCAACGTGCTGTCATCGATTGACTCAACAAATCCGTCGCCCAGAGTGTTCAAAGCCGCGCGCAAAGTTCGGATATGTTCTGTGGTGGGGATGTGTTCTTGCGCCTCTGGAATCAACGCCCGATCGTTTATGATCGAACGGCCAGTGATGGAGTTTGCTCCATCGTTGATCAACACCGTGGGATTCGCGAAATTACCATTTGCGTCGACGTGACCCACGCGAAGCTCGGTGAATTGGCTAGCCCCACCACTCACTGGGTTCTGATGGCACTCGGCGCATGCTCTGCCGTTGAAGACCGGACCTAGCCCGCTGTTCGCGTCGTGTATCCGCTCGTAGACCTGTTGATCTAGCGCAAAGGTATCGCCGGGAGGTTCGATGAGCCCATTACTTGTGCTTTTTGATCCGGGATTGTCGGCGAGGGTAGGAGTCTCAAAGCCTGCAGGCGCTTCGCTTGCGGATTGCTGCGCTAGTCCTGCGAATCCTACTGCCAGGATCGCTAGCAGCAGGACAAGGGCTGCTACGACCGTGCGTGTTCGTGTGTGAACTTCGTATCGGCGGCGGCCCTCGCACTCTAGCTTGGAACGAAAGATACTCCTATCTTCTCTCATGGGAATCTCCTTTACCGTTCGGTTTCGGTTAACTCACGCTGTCAAAACGTAAGACCTTAGGCAGCGGCGCTCTATTCCCAAATTTTTGTAAAGAATATGTAACAGCTGGTTCGGGCTATCACTTCTCCTCCTGCTTGTGCAGTACCTCTTTTCATCTTGGTGACTGCTTTACGGACACCTGGAAAAAGGACTACCGGCACCTGACGCAGGAATAAAGGACCGTGAACTCCGGTCTATACAGACGGAACGTCGTTTGCGGACGGAATTAGTTAAAAACCTTCGGATTCGAGAAATCAATTGGGGGAAGGACAGAATAACGAGAAGTTTGTCTATTGTGATCCTCACCGTGGCCCTTGTTATTGCGCTGATGGCAACCAAACAAGACCACAACATTTCCATAGTTAGCGCACAGCAAAAACCTGAAAGCAAAGAGATAAAGATCGACAACTTCAGGTTTGGACCTGGGAGCCTAAGGGTGGCGGTGGGTACTGCCGTAACGTAGACAAATCGCGACGACGACTGCATGCATAAGGTGCAAATATGAATATCAGTGGACTATAGAAGGAGAAAAATGATGAAAGTACTTGCTGGAGTCGCGATCTTGGCCTGTGCGTCCTTGGTCATTGCCAAAACCAATGTGCCGTATCCTGCCGAAAAGGTGGCGGAATTCGTAGTCGACAAATTAGATGTCACCACACTTCCCTCTGGCATCCGGCCGAGGCGGGAAAAGGCAAAAAAGACTTTTCGTGATTATGGTTATGTCCCGCGTCAAGTGGATGAGAAGACCGCAACCGTGGAGCCGACAACCAGCGGTTTGCGAATTAGCCTAAAAGTTCTACAGCAGGAAGCAGCGGGAATTTACGTCTGCGCCGAAGGCTCAGAAAAGAATTCTAATAAGGCGCAAGTCCAACGAGTCTTGCTTCTAAAGCTAAGGGATCCAAACGGCCTCTTGAAGAGCAGGGAATCTGCCCGCGAATTTGCGGAATGTCCCGTGACGGGTGGAAGCGACCAAGATTCCGCAACCGGTTCCTACTGAACAGTGCGTGGTCGGATGAATTGCCGCCTCTAAAGTCGCCAGCACTCGCGATTGCGTGCCGGTCTGCAGCGCGACACTCTCTGTTGGAGCATCGGAAACTCGTCGAAGTTTGAAGAAGTGTTCGCACAGGAGGCCCTCTCTGAGAACGTTGGCTCCTCCCTACGCTACCCTGACTTTGTTGCTTGAGACAGCAATGGGCTTGGGTTTACTACTCGGCGCGCTGCTCGCGCGGAGGCGGCATTTTCGAGCCCACGCATGGTGCCAATCCACGATAGTTCTTATCAATGTTGTTGCGATTGTGCTCGCGATGATTCCTTCATTCCGTGGCCTTGTGAGTCCGAAGCTACCGATGAAACTTGCGAAGTCCTACTACGCGCTGGCGACCATACATGCCGCCCTAGGAGGTGTAGCTGAAATTGCCGGACTATACATCCTTCTGGCCGCAGGCACGAGCGTTTTACCGCAGAAGTTCCGAATCACAAGGCATAAGGCTTGGATGCGAACCGTATTGGTGCTCTGG
>Ga0070762_10001641_pt1 | contig 10411 bp, 9 predicted proteins | sample HubBroMetageREF2_FD_66726 | JGI IMG/M metagenome (GOLD analysis project Ga0070762, IMG submission 66726) | Reference soil microbial communities from the Hubbard Brook experimental Forest, New Hampshire, USA - Hubbard Brook CCASE Soil... | ecosystem: Environmental > Terrestrial > Soil > Temperate... | reverse complement strand
GATGAAGGTTACGTATCCCTGGGGCGATCCTTGACCGCGGAAAAGGATGCGGCGGGTGCGAAACAAGCTTTCGCCAGGTTGAAATCGCTGAACAACATCAGCCCGCATGTGCTCAAGCTGTGGAGTTTGTACTCAGACATGATCCCCGAGAAAGTATCAGAGCCGCTCTAGTTCAAATCCCTCATCGATCCAGCCAGTCATTCCGCCGGCCATCAGCTTCACGGCGAACCCCAAGCGCGCGAGCCTCGCTGCCCCGCGCGCTGCGCCGTTGCAGTGGGGACCTGCGCAGTAGGTCACGAACAGCGTCGACTTCGGGTATTCGCGCAGCTTCGATTCGATGATTTTCGCGTGCGGTAAATTCACCGCGCCGGGGACGTGGCCCTTCGCGAACAGAGCTGGGCTTCGAACATCGAGCAGGACAAATCCGGGAGCGCCGCTGCCCAGGGCGTCGTGCGTATCCCAGCAGTCGGTTTCAAAAGTGAATTGGGCTTCGAAATGCGCCGCTGCCTGCTTGGGGTGGGCTGCGGCTATTTGGGTAACGGCGTTCGACATCGGTGCTCCGGAGGCTGTAAGGACTTACGATGCGCCATTGTTGGCGCAACCTGAATCGCGCACAATTGGCGGAATCGCCATTGATCGATCAAATAATGCCAACTTCGAAGCCCGCTAGAAAAGCTCGCAATCCACTGGTCGTGGCCTTGGTCTACGACGGCCTGTGCGCCTTTGAGTTTTCTTGCGCTGCGGAAGTGTTCGGGCTGGCAAGACCGGAACTGGGACCCGATTGGTATCGCTTCGAAACCTGCTCCAGGGGTCGCAGCGTCAGTTCGCAGTACGGCATGCGCATGAGGGCGGCAAATGGCTTGGAACGCTTGCTTGCTGCCGGCACCATCGTGATCCCAGGATGGCAAGGCATCGACGTTCCTGTGCCGCAGGCGATACTCGATGCGTTGCGCGGCGCACATGCGCGCGGTGCGCGGTTGCTGTCCATCTGTTCGGGCGCGTTCGTGCTTGCTGCCACCGGGTTGCTCGACGGGCGGCGGGCAACGACTCACTGGCGGTACGCCGAGGCGCTTCAGCGGCGGTACCCCACGATTTGTGTCGATCCGAACGTACTGTACGTGGACGAAGGCAGCGTTCTGACCTCCGCCGGCAGCGCCGCGGGACTCGATCTTTGCTTGCATCTCGTGCGTCGCGATTACGGTTCGGCGATCGCCAACCAAGTGGCACGCAGATTGGTCATTCCGCCACATCGCGACGGCGGCCAGGCGCAATTCTTGGAGCGACCGGTCGAGGAGCGCGAGCGCAAATCGGGGCAGCCTAAATCTCTGTCGGTGCTTCTGGATAAAATCAGAAAGCGGCCCGGCCAGTCCTGGCGCATCGGCGAACTGGCGCGCCTGGCGGCCATGAGCGAACGCACCTTCATGCGCCGGTTTCGGGCGGCAACCGGATTGAGCCCGGCGGACTGGGTCACGCGGGCGCGGGTCGATGCGGCGCGTGAAATGCTCGAAAACACCGCGCTTCCCATCGATCACATCGCGGAGCGCTGCGGCCTCGGGACGCCGACCACGCTGCGGCATCACTTTCGCAAGAAAGTCGGCGTGAGTCCCGCGCAATACCGAAAGAGATTTTCATAGCCGGCATCGCGGCTCGCGCCGCCACACTCAAGTTTCCAGACAGTGATGGCAGTGTTTAAGTTTCTACGGTATGAAGGATGGACAAGAATCGCAAAGGGACGATACATGAGCAGCACAGCCAAGCCCGCACCGCTCGCCGCCACGCCACGCAACGAACTGACGCTGCGCGGCCTGGTTCTCGGCGTGGTCATCACCGTGGTGTTCACGGCGGCGAACGTTTACTTCGGGCTCAAGGCGGGCCTCACCTTCGCCACGTCTATCCCGGCCGCAGTCATTTCCATGGCGCTGCTACGCGGCCTCAAGGGCGTGACCGTCCAGGAGAACAACATCGTGCAGACCGTCGCCTCGGCGGCCGGCACCCTGTCCTCGGTCATTTTTGTACTGCCCGGCATGGTGATAATCGGCTGGTGGACGGGTTTTCCGTATTGGGTTTCCTGCGCCATCTGTGCCCTGGGCGGAATCCTGGGCGTGATGTATTCGATCCCGCTGCGGCGCGCGCTGGTGACGCAGTCGGATCTGCCCTATCCGGAAGGCGTCGCCTGCGCCGAGGTGCTGAAAGTAGGCGGCGGCGAACACGCGAGTGCCGCGGCGGTCGAGGACAGCCGCGCCGGCCTTAAAGCCGTCGTCTGGGGGGCGATTGTTTCGGCGGCCTTTGCCTGCATCGTGGCTACCCGCATTTTCGCCAGCGATGTGGTGCGGTATTTTCGCGTCGGCGGTGACCGGGGCGGCGTGACCGGCTTCGATTTCCTGCTGTCCTTCGCGCTATTCGCCGTTGGCCATTTGGTCGGCCTGTGGGTCGGCATTGCGATGTTCGTAGGCGCGCTGATCGGCTGGGCCTGGGGCGTACCACACTTCTCTGCGCTCGCGACCAGCGCTGAACCCATGGCGCAGTTGGCCCAGCACACCTGGAGCCATCAGGTACGTTTCGTGGGCGCAGGCACCATCGCAGTGGCGGCGGTGTGGACGCTGGCGAAGCTCGTCAAACCGGTGATCGCCGGGCTGCGCTCCGCCATGGCCGCCTCACGGGCGCGCGCCGCCGGCAACGCCGCCCTGCTGCCGCGCACCGAGCAGGACATCCCGATCGGCTATGTTGCCCTGATTTCGTTGGCCTGCATGTTGCCGATCGGCGCTCTGATCGCGAACTTCTCCGCCGGCAGCGGCCTCGGCGACCACATGTTTTTCATGGTGATCAGCGCGTTGGTTTACATCGCCCTGATGAGCTTCTTCGTGTCCGCGGTCTGCGGCTACATGGCCGGGCTCATCGGCTCCTCGAACAGTCCGCTGTCGGGCATCGGCATCTTGGTGGTGATCGGCGCAGCACTGCTTCTGGTGCCCGGCATCCGCTCCGGCCTGCCCGCGAGCAGCGGTACCGCGCTGGTGGCCTATGCGCTGTTCGTCACCGCGGTGGTATTTACGGTGGCTGCCATCGCCAACAACAACCTGCAAGATCTCAAGACCGGCCAGCTCGTCGATGCCACGCCATGGAAGCAGCAGGTGGCGCTCGTCATTGGCGTCTTAGCCGGCGCCGCAATCATTCCGCCGATCCTCGATCTGCTCAACCATGCCTACGGTTTCGCCGGCGCCCCAGGGCCGCATCACGAGCACCCGCTACCGGCGCCTCAGGCCGGCCTGATCTCGGCGCTGGCGCAGGGCGTGATTCAGCACAACGTCGATTGGAGCCTGATCCGGATCGGTGCAGTGGTCGGCGTGTTGGTGATCGCCGCCGACGAATCCCTACGCCGTTTGACCACCTCGGCGCACCTCTCGCCGCTCGCCGTCGGTTTGGGAATCTATCTGCCGACGCAAAGCACACTGATGGTCGTGGTCGGGTCGATCGTGGGCTGGTACTTCGATCGCCGCGCGCAGCGCGCGTCCGACCCCAATGCCACCAAACAGCTCGGGGTGCTGCTGGCCTCGGGCATGATCGTCGGCGAAGGATTGGTGGGCGTCATCATCGCCGCCTTCGTCGCCTTTTCAGGCAAGGACTTTCCGCTGGCCCTGGTTGGCGATGAGTTTGCCGACAACGCCGCGGTATGGATTGGGAGCGGCGTATTCGCAGTGACGGTGTTTCTCTTGTACCGCTGGGCGGCGAGGATGCGGCCTTAGGAGCCTTGCTTAACCGCCGCCGCTCCCAGCCGTCGCCTGAATGCTGTTTCCGGCCGCTTTGCCCGTGCGAGCGGCATCAAATGCCGCCTTGCTTTTCCACACCGATTCGCTCCAGTCGTTGCCGATGCGAGCAAACAGCTGCTGCGCGGTGGCGTCATCGCCGCTGCGCAGGGCCAGGAAAGCCATGACATTGCGTTCGTGATTCGTCGATCCGTACAGCGATTCGATCGCCGCGAAGCCTTGCTGCACGCGCGGCCACGACAGGGCTGGGGCCTGGGTTCTCTTGCAGCAGTTGATCGCGGCGGCGATCTGAAAATACACCGCGTTGCCTTCGTCGCCGCCGATTCGATCGGCGACTTGAGCCGCATATCGCTCGGAATCGCCGGGCTTGCCGTACCACTTCGGCAATAGATAATTCGATTCTGAGATCGCGAAATAGTAATAGCCCGGCGCGTGAGCGAGCGAGCGCTCGGCGAGCGCGTCGAATGCGGCACGGTCCCATTGTTGGTCGAGGGCGACGCCCTGCATTTCCAAATACCAGTGGGGCGAATTTTCCGCCAGCGCGGCGGATTGCTCCAGCGTCGAGCGCGCCGATTGCACGCGGTCCCGAAACAGCGCCCAGCCCTCCGGTGTAACGGTGTTGGAATATCCGTGTCCGCGGGCTTTCCAGGCAAAGCGCAAGTAGGTTTGCGCCAGCGCGATGCGCGGAGTCGGGGAGGCAGGGCTGCTTTGCGCCCATTGTTCGAGCTTGGCAATGTGCGCATTCCAGGCGGCATCGGTGGCTGTTGCCGAACCCGGTGAACTCAGCGTGCCGAAGAAAACATGGAGGCGCCAGGCGCCGCCCTTGAAACGGCTGCCCTGCTGCAACTGTAGGGCAAGCTTGTCCAGGTCGGCATAGCGGCCGGAGTTGAACAGTCCGAGCAAGCTCACGCGAAAATCCCGCAAGTCGGTGTCGGACAGATCCGGGCTGTCAACCTCCCCTGCGGGACTCGTGAGCTCGTCCGCCGCCAATGGGCGAGGGGCGGCAAATATCAATGTCGCGGCAATAACCGCACTCGCGGACCAGCAATGAATGACTTTCATGAGGCACCTAGCGTCCATGCGCGTTGGCCGCAGCATAATATCCACCGGATCCAAAGTCACTAAAGTGCCACCTGGTTCAGCAGCCGCCCTGCCTTGGATGCCCTGAAAAACCGATCTGTCGCCACGCTTCGTAAATCACCAGCGCCACGGCGTTGGACAAATTGACGCTGCGGTTCTGCGCGCGCATGGGAATGAACAGGCAATTCTCGGCGCTCACCCCGGCCTGCACGCTTTGCGGTAGGCCGCGTGTTTCGGGACCGAACAAGAACGCGTCGCCCGCGCGATACTGCACGTCGCTGTAGCAGCGCGCACCGCCCGTCTCGACCACGAACAAGCGCGAATTCGGCAGTTGCGTAAGACAGGCATCCAGGTTCGCATGAATTTTCACGTCCGCCAGGTCGTGATAGTCGAGTCCGGAACGCTTCAGACTCTTGTCGTCGAGACCGAATCCCAATGGCTTGATGAGATGCAGCGTCGCGCCGGTATTCGCGCAGAGCCGGATGGAATTGCCGGTATTCCCAGGGATCTCAGGTTCGAACAGCAGGACATTGAACACCTGCGCTATTTCTCGAGAGCGGCTCGGTGCCTTTCCAAGAAAACCAGTTGTGCGGGGTAGGCAAACTCGACGCCCAGGCGCCGCAATTCATCGATGATGCGAAAATTCACCGCCTGCTGCAGATCGAGCATGGGATTGGCCGCGGGCTGCTGCACGAAATAGGAGAGCTCGAATTGAAACGAACTCTCGCCCAGGGTTATCAGGTGACAGCGCTCAAAGCGCGCCTGAGGATGCTCGCGCACGACGTCTTCCAGCACTTGGGGCAGCGCCTTGAGCTTCTCGGTCGGAGTGTCGAACCCTAGGCGAATCGTTGCCAGTATCCGCTGTTGCGACAGGCGCCCGAAATTGCGCACGCGGCTCTTCAAGATGTCGGCATTCGACAAAATGATTTGCTCGCCGCTTACGCTGCGCAGCCGCGTGGTCTTGATGCCGATATGTTCGACCTTGCCGATGAAGGTGTCGATGGTGAGGTTGTCGCCGATCACAAAAGGCTTGTCCAGCGCGATCGACAGGGAGGCAAATAGATCGCCGAGAACGTTTTGCAGCGCGAGCGCCACCGCGACGCCGCCGACACCCAAGCCCGCGAGCAGCGCGGTGATATTGACGCCGAGATTGCTCAGTCCGACCAGGACCAGCAGCGACCAGATCAGCATGCGCGCAACGAAATTGATGATGTCGAGAGAGCCGGCAAACACCCGATCTGCGCCGCGCTCCAATTCCTTCATTTCCAGATAGAAGCGCACCGCGCGTCCGGCCCACAGGCCGATCTGAATCAAAATGAGGATCATCACGGTGTTGGAGACCATGCGCTGCACCCTGTCCGGCAGGGTCAGGCTCTCCTGCGCGACATCGAGCGCGACGGCGAAGAAAAGAATTTGCTTGGTGTTGCCGATCAGATAGCCGATCAGCCGGAACAACGTGGGATTCCTGGCGGTGGAATTTTTCTTGTAGCGCGACGCGACCAGGTCTCGGACGATCCAAAGGGAAGCCCAGACCACCACACCCACGACGCCCGCGATCAACCACTCCGTCGGCGGTATGCCGAGCAACAGCGCCTGCAGTGCGCCGATTTTTTTGGAAAGATATTCGCCCATGCGCGAATTATAAGCTGCCGCGAGCCATGGCACCGGCATGTGATGTCGATGGGCCCGGTTCTCTGACTAGTTGACGTCCTCCATGCCGAGTTCTTTCATCTTGCGCGTCAGCGTATTGCGGCCCCAGCCCAGGAGCTTTGCCGCATCCTGCTTGAGTCCGTCGGCTTTGCGCAGCGCCACGCGGATCAGGATGCGCTCCACTTCGGGAACTGCCGTATCGAGCAGGCGCTCGGTGCCCGAGTCCAATTCTTGCTCGGCCCAATGCGAAAGTTTGGCCATCCAATCGTGATTGGTGGTCTGTCCGACGGGAACGCCGCCAAGATCCGGCGGAATGTCCTCGGCCCGAACCTCGCGGCCCGGCGCGGTGACAGTAAGACGGCGACACGCATTCACCAGTTGGCGAACGTTGCCCGGCCAATCAAAGTTTACGAGCGCGCTTTCGGCAGGTCCCGTCATCAACTTTGGCTCGACGCCCAGTTCCTGCCAGGCGACCGACAGATAGTGACGCAACAATTCCGGAATATCCTCGCGCCGCTCGCGCAAGGGTGGAATCTCTATCCGAATCACATTGAGACGGTGCAGGAGATCCTCGCGAAAGTGGCCGGACTTGACGCGCATCTCGAGATCCTGATGAGTCGCGGCGATGACGCGGACGTCGACCTTCACCGGGGTCTGTCCGCCGACACGGTAGAACTCGCCTTCGGCCAGCACGCGCAGCAGGCGTGTCTGCAGCGCCGGCGACATATCGCCAATTTCGTCGAGGAACAGCGTGCCGCCATCCGCCTGTTCGAATCTTCCCCTACGCAATGCATCCGCACCGGTGAAGGCGCCTTTTTCGTGTCCGAATAGCTCAGATTCCAACAAGTCCGCGGTGAAAGCGGCGGTGTTCAGCGCCACGAAGGCCTTGTTCGAGCGCGGACTATGGCGGTGCAGAGCGCGCGCCACGAGTTCCTTGCCCGTGCCCGATTCGCCGGTGATCAAAACCGTCATGCTGGAGCGGGATAATCTGCCGATCGCGCGAAACACCTGCTGCATGGATGCCGCCTGGCCGAGAAGCTCAGGGATGCTGCGCCGGGTGGCCTCCGCGTCGGTCGACAAATGGGCCTGTTGCGCGGCACGCCGCACGAGGTCAACCGCCTTGTCGATGTCGAATGGCTTGGGAAGATATTCGAATGCACCGCCCTGATAGGCTGCGACCGCCGCGTCCAAATCCGAGTGCGCGGTCATGACGATGACCGGCAATCCGGGGCGCGAGATCTGGATTTCCTTGAGCAGGTCCAAGCCGCTGCGGCCGGGCATGCGGATGTCCGTCATGAGGACATCGGGGGCGCCGCCCCGCAGCGCCGTCAACACATTGTCGGCTTGGTCGAAGCACTTGGCCGTCATGCCGCTGCCTTTCAGCGCCTTCTCCAACACCCAGCGAATGGAGGAGTCATCGTCGACCAGCCAGACCTGCAGCGGCTTGTCATTCATGTTGAATCCATCGGCAAGGAAATGACGAATATTGTTCTCCCCGGAGCACTATCGAATTCGATCAAGCCGCCATGACGGCTGACCAGATCCTGCGCTATCCCTAATCCCAACCCGGAGCCGTCGGCGCGCCCGGAAACCAGCGGATAGAAAATGGTTTCGCGAATCTCGTTGAGCACGCCCGGACCGTTGTCCTCGAACTGAATCGAGGCAACCAGGCGGTGACGATGCGCGCCGACGCTGACGTTGGTCGCCGCGCGGGTTCTCAAGATCAAGCGCGGCGAATCGACCGGAGCGCCCGTCAGCGCTTGAATGGCATTGCGGCCCAAATTGAGCATCGCCTGAATGATGTGATTGGGGTCGAGTGTCAGCGGCGGAAGACTGGGGTCGTAGTCCCGATCGATGGCGACACTCTCGGGCGCTTCGCTGCGCAGCAAGTGATAGACACGCTCCAACAATTCATGCAGGTTGATCAGCTGCTTCGACGGCGGACGACCGGGGCCCAACATGGAATCGAGCAAATTGGTGAGACGATCCGCTTCGCTGATGATCACGCGCGTGTATTCCCGCAACGCCGGATCCAAGAGTTCCCGCTCGAGCAGTTGCGCGGCGCCGCGCAAGCCGCCGAGCGGATTTTTGATTTCGTGCGCGAGCTGACGCACCATCAACCGGCTGCCGCCCAACTGCGCCAGCAACGCGTTTTCGCGAGTCAGGCGCCGATGCTGCGTAATGTCTTCGATCTCCAACAGGAGCCGCAGACTCTGCCCGCCCATGACCACTTGAGTCACGGCACAGTCGAGGATGCGGTCCACGCCGCCCGGGGCCGGCCACGCAAGCTCGCGCTGCACGACGCCCTCGCCACCCTCGCGTACGCGGTCGAACATCGGCAACAAGCTTTCGGCGCCGCGCGTCAATTCGGCGATGGAGCGCCCCAGCGCCTGATTGGTCGAAAGTCCAAGCAAGCTCTGAGCCGCGGCATTCAAGTACGTAACGTGCAGTTCCTGATCCAGCAGAAAAACGCTGGTCACCATGGCGTCGAGCAGTTCGGCGCCGTCGATTCTTACCGTGTCTATTTGCAGCTCAGCCGACAAGCTGAGCATCCGCTAGCCGCGGGCGGCCGGCTATTTGTGCAGTGGCGACTGCGGCGACAGCGACGAGGGCTGACGCACGAAGAAGGTCACACTGTTGCTGGTCTCTGATTCGCTCGTTTGCTGGTCGGTGATGGTGGCGGCAAGCGCGTACGTGCCGCGATCCAATCGCGGCAGAGCAAACGATACGGCGTCGGACGGGAAATCCAGCTGCTTGCCGTTCAAATGCCACGTGATGGATTGATTGGGGCGAAGCGTGGGGTTGAGATTCAAGTGCACGGCCACGACATCGTCGCCGAAAAAGGTCTGTTCCGACGCCGGTGAGGTGATTGAGAATTCGGCGTAGTTCAGGCCGCCCGCGGACCTCTGCGGCGCCTGCGTGATCGGCCCGCTTGCGCCGCGCGCGCCGCCTCCCGATGTCGCGGAAGACGAAGACCCCGCCGTGACGATCTTTTCCGCACCCGGAGAGGCCTGATCGGAGTAGTGAACGACCCCGTCGGCATCGACCCATCTGTAGATGACGGCCGCTTGCACCGTAAAGGCCGCCAGCAGGCCTATCGCCATCCATGTCTGTCGCGGGTGCATATTTCCAAAGCATAGACCTATCGCCTCCGGACCACAAAACGAGGTGACGACGGCGTGACCGCCGTCACCTTAAGGCCTAAGCACCCCCACGGGGCCTCGCGGAGAGGCTCCTAACTACAAGCTGTAATACATCTCAATTTCTATCGGATGCGTGGTCATCCGCAGCCGCGTCACTTCCTTCATCTTCAATTCGATGTAGGCGTCGATAAGATCATCGGTGAACACGCCGCCGGCCTTCAGAAAGCCACGGTCCTTGTCCAAGTAATCGAGCGCCATGTCGAGCGAATGGCAAACTGTCGGAATTTTCTTGTCTTCCTCCGGCTCCAAGTCATACAAATCCTTGTCGGCCGGATCGCCGGGATGAATCTTGTTTTGAATGCCGTCCAGTCCTGCGAGAAGCATCGAGGCAAACATAAAATAGGGATTGCCCGTGGCGTCCGGAAAACGCACTTCAATGCGCCGGCCCTTGGGATTGGAAATCCAAGGAATGCGAATCGAGGCGGAACGATTGCGCGCGGAATATGCGAGCTTCACCGGCGCTTCGAATCCGGGCACCAGACGCTTGTAGCTATTCGTGCTGGCGTTGGTGAAGGCGTTGATCGCGCGCGCATGCTTGATGATGCCGCCGATGTAGTACAACGCGATGTCGGACAGACCGCCATACTTGTCTCCCGCGAAGAGTGCCTTGCCGTCCTTTTGCAGCGACTGGTGCACATGCATGCCGTTACCGTTGTCGCCGACGATGGGTTTAGGCATGAAAGTCAGGGTTTTTCCGTATCCGTGAGCGACGTTCTG
>Ga0070762_10001639_pt1 | contig 10413 bp, 8 predicted proteins | sample HubBroMetageREF2_FD_66726 | JGI IMG/M metagenome (GOLD analysis project Ga0070762, IMG submission 66726) | Reference soil microbial communities from the Hubbard Brook experimental Forest, New Hampshire, USA - Hubbard Brook CCASE Soil... | ecosystem: Environmental > Terrestrial > Soil > Temperate... | reverse complement strand
GATCGCCGCTGGCAAGCCTGTACGAAACGCGGGCAGTGATCCGGGATGCCGGCATGAGGACAGTGGCATGCGGCATCCAGAGTGAGTCGCTGTCGATGTAGAGCGTGCCGGTGAGATCGTGCACGACCGCGTCCGGCGGACGGAAGAGCGCGAGGTCGGCGGAGAGAGACGCGAAGCGCGCGAGCTTCGTTGGATGATCCGGGTCGGCGAGGCGGAGCGAGTCGACGCGGGTCGTCACGGCGTGCGCGGCGATGGTCTTTTCGTACCCATCCGGCACCGCGGTCACGACCATCCGGGCATCCGGACTGAGCGCCGCCGCGATCGCGCTGTCCCTGGCGACGCCCGTGAGCGCGCTGTCGGGGTGCCACGGCGTCCGAATCGTGAGGTCGCCGTCAAGAACCCGAACGTTGGTCATCGCGATCCAACTCCCGAAGCCGCGTTGGCTGGTGTCGGATGACGATCCGTTACTGGGAAATACCCGCGCGTAGTTCCAGGTGCCGGAGGCGCTCTGCGCGAGCACGACGACCGGGTGGTCCAGGATGACGTCGCGGAAATCGAGATGCTTGTGCAGGAGATCCCGGATGGAATAGTGGACTTCGGCACGGCGCGCGCTCACGAACGGTGCGCCGCTGCTGTCAGTGATCGATACGTCGGTCACCACGACGTCGTGGAGGAGATCGCCGTGCAGGGCGCCGATTCTGACCGTGCCGTGGACGGCGCCACTCAGCACGTGAAGGGCCACGCGGCGGACCCGCTCGTGTCCCCACGGCGTCTCGGCGGCCACGTAGAGCACGATCGCGACAGCGGCAACGATGGCGAGAACGATCCCCCCGCTCCAGGCGAGGATCCGGCGAACCGTCCGGGCGAGCGGCGTCCCGGGCGCCATCTAGAAAGCCTGCCCGATGGAGAGGTTGAGGGTCACTCGATTCAATAACCCTTGGAGCCCGCCCTCGGTCCGGGCGGGTGCATAGATGCGCTGGCTGGCCGAGGCTGATGTGCCAGCCGGTCCGGACACAACGACGATATGTCCCGTGGCATCCTCGGTCAGCACGACGAGCCGCTCGGTGGTCAACGGGTTGAAGCCGACATCGACCCGGATCGGACCGACCAGCGACAAGTATCGGATGCCGAACCCCGGCGTGACGGCGCTCGTTCCGCTCGTCGCCGTCTGGAGATTGCCCTCGCCCACGACCCCGGCATCGACGAACACGGCGCCGCCGAGCTGCTGATAGATCGGGAACCGGTACTCGGCGCTGCCCTCGAGGAGCGTACGGCCGCCCAGTGCCTGCGGAGTGAATTCCGCGTCGGTGAGATAGGACACGCCGTTGACGGGGCACTGCTGGATCGGCGTGGACGCGGGGCACTGATTTTTCGGCCCCCGGAGCGCCTCGGGCGCGATCGTGAGCACACGCGGGCCGAGCTGGTTCTCGCCGAACCCGCGCACGGACTCGGAACCGCCGGCATAGAACCGGGCGGTCGGGTGCAGGATGTTGGCCGAGGTGTCGCCGACCGCCGCGCCCGAGCCGGCGAGCGGAGAGACGGCGCCGATGCGCGCATTGAACGCGAGGACCGAGTGTCCGATCGGCCGGTACATCGAGGCGGTCGCGAAGCCCCGGACGTACCGGAAATCCGAGAGCGTGTATTGGGACGCGTACTGGATCTCCGAGCGGGCCACGAAACCGGTGGTCGGATTGACCGGATCATCGGTGCGGTCGATCTGGAGCGTCGCGCTCAGCGGTGAGAGGCGGTCCCGCGACTGGAGGGCATCGCGCGTCGCGGCATCGCAAACGCCGTAATCGACGCAGAAATAGGTGTCACCGGCGGTGACGTGGGTGACCTCGTACTGGTAGCCGAACGTGAGGGGCATCCGGTCGGCGACGTTGTGGGTGAAGGACGGCGTAAAGCCGTACGCATTGTCCACGAAGACGCCGGGAGCCACCCGCCGGTGGGCGAAGACCCCCGCGCTCAGGGTGTTCTCCGGGGCGAGGAACCACGGTTGGGTGACCTTGGCGTTGATGTTCCAGGTCGGTGACAGGAACGGATTTGGATCCGTACCCGGCGGGATCTCCTTGAAGCCGTTGTTGAACGCCGAATACAGGCCGTGCGCGAACAGGTTTCCCACGCCGCCCTGGATCACGAGCTTCCGCGCGCCGCCCACCCAGTTGTAGTCAGTGAACTGCCCCGACAGGTTGAGAAAGTCGGTGGTCGTGAATCCGACGCCTCCCACCACCTCACGCGGTGGCGCCTCGTCCACGTTGACCGCGATCGTCTTTGCGCTGTCGCCGGTGTGTCCCACCGTGTCGACGGCGACAGCGGCGCGACGGAAAAGACCTGTCTGGTAGAGCGCACGCTGGCTGCGCTGGACATCGCCCTGCAGAAAGAGTGAGCCAGGGCGGAGTACCAGTGCGTGGCGGATCGTTTGCGAGCTCACCTTCGAATTGCCCGTGACGACGATCGTGTCGACCGTCGTGCGACGGTGGGGGTCGATGGCGATCCGGACTGCGGCGGTTCCTGCGTTGATGCGTCCCGCGGCGGCGGCCGCGCGGGTGGCGGAATCTGATGGTGGCTGTCCAGTGAGCGTGAACGTGGTGTCGATCGTCGCGTCGCCATAACCGCGGCTCCACATCCAGTGCGTGAGCAGCAGTGCCGTGGTGTCGAACGCGAAGAGATCCAGCGGCTCTCCATTGCGGAGGCGGACGAGCCGCCGGCGATTCGAGACCGGGAAGAGGGAATCCGGGATGAGCGCGATGGTGGCGATGCGCGTCGGCGGGCCCTCGTGGATCGTGAATCGGACGCGCACGGTCGTCGGCGTCTTGCGGATCACGGCGGTGTCGACTGATGTGAGCCGGTAGCCCCGCTTCCAGTAGAGGATGCGGATCCGGAGGACATCCCGCCGCATCTCGTCGTGGTCGAGATAGAACCGCTGGTAGAAATACGGCGACTTCGAGACCACGCAGAACGGGAGGTAGAACACCCCGCGGCAGTGGGACTCGGTGGTCGAGATGCTGGCCTCGATGTCGCCGGCAGGGATGGCGTGGGCTCCACGGATGGCGACCTGCTGGATCTCCGGGCGGGCGCGCCGGCCGACGAGACTGTCGTTCGCGACCGCCGCCGCCTGGGTGGCGCGGCTGGTGTCCTGCGCGTGGATCGTCCCCGGTGCGACAAGGCCGGCGGCCGCACCCACGATGACACCGGCGGCCGCGAGGGCGGCCGCGGTCCGGGAGAGCATCCCTGGGCGCGGGGCGCTTGCTCGGGTCAATCGATGAGGCTCGGGCCGGCCGGAGCGGCGATACACATGGTGCATGGCTCCGACGAGAGGGGCAAGGCACGGGCCGGAGTGGGGGCTGGAGGCGGTGGCCGGCGGCTGAGCGCCGGCCACCTGCTTCAAACCTGCTACAACAACCCGCTACAACCGCTACAACCCGGTCAGCAGGGCGTCGTTGTTCGTGGTAGCGGCGATGCGCTTAATGAGCCATTCCATCGCCGATTGCGGCGGCATCTGCTGCAGTCCGCGGCGGAGCGTGTAGACGCCATCCAGCTGGTCAGGGCGGAAGAGCTTGTCCTCGCGGCGTGTTCCGCTGGTGGCAATGTCGATCGCGGGATAGATCCGCTTCTCGGCGAGGCTCCGATCGAGCTTGATCTCGCAGTTGCCGGTGCCTTTGAACTCCTCGAAGATCACATCGTCCATACGCGATCCGGTTTCGACGAGCGCGGTGGCGATGATGGTGATCGAGCCGCCGCCGACGTTGGGGGCCACGGACCGCGCCGACCCGAAGAACGCCTTGGGCTTGGCCATGGCGGTGGCATCGAGGCCGCCCGAAAGGGTGCGTCCAGTGCCGCGTTCGACGGTGTTGTGGGCGCGCGCGAGCCGGGTGATCGAGTCGAGGACGATGACGACGTCGCGTCCCATCTCCACGAGCCGGCGGGCGCGCTCGAGCACCATCTCGGCCACATCGGTGTGGCGTTCGGCGGGCATATCGAAGCTCGACGCGATGACCTCGCCATAGCCCCATGTGATCATCTCGCTGACTTCTTCGGGGCGCTCATCGACGAGGAGCACGAGGAGGACAGCGTTGGGGTGATTGACGGCGACGCCTTCGGTGATCGCCTGCAGCAGCATCGTCTTACCGGCGCGAGCCGGCGCAACGATGAGGGCGCGTTGCCCGTAGCCGATCGGCGCGATCAGGTCGATGGCGCGTCTCGTGACCTCGGGCCCGGCTTTCGCCGGGCGTCCGGTCTCGAGCGTGAGCTTGCGCTCGGGATACGATGCAACGAGCGAGCTGAAGTCCGGCCGGCGTGCGGCGAGGGCCGGGTCGGCACCATTGATCTGCGAGACATCGACGACGGTCACCCGGCCTCGCTGGTCGCGGCCGACGGTGGCATTGATCGCATCGCCGCGGCGTAGCGCGTACTGGCGTACGACGTGGGTTGGCACGTAGGCGTCGCCCGCCTCGGCCAGATAGCTCGCCGATGCGCGGCGCACGTAGCCGCCATCGCGCGCGGCGTCGAACCAGCCCGTGGTCTCGCCATCGGCGATCACTGGCACGGGAGGCCCGTGGTGCGTCGGATTTTGCGGGTGTTCCCGGTGTGGGTTGCTGCGGCCGCGGTGGCGGCGGCTGTTCCGGCCGTGCGAGCCGTGCTGGCGCCGGCCGTTGTTGTTATGGCTGTTGTTGTGGCCTCCCTGTGGTCCAGGGCTATTCTGTGCGTTGTGGTTCTGATGTGTGCCCTGGCCGCTTTGCCGCGGCGCGGGCGGGTTCTCGGTATAGCCGCCGGACTGCCCGGTGCCCGGCTGAGGCGGGGCGCCGTCGTCGGCTGACCGGGGGGCGCCCGGACCGGCGTCGCTTCCCCCGGGCTCGCCGCGGCGTTCCGCGAACTGCTCGGTCACGATGGGCCGCTCGGGTGATGGGCCGTCGCTGGCAGCCGGTGCGCGATCCTGCGAGCGGTCCTGCGTCCGGTCCGGCGACCGATCCTGAGGCGGATGGGCGTCGGGCGCGGGCGCGCTGTCGGTATCGCCGCCGTCGCGATACGGATTGGGTTCGCTGTTCGCGTCGGCTTGAGAGTCGGCTGGGGCGGTGCCAAACGGGCGAGGCCCACGGCCGCGACGATGGGGACGTCGGCGTTCGTTCATTTATGTGGGTGTGCTATGTGGTCGTGCGCAGTCCGCGCAACTACTACTGCTTTGGCTCCCCAACTCCGGGGGCGCGGATCGGTCACGCGCGTGCGGCGGCCGGCGTCTACAAACGCGTCGCCGCGTCAATCGTGGGACGCCACCAAGATCGCGCGTCTCCCCTGATTGCGCAAGGTCGTGCCAGCTTGAGCGCCTCATTCGGGGTGTCTCGCGCCGGGGTATCGCTCCGGCTGTCCGGCGCCGGCTGTCTCATGGTGAGGGCGTGTCATGCGTCGTTCGCCGCCCGGGTCGCGGCGTCCAGGCCGCGGATCAGGGTGACCGTGCGGCGGCACAGGTCGATGATGCGATCCACCGCTGCCCGGTGCTCCGGCTGCAGCGGCTCCATCGCCAGTAGCTGCGCCTCCGCCATGAGCGCGGCGAGCGGGTTGTTGAGGGCGTGGCGCAGATCGAGCGCCACCTCGCCAGCGGCGGCGAGTTGTCGCTCCGTGTACCTTGATCGCGTATCCTTGCCCGACGTGTCTTCCATGATGGTTCCGCCTCCAGATCGTACGCCCCGCACCGATCGCGCCAGTGATTCCGGTGCCGTTCCTTTACCTGGCACCGCGCCCGTGGGAAGCTCCCCAGGTCCGCAATCCGCTTCTGGCGATGTCCGAGCTGCGCTCGCGGAAGCGGTGGAACAGTACCGGGCTTCCGCGAACGTCACCCATCTGCATCTCCGGCTCGCCGCACTCTCCACGGGCGCCACGCCAGAATCGTTGGCGGCGGCCGTCGAGCCCTTCCGCGACATCCCGGAGGTTGCGGGTCCCATCTATGAGCGCATCGTCGCGGCACAGCCCGCGAACGCTCGTGCACTGGTGATTCTCGCCAACGCCTACTGGCTTGCGGGGCGTGGGCCCGACGTCGTCGGCGAGCTTGCTGCCCGCGCGCGCGCCGCCGATCCTGCCAACCGTGGAGCGTGGCATCTCTGGGCACTCACGGAACCCAGCCCGCGCCGCCGCGTCGAGCGGTGGCGCAAGGTCTGCCAGACATTCCTTGATGACGATCTCGCGCGCGCGAACCTGGCGGACAACGCTGCCAGCCTCGCCGGCGCCGAGCACGATCCCGCGGCCCTGCAGTTGGCGTTGGAGACCTACGGGGAGCTGCGCGCACGCGCCACACACCCGCAGCAGCAAGCCGCCCTCGATCAAGCCATCACCACACTGCGGACCTGGAAAGTATAGGGGCAGTGGCGGCAGTGGTATTGCGGCCCGCTGATAGTCCCTAGACGATCCACCCGGCGGGGCGATTCGGAGGCACGGAACAGCACCAGGCCACGGGGCGGGCTCGGCCTCCCCTGCAACTCGCGCCGCCCCGGGCTCGTAGGGAGTGATGACCGATGGGTTGGGTCCGCAGTTTTGTCGCCCACACCACACACGGAGATCCGCACCATGGCCGGTCAGGGATCCAGTGGCAACGTGATCGCGGCGCTCGCCAGCTTCTTCATCCCGGGGCTCGGGCAGCTGCTGCAGGGACGGCTCTTCATCGCGGTGTTCCAGTTCTGCCTGGCAGCCGTCCTCTGGTTTTTTCTGCTCGGGTGGGCCGTGCACCTGTGGTCGGTGCTCGACGCGGCGCTGTACAAGCCTGAACCGTGACGGCCCGGATGCTGACCGCGCTGGTCCGGGTCCCGAGTCGCGCGCTCCCGGACTGCGAGTTGTCGTTTCTCGATCGGGTGCCGATCGATGTCGGCCAGGCGCGCGTCCAGCATCGCGCGTACCAGGCGGCGCTGCGTGAGGCGGGCGCTCGGGTGACCGAACTCCCGCCGCTCGATGACCTCCCGGATGCGACCTTCGTCGAGGACGCGGCGATCGTGCTCGACGAGTGTGCCGTGCTCGCCCCGATGGGCGCCGCGTCGCGGCAGTCCGAATCCGTCACCATGGCGGCCGCGCTGGCGCCGCACCGCCGGATCACCTGGCTCCAGGCGCCAGCCACGCTCGACGGCGGCGATGTGTTGCGCCTCGGCCGGTCGATCTACGTGGGGCAGACTCCGCGCACCAACACGATCGCGGTGACCCAGCTCCGGGCGCTCGCGGAGCCACTCGGCTACACCGTGACGGCGGTGCCGATCTCGAGGTGCTTGCATCTCAAGAGTGCGTGCGCGCGGCTCGATGACCGGACGGTGCTCGTAAACCCGGACTGGATCGAGCCCGCTGTGTTCGGCGACCGGCACATGGTTCCGGTCGCGCGAGGCGAAGAGTGGGGCGCCAACGCCGTGCGGGTGGGGGACACCATCATCTTCCCCTCGAGCGCGCCTGCCACGCAGGCGCTCGTGGCGGCGCAGGGGTTCCGGACCGCCGCCGTGGACGTGTCCGAATTGCAGAAGGCGGAGGCAGGCGTGACCTGCCTTAGCCTGGTATTCGACAGCCTCTACGACAGCCCTTCCGACACCGCCGGCAACGGCGCTTAGGCCGATTCCGATTCCGAAACGGGCTCGCTCGGGCAGAGCATCGCGATCGCAGCGAGGACGTCATCCAGCTTGAACGGCTTTCGGATCACTGGGCACTGGCACTCGTCGATGAGCGCCTGGGCGCGCTCACTCACATCCCCGGTGGAGAAGAGCGTCCGGTGGCGGAGGTGTGGCTGCAGCGACGCCGCGAGGTGGAACAGCACATCGCCGCGGACATCCGGGATCCGCAAGTCCAGAAACAGGACGTCGAAGTGCGTCGATCGCAGCATCTCATGGGCGGCCTCACCGGATAGCGCCGAGTCGACATCGTAGCCTGCGCGCGAGAGTGCGATCGTCAGCGCGCGGCAGATCGAAGGCTCGTCGTCGACGACCAGGACGCGCCGGGCGGGAGCGGATGCGGGCGGTCTCGCTTTGACAGGCATCATCGGTCTCACGCGATTCTGGGGCGAGGAGGATGATCCAGCCACGACGCATCAAACGTCTGGCGAACGGCGCTGGCGCGCGGTGCATCGGCGGCGGGAGCGACATCCAGCCCGACATCGCGCGCGACGTCCAGCGCGACATCCAGCGCGACATCCGCACGTGCGTGGACGGGCCGTTCCCACCCAGGGGTAATGCCGGCGAACGGTGTCGCCCGCCGGGGCGCGACCCGAATCGCCGGGCCTGGAGACGGGCACAGCCAGGTCGCCAGTGTGTCCACGAACTCCCACGGCCGCACCTGGCGCCGCACGGCGCGCGGCGTGACGCCAATGACTTCACGCATGTGCTTGGCCATCATGCGCGGCGCGCTGTATCCGACCTTGGCGGCGATCGCTTCGAGCGACTGTCGCGGGTCGCGTGCGTACGCGTACGCGCGCAGCAATCGCGCACCGACGAGCAGCGCGCGCGGTGACGTGAAGCCGGCGCCTGCCAGATGCCGGTACGCGGTGCGAATCGTGACGCGCGCTGTGGCCGCCAGGTCGGCGACATCATGGAAGTCGGTGGGCTGGCGCACCAGGCGCTCGACGGCGCGAGTCAGTGCAGGCGGAAGATCGGCGAGCGCGGGCGCGAGCCGGTCAAGCAATGCAACGCTCAGCGCATTGCCCGGCTGGCGCTCGAGCATTTCGAGAAAACGACGCGGCTCGTCATCGTAACGATGCAGCACGATCTGATGAACGGCCTGATGCGCGCTGTGCCGGCCGAGCTCAGCGATCGCGCGAAAGGAGAGTGGTGATACGGGTGTGTAGATCACCACTGGTGTCGCCGGGTGCGCATCGAGTGCGACAGCGAGTGCAGCAGCGCGCGACACACCATCGGCACACGGGTCGACCACGACCACATCGCTCGTCGCGCGCCGCAGCTCCTCGAGAAATTGCTCCCACCGGTCGGGCGCGGTGAGGACGTGCCCGCGCGTCGCTCCCAGTACGACCCGAAGGTGCGACTGGAGTGGGGCAGGCAAATAAGCGAGAACGTCGAGGCTGACAGCGCGCACGTGTCAGGAAAATGCACCTTTCTGGCAGAAAACGCACCTTTTTGCCCCGTCTGGTACCGGTACCTTGGGCTCGCGAGTGGATCCACTGCTTTCTCATCTATACGCCAACCTGCCGCAGAGGCCCGAATGACCAAACGCTCAATCACCTTCGCAATACTCACTGTTCTCACAGCTGCCGTGGCTGCTTGCTCCTCAGCGACCGCCCCAGCGCAGGACTGCCAGCCGGGCGTCAGTGCCGGCTCCGGGACCTGCCACTAATCGGTCCAGCTCGGTATCTGTAAGAGCAGACGGGCCATGAGGTAACCCTCATGGCCCGTCTCGCTTTCTGCCCCGTCCGACTCGCGATTGATCAGACGCCGGCCAACTCCCGCATCTCCGACACGGCGGCCGTCACGTCTTCGAGCTCAGCCGGAACCGGCCGAGCTGTCCGCCGCTCGGCGGCCGCACCGCGCTTCACCGCCGCCGTCAGCTCCTCGACCTGGAAGAGCAACTGATTGTAGTGATGCGCCTCCGCCAACTCGGCCGCCTGCTCCAGCGACTTCAGCGCCGCGCCGTTCTTGCCGAACGCGTGGTAGCCGAACGCCGTGTAGAAATGGCATTGCGCGAGCAGGAATGACGGCAGGCGCTCACCGGTGAGGTCCGCGCGGTAGCTCTCGAACACCGCCTCGTTCATCTGCAGCGCCGAGATTTCGAGCAGGTTGATCATGGCCAGCCAGCGCACGTACTGCTCCTGGGCCGTACTCGCCAGCACCATGTACGAGTCGCGGGCGACATCGAGCACGCCCATCTGAACGAAGGCGTTCGCGAGGTCGGCGAGAATACGGTCGCGCGCCGTTAGGCTCCGGGTCAGCGCGAGCGCGCCGTGGGCGAGGCGCGCGGCGTGATCGTACTGGCCGCGCCAATGCGCCACCAGCGCGCGATCATGTAGCGCCAACGATCGAATGTCCGAATAGTCGGGCGCTGCCGCCTCGACAATGACCGCATCGAGAATCGATTCGGCGACCGGCAGATTGCCGCGCGCAAACGCCACCGACGCGTCGCCGATCCGGGCGTGCATCGCCTTCGACACGTCGCCGCGCGCGACCGCGATCTCCCGAGCGCGTCCATACGCCGTCTCCGCGGACGCCCAGTCATCCTGGACGCGCAGGCAGTACCCGAGCCGCATCTGGGCGTCGATGGCGAGGTCGGCGCCCGTGTCAGCCGGCAGGCGCGCGATCAGCGTGCGATAGACGTCCGCGGCGAGCGCGTAGCGGCCGTCGTAGTCGAGCGAGCGTCCGTATCCCATGAGATGGCGGGCCACCTGCAGCACATCGGCCCCGCTGCTCGCCTCGCAGGCATCGGTGATCCGCGACAGGATCTGCCGCGCAGGCA
>Ga0070762_10001637_pt1 | contig 10416 bp, 8 predicted proteins | sample HubBroMetageREF2_FD_66726 | JGI IMG/M metagenome (GOLD analysis project Ga0070762, IMG submission 66726) | Reference soil microbial communities from the Hubbard Brook experimental Forest, New Hampshire, USA - Hubbard Brook CCASE Soil... | ecosystem: Environmental > Terrestrial > Soil > Temperate... | reverse complement strand
GGAGGAAGTCGCCGACGGCCGGCTGCGCCGGTACTACCGGCTCACCGACGAGGGCGCGGCGCTGCTGGGCGCCGAGACCGAACGCCGGCGCGCCAGCGCCGCCGTCGCGGCGCAGCGGCTGCGCGTGCGGCTCGCCGGAGGCACCGCGTGAGCGCGGGCGGAACCGGCCAGGCCACCGGGACGGACGGGGACATGCCGGCGAGGGACCCGGCCGGGGCGGCAGCCCTGGAACGGCGCTACCTGCGCCTGCTGCGCTGCTACCCGCCCAGCCATCGCGCGTTCCACCGGGAGGAGATGCTCGGCGTGCTGCTGGCCACCGCCCGGCCCGGGCAGCGCACCCCGGGCCTGGGCCAGGCGGTGAACCTGGCCGCCTGCGGCCTGGCGATCCGGGTCCGCCGGATCCCCGGCTGGCTGGCCGCCGACGCCGGGCAGGACGCCCTGGCCGTCGTGAGCCTGATCGCCCCGGCGGTGGTGCTCATCCTCCTCGCCCTGGGACGGGGAGCCATGGATGCAACCGCCGGCACGAGGGTTCCGTTCTGGACGCTGCTCCCGGTCCTGCCCTCTCTTGGGGAGTCCGTCGTGGTGCTGGCCTGGCTGGCGGTGGTGCTGCTGGGGCTGACCGGCCGCCGGGGAGCAGCCGCGGTGATCGCGGCCATCTCGCTGACGCTCGCCTGGCTGGCTGTGCTGACCGCGAGCGTGCAGCCGAGCGGTGCCTTGTCCCAGGGGCTTTTCCAGTTCGTGGGCACGGTTGACGTCCCTGTCGTCCTGGCCAGCCTGGCGGCTTGCTCGCTGGCCTTGTCCCCCGGCCCGCTGCGGGGCCTGGCGATCGTGGGGTGGCGGCGGGCCTGCCTCATGATCGCGGGCCTGGCCGCGGGCTTCGGGTTCCCCTCGATCGTTCAGCTGGTGCATCCGGCCGCGAGGTCGGGAGATCTTGCCTTCCGCCTGCTGGGCGTCCTGGCGATCGCGCTCGCGGTCGCCGTCACGCGCGTACGCAGCCCCGTGGGCCGGCGGGTCGCGGGGCTGGCAGCGACCGGGCTCCTGCCCAGTCTCGCCGCCACCCTCCCATATCCCTTCTACGGCGGCCCGGCGCCCTGGCTCGTCATCCTGGCCGTCGCCGTGCTGGTGTGGCCGGTGGCGATCCTCTCCTGGCGGGGGCGGGTCAGGCGGGCATCGCGTGCGGGCTAGGACCAGGGCAGGCGTGCCCGGCGTCCGCGGAAACGTCCCGCGCAATCGCGTGGGGGATCTCCGGGCGTGTGGTCTGGCCGCGCTTAACCTGTGCTCGGACGCGGAACATGGCCGTATTCGCGCAGGTCAAGACCAGACGTGAATATTTCAGTGGTTGCGGAGTCGTCGCCAGCAGATGATGACGACGGGGTAGCCGCTCCGTAAAGGCATGCGACCGGGTTACACTTTCGCCGCGTCGTGCTTGTGGGGAGGCGCCGGTGATGGCAGGGCCCGGAGACGAGATGTCAACGGCGGGCCGCGGTCGCCTGCGGGCGTCTCACGCCGACCGCGAACAGGTGATCGACGCGCTCAAGGCCGCGTTCGTGCAGGGCCTGCTGACCAAGGACGAGCTTGACGCGCGGGCGGGCCAGGCGTTCGCGTCGCGGACCTACGCGGAGCTGGCCGCGGTCACCACCGGCATCCCCGCCGGGCCGGCCCCGGCCCAGCCGCTGCGGGAGCCCGCCCGGGCGCAGGCCCGGCCGCCGGAGAACGAGGCAGTCGATTCCTCGCAGAACAAGGTAGTCAATGCGTGCGCAGGTGCGGCGGCTACGGCACTCGCGCTGTATCTCGCTTTCTACGCTTTCCACGCCGGTAATTTCGGATTGCTCTTCGCTGTCCTGCTTGCCATCGCGGGGGCCTGGTCCGTGGCGGGGATCCGGATGATCTCCTCACTTCGCGAGAAGCGCTCCCGCGGGTCCGGGTGCCGGTAAGAATGATGTCAGGAACCGCTGCTGCCGGTCGTCCCGCGCAATCCCCGACATCCGGGCCGTAAGCGGCTGGATAGTCGCAAGGTGCTGTGCGGGATTCTGTTCGTGCTCTACACGGGGATTCGCTGAGAGTTTGCCGCAGGAACCAGGCTTCGGCTCGGGGATGACCTGCCGGAGGCGGCTGCAGCACGTCCAACAAGCTGACGGCGGCGGCGTCACGGCTGGCCAGCGAGCCCGATGTCCTGGCCGGGAGACGGTACACCAGCAGGCGCGGGCAGCTCTCACCCGCCTGGACAACCAACTTGCAGGCATGGCCGTACAGACGGCCTGCGAGAGAGCCGGCACCAGGGCCGGGGAAGTGTGATGCCCGGCCTGAACGGCTCGGTGGCCAAGGCTGTGAACGGGACGCCGGCGGCCGCCGGGTCAACGTGCCGTGCGCCGCGGGTTACCCCTAGCCAAGGGCCTCGATGGTGCCGGAGGCGCCGACGGCGTAGCAGGTGGAAGCAGTGACGCAGGTGATGCCGTCCAGGTTCTCCCGGACGGAGGCCTTGACCACCGTGAACTTGGTGCCGTTGGTGGTGCGGAGGATGGCGCCGCCGTCGCCGGCGGTATAGCAGGTGCGTGCGGCCGGGCAGGCGATGTCGTTGATGAAGAGGCCGGATGGCGCCGTGACGCTGGGGCCGTTCTGCCCGGTGGCGGTGTAGATGCCCACGGTGCTGCTGCCGTCGCCGAATGGGTTGGAGTTGTTGACCGCGTAGCAGCCGGTGGCAGAGGGACAGGCGCCCAGGTCCGTGGGCGGCTCGGAGCAGGGACTGTTGGCGGAACAGCCCGGCTCCAGGCGCCACGTCCCGCCCGGGGCGGGCGTCATCAGCAAAGCGGAGGCGAACCCCTCGTGGCTGCCGATGAGCTGGTTGCCGCCGGCCCAGCACGGCCCGGAGGGGGCGCAGGAGACCCATTCCAGCGGGTAGCCGTACTGCGCGCCGCAGTCTCCGTTGCATCCCACGCCGGTCGGGATCGACTGGCGGGTCCAGGTGGTCCCGCCGTTCTGGGTGAGCCACAGGGAGCTGCCGGGTGCGCTGGTCCTGGAAATGGGATTGGTGTCGTATCCGCCGGGCGCGGTCGCGACCGCGTAGCAGGTGAGGGCGCTAGGGCAGGAGATGTCCAGCAGCCCCAGCCGGCACGGCATCTCCCCCTGGGGACTCGAGCCGTCACCGATCGCGCATCCCGGCTGCGCGAGCCCGGAGATGTTGAGGGGGAGCGTGTGGGCGGCCCAGTGCGCCCCGGCATCGTGCGTAACCAGAATGGTCTCCGGCCTTGCGATGACGTAGCAGGAGGCCGAGGGCGCGCAGGCAATCCGGTACAGCGGCGCTCCGGTGGGGCTGGCCTCGCGCGACCAGGTGCCGCCGCCGTTCGTCGTGGCCAGCAGGGTCCCGTCATCCCCGACCACGAAACAGTGCGATGCGGTCAGGCACCCGACGTCGTACAGGGTGTTCGCGGTGCCGCTGTGCTCCGCGTACCAACCGGCGTGGCCCGGAGCGGCGGTCGCCGAGGTCGCGCACCCGGCCACTGCGACCAAGGCCAGCGCCGCCAGCCTCATCTTCATGCACTATGTGCTATCACGCCTGGACGGGCGCGCGAAGTTCGACGCCTTAAGCAGCCCGAACCCGAGCGGGACGGGAGCCGGGCCGGATTCCCGGATTTCCCGGGAGGATCCGGGCTCGCGGGAGGATTGGGGGGATTCCCGTGCACCAGAAGCTCCCAGAAGCCCGGATCCTCCCAGATCTTTGCGGCCCGCGCTCCAGAAGGGAGGCGCCCGGGCACCGAGGCCCTCTTCGCGCGGGCCCGAGAACGGGAACCGGGGCACCCCGTACCCGCTAGATGGAACCCAACGGCACACCGACCGCATTTGCGGCGCCCACCCGGTCGACGGCACTTCGGGCATGCTTAGAGACCCAGTGGCACACGGTGCCGGTTACGACTTGGTGCCCAGCCGGGTTCTCGCCTCGGCGACGTCCATGCCATGCAGGCGTAGCAGGTTCTCGCCGAGGATCTTGCGCTTGGCCTGGTCGGTGAGCTGCGGGTAGCCGTACCCGGCGCAGAGGTCCTCGGGGATCTGGAAGTCCATGAACGCGCGCAGCGCCCACTGCGGGTGGAACAAGGGTGCCTCTGAGCCGTAGATGATCTTGTCCTCGCCGCACCAGAACAGCAGCTTGCCCATGATCTCGGCGAACATCCGGGGCGCCCGGACCACGAAGTTGATCGTCGCCGCGATCGACGCGTACAGGTTCGGGTACCTGATGAGCTGCCAGCACGTCTCGTCGAGGAACGGCAGCCCGACGTGGAAGATGACGAAGTTGATGTCGGGGAAGTTGGCCGCCGCCCCGTCCATGTCCCAGGTCTGGGTGTGCTCGATCGGCTGCGGGCCGAGCGGGACGCCCTTGTGCACGCCGATCAGGTTCACGCCTAGTTCCCGCGCCTTCTCGAAGATCGGGAAGGCGATGTTCGGGTCGTCCATCCGCCACGGGTACGGCTTTCCGTAGTCGTAGCGGACGTTGTAGAACTTGAACGCGCGGGCGCCGAACTCTCCGACCTGGCGCTCCATCAGGTCGAGCGCCTTGCGTCCCTCAAGCGGGTTCACCGAGCCCCAGAAGACGGTCCGGTCCGGGTCACGGCCGGCCAGGTCGGCGCAGGATTCCCAGGGCGACAGGCCGTCGCGGAACAGGTCTGTCAGCGGCAGCGGCATCGCCACCAGCATGTCGGTGTCGGACTCCTCGTAGACCATCTTGCGGATGTCTGAGGGCGTCCACTCCCGCAGGAACTCCTCCGCGGGCAGCTTGTGCCGGTCAGCCTCCGGGGTCAGGGCGTTGTGGAACGCGTACAGGTGGTTGTCGAACATCAGGCCCGCCTGGCCGAACGCGTTCTTCGGGTCGAAGTTGAAAACGTGCGCCACGCAGTCGAAGACGAAGGCATCGTCGATCATGGCGGCTGCTCCTTTGGCTGAGTATGGGCGGCGATGTAGGCGTCCCGGTCGGGCACAGCCGAGGGCGGGGGCAGGAAGCGCAGGATGTTCTGCGCTCGTGGCGACAAGCGGTCGGTGGTCCAGGCCTCGTCCCAGACGATGGACACGTCGGCGTCGCTGATTCCCGGCTGGCCGAGGATCTGGTCCTTCACCTGGGTCAGCACGGTGGCCGCGAACGGGCACCACCCCGAGGTCAGCAGCAGCTCGACCTTGGCGACGCCGTCTTCGACCTGGACGGAGCGCACCAGGCCCATGTCCACTACCGAGATGCCCTTTTCCCGGCAGCAGGGGTCGTAGACTCCGGCCAGCGCGTCGCGTGCCCACCTCGGCAGCTCGGACATATCGCCATCGTCAGCCGAGGATCGGCCGTCCGTCAAGCGGTGGGCTCGGCCGGCCACTTGGCTCGCCAGAGTTCGCGCCTGGTCGAGCAGTATGCTAGCCCGATCGCTTCCGTGCCGGCCAGGATCAGCATCGCCGCCTGGGCCGGCAGGTACTGCAGCAGCAGCCCGCAACCCGCGACCCCGGCGGGTATGCCCAGGCCGATCAGGGTCATCAGCGCGGCGACGGCCCGGCCTCGCTGCTCGGGCGGTGCCTGCCTGATCACCAGGATGTCGACGAGCACGCGGATTGCCGGGACGCCGAGCATGACGGTGAACAGCAGCCCGGCTACCCACCACGGGCCGAACGGCACCGCGAGCAGCGCGAGCACCAGCACGTCCACCAGGCACACGGCCAGCAGCAGCACGCCGGGGTTAAGCCGATGAAGGATCTTGACCAGGGGAGCCCCGGCCAGCCCGCCTGCCGCGCCCAGGCCCAGGGCCAGCCCGATCGCCGGAGAGGACACCGCCTGGTGGCGCAGGATCACGATGATGACCAGCTCGAGTCCGGCGCCGATCGTGTTCACGAACATGATCAGCAGGGTGGCCGCACGCAGCACCGGCTGTCCCCAGAGCGTCCGGATGCCTGCCAGCATGCCACCCGTCGCTGCGGCGGCGGGCTCGCTCGGCGGCCGCCCGGCCGGCTTGGTGTGTGTGCTGTCTTCCCGGCCGCCCGGCATGACCCTCATCAGCACCGCGCCGGCCAGCGCGATAAGGAATCCGGCCGCGGTGAAAACGAACGGCAGTGCGTGCGCTAGCGCGTGTACCCCGTACAGCGCACCCCCGATGGCCGGTCCGGCCAGCGCGGCGCCGTTCATCCTGACCTCGTCCTGGGTCAGCGCCTGAGTCAGCTGCTCGGACGGCACCACCGAGCGCAGCAGCAGCATGCTGGCCGCCCCCTTGACCGCCTGGCCGATGCCGAGCAGTACGGCCGCGGCGAGCAGCACGGGCAGCGACAGCCAGCCGGTGATCAGCGCCACGACCACCGCCGCGGTCACCGCCGCGCGCGCGGCCTCGGTCACGATCACGATCGTCCGCCGGTCGTACCGGTCGGACAGCAAGCCCGCGGGCAGTCCGGCCACCAGCATCCCGACCGCCTGCACGGCGGCGAACAGGCCGGCCATGGCGGGGGAGCGGGTGATGGCCAGGATGGTCAGCGGGTAGGCCACATCCGCGACCGACACCCCGAAGGTAGAAGCGGTCGTCCCGACCCACAGCGTCTGGAACCGCAAGTTGCGCCTCAACGGCGTCGGCCTGATCGCCTCGGGCGTCCCGATAGCGGGACGTGCGCCCGGCTGCTGCGGCGCCTCGATTGCCGTTTGCCCGTCCGCCGGGACGTCGGCGGTGGCCGTCTGCGTCGTACTCATCGTCCTCCGTCTCCTTTCACTCTTCCACCATCGTTCTTGCTACTGTCATCATTCATGCTTACGTGAATGATGACATGATCGTGAGGGTGTGGCAAGATGCTCTTCATGGAACAGCCCACGACCGCGGCGGAGGCGGCGTCGCACACGGCCCATACGGTGGACGCGGAGGCGGAACCGGCTGCGGTCCAGGTGGCGGAGGCGGAACCAGCCGCGGCCCAGACGGTGAACGCGGAGGCGGAACCAGCCGCGGTCCAGGCGGTGGGCGCGGAACCAGCCGCGGTCCAGGTGGCGGACCCGGAACTGGCCGCGGTCCAGGTGGCGGAGGCGGGACCGGCCGCGGTCCGGACGGTGGACAGCGTGGCGGCGCTCAAGGCGATGGCGGACCCGACCCGCCTCGCGATCCTGGCCGCGCTCATGCGGACCAGGGACCTGCCGGTCATGTCGGTCAAGGAACTAGCGGCCGAACTTGGCGAGCCGCAGACGAAGCTCTACCGGCACGTCCGCCAGCTGGAGGCGGCCGGCCTGATCAGGGTGGCCAGCACCCGCATGGTGTCGGGCATCCTCGAGCAGCGGTACCAGGCCTGCCAGCGGGACCTGAGGCTCGGCCGCGGAGTCATCGCCGAGAACGCGGACGAGTCCGAGGAGCTCATGCGGGCGGCACTCGACCGCTACCGCGACGGCTTCTTCGCGGCGTTCCGTGCGGGCAGGCTTCCTGCGGGCGACGTGCCGCCCGGGGAGTCATACCGCAAGCCGCTGGTGTTCATGTCGGACCTGAAGGTCTCCCCGGCCAGGGCGGCGCAGCTGATGACCAAGCTCGAAGAGGTCATCGACTCGTTTCAGGACGAGCAGGCGGAGGATCCCGACGGCGTATCGCTGAACCTGTTCATCAGCTCCTACGTCCCCGGCGACCCGGACCCAGGCTGACCGGCGTCAGGGCCGGGACTGCAGGTACCCGTATGGCGGTACCGCGGTGGTGCTGGCCACGAGAGCACCGTAAACCAGCGGAACGTTTTACCGGGCTGGCCGCGCCTTGCCCTGGATGGGCTGCCGGCTTGAGGGCCTGCCATGGCACGATGAGAAAAGGAGCACCCTGACGATGAGAGCAGGTCATGGACGAGCGTGAGAATCTCAGCTGGCAGGCGTTCGGCGAGGCGTCCCGGGAACTGGCGAAGGTCATTGCCGCCGATGGGTTCGAGCCCGACCTGATCTTGTCAATCGCCCGCGGCGGCTTGTTCCTGGCCGGGTCCCTCGGCTATGCCCTCGCGGTAAAGAACCTGCACGTCATGAACGTCGAGTTCTACGACGGGGTGGGCACCACGCTGGACATGCCGGTCATGCTGCCGCCCGTGCCCAGCGCGGTGGACTTCTCCGCGAAGAAGGTCCTCATCGCCGACGACGTCGCGGACTCCGGCCGGACCATCGAGCTGGTCTACACCTTCGTCAAGGACCACGTGGAGGACGTCCGCTCCACCGTGATCTACGAGAAGCCCCGGTCGGTGATCAAGTGCGATTACGTCTGGAAGCGCACCGACCGCTGGATCAACTTCCCGTGGAGCGGCGAGGCCCCCGTTGTCCAGCGCACCGGCCAGGTCCTCGACGCCTTAGCGGCGGCAGCCGCCTTAGGGGCGGCAGCCGCCTTAGCGGCGGCAGCAAGAGAGCCCGGGTGTCCCGCTCCACCCGGGCTCTCTTGGCTTGTTGGCGGCCGGCCCTACTGGATCGGCTCGCTGTAGATGAAGTGGTCAGCGGCGCTGGTGGCCGAGGTGCCGCCCGCGGTCGTCACCGTGATGTCCACCGTGCCCTCGCCGGCCGGGCTGGTCACGGTGATCGTCTCGTCGGAGTTGGAGATGATCGTCGCCGCGGCGCCGCCGAAGTGGACGCTGGTGACGTTCTCCAGGTTGTCGCCGACGATCGTGACGGTGGTCCCGCCCCCGGCGGGCCCGCTGTCCGGCTTGACCTCTGTGACGGTCGGGGCCGGGACCGGGACCGTGTAGGTGAAGTAGTCGGCGCTGCTGGTGGCCGAGGTGCCGCCGGGGGTGGTCACCGTGACGTTCACCGTGCCGGCGCTGCCCGCCGGGCTGGTCACGGTGATCGTCTCGTCGGAGTTGGAGACGATCGTCGCCGCGGCGCCGCCGAAGCTGACGCCGGTGGCGTTCTCCAGGTTGTCGCCGACGATCGTGACGGTGGTCCCGCCATTGGTGAGCCCGCTGTCCGGCTTGACCTCTGTGACGGTCGGGGCCGGGACCGGGACCGTGTAGGTGAAGTGGTCGGCGCTGCCGGTGGCCGAGGTGCCGCCGGGGGTGGTCACCGTGACGTTCACCGTGCCGGCGCTGCCGGCCGGGCTGGTCACGGAAACCTGCGTGCTCGAGTCGGAGACGATCGACGCGCTCGCCCCTCCGAAGCTAACGCCGGTGGCGCCGCTCAGGTGAGTGCCGGTGATCGTGACCTTGGTCCCGCCCGCGGTGCTCCCGCCATCCGGGGAGATCCCGGTAACCGCCGGGGCCGGGACGGCGTAGGTGAACCGGACGCCGCGAGAGGTGCCGCCCTTGGTGGTCACCGTGACGTTCGCGTTGCCGGTGCCGGCCGGGCTGGTGACGGTGATCTGCGTGCCGGAGTCAGAGACGATCTTGCCGGCCGCCCCGCCGAAGCTGACGCCGGTGGCGCCGCTCAGGTTGGTGCCGGTGAGCGTGACCTTGGTCCCGCCCGCGGTGCTGCCGCTGTTCGGGGAGATCCCGGTAACCGCCGGCGCCGGGACGGCATAGGTGAACTGCACGGCGCCGGAGGTGCCGCCCTTGGTGGTCACAGTGACGTTCACGGTGCCGTTGCCGGCCGGGCTGGTCACGGTGATCTGCGTGCCGGAGTCGGAGACGATCGCCGCGCCGGTGCTGCCGAAGCTGACGCCGGTGGCGCCGCTCAGGTTGGTCCCGCCGAGCGTGACCTTGGTCCCGCCCGCGATGGGCCCGCTTGACGGGGAGATCCCGCGGAGCGTCGGCCTCGGCGTCGCATGCACCGAGGTGCGGTAAGAGAACCGGCCGACGGTGGTCGCGGCCGAGGTGCCGGCCATGGTGGTCACCGTGACGTTCACCGGGCCGGCGGCGCCGGCCGGGCTGATCACGGTGATCTGCGTGCTCGACTCGGAGACGATCATCGCGGCCGCTGCGCCGAAGCTCACCTCGGTGGCGCCGTTCAGGTGGGTGCCGCTGATCGTGACCGTGGTCCCGCCCGTGGTGCTCCCGCTATTCGGAGAGATCCCGGTGACCGCCGGATGCGGCAGACGCGGCGACGTACTGGAGCGGTACATGAAATGGCCGACGGTAGTGACGGCCGAGCTGCCGTCCGGGGTGGTCACGATGATGTTCACGGTGCCCTTGCCGGTCGGGCTGGTCACGATGATCTGCGTGTTCGAGTCAGAGAGGATCTTCCCCGCGGTTCCGCCGAAGGTGACGCGGGTGGTGCGGCCCAGGCCGGTACCGGAAATGATGACCTTGGTCCCGCCTTTCGTGCTCCCGCTGGCCGGCGAGATCCCCATGAGCGCGGGAGGCGCGGGATCCGCGGGGGGCGGCGGAGTGGTCGAACCCGAAGAGCTCGTAGTACCGGGGGACGCCGAGTTAGTCGGCGTGGGCGGCCCCTGCGGGCGCTGGTTCCCGAGGCTGGACCCGTTCAGGCCGACGGCCAGGGCCGTGCCCGCGCTCGCCACCACGATCGCGGCCGCGATCGCGACGACC
>Ga0070762_10001628_pt1 | contig 10443 bp, 7 predicted proteins | sample HubBroMetageREF2_FD_66726 | JGI IMG/M metagenome (GOLD analysis project Ga0070762, IMG submission 66726) | Reference soil microbial communities from the Hubbard Brook experimental Forest, New Hampshire, USA - Hubbard Brook CCASE Soil... | ecosystem: Environmental > Terrestrial > Soil > Temperate... | reverse complement strand
GGGGACCGAAAAAGCTTGTTGCAACTCTTCTTGATCTAGCGTCTGGGTTTTGATCCCACTGAGCACGTCATGCACAAAGTTAAACACGTCCCCGCCTTCGCCATCGAAATCAGATAGGTGCTCGTGATCCCGATCATTCGGGTTCCAAACCTTCACGGCATAGGCGGCCAGAGAAATGAGACGCGGCACAGTGGCGCAAATAGTAGCACAGGAGTCATTTAGCAACTACCAAAACCAGATTTTGTCCAAACCCAGACTTTTGTCTCATTTGGTGTGGTTTGTGAAGGTGATAATTCCGTTTTCTTTGCTACTCCAGTCAGCAGAAACAAGCCTCTTGGTTGAATCTCTTCTTGACGAAGAGGGACCAACAAGAAAACTGCTCGGAAACTACGCATCGCCGAATACGGACACAACACGGACACCGCAGCAACGATGGAAATATCTTAGATGGAAGAAATGCGGAGAACAAGCATGTTTACTGGCTATAAGTGGTGAGCGCGGAAGGAATCGAACCTTCAACCTACTGATTCCCTCTCAACAGCTAAATACAAATGGTTTCAACGATTTCCCGAAGTTCTCAGTTCGCAGAAGTAGACAGTTTTAGGCGAGGTTGTTACGAAGGATGTTACGAAGTTTTGATCGCATGCACGCAGAAGTCCTCTACCGTGTCAATTCTGAGGTCAACAACTGAAAACCCTTTGCTTGTCTCGCTTTTCCGCGTAGTACGTACCTCAAAACACCCCAAAACAGCATATTTTTCGTGACGAATTGGTGACGAGTTTTTTCATTTCACTCTTTGGGAATTGGGTGGCCAAGCGATCTCCAGTTTCCGACCACCTCAGCACGGAATCAAGCGGATCAGTTATCGACGGGATGCATCGTGGTCTAGGGAGTTGGGAACTGTCTATGCCCGCCGTAAAGCGACCACTCGGGACAACCCGTACTGTGAAGTCGTCAAGAGTTGAAGGCAGACGAGATGGGACCTTTCCAGTCTCGACGAAAACCCAAATTGACGCGCGCCCGTGATCGGTCTCGCTTGCGCCAATAGCGAGTCCAAGCACGACAGGGTCCTGCATGAGCGTTTGCGCGTACTTGCGCTCTACAAGAGTCGCACGGGAAATCTCATCGGGTGGGAGTGTTTCTATTGATTGGGCCCAGGGCCGACTTACTCGTTGATCGGATGACTCTGTCTTTTTATACGAGGTGGTTGGGCATTCGACGGAGTGCTGTTGCCCACCGACGAAGGTGAAAGTATTCTTGGTGGCGGAGCCAAGTTCCGAAAGTACATCGTTGACGGGATTCGCCGTGATAAAACTTCCATCGTTCGATATGCCTGCCAGCAATCCGACCGGGCGGGCGCTCTTAGCTTCAACGATCAGCGATCCCGAGTCTCCATAAGTCGCGATGTCGCCCGCAATTACTTGATGATCGAAGGTCACCGAAATGCCCGTTGGGTTTCCACATTCCGCAGATAGATCGATTACGATTAGCCCGTCTACCGCTAGTATCGAACCGCAAGAGAGACCGGTCGTCCGACCACTTTTTGCTACTTCCATCCCGACAAATGCGTCGACAGTTGTATTCGCTGCCGGAGCCGGAATATAGGAGCCGTCGCTCGCGATCCCGCCTAACCCGATTATTTCGCCGTGACTGTCTACGGCACCGGGGACGACCTGCGCAATCGCAGCATCGACATTGGAGGTCTGGATTGGAGGAGCAGCTGTAAAGTGGGCTACGGTGTTCGGCAAAGCAAAATTGCAGAAGGCGTCGATATAGCCCGGCTGAACAATCGCCTCCCCAGCGCTTGCGTGCCCGACCCTCCCAAGTATGTGGTTGTTGCTGAGGACGTATTGCTTCCCGTTCTTATCCTGTAGAAGCGAGCCGAGTGTCCCGCTACAGCAATCCTGACTGTTGGCGTTGACCCCCGACGCGCCTAGCTTTATGGGGAAGGTCTGTTGTTCCTGGTTTTCAAGGGGGGTGACAGTCACGGAGGCGGAGGCTGATTTCGTTGGATCGGCATTGGACGTTGCAGTGACGAAGTAAGTATCCGTCGTAACAACCGGTGCCGGTGCAGTGTATGCGCCGTTTAAGATAGAACCGGGGTAACTTGTGTCTCCTGGAAGCCCGTTTACGGACCAGGTCACACCGGTATTCGTAGTCCCGCCCACTGTTGCGGTGTAGAGTTGTGAGAAGCCAGCCTTCAGTGTTTCATTGGTTGGCAAAATACTAAGGGTAACAGGCGTTGTAGTGACGGTTACGATCACCGAAGCGGAAGCGGAAGGCGCGCTCACGCTAGTTGCCGTGACGGTTGCTGTACCGCCGCTGGGCATGGAAGCTGGCGCCGTGTAGTTCCCAGATTGATCGATGGTTCCTGCAGAGGCAGTCCAATTTACAGCGGTGTTCGTCGTTCCTACTACGGTGCCTGTGAACGGCTGTACGGTCCGGACCGGCACCGTCGCCTTGGCGGGATAGATCGTGACCGCGACTTGAGGTTGCTGGACGGTATTGCTCCCGCCTCCGCCACATCCCACGGCAAAGAGAAGCGCCGCAGAGGGAAGGAAATTGTAGAAACTGTATCGTCTCATACGCCACATGAAACCCACCAATCACTGGATTTCGTGACCTGGAGCTATCGTGTTTGAATACTCTCGCTCATCAACTCTCCGTGATTTACAAGTGGTTTGGCCGTTCCCTCGAAATATTCCTGAGTTTTCGACCAGACCTCAATTGCAACGAAACGGCCCAGCAGGCGGCCAGCGAGGTCCGCACCTCTGAAGTGGATTCCACCATAGCGTCGGGACATGCCAGCCTCATTCGCAGCCGCGGTAAATGTGTCCCATCTCAGAACGATCTGATGTGCTGGTGTGGCCAATGGTTCGATCTTGGAGCTTCCTGCCGGGAGAGTTGCTGTGTTCCCGAAGTAGTCGCTGCCGGTCCACGCAGTCAGTATCTGTGCCGCAGCCGAACTGTACGTGCTATGACCTGATACGAAATCTGGAAACGGCGGAGTTGGAAACGTCGCCGCTTGGTAGGGAATCCAACGAGAACCGTCCATCTGGACCGTACCTTTCCCTGGCCCACCCCAAGCGCGAATCGTTTGTCCGTGGAATAAGAGAGGTATCGCGGTGATAGGGCGCACGTAATCATAGGCTCTCTTGGCGTCCCATGCCGCAATGCCCGCGTCGAAGATCGCATTAGTCAAGGCAAAGAACATCTTCACGTCGTCATCAAGAGTGTGGTGATCCCGGACGGACACGAATTGCGCGAACAGCGCCCAATGTCCTGGAGGCTGCTCCGAGTTTGGGCCATCTGACCAATACTCGGAAATCATTTTTTCCTTGTCCGTCAATTTTGCGCTTATGTCCACCAACTCTTCGGCTTGTCCCTGATACTCCTTTGACCCGTAGGGTGCCGGGCCAATGAGGCTGACCAGCCAACGAAACTCGTCTCCGGTTGACAGAGCAAACGGTGTGACTTCGCACCACTGTGCACCGACGAATTTCTGAGTAACCATGTCCCCGGTGGAGTTCACATACGTGAGCGGTTGCCAATGGTCCGGGTTTAACCCGAAGGTTCGCGCGGGAATACTGGTTGGCTTGTTGATCGAAGCGTAGCCCGTCCAGTCGGAATAGACACCCTGAGCCAGATCACCCAGCTGGTTGGATTTATCATGATGACGGAATTCGATGACCGCTTCGCAGGCCACATTTCCGATTCCGGTTGGCGTTTCAATGTCGGCGGATTCGTCGTTCGGGTCGTAGCCGAGCCGTTTCATTAACGGAACGTAGACCGACTCTTTGTCAACCGAAAGAACGTCAGTCAATGCGCGATACGCCGCATAGCTGATTGCCTTTTCCTTGTTTGCGGCGGTGCTCTCGGAGGTTGGACGCCGGAGCACCCCTTGCAGCTGCGTTCCAACCGCTCTCTCATCGTAAGCGGACCATGCGTCGTACATGCACGTGTGAACAATCGCAAGCGCTCTCGCGACGACAGGCGCTCCGAGTTTGGCATCACGCACTCCCTGCAACGCCGCATTATTCCATTGCACGACTATGTTGGGCGGGTCGGTACTCGCGGCCGCCAAGACATGGAATAAGAACAGCTCGCACACCGGCAGAAGAACCAGCACGATGCGGAACGAAAGGGAAGAGTGGCGAAAGTTTTCAGAAATTTTCACGACTTTCCAACCTCGTCCCACGCAGTCTAATTCCGGGGACTGCGGGAACGCAACATCGGTTGCTCAGATGCTTGTTCGGATTTCGTAACAAGAATTCCCGGCTGAGATTTGACATTTCAAAACTTGCGAGTGAAAATGCTGGCCTTGTTGTACGGGCCCCTTAACGTCTAGACGATTGAGGCGACAATGTCCCGCAATAACTCTCTACTTGCTGTTATCGCAACCACTCTCCTGTTTTCTAGCTATGTATCACGTGCAGCCGGCCAATCCAGCGTGCCGGGTTCCGCCTCGCAGCCGGCGAAGGTGCTGGCACCGCATAAACCGGTTATGCCGGCGGTCGAAAACCCTGTCAAGTGGCCGACACCGGCTACGACGCGTTCCATGGTCGGCGGTTTCTGGATGACCGATGCCAATTTCAAATCGTCCATCCAGATAAAGAACGTGGTCGAGACCGACCCGGTCAAGGTGACGCCTGTTCTATATCTGAGCAACGGAAAACGCTACCCCTTGCGCGAAGTAGCGCTTGAACCATCGGGCACGGCGGTGGTCAGCATCAACGATGCCCTGAAGGAACTGGGCATCGCGCCGTGGGCGACTCTTCTCGGCTACGTCGAAGTCGAATACCACTGGCTTTGGGATCCAGTCTGCGTCACCGTGATCAGCGTAGATACGGTGCACAGCGTCATATTCACTACCGGACTCGCTCCGTCGCTGCCAGCGAACCCCAAAGCGCAGGCTTGGATGGCGGGCGAGCCTCGCCCTCAGCTCATTGAAGGAATGTGGTGGAAGCAGGAAGCGAACGTAACTGGGTTTGTCGCCCTCTCCAATACAACAGAGCGAGTCTTGGATGTAAGTCTTCGTGTCACCGATGCTAAGAACACTCCCATGGAGGAGCGTACGGTGTCGGTCTCACCACATGGCACCAAGATGGCAAAGCTGCCTGACTTGGGGCGGACGGGCAACTCGGGAGGACTCGAAGTAAGCTACGTCGGGAAGTACGGCGAATTGCTGGCTTCTGGAGGGCTGCAAGACAACGACGCTGGTTACTCCGCCAGCCTTCCGTTCATGCCGATCGTGAGTTCATCTCAGGAGATTTCCCATACCACTTACGCCGAGATTGGCTTAATGACGGGAGCCGCCGACCCGATGATGCAGTTTCCCGAGAACACCACATTCGCGCCTTACTCAGTGATACGAAACGTATCGGATCAGAACGTGACCATCACTCCCACGCTTTACTGGATGCGTGACGGCGCAGCGCAATCCAGGACGTTGCCCAAGCTGGTGCTCGTCCCAGGCGCGTCGTGCGATCTCGACACATCCTCCCTGCTCACTGCCGCCGGAGTCGCCAACCTGAACGGTTCGGTGAATTTGATCTTGGATGTTCTAGGCAAGCCGGGATCGGCTCTCCTTGCCAGCGGAAGCGTCGACAAGAAAAACACTTATGTCTTTGAAGTGATGGCTCACGCCGTGTTGGAAAGCGCGTCGAAGGGAATCGGGTATTGGAGTACGGGCAATGGCGACGACACCATGGTCACGTTGTGGAATCCCGCCGACGAAGATCAGGACTTTGTTTTTACCCTTTTCTTTTCGGGCGGCCATTACAATGTACCGATTCACCTAAGTCCTAGGGCCACGCGGATGTTCAACATCTCCGAACTGGTCCAGAATCAAGTACCTGACGACGAAGGCAACATCATCCCAGCCTCGGTGCATGAAGGTAGCGGGAAACTCTCCGGCCCTCTGGGCGAGAACCAGCACATATTGGTCAGTATCGACGAGGGCATTTATAACGTGCGCAAGGCTACGTGCCATTACGGCTGCAACACTTGTCACGGCGCGGTTTTCAATCCCGCTCCTTGGATTGTGGATAAATTATGGGCGATACCCGTGGGCGGCAACCATAGTCTGGCGTTCTACGATCAGTGGGATACCGGCATCCAGCGGAATCTGACCAAGGGCAGCACCTGGAGCAGCAGCGCGACCAACATAGCGACCGCAAACGCAGGCTTGGTAAACGGAGTTGCGGAGGGCGACGTAACCATCAATGGGGTGGACGCGAGCGAGCCTTGGGCGGGTCAGCAGTGTGGTTCTCCTGCCCCTGCATGCCCCGCCGATGCGGGTGTCGACGGCGGCGGCGGCAGCGGCGGGTCCGTGTTGTTAGCCACTATTACAATCCAATCCTCCGGGACCATCCCGACCGCGAATTCTGCCCGCGATAAGTACAAGGGCGAGACAAGTACTTACAATCTCGGAAACATACTGGACGGGCTCGACTGCTTCATAGGCTATCAGGCCACCGGTACACTTGACCCGTCAAGCTACACTGGCACGGTAACCTTGGTGCGAACGAAAGGGGGTGCGGTTTATGATGGAGCCACCGGAGAAACTCTGCTCTCCAGCTATCCCCCGGGTACCGACGACAGTTCCGAAGCAGTGTTCGAAGTTACAACACCGATCAATGGCGTCGTTTATGATCTGGACGCCCCGCTCGTGTTACCTTCGCAGAACCAGACTTGGCGAATGCGTTTGAACTTCTTCGAAAACGCGCAATTGCCTGATGGAACCTACGTCGCAAACGAAGTTGGTTTCTATGTCAGGTTTTCGTGTAAATGGGCCTCCAGCGGCAGTACGTTTGCTACCGATGTTGCGGGTGACAACGTACTAGAACTGGGCACAACCAAAACGTCGTGGAACCTCCAATAAGAAGAGCGATATTTTATGAGAGTCAGATTGCTTTCCCTCGTGCTCATGATTGCGACAGGCCTAGGCTCGAGTGCGCAGGAGACCCCTTGTGCGATGCTGAAAACCAAAGACACCCAACTCCTTCGCGGTTTTCTGCAGGAGCAACAAAGCCTACGCCAATCACCATGTTTGCCTTCGGTCATAAAACAGTTAGGTCAGCTTCACGATGTGGAGGCGATTCACTTGTTAGTGGGCTACCTGGACTATATGGATCCGAAAACCGCTCCGTTACCCAATGGCGGAGCGACCGTTTGGCCCAGTTATCCAGCCGTGAGCGCGCTGTTCCAGATTGGCAAGCCCGCAACTATCGAACTGCTTTCGGCCATTCAAACTGGAGGATCACCCCCAAAAATCCGTGAAAATGCCGTGGATGCCTACGCATCTATCTACCGAGACGACCTACCCTCTGGTATTCGGGCATTGAAAACAGCAGAGCTGCTGGCAAAGACCGAGGATGAGCGCCGGAGGTTAAGCGAAGCTCGTCAAAAACTAATTGCTTACTGCAATGCCCGTGGCGAAAAAGAGGCCGAAGCGTGTAGGTCCGCTGCAACAGGATAAAGGTTGTGATGGCACCGACTCGGAGGCTCGTGAACCAAGTGTTGCTTGATGCGATGGAGTCTTAAGAAGCTTGCTATAACTCAGACTGCAACCCTGTCAACCTCTGCCATGAGCGTTCGCGTCGCGATCTACTGCACGCTCTTTTTGCTTTGTCGAACCTCGTTTTCTTCCGATATAGCGCATTCTGCAGACAGAGTTACCTTAGTAGCGCCTCTATACATTACAAACGACCATTTCATGTCGCAGGTAACCCTCACAAACACAGGCGATGGCACGGTCGAGACATTGGTAATCTTCGACTCGCTGGAGGGCGAGGAGGTCGCCCGCAAATCAATGGCTTTGCCTGCTCGTTCGAGTATGAGTATCGATCTAGACAGCGTTCCAATGACGCAGCACCGGTTCGCACCGCTAGGGTCTATCTCGATATCGGCGGCAAGTCCCAGCGAGAACGATCTCATCGGTCGTGTCTCCATAGTGTCTCGCACTGGAACGGATCACATCGAAGAGACTCTTCAACCCGCTGACGAAAAGCTACGCTCCTTGCAAGTCGGTTTCGTTCCGGCATCATTCTCTGTTCCTCTGCTCGCGATTCACAGCATGAGTGAATTGCCGCAGCGCATTTCCGTAATCTGTTTCGAAAGCAGAAGGGGAAGCTACGAGTCTCAATTAGTCTTACCGGGACGTATGACTTTCTTGGTCAATGCGTGCGTCAGCGAAAGAAGCGAGAGCCGCACCTACGAACAACTCCTTAGCGGCGACGCTGGCGCGAAGAAGGGTGATATGACTATTAAGATCAAGGCAGCGGACGTACAGGGTGCCTTCTCGGTCTGGGGATTTGCAACTGCCAGCAAGGGGGCAGAGCTAGGTCCACAAATCGTCGGTATTGAATTTGTCGAATGGGATCCCGGCATCGAATTCCTCTTGGAGCTTGGCCCGTAATTCTTGCCTGATTTAGATGACCGTGTTGGCTCCGAAACGAGGAGTAGACCTGGTACTTCAAACAGACCAAGGCTTAGAGGAAAAGGGCAGGAGAGGAGAAGTCACATTCTAGGCGGGTCAGTTTTCGGGGGCTACGTCAGTTAAGACAAGAACAGTAGGTTTTCTTGCTCTTTAAGTATGTGATAACAAAGGATCGCAAAATTGCTACCGGCATCAAGACAATCGAAACTGGTCTTAAATTGTTCATTTCCTGTTAAGTTTTGCGTGTATTTAGCAAAACGAAGACATAACTGTTATAGATCTTCTCCTTGAGCTGTTCAAAACCCGGCTACGTTTGCCATCCAGCCTACCGGATTTCCCGGATCAACTCTTCGTGAGTCTTCCTAGACCTCCACGGAGAACGCTTTTGCTTTTCTTTGGGAGCTGAATTGATGGGGAGGGGGTGACGGACTGAGCTTTCCTTCTTCCCAGACGCCGAAGAGCGCTTAGCGGCTTCTCCTTCTCGTGTACTCGCCTTCCCTTTAAGTATTCTTTCCAAGCGGCCTCGGATTTAAAGGCGCTAGCTGCTATTCGGGTCGTCGCCATGCTTTCCAGCTTTGCTCGTACTGCAATCCTGCACTCGCCAAAGATTCCAGGATCTTTTTCCACCAAGAAAGCCCAATAGGCCGCCATTAATATTCCGTTAAGATCGAAACTGACTCGTCTTGCGTCAGCTGTGGGATCAATCTCTTTGCGATCTTGCGCTTTGAGGACAGCGCTCTTTAGGCTTGTCCACCATTCTCGCGCCATGGCGTTGATCTCTGCTTCGACCGCCCCGGATCTCTCCGCGCATTCGAAGAACGCTCCCGTAAAGAAATATCCACCAGGGAAGACCCGGCGCTCGATGTGCGCCAGCCATGAGTCACATAGAATCCACACGCGCTCGATGCCCTCATTCCCGACAGTGGCGGGTGCTAGTACCTGACTAGTGAAGACCTTCCGAGCCTCGTTAATTGTGGCCAGCTCAAGGATCCGCTTGGAACGGAAATGAGCAAACAGCCCGCTCTTGCTCATGTCTAGATCTCGGGCCAGACGCCCGATGGTCAGCCCCGCCAATCCATGACTGGCGGCGACTCTCAGCGAGTGCGCGAGAATCCTGTTACGCGTCTCCGGCCCTTTCGAGACGCCGCTAGCCTTCTTAGTTCCGCGAGACTTCCTTCGCCACAAGGGTGCCATACTCCGATAATAGCACGAACGTTCGTTCTATCTAAGGAATTTTCTGGCCAACCGGAACATCGATTTTCATCACCCTTTCGGGAAAAACATCTCAAAAAGTTGTTCGTTGCTCGGCACAAAGAACGCAGACGGAAGGTGACGTAGAACTTCTGGATAACCTACGTCCGCATCCCCTCTGAATCCGGTGACAGTGCCATGCTCCTCAATGATGCATTCGAACCCTTTTCCTCGGCGAGATATCTCGACGTACTTCCTCCCATCTCGCGGACTGTATCGTTTAGCCACAAATCCGTTAGCACCGTAGACCTCAAATCGCTCCCACGAAGGCTTGCGCAAGAAATATCGCAAACCTTCTTGTAAAGCCATTTCAAGATCTTTGAGCACCCGCGACCTCTGCTTTTTCAGAGCATCCGCATCGTGACTTCGTCCGCAGGCGCAGACTTCATCGAAACAGTCGGCCAGCTCTTCGGCACTCAGCACTCTCAAACCCAGATGGAGCCCAAGCTCCAGCAAATCAGTATGTGCTTGATCGACCTTGAACGGCGCTACCGGCCCGTGACCGTTGATCAAGCGCCAGAACTCATCGTTCGCCCGCAGCAGTTGCTTATGGGCTTTCAAGTCTCCTTCCTTTTCCTTCTCTTGTGCCAGCCAGCGCGGTGTCCGATTCCGCTTGAAAAAGAACCAGTCCAATACTTGTTCGAGCTTTTCTTGGGGCGATGGCGGCAGGTAGCCCGTAACCCTTACCTGCTGCCAGGGCGTTCCTGGAGGGTTATCGGGATGCTGAGAAAACAATTCACGCCGTTTCAGGT
>Ga0070762_10001623_pt1 | contig 10452 bp, 9 predicted proteins | sample HubBroMetageREF2_FD_66726 | JGI IMG/M metagenome (GOLD analysis project Ga0070762, IMG submission 66726) | Reference soil microbial communities from the Hubbard Brook experimental Forest, New Hampshire, USA - Hubbard Brook CCASE Soil... | ecosystem: Environmental > Terrestrial > Soil > Temperate... | reverse complement strand
TGATAGAACTTCACGTCAGCCTCGTTACTCTCGGTTTCGGCGAAAGCTTCTACTTCATGGAACTCCGTGGGTCCAATCTTTGTTTTCGAGATCGTGACAGGGTCAGCTTTTGAGTCACCCGTTTGTGGAAACGCGAATTGCCCGCATTCGACGGCAGTCATTTTCGGATTCACGCTGACATTGAAGAACGCGGTGTTGAAGTCTGTGCCGGCGTATAACTTGCGGGGCAGTTCTACGGCGCTGACGGTGGTTCCGCCAGGCTCGACGAAGTTCATTTCCACCGAGCCGAGACCGTCCAATTCCAGATTCGCATCGTCGCCTTCCTTCAGGCTGTCGTATTTTGGATAGCGGAACGAGACTCCGTAGGTGGGATTGGTATAAGTCGAAGCCGACAGCTTTCTCTGACGTGACTTATTTTTCGTCGTTGGCTGGCTGGCCACGGGCGTGGGTGGTGTAGATGCGGTCGTGACCGGTGCTGCCGGCTGGCCGGCCACGCTTTGATTCGGCGGAGCGGTGGCCGGCTTCTCGGCTGATTCTTTCGAGCAGCCGCTTTCGAACACAAACACTCCAAGCAGCGCTGTCGCGATTAGTGAACCGACGAATGCTGCAGTTTTTTGCTTCCTGGTGTCATGTTTGTTTTCTTTCGACTGCTGACGTTGTTCTTCCGAGGGATTGGATGGTGTTTTCCCGTGTGGTTGTGTTTCTGGTTTCTTGTCTGGACTTCCGGATAATCCGAGTTGTGTGAAATGCGTCATATTAGGCTCCTGTGCTGGTTCCCCCAGTCGGGAACAGTTAGGAGCAAGATCTCAGCCGTTTGGAAATGGGCTCATTTCACGAGGGTTAGAGGGAAGGATGGTTCAGTGAGGGTGTGGTGCGCGAAAGACGATGTAGCGAACGGGACACAAGCACCACTTGTAGAGCGGACAAGAGCGTCCGCCCTACAAGAGACAGGTCACGTCGCTGACTAGAACAGCGCGGTCGGACGCCGCTTCCACTGCTTGCCTTTTTCTGTTGATGTCTTTTCCACGTCATTCACGTAGGCGCCGGTTTGGGTCAGGATGTGATGCAGGTCGTTGCCGAGACTAATGAAGGTAAATCCTTTTTCCAGAAACTCGCCGACGCGCGCGGTGCCGAATAGGAAAAGTCCGAGAATGACTTTGTTCTTGCGGGCATGCTCGACGAGTTTCTGGGTGGCAGCTCCCAGTTCAGGCGATGTGTACATGTGGGGGAACTCATATTTTTCGAAGAGGCCCATGGACATGCAGAGATCATTCTGGCCCAAGAACAAGATATCTACGCCGGGAACAGCGGCGATTTCAGCCATGTGCTCAATGCAGGAAGCAGTTTCCACCTGCAGCGCAACGATAAGGTTTTTGTTGGCGTTGCCCGCATAGCCGAGCAAGCCGGCCTTATTCATGCTGCGTTGAGGAAAATACACCGAGCGCGTGCCGGTTGTCGGATATTTGTTGCAGCTCACGGCTTGCCGCGCTTCCTCTGCATTGTTGATATAGGGAATCAGAACGCCGTCCGCGCCGAGGTCGAGGGCCTGCTGAATTCCGGGCCGATCGTCGTATCCGCCGACCCGGACAATCGACTTAGCTCCGCCGCTGGCGATGGCCGCAAGCATATAGGAAAGCTTCTCATGATCCATGGGGCCGTGTTGAGTGTCGACCAGTAGCCAGTCGTAACCGCTGTGGGCCAGTTGCTCTGCTACGGTGGGGCTATGTGAATTCACGAACAAGCCCAGCTTGGGGGTGCCTTCGCGCAGTTGCTGTTTAAATTCGGCGCCACTGAGGGCGGCTTCGGACATATAAAAATTCCTCCTAAAGAAGTTCCTTAGTTTAACCTACGCGGCTATGCATAGGCAGAGGAACTGTTCTCCATTCTGCCAAGTGCGCGTCGATCCGCGCGAATGACAAACTTCTGACAAACTTTGACCGTTGCGTGGAAACCCGCTCGGCGGATATGCCATTTACTCGAACTGCTTTCGGAAGTTGGCGAATTGTTGCTTCAAGTCGGCGAGTTCTTTCTTGAGCTCGGACACTTCATCTTCCAGCCGCTCGATTCTGGCGGCATCCGCTGAGTTGCCGTGAACCGACACGGGCGAGGGCGCCCGCGCCACATCCACATTGAGAAAGTCCTCTACATCACCCGCCAGCAAGTGTTTGTAACGGGATTCTTTGGTTCCCGGTTGTCGCGGGAGAACTCTTGCCAGGGGAGGTTCGCGCTGCATCAGACGTTGTAAGGCAGATTGGACTTCTGCAAGGTCTTCGAAACGGTGCATGCGCTCGGTGCGTCCGCGAAGCTCGCCCGGTGTTTGAGGACCTCGCAACAACAACACGCAGAGGATGGCGGTTTCGCCGCGAGTGAAGTTGAAGACTTCTTGCATGCGATGTTCGTACTTGGTGACGCGGCTGTCCGCGCTACTGGTGGGGCCTGCAAGGCGTTTTTCCTGAAGAGTGCCCAGGGCCTGGCGCACGGCTTCTTCGTCGAGGTTCATTACTGGGTCGCGGTTATTTTTCTGGTTGCAGGCGTTCACCAGCGCATTTAGAGACAGAGGATAGTAATCGGGAGTGGTGACGTCCTTCTCCACAAGCGAGCCAAGCACTCGGGTTTCAACGTCGTTCAGAATGATTTCCATTCGGTGAAGTCGTCAAGTCTATTCGAGTCAGGGAGATTGTACAGAAGCGAGTCGACCTTTGCTCTACGTGACAGCCGAGGATGGTTGTCCTCACACGAGCTAGAACGGACAAATAGATTCCTTTAATCCGACTCATAAGCTTTTTCGATTGGCAGTGGATGCGAGTCCGCGTTACCCTACCAAGTTCTGATCATCGCCCGATGCACATCTGAGTTTTGTTGCAAAACTTATTAAGGAGATCCATGCCGACTGAACTGCGAAATTTCCTGGCCATCCCGTACGACGAACTGGAAGAGATGAATCTGAATGCGAAGGAGCAACGCAGGAATCGCGTTGCCATGCACAAGATTCAAGAGGAACGCATCGAATACTTGACCGAGGAAAAGCGGATCAAGGCCGTGACCGTGCTGTTCAGCGACCTCGAAGGCCGCTTGCACATGCTGGATTATGACAAGAAGTTTCTAATCAAGAGCTGGGACAATCTTACATTTGATGGTTCTTCGATTCGCGGATTCACGGCTCAGCGGGAGAGCGATCTTCGTCTCGGCATCGACTGGAGCGCTTTTTACTGGGGGCCGGCCGACGTGTTCGGACCGGGCAAGGTATTGGTGTTCGGCGATGTGATCGATAAGGGTGGCACACCTTATAGCGCTGACATTCGCGGCATCCTCAAAACCTACGCTGAGGGACTGTATAAGAAACACGGTTACACGCTGAACGCGGCCAACGAAATCGAAGGTTTCCTTTTTCAAGGGCCGGACGCGGAGCGGCGTTATCACGAAACTGGCAAGTTTGAGTATGTCAACACCGGCGGCTACTATCATTCGCTGCCCGGAGACGTCCTGCGCACTTTCATCGATACCACGGCGGAAGTGCAGCGCAGCATGGCTTTTCAGAACGAAAAAGATCACCCCGAAGTGGCGCCCTCACAGTTCGAAATCAACTATGGCTATGGGGAAGTCGTAGCGGCGGCCGATCAAATTCAACTCTACAAGTTGATTTGTCGTCAGGTAGCGACCCGGATGGGTTGCACAGCGTCGTTCCTGCCGAAACCAGTGGTGGGCGTGAATGGCAGCGGGATGCACACCAATGTGTCGATCAGCAAAGATGGCAAGAATCTGTTCTGGGATGCCAAAGGTGAGGAGAAGCTGAGTAAAATGGGCTGGGCGTTTATCGATCGCATCCTCACCCACGGCAACGATATTTGCCTGCTGCTGAACGCCAGTGTCAACGCCTATCGCCGACTGGACCCTCACTTTGAGGCGCCCAACCAGATCAAGGCGTCGCCCACGGATCGCGGTTCCATGGTTCGCATTCCGATTGGCAACGAGAAGAGCATGCGCGTGGAAGTCCGCTCGGTTTCTCCTGACGCGAATCCTTACCTGGTCATGTTGTCGATCTTCAAGTCCGGCCTTGATGGCGACACTGCAAAGATCAAGAACCTGCGCCAGGCGCAGCGTTTCTTGCCGGACAATATTTATGACGCGCTGGCGAACTTCCGCAATGCCGATTGGACCACCAAGCTGCTCGGCGAGGATGTAAGGGCTCGCTACGCGGACTTGAAGCAGGCTTCAGCGGACCGCTGTCCGCGGTTGCTCGGGACATTCGTGAAGGCTCCTGAAGTCCAGTATCACCACGATGTGTACAACCAGTTCCTGTGGAATCTGTTTTAGGTTGACTATGTTGTCTCCGGCGCAGTCTGCGGCAGTTCCTTGCGGCCTACGCGTTTTAAGATATTGATGTCGGCAACGCGAAAACCTTAAAACACGGAGATCACGAAGAAGAACCGCAGAGTAAGCAGAGCTTCCTCAGGGCTCGCGCTAAACGGCGCCGGCGCATAATTGTTGATCGTCATAGTACTTCCGTTCCGCACAATTCATTGAAGACCGGAGCACGCGACTGTCATAATCAAGTTTTGATGGAGTGTGCTTCCTGGCCACAACCTCAACGGCGGCGAGTTTAGAAGATCGCTGGCTGCCTGCGTCTGTTCTCTGCCTGCGCGATTACAGCCTTGAAAAATTCCTGCGTGATCTAGTCTCAGGGGTAACGGTTGGATTGGTCGCCCTGCCGCTTGCCATGGCGTTTGCCATCGCATCTGGATTGACTCCGCAGGCGGGGATTTATTGCGCCGTCGTAACCGGATTCCTCATTTCAGCTTTAGGGGGATCGAAGACCCAGATCGGCGGACCGACCGGTGCATTCGTCGTAGTGGTAGCGGGAATTGTGGCAGTCCACGGCGTGGATGGACTCTTTATGTGCACAGTGATGGCCGGCGTGCTGCTCATCATTCTCGGAGTCACGGGCATGGGTACGGCGGTCAAGTTTATCCCCCGCCCTGTCGTGACTGGCTTCACCAATGGAATTGCGGTTCTGATCGCGAGCACGCAGCTGAAGGATCTGTTCGGATTGAAGATCGACAAGGTTCCGGGCGTGTTCTGGCTGCGCCTGGAAACCATCGCAGCTAACTTTCATACGCTTTCGTACACCGCGACAATTTTAGGCGTGGGCACGATCGTCACGATGCTGGCCTGCCGGGCGGTGTCGAATCGCATCCCCGGACCAATCGTTGCTATGTTGGCGGGCACGGTCGCGGTCGTCGTGTTCAGGCTTCCAGTCGAGACCATCGGCACGCGCTTTGGCGGAATTCCGAGCGGCCTGCCTCACATGGCTATACCGCACTTTCGCGCCGATCTCATTCACGGACTGCTCGGCCCCGCTTTCACGGTTGCGATGCTGGGCGCAATTGAGTCATTGATGTCGGCAGTGGTGGCGGATCGCATGAGCAATGACCATCACAATCCCAACGTCGAGCTGATGGCGCAGGGCGTGGCTAATATCGTTTCGCCGATGTTTGGTGGTCTACCGGCCACGGGTGCGATTGCGCGCACTGCAACCAACATACGCTCGGGCGGCAAGACGCCGGTCGCGGGAATGATTCACGCGCTAACGCTGGTTTGTGTTCTGCTGTTTGCCGCGCCGCTGACCAGCTATATCCCGATGGCTGCGCTGGCTGGAATCTTGATGGTCGTGGCTTACAACATGGGCGAGTGGCGCGAGATTCCGCAACTGTTGAAACTGACCAAGACCGACATTAGCATCTGGCTGGTTACGTTCGCACTCACCGTGTTCGCCGATCTCACGGTCGCGGTCGAGGCCGGAATGATTCTGGCGGCGCTGTTGTTTATCGGGCGCGTCGCAAACACAACTACCGTATCCCAGGTCACCGACGACTACGTCGAAGATGGCCGCGTGCACATTCTGCAAGATAAAGATATTCCGTACTACGCGACCATCTTCCGTATTCACGGGCCGTTCCTGTTCGGAGCGACGGACAAAGTTGCAGTGGTCCTCGAGAAGATTCATGAATTGCCGCCGGTGGTCATTCTCCGCCTGCGCAACATGACTGCGATCGATGCGACCGGGTTATACGCGTTGGAGGAAGTGGCGCGGGAACTTCATGCGGCCAATCGGACACTGATTCTTTGTGGCGCGCGCGAACAACCGGCTCAACTCATCCGGCAGGCCGAATTTGAAGAGGTAATCGGACGGGACAACATCTGCGAGAACGTGCAGGAAGCACTGCGGCGAGCGGAAGATGTTTTTGAAGGACTGGAGAACAAGGCCTCGGCGGGCATCACGTGAGATCGGTCCTCCCCCGAGTCCGAACTCATGCGCTAGACACCCGCCAAGACCCTCGCCGGATTTGCAATACCTACTTGCTGGCGACGACTGGTGGTGGCGCTTGCGTCAATCCCAAATAACTATTCACCGCTTGCGTGGATAGGGCGGTGTCGATGATGATCTGCGGCACCGTCTCGCCCTGTGAACTCAAGAGCCGCACTTGGGCGCCTTCCGAAAGTTTTATTGTGTCGCCTCCGGGCGCCTTGGTTAGTTGCCTGAAAGGTGTCGGCGTGGTTGTGGTCTGCAGTTGCACAGCCGGAGCTTGCGTTGCTGCGCCAAAGTCGAAAGCGGTTCCCCCCGAAATCGGACTTGCCATAAACTGTTTCTCCTTCAACCTACCGTTATTAATGAGTATCGGCGGTACTGCAGATAACTTTAGATCGTAGCTAACCGCTGCAAGAGAAATCCCTATTCGATTTGTTTCTAAAGGCTTAGGGACACAAAAGATTGAGGTTGGCCGCAAGCAGTTGCTGGGTTGATACTTCACGCTCAACCGCTTTATAGTCTGTTTGCAGTCCGGGGGGATCGACCTATGCTCCGAATGCTATTGCACTGGTTCGTCAGCGCGCTGGCGGTGTGGATTACCTCGCGCGTGGTGACTGGCTTTTATGTGGATGGCGCGGCTGCCGCGCTCATTGCAGCCATTGTTATTGGACTCGTCAATGCGACCTTAGGGCTGTTCTTAAAGATCATCACCTTCCCACTCACGATCCTCACCTTGGGATTGTTCTGGTTCGTGATCAATGCCATCATGCTCGAACTCGCCTCGACCTTCGTTCCGGGCTTTCACATAAGAGGTTTCGGAGCGGCATTCGTGGGCGGCATCGTGCTCACGCTGGTGAACATGCTCCTGAAGTGGCTGGTGTTGCCATCGCATGGATGAAGGGCAACGTCCGGCGTTCGGTTACGCGGCGCCGTTATTTTCGAGGGGCTGCAGTCTGCAGTTTCGCCCATGCCTCCGCAGCCGCTACTCGGCGGGAGATCGCCGGATGCGATTGGAAAAACCATTCCACCCATCGCGCGGGAGATCGCTCCGCCAGATTCTGCTCGGCAAGCTTATTCATCGATGAAATGAATGGCTCCACGTTAGCGATGGAGCGGAATGCGTAACGGTCAGCCTGGCGTTCATTAAAGCGGGAATACGCGTTGAGGGCGGGCAGCAACAGGAACGACAGCACAGTCGAAACCAGGACCAGCAGCGGCAGATTGGCGAAATCCGATACCGTAACAAACATGTGAGTTCTTTCAACGGCATAGTGCAGCACCCAATTTGCCGCCCAGAACCCAACCAGCGTGACGCCTGCCTGCACCGCGATGCTTTTCAGAATATGCCGGTATACGTGATGTCCCAGTTCGTGCGCTAAAACGGCTTCAATTTCGTCAGCGGAGTAATTTTCGAGCAGCGTGTCCGCCAGAATGATGCGCCGGGTATTGCCCAGCCCAGTTAACGCAGCGTTGGCTTTCTTGCTCTTCTCCGAGAGATTCCACTTGTACACGCCGCGCACCTGCGTCCCAGCGCGCTCACTCAGTTCTACCAGCCGGGATTTCAACTCCGAATTGTCAAGCGGCTCGAATTTATAAAAAATCGGGAACAAAACCACGGGGGCGAGTTGCGCCATCAGCACAAATAATCCCAGAAATGCGGCCCATGCGATCAGCCACCAGTTTTGCGGGAACTGCCGAATAATAAAATAGAGGAGTTCGACCACGATCGACGCTAGGGCAACTCCAACCAGAAATCCCTTGGTTTCGTCCCATGCCCACGCGCGTAGCCTTTGATTAGAGAGGTTGTAGTGATGTTCGACGCGAAATCCGTAGTAGTCCAGCCCGAGGCCGAGCAATTTGCCGATCAACATGAGCATCACGACATACAGAAAGACGGCGAGGGAGTAGTGATCGTAAGCGCCGTGCATAGCAAAATCGCGTAGGGTGCCGTTCCATCCGGTTGCGAGCAACGCGACAAGGAATAACAAACCAAGAGCAAAATCAGCTACACCGAGCCATCTCCGAATGCGGTTATAGCGCCGCGTTTCGGGCGAATCGGTCGGAGTCGGAATTGTGGCAACTACAGTGCTCATTTTTGCCTGATTGTCGTAAGTTGATTATCGTACTCGAGGGCTTCAAATGCGATACTCAAAAGTGCTGTGAACCGTGAGCAGCACGACTCTGCTTCTTATCCAGTTTTAACGAATGTCTCAGCGTTGGCCAGGATTTCGTTCACCAATTCAGGCGATGCAGCCTCCGCATATACCCGCAGCAAAGGCTCCGTGCCCGACGCGCGGAACAAAACCCAGGCCTCAGCTCCGTCGCCGCCAGTAGGCGCATCGAGGAAAAACTTTATCCCATCCATGTCCTCTTTCTGTAAGACGGCATAACTTCCCAAACGGTTGGTTGCTTTGGATCGGGCTCGTAAAATAGCCTGCTGCTTCATATCTTCAGGAATGCGAAGATCGCGCCTGCCATAGTGATGCTGGCCGTATTCACGCTGTAAATCCGCGACCAGTTGGCCCAATGGTTTGCGTTCCTCGGCCATCACATTGGCCAACAGCAGTGAATTCAGAAGGCCGTCACGCTCCGGTAAAAATCGCGAATAGCCGATGCCGCCGGACTCCTCGCCACCAATGACAATTTCGCGCTCCATCATCAGGTCGGCAATGTACTTGAATCCGATGGAACACTCATTCATTTTGCGGCCGTGCTTTGCCGCAATGCGATCGACCATGCGTGTGGTGTTGAAGGCACGCACAACTTCCCCAGGCCATTTCTTTCGTACAAGGAGCCACTGCAAAAGGACGGAGAAAATTCTGTGGGAATCCACAAAGCTGCCATCCTCGGCCACGGCGCCGATGCGATCGGCATCGCCGTCGGTAGCAAGCCCCGCGTCGCAACCTTCTTGTACTACGGTTTGCTGCAACTTTGCTATGTGGGGAATGATCGGTTCAGGATTAATCTCCGGAAACAATGGATTCAATTCCTGGCGGATAGCGACGTGTCGAATCCCACGATCCTTGAAAATGCCCGTTAGAATTCCGCGGCCGGAGCCGTACATCGAATCGATTGCGAACTTGAAATTTGCCTTGGCAATTGCCTCAAGATCGGCGAAGCGGCAAATAGCCTCGATATACGGTTTCTTCAAATCAACTTCTTCAATCGCGGTCTTTGGGGCGCTCGGCATCGCACCCATACCCAACTCGTCTTCGATCACTTTCATGATCGCAGGCGTGCCCGAGCCGCCAAACTTGCCTTTGAATTTCACTCCATTCCAGTTAAACGGATTGTGGCTTGATGTCACGACCACGCCGCCAGCGGCGCCGAGTTGCTTTACCGCAAAGGAAATCGCGGGCGTCGGCGTGTAATCATTGGCCAGCTTGACTGGAATGCCTGCTCCGGCCAAAACTTCGGCCACGATTCGCGCAGCCTGCGGAGAGACAAAACGAGTGTCGTAACCGACAATTACGCCGCGGCGCGCGTCTTCGTGTTTGAGAACGTAGGCAGCAATCGCACCCGCGACACGGCGCACATTGTCAAAGGTGAAATCATCCGCGATGATGCCTCGCCACCCGTCGGTGCCGAATTTGATGGAAGTGGTCATTAGGACCGGTCGTTCGCCACCTGCTTGACGACTTCTGTTCTATACCAACTTATGCAGCTTCTTTTCATCCAGATACTTCACGATCTTTCCCACATCCTGCGTTTGCTCGCGCGTTGTGATGAGCAGCGCGTCGCCCGTTTCTACGACTACTAGGTTATTCACTCCGACAGCCGCGACGAATTTGCCTGGTGCGTGAACGTAATTTCCTGTCGCGTTTAATGTGAAAGAACCTTCGCCCGAAATCAGGTTTCCATCGGAGGGCCGGCTCTTCGTGACGTGGTGCTCGTGCAGCGCGGCCCATGACCCTAGATCGTTCCATCCGAAATCTGCCGGCAGGCAGAAAATGTTTGAATTCTGCTCGCTTTTGGACGACCGCGGCTCCAGCACAGCGTAATCAATGCTGATGTTTTCGCACATTGGGTACAAGCGTCGAAACGTTGCAGCAAACTTTCGGGTGCCAAAGGTGCGCGCAATCTTTTCAAGGAGTGCCGCGGTTTCCGGCAGATGTTCGCGTAAAGCCTCGGCCAAGGTTCGCGCA
>Ga0070762_10001622_pt1 | contig 10463 bp, 7 predicted proteins | sample HubBroMetageREF2_FD_66726 | JGI IMG/M metagenome (GOLD analysis project Ga0070762, IMG submission 66726) | Reference soil microbial communities from the Hubbard Brook experimental Forest, New Hampshire, USA - Hubbard Brook CCASE Soil... | ecosystem: Environmental > Terrestrial > Soil > Temperate... | reverse complement strand
CCGTTGTCATGGTAAGGATTGTGCGAGGCCGAAATGACGACGCCGGCCTGAAAATCATTTTGGCGGACAAGGCAAGCGACTCCGGGCGTGGTAATGACGCCGGCAAAGGCGACCGAAGCGCCGGCTTCGGCGAGGCCGGCGGCGAGGAGAGCGGCGATGTGAGGGCCGGATTCGCGCGTGTCCATGCCGATGAGAACATGGGCGGCGGAGTGTTCAGAGAGCAGATAGGCGGCAAGAGAACGGCCCGTGGCAAAAAGGGTGGCGTCGTCGAGCGGCGGCGTGCCGGGGACGCCGCGAATACCATCGGTTCCGAAAAGTTCTTTGGGCATGAGAGGTTAGCGGCCAAAACCTGAAGGACCGACCGCAAGAAAGTCTAGCATAGGCGTCTAAAGACGCCGGGAGCGGGCACCGGGGGAGTTCGCTTGGGTAAACAGGGCGCGAAAGGATCGCCGGGCGGTACGGTCGGTCTTCTCGTCCAGAAAGATTCAGAATACGAAACGCGAGCGAGCGATGTGTCGATGAGCCTCCATGAGTATGCTAACGTGAAGGGAACGGAGTGCCTTGTGTCCGAGAAAGAGACGTCAACATCCACAGTTCGAATTGCCGGATCCACCTTCAGCCTGCGCGTGCTTGCTGCGGCGATCATCCTGCTGTTTTTCTATTATGCAGCCGGAGTCGTGATTACCGTGCTCCTTTCGATCCTGCTCGCCTATTTTCTGGATCCCGCGGTGGAGTTGCTCGAGAGAATGCACTTGCCGCGCACGGTGGGCGCGATGGTGATGGTGCTTTTGTTGATCGCGGTGCTCGTGGCGGTTGGCTACGGACTGGGAACACGAACGGAAGATTTTGCGGCAAACTGGCCGAGATACAGTGCGCTTCTGAGACAAGCGGCGGGAGCGGTAGAAGGCAGAATCAGCGGACTCGAAAAGCAGGTTACGCCAACCGAACCAGGAACGACTGCGCAACAACAGGGGGGAGAGCGGCCGGAAGCAGCCGCCGTGCGCTCGATGCTGTTCCGTGGAATCGGATCTCTCTATGCGCTGTTTCTGGAAATCACCTTTGTGCCATTCCTGGTATTTTTTATGCTGGCGGGAAAACGTGAAGTTTGGCACGGAACGCTGCAACTGTTTCCAGCTTCGAAACGAACGCAGGTGAAGGAGACGCTCGAGGATTTGCGGGAAGTGCTCAGAGACTACCTTGCGGGAATGACATTGTTGACGCTGATGGTCATAGCCGCGAGCAGCGCGTTCTTCTGGTTTCTGGGGCTGGACTTTCCGGTGCTGACCGGAATTGCGTCCGGCTTGCTGAATATGGTGCCGTACATCGGGGCTGTGCTGGCGTGGCTCCCTGCGTTTATCATCGCACTCGCCAAATGGAAGACGTTCGGGCAGTTCGCGCTGATTGCCGGGGGATTGATGACGATTCACGTGCTGGCGCTGAATCTGGTGGCGCCGCAACTGGTCGGGCGGCGCGTGCGTCTAAATGCCGTGGCCATTACGATTTCGCTGCTTTTCTGGGGCTGGGTGTGGGGCGGCATGGGACTGATTCTGGCGATTCCTATTACCGCGGCCTTGCGCGTGATTTGCGACCACACGGAGTCCTGGCGGCCCATCGGGCGATGGCTGAGTGCGTGAGGAAGTGAGAAGCGGGTAGAAGAAGTTCGCTGCTCTTGAGCCTGGCGCTTTCCTGTCCAGGAATTCTTCTTTAAGCTGCCTTTCTCTTGATTCTGAGTCAGAACCCTGGAGCTTAGAACTTTCTCGCAACCATTCGAACGCCATAAATGGGAGCCTTTCATGAAACGGTTGGGGATCAATTTGTGTTCCTTGTCGACGCTACTGCTGCTTTTCTGGGCGCCGGCAGCAAAGGCATGGGGATGCAAGGGGCACCAGACGGTGGCTTATCTGGCGGAGAAGCACTTGACCCCGGAAGCAAAACAGATGTTTGAGGCTCTGCTGACAGAGAACCCTGTCGATCCACAGCTAAAGAGGTACTGCGGAAACGCGGTTACCAACGTTTTTGCCGATGCCGCGACATGGGCGGACGACGAACGCACGAAAGCTCCGAAGACCGCGCCGTGGCATTTCATCGATATCCCGCTTGGAGCGACGCGGGATCAGGTCAAAGAGTCTTGCGGGACGGCCGGGTGTGTTACCGAAGCCATCAGGGACCAGCTCAGGATCTTGGAGGACAAGACCGCTTCGGCAGCGGATAGAGCTCAGGCGCTGAGATTTATCATCCATTTTGTGGGGGACTTGCACCAGCCGCTGCATGCCGTCACGAATTCGGACCGCGGCGGAAATTGCGTCCCTGTCGAGTTTTTCCGGCGGATCCCGCACCCGATCGGCGGATCGTACACGCCGAATCTGCATGCGATCTGGGATACCGACATGGTGGAACGCGACATGGAAGGAGCGAGTCCGGCAGACTTCGCCGAGACCCTGGACGCGCAGTTTAAGAGCTCAGAAGCAAAGTGGATAAAAGAGGGAATCGAACTGGAGGCCTGGGCATGGGAAGGACATCAGTTCGCCGCATCCACGAGTTATGGAGCGTTTGCCGTAAAAATCGCGGTTGAGCCGAACGTGGCTGTAGAGAAGTGCACGGATGACAACAACATCGGCGACCGCATGCTTAAGCTGCACGAAGCCGCCGGCGAGGCCTATCAGAATGCGGCCGCACCGGTCTTCGAGGAGCGCCTGGCCGAGGCAGGAGTTCGGCTGGCGATGATCCTGAACGAAGCGGCGAAGACGCACCCGTAGCCGCATCTGACGGCGATTGCGGCGGCTGGTGTGCTTTATGGAACATGCCCCGGCCGGGCTTCTTGCGCTTCGCGTGCGGAGTGATAGACTCTGAGGCGCAGTAGATGTAACGCCTGGTTGTTTAGAAAACTCGCAGGGCCCTTCCTCTCGCCTGCGGGAAACCCAGCCTCACTACACGAACGCCCTCTCCGTTCTGAAAGTACATCAGGTTCTCATGATGTCTAGCCCGCGGTGCGAACAAGTGCTTGCGGCCATTCTGGAATCGGCCGAAGAAGCGATCATCGGCATAGCGCTCGATGGATCGATTGAATTATGGAGCCATGGGGCGGAGTGTTTGTACGGATACACGGCGGCCGAGGTTTCGGGCGTCCGGCTGGTCTCCCTTCTGCCCATTTCGGAAGGTCCGTCCCTAGAGGCCCTGCTCGAAGCAGCGCGCGAAGGGAAGATGACCCGCGGCGAAACGGTCGAGCGGCTCCACAAGTCGGGTGCGAAGTTGAGCGTAGGGCTGAGGCGGATAGCCATGCGGGATGAGCGGGGAGTGATCACCGGCATCCTGGAGATCGGGCGGGCCACGCGCCAGAAGACAGAAGACACACCCTCGGAAACACAATTGCGGCTGCTTGTGGAGCAAATGCCGGTGCTGCTGTGGACAACGGATCAGAGCCTGCGGATCACCTCGAACTGGGGTTCGGGTTTGCAGCACTCCGATGTACACGCCGGGGACCTGGTAGGGCGGACGGTGTCTGAGTATCTGAAGTGCAATGATGCGAACGGGGAGCCCATAGGACACCACCACGCGGCGTTGCGGGGAGAGTCAGCGCACTTCGAATACAAGCGCAAGGACCGGATTCTGGACATACATCTGGATCCACTGCGCGCGCCGTCGGGCGAAACGATCGGCTGCATCGGAGTTGGACTGGATATCACGGTCCGGAAGAAAAACGAAGAGCTGGTCCGCTACCAGGCGACACACGATGCGCTGACGGGGCTGGCCAATTACCGGGAATTCATGGACACGCTCGAGCGCGAACTGCGCCGCGCCGAACGCAGCCGTCATTCCTTTACGGTGCTGCTGCTGGACCTGGACGAATTGAAACGAATCAACGACCGGCTGGGGCACTTGGCGGGAAACAGGGCGCTAAAGCGGCTGGCAACGACGATAAAAGACCAATGCCGTTCGACGGACTTGGCCGCACGATATGGCGGCGATGAATTTGCCGTGCTGCTGATCGAATCGGACCAGGGAATGGCACAACAGGTTATGCAGCGCATCGAAACCCGCGTGCGGGACGACAAGGAAGAACCTCCCATCAGCGTAAGCATTGGCATGGCGATGTATCCGGGCGATGGACAAACAGCACAGGATCTGCTCGAAGCCGCGGACCGGCAACTGTACCGGCGAAAAAAAACAGTGCAAAGCAAGAATGTAACCGTCGGGTAGAGGAAATCCCTTAAAAATGCAGGGCGAGGCCGTGAGACAGGAGGCGTGCAGAGAGGACGGGTGTGCTTTCTCGGATTTTGCGCGAAGCGCGGAAGCGTTAAACTCGAGGATGGTCGAAAAGCGAGGATTCGGTGAAGACGCAGGAACTGCTATTGAGGCTGCTTGACGAGGCCTATCAAAAGAAAACCTGGCATGGCCCCAATCTGAGACAAGCGATCCGGGGAGTAAGCGCGCAGCAGGCGGCGTGGCGCCCGGGAGCGGGGCGGCACAACATATGGGAAGAGACGCTGCATGCGGCCTACTGGAAATACGTGGTGCGGAGACGGATCGAAGGCGGCAAAAGAGGATCTTTCGTGCTGAAGGGGAGCAATTTTTTCCGGCGGCCGGAGAAGGGCAAGGCCAACGAAAGAGCCTGGCGCGCGGATAAGGAGTTGCTCGAGCGGGAGCACCGCGCTTTGCGGCGGGCTCTGGAGAGAGTTCTGGATACCCCGCGGGAGGCCAAGCTCCTCCGGCATATCTATGGGGTGGCTTTGCACGATGTTTATCACGCGGGGCAAATCAGGCTGCTGCGCCGGTTGATGCCCCGCTGATGCTCGGGGAGGCTCGAATCGATCTAGGAGTTTTTCGGGCGAATGGCGCGCACGATGCTTCGGAGATCAGCGGAGTCCTGAAACAGGCGGATGGCGGCGATGCCGGAGGCTCCGGCAGACAGGCATGAAGAAGCGTTTCCGGGGGTAATACCGCCGATGGCGAGGACGGGAATCTCTACGGAGCTGCAGACCGCGGCCAGATGATCGAGGCCCTGGGGTGAACCGTAGGCGGCTTTTGACGGCGTGGCAAAGACCGGGCCAAAGAAAATGTAGTTCGCGCCGGAGGACGCGGCAGCTTTGGCGGCTTCGAGCGAATGGCAGGAAACGCCGAGGATAAACTCGTGCGCAAAGGCTGCCGCGGCCGGCGAGGACAGCAACAGGCGTTTCGCTTCTCGGGCAGGCATGGAGTTCTCGCCCAGATGCAAGCCCCGAGCTCGGGCGGCGAGGGCCACGTCGAGGCGGTCGTTCACGAGAATGCGGGCGAGCTTCCCGGCCGCAGCCTGACGATGGCTTGGCAGTCTCAAGACGCGGTCGAGGGCCTTCTCGACCAGCAAGAGAGATTGCTTGCCCGACAAATCCTTTTCGCGGATCTGAATCCAATCGACGCCAGCCGCGGCGGCCAGTTCGATCTTCTCGAGAAGCGCCTCGATCAAATCGGGCTGGCGTGAGGCCTCTAAACTGCGGCGGTCGGTGACGTAGCAGAGAATCGGCTTTCTCTCTGAACCTGGATCGGAATCGAGCGCCAAACTATTTGGGAGGGGCACTGGATGGACTCGGACGGGAACCGATGAAGCTTAGAGCCAGGAGGATATCGAGCACACCAAGACCGCTGACGGCGCCGCGAAACGAGGGATGGAGCACCACATGGATGAGCGAAGGGAAGTGGTTGAGGAAAAAGTTCTGTTCCCAGAAAGCCGACCACGGAAGATAGAGAAGCAGTGCTCCCATTTCGAAGCAGACAACGACCAGCAGCGCGCGGAAGACACGGTTCATAGTGGAGAAGGAATCGCCTGCATCAATAAGTGCCGGGTATCAGCGGATGGGCTTCTGGAGAGCAGCGATGCGATCGGCGACGTCTCGATAATCGATGTTCATCGCATAGACCTGGGAAAAGCTCTTTAGCGCTGCTTCCGGCTCACCCGCGGATTCCTGGGCAACACCTAAATCATACCGCAACGCGAGAATGCTTTCCGGTTCAATGCCCGGCACGAGCAGAGCGCGCTCGTACCAGATGGCGGCGATGCCCGGCTGTCCTTTTTCCGTGAAGGCCAGCCCCAGCAACGTGCAGCATTGCATGACATAGCGGAAGGGCTTGCCGTTCTCGGTGGCTTTGGCGACTTTTTGAAATTCGCTGATGGCTTCATCCACCAGGCCCATCTCGCGGAAGGCTATGCCGAGATTGTAGTGCGTCTCGAGATCCTCGTCTTCGGCCCCCATTTCGCCGAGTTCGGCGCGGAAATCGTCAAAGACTTCCTTCAGCGGGCTGTGCTCGACAGGCCCGACCGGCTTTTCTTCCGCTTTAGGCGGAGCGACCGGCAAGGCCGCTTCCGAGTGGGAAGGTGTGAGGGCGTCGAGGCCAAGGTCGTCGATCTCTTTTGCAAGGTCCGCGAGAAATTGATCGGAAGCAAAACCGGCGGCGGGCGGGGTCGCTGCGGAATCCTTCAGAGCAGGCGTGGGTTCCGCCTCGGGTCGGCTGACGACGGGTGTTGCCGGAGGTTTCTGGTCATAGGCGGGAACAAGGGGTTCCGCTTCAAGAACCAGTTCGAAATCCTGATCGAGCTCGAATTCGGGTTCCGGTTGAATCGCCGGAGGAGCGGCTGGCTCTTCGGGAACGGGCGGCTTTTCCGGGACCGCGGGTTCTTCGCTCTCCTTGACCGGCGCGGGGACGTCCTTCGTTTCCGGGGCGGAAGGAAGTTCCGCGGAAATGTCGGCAAAGGAATTCGACGCTTCTTCGGAAGCCGCAGGCTCTTCGACAGGCAGTTCGAATTCCGAGACTTCATGCAATGCGGAAGGCGCAGCCGCGGCCGGCTCTTCTGAAATCGAAAATTCCTCCTCGGCGACAGGTTCTGCGGCGACTTCGGGAGGCGGCGCAGGAGCGGGTGCGGCGGGCCTTGCCGGAGGCGGCTTTACAGGTTCTGCCGGATGAGAATCTTCCAGCATCGAATCCCATTCCGCAGAAAGGTCGACTTCCTGGACGCCGGAAGCGTCGGAGGAAGCGCTCGCAGGTACCGTCTCCGCGGGAGCCGGTTCGGCGGGCACGGGTGTATCAAACTCAAGCGCCGGCTCTTCGGCAACGGGCTCGGCAGCTACTTCCATCATCGGGACTTCCGGGATGGTTGCCGCCGGGGGTTCCTGGTGAGCCGCGGTGCTGGCCGCCAATTCCGCGTCGGTAAGACCGGCGGCGCGCTGGAATCTGCGGCGAAGCTCGCCGAAGCGCTCGGCGCCACGCAGGTCGGCGCGTTCGACATGGATTTGCTCAAGTTGGGAAGCCAGTTCGGCGGTGCGGCGGTCGTCGCCCGCGCCAAGGACAAAGTCGAGAAGCTTTTCGAGCGTCGGAGTGTGGCGAGGTGCGCGACGCAAAATAGCTTCGAGAAGGCCGATAGCTTTTTGCGTGAGACCGTAGCTGGCGAATAGATCGACGTCGGTGAGCGACTGGGCGATGAACTTCTGCGTCTCTTCATCGAGCGGCGGCTCGGCAGGAACGGGTGGGGCTGCGGGCGCGTCGCCGGCAACGGGTGCAAAAGTGGCCTCCGCGTCGGGGCGGAGTTTTGGCGCCGGAGCCTTGGGGATTTCTGCCTGGAGACCCTCTTCAGGCGGAGGTGGCACAGCTTCCGCGCCGAGCAAACCCAACTTGCGTAGAACGCCGTCCAGTTTGCGCTTGGCGGAATCGCTGTCAGGCTGGCGGTCGACGAGCTGTTCAAAGATGGCTTTTGCGCGCTCGTTCTGGTTGGCGGCAACGAGCGCGTCGCCCAGATGAGCGAGGGCGTCGGGAAGGCGGAAGGAATCGCTGGTTCGGCCGTAGAAATCGACGAGCCATTCCAAAGGCTCGAGGCGGCCCGGCATGCGGCCAGCCAGCTCGTTTTGCAGGCGGCCGATGACCTCATGCTCGCCGCCATCAATCATGGGAACGCGAATCTGGCCAATAATGGCCATGGCGCGGTCGCTTTGGCCGGACTCAAGGAGCGCTTCGACGATTTTTTGCGCCGGACCAAAATTTTTGCTGTCGGCAGCAAGAACGCGCAGCGCAAGATCGGTGGCTTTGTCCCAGTTTGTGTTTTTGAGATAGAGATCGAGGAGCAACTCGGTTTGTTCGCCGCCTTTATCGAGATCCGGGACGTGCTCGAGGATCTCCGCCGCTTGCGTAAGATTGCCCTGGGAGGAAAAGGAACGGGCTTTGACAATGGTGGCGGCCAGACAATTGGCATCGATCTTCAGAGCCTTGTCGGCAAGCTTCTCGGATTCGGCCTGGTCTCCGCGGGCAAGAGCCCGCTGCGCGGCGGAAACGTAGGTGTCGACGGCTTCGCGCGACTGGCCCATAGCCTGATAGAGATCGGCCAGGCGAATCTGAATGCGCAGATTGTCCGGTTCCGCCAGGAGCAGTTTCTTGAGGAGGCTGACCGCTTCGGGCTGCCGGTTGTTCTTGAGATGGATTTCCGCGAGCTGTAAAAAGAGCGGGCGGGCTTCGCTCATCACCCCTTGCTGGACGTAAAGGTCGGCCAGCTTTTCAAGAGGGCGTATCTCTTCCGGGGCCAGCTTGGCGATGCGTTTATAAACGGCGATAGCCTTGGTGAGAAAACCGTCGCCGACAAAAATTTGCGCAAGGCGCTCGAAATAATCGATGGCCTGAAACGTTTCGCCCTGGCGAATGTAGAGCTCGCCGATGGTCATGAGCGTGACCTGATCGCGCGGCTCAAATTTCAGAATTTGCTGGTACTCGGCGATGGCCTGAGGGACCTTGCCTTGATTCAGCAGCTTCTGCGCGGATTCGACATATTTGCTCTTGGTATAGGCCATTCGTGTTCCCAGACAATACGCGGCCCGCGCCTGCAGGAGGATATCTCCTCCGTCCCAAGAGTTGGATAGGCAGACAGAAGCCGTGCTTGCTAACGCTAGCAGGCAGTCAAAAGGCAAGTCAACGAACCCAGAAGTGGGTGTGAGCAGCCAGTTATCCCCGTTAGGACTAGGAAACTAGACGGCGAAGACAAGGCGAAGCGGGGGAAAGGCGCTTTAGGGGCTTTTCTCGGCCAGAAGGATTGCGGAGAGGGCGAAAGCCGCCAGCCGGCCGCGGGCCAAGCCGCAAAGAAATTGCCGAGGAAATCGACGACTACGAGCTGAGTCAAAGGACTTCGCGGGTGATAAACGAAGTCGGGAACTAATGTTCGGCAGCCCAGTAGAGCGCCGACCCGTGGGCCGGGAGCCTGACATCCACGAATTCCTTCAAGCCCAGGTCTTCGTGTTCCCAAAGGTCGCGGAGATTGTAGTTCGCGCGCGTGAGGCCCAGCTCTTTCCAGGAGTAGTGAAACGATTCTGGCGTGGCCTCGAGATTGAAAACGGCAACGTAGGCGCCATTGCCGGATTCCGGAGTGGATAGCCAGACAGCCGCTTTATCGGTCGAGATCACAGCGTGGCTTCCGGTCGAATGCTGATCGACGCCGATCAGCTCCGCATTGGTCAGCGCGGATTGGGTCCAGTCGTCGGACAAAGTCAGATTGCCTCCCATCATGAGCGGGGAACGGAAGATGGACCAGAGAGTGAGTAGGGTTCGCTGCTCGTCGTGAGTCAGACGAGTCGTGCGCGGCTTTTCCCAGCCGGCAACCGGCTCCAGGCGGCCGATGGGAAGCATGTCCGCGTCGGGCCAATGTCCAGGACCGGAGGAAGCGGCCCATTTCGCGGCGCGGGCAAACTGATTTCCGACGCCCTGCGGAAAGTCCTTATCGCTCAGCCAGACATCCCAGACGTCATCCGAGATACGCCACATCTGCGCGTAGCGGCGCAGTTCGATGGCTTTCTCAAGCGGGGCGGGACCAGGGGAAAGGCTCAGAACGATGGGGCGGTGAATCTTGCCCAGTGCCGCGCTGAGCATGCGAATTTCATCGCCTTTGTAGGGATGGCTGGAGATGCAGTCGACTTTCAGAAAATCAACTCCCCAGTCGGCGTAAAGCTTCGCAATGGAATTGTAATAAGCCTGAGCGGCCGGCGAGCCGGCTTTGAGGCCGTAGTTGTAGGTATTCCAAGGGCAGGAATCGGAGACGTTTGCGGCGGCCTGGGCGTGATAGGAAGTGCCCGCAATCGGGAGGTTTTTATGAACCGCCTCTTTGGGAATGCCTCTGAGGATGTGGATCCCGAACTTAAGGCCGAGCGAGTGGATGTAATCGGCCAGCGGCTTGAAGCCGGCGCCCTCCGCAGCCGAAGGAATGCTGTTCACTGCCGGAATGTAGCGGCCGTTGGCGTCGAGGCTGAATTCGGGGGCTCCGCCACTGGTTTCCGTCGAATGATTCGTCACGTACCAGCCTTCATCCACGACAATGTATTCCCAGCCGTAGGATTTCAGGTGCTCGGCCATCCACGCCGCATTCGCCTTGATGGCGGATTCGCTGACGGTTTCCGCATAAGCGTCCCAACTATTCCAGCCCATTGGCGGCGTGGCGGCGAGCAGGCCTTGTCGCTCGGCACTCG
>Ga0070762_10001619_pt1 | contig 10480 bp, 11 predicted proteins | sample HubBroMetageREF2_FD_66726 | JGI IMG/M metagenome (GOLD analysis project Ga0070762, IMG submission 66726) | Reference soil microbial communities from the Hubbard Brook experimental Forest, New Hampshire, USA - Hubbard Brook CCASE Soil... | ecosystem: Environmental > Terrestrial > Soil >... | reverse complement strand
GCCGGATCGGCGCAGGCTTCACCATCCCCGACGGAGGCAATCGAGGAGATTTCTGTTGAGGACATCCCTTCCGTGCCTGCGGAGGAAGATATCTCTCCTGTCTCCGCGCCGAAATCCGGAGCGCTGGATGCGCTGGTAAATGATCTGGAATCTTCGCTCGGAGATGGATTCCTGCCGCAAACAGTGGCTCATGAGGTAGTTGCCGAGCCAGAAACGCAACCGGAACCAGAACTGCCGGCAGTGGAAGTTGCTGCAACCACCGGCCATCAGCCGAGCGGGAAGCTGAACGACTTCGTTTCGGACCTCGAGGCTTCGCTTGGAGATAGCTTCCTCGCGGAAGCGCCGACGGCGCCCGCAGAGGCCATAAGCAAGCCGACGACTCTTCCCCAGCCTGAGGCAGAAGCCGAGTTGGTTTCAACAAAATCTGAGGCTGCCGTTCCGCCGCCACAAGTTCCGGCCGCGATGGCGGCCGCAGCTGCGACCCAGTCTGCAGCTTCGATTCAACCTGGCCCGGGGCATGAGGCCGCCGCTGTTTCCCCGACTTTCACCTATCAACCGTCGAAGGTTCGGCCTCTGAACACTCCAACTTCGGGCTCCGCCGCGCCCAAGCTCGGCTCCGGTCCCGATGTAGATCTCGCGGACATGTTCGGCGAGTTGAAGCACGAGCTCGAAGAAGATTCAGCAGCTACCGATGAGGATCCGGAAACTCATTACAATCTGGGTGTGGCTTTCCGCGAAATGGGACTTCTGGACGAAGCGATTGGCGAATTGCAGAAAGTGTGCCAGGCCGTGGATCGCGGTCATCCCTTCCCGCACATCATGCAGACTTACACGTGGCTGTCACAGTGTTTCCTCGATAAAGGTATTCCGGAAGCTGCCATTCGGTGGTACGAGCGGGCACTCAAACTCTCCACGATCGACGCTGAAACCCGCACCGCTTTGCATTATGAGTTGGCATCTTCTTATGAGACTGCCGGAGACAAGGTCGCGGCACTCAACCACTTCATGGAAGTGTACGGCAGTAACATCGATTACAGGGATGTGGCCGAGCGCATTAAGACCCTGAAGTCGTAGAATGTCTGAATGCGTTTTTATTCTCTTAGACTGGGACGGCGTCCTGGCAAAACGTGGCCCCCAATGCTGTCGCTCTTCCGGAGTGCCCGGTGACGGCGGATCCGAACACACCCCAAGCGATTCCTCCGGGCCCGTTGGGGGCAAAGCTGCCTCCCGCAGAGCGGGGCGATACTTCCGCGACAGCCGTGGCAATACCGGCGAGGCATCCAGAGCGAGACCGCTATGCAGGCGTTGAGCTTTGGCTGCATCGGATTACGGTGCTGATGTTCGGCTTGGTCTGCGCCGTCATAGGCGTGCTTCTTGTAATTCTCCCCTGGAGACCGGAATGGACGGACAACCGCCTTCTGATGGCGTATCCGGGATTGCGAGCATTTATCGCCAACGGTTTTGTGCGTGGGCTCTGCTCCGGCCTCGGAATTCTTGACATCTGGATTGGATTCTCGGAAGCCATTCACTACCACGAGGAAAAGCATTCCTGAAGCAATTCTGGCTGCCGGAACGCGACTGTTCCTCGGAGCTGGGCGCATAACTCGGTATCACTAAATCTTAGAAAGATGGCGTTATCTATGAATGAAAGCGATATGAAGCGCGCTCCGCTGGCGTATGAGAACGAAGCCTTTGTGAACAGTCCGGATGGTCGCATCCTGCGCATACTCTCCGAGTACATGGAACCAATTGCCCGCTTTCGCCGCGAGCAGATTCAGGACACAGTCGTCTTCTTCGGCTCGGCTCGCTTTCACAGCCGCGCGGCAGCGAAGGACAAGCTGGCTGAATTGGAATCGAGCAGTTCGCAGCTTCCCGATTATGAGCTTGATCGATGCAGGAAAAGCGCGCTTGCGGCACTGGATATGGCGCGTTATTACGAGGACTCCCGGAAGCTGGCTTTTCTTTTAAGCGAATGGTCAATTCAAATTCCCGCCCGCCGGCGGCGTTTCGTAGTTACGACCGGGGGCGGTCCCGGCATCATGGAAGCAGCTAATCTCGGCGCACGCGACGCCGGTGCGAAAAGCATAGGCCTGAATATTGCGCTGCCCTTCGAGCAGATGCCGAATCCTTACATCACTCCGTCGTTGAATTTTGAGTTTCACTATTTCTTCATGCGCAAGTTCTGGTTCGCCTATCTGTCCAAAGCTTTGGTAATTTTTCCTGGCGGCTTCGGGACCATGGACGAGCTGTTCGAAATCCTTACTCTCGCGCAGACGCAGAAACTGGCCAAGAAAATACTCGTCGTCATTTATGGGAGCGAATACTGGAAGCGCCTGATTAACTTTCAAACCATGGTAGATGCGGGAACGATTTCCGCCGAGGATCTGGAGCTTTTCAAGATCGTCGACTCGCCAGAGGAAGGTTTTGAGTTTCTGCGCGACGGCCTGACCAAGTATCATCTCAGCTCAGAACCAAAGCGTAAAGGCGAACGGGCCTCCGAAGTTGAACGCGAGCCCGAAATTGCGAAGACGAATCCATAAGCTTGTTGCTTTGCTACATTACTGATCGCACCCAATTTCCTGGGGATGAGAATCGCCGCCGAGGGGCCCTGCTCGCGAAGATCGCAGAGGCAGCCCGTTGCGGCGTCGACCTGATTCAGTTGCGCGAGAAAGACCTTCCCGCACGCGAACTCGAGAGGCTTGCTTTTGCGGCACTCCATAAAATTCATGCCTTGCGAACGGAGAACCAGAAAACCGCCACTCGCCTGTTGATCAACTCGAGGACCGATGTAGCCATAGCTTGCGGCGCTGACGGGGCGCACTTGCGGTCCGATGACATTTCGCCATCGCAGGTGCGCAAAATTTGGGCGCAAGCAACACAGTCGTCCCATGCAACTATCAGCGTCTCTTGTCATTCCAGCCCTGAGGTTGCGCAAGCCTCCTCGCAGGGCGCTGATTTCGCCATCTTCGCCCCGGTTTTTGAAAAGAATCACGCTCCGCAAGTTAGTTTGGCTGGACTCGACGGCCTGCGGGAAGCTTGCCGGCATAAAATTCCTGTTTTCGCGCTGGGAGGCATAACGCTCAAAAACGCTCATGCATGTTATGAGGCGGGTGCCACTGGCATTGCCGCGATTCGACTCTTTCAGGAAAACGATATCGCTGCGGTCGTCCGCCAGTTGAAAGGTTAGCTCGTCCACTTCCTGCCCATCTTCAAGGCGCCCAACGAGCCCACATTTGTGCTACGCTCACGCGTTGATGATCCGTTCACAAATTGCGTTACCAGTCAGAGACTACAAGTCGATAGAGCCGAAGTTCGTATCTATACCTGCTGGTTGGTTTTGGATGGGGTCGAGCGATGGCCAGGAAAACGAACGCCCCGTGCATCGCGTTTGGGTCGACGCTTTTCACTTAGCGGCGTGCCAAATGACGAATAGTGAATATGCTCAGTTTCTTCGCGCGACCGGAAGTCGCGCGCCAGCGCTCTGGGATGATCCGAATTTCAACCATCCCGAACAACCCGTGGTTGCGATCTCATGGTTTGAGGCGGTTCGATATTGCGAGTGGCTCAGCGGAATTACCAGCCGCAAATATCGCCTACCTACTGAGGCCGAGTGGGAGCGAGCCGCGCGCGGCGGCGTTGACGGCCACCTCTTTCCCTGGGGCGACGACCCGCCGCAATCATTACCCAACTACGGAGAACGTTGGAAAACCGGGCCTGAACCGGTCGCGCGTTCCATCCCAAATGACTTCGGCCTCTACGACATTTGCCAGAATGTGCATGAATGGTGCCGCGACTGGTATCAGCCCGATTATTATGCGACCTCGCCTGAGCGCAATCCGCGAGGCCCCGAAAGCGGCGAGCGCCGTGTTTCTCGGGGAGGCTCGTGGCGCCACCACGTCAAGGTTACGCGTTGTGCTGCTCGTTCCAGCATTCCTCCGGAGTTTCAATACGCGGACTACGGCTTTCGGGTAGCCCGTGACCAAAGCTGAATTTCGAGGATTCAGGCCCGTTTCTGCCGGGGCGAGAGTATGGCGAGAATCTCGCGAAGTCCTTGCCGGATATGCTTCAGATCTGGCGTGGTTCGTTCGGGGAACGGAAGTGGGGTCTGCTTTTTGTCACTTTTGTTTTCCGCGCGTAAATGTTGCCGTGCACCCGCGATGGTAAACCCTTCCTCATAAAGAAGCTTTTTTATGCGCAGGACATTTTCGACGTCTTTATGGCGATACATGCGCTGTCCGGTACTGCCCTTCACCGGCTTGAGTTGTGGAAACTCGGTTTCCCAGAAACGCAGCACATAGGCAGGCAACCGGCACAACTGGGCGACCTCTCCGATGCGGAAATAAAGCTTATCCGGGATCACCACATCGGTGGTCCTGTCGGAGTTGTTCGTTTTATTGCGCGGGCTCATCGAGGTTTTAGAAGTGGCTTGCATCAAAGCTTGCGCCTCTCCCTATCCGCGTTTCTAGCACGGCGCGGCGCTTCGGACAACCTCTCATTTTCTCCAGAAAAACATTGTTCCACGTATCCGAGGGTTTGGGATCAATAAAAAACCCCTGGAGAGGTGCTTCTCTCGAGAGGCTTTTCTAAACTCTTCGATTGCGCGATGTATCGTTTCGCGTACGGTTAGTGTTTCTTTTTCTTGGCGGCTTTCTTCTTCGTTGCCATTGAGTTTCCTCCGTGATCGATTTTCCCTTGAAGGGGGCCCAAGTTCAAAGTCGTTGCCCAATTGTGGTAGCGAGCACGACTTCACCCCAAGATATTGCGGACTATTACTTTCATTGTCAACAGAATTCTGCATTGAAAGCGTTTGCATGGGAAGGACCTAGCTGCCGCGTGACGTAATCATTGCTTTCGACGCAGGGTAAGAATCCTCTGCTTTCGAAACGAATCCAACACGAAGATCGAAGTTCAAATCCACTGATCAGGAAGCCCGAAATGTCCGCCAACGTCGCCACCCACTTTCTTGAAGAAGCGCGCCGCCAGTTCCACGGATACAAACGCCTTGGGGAAGGTGCCATCGCCCAAGTGAAAGACGAAGAGTTGTTCACGACGATCGATCCCGAGTCTAATTCAATCGCGATCATCATGAAGCATTTAAGCGGAAACATGCGCTCGCGGTTCACCGATTTTCTGACCACCGACGGCGAGAAGCCAAACCGCGACCGCGATCAGGAATTTGAAATGAACTCGGCGACAAGTCGCACGGACATCATGCGATTGTGGGATGAGGGCTGGGCGTGCGTGTTCGCAACCGTCGACGCTCTGAAACCCGAGGATGTTATGCACGTGATCACGATTCGTGGCGAGCCGCACACCGTCCTGCAAGCCATCAATCGTCAAATAGCTCACTATGCTCAGCACGTAGGGCAGATTGTTTTTCTGGCCAAGCATCTACGCGCTCAGGATTGGAAGACGCTCAGCATCCCGCGTGGAAAATCGAAGGACCTCAATGCTATCGCGCAGACGTCTGAGAGAGGTTTGCTTCGAGGGCCTTCGGGGAACCGTTAGCCCCTCGCGCCGCGCATATTCCATTGACCTGTCTGCCCGGGTGTTAAAATCATGGGTTTTCGTTGTGAATTCAAGTTCATAAGCTAAGGTGGTTCCATGTCTGAGACTATGCAGGCCGTCGTAAAAGCAACGGCCGCCCCCGGCGCGGAGATTCGAGAAGTCAAGATTCCCGCGTTTGGCCGCAACGACGTACTTATCAAAGTGAGGGTTGCTTCGATCTGTGGCACCGACCTGCACATTTACGAGTGGGACCGATGGGCGCAGAACCGCATTCATCCGCCGCTCATTCCCGGCCACGAGTTCTGCGGCGAGGTGGTTGCCTTTGGAGCTGAAGTTACCAGCGTTAAAGAAGGTGATTTCGTTTCCGCCGAAATGCATGTGGCGTGCGGTAAATGTCTGCTGTGCCGCACCGGCGAAGCCCACATCTGTCAGAACGTGAAGATCATCGGCGTTGATGCCGATGGAGCCTTCGCCGAGTACGTGGTCATTCCGGAATCAAACATATGGAAACTCGATCCGGCCATTCCGGCGGAATATGCATCCATCCTCGATCCGCTCGGCAATGCGGTTCACACTGTGTTGGCCGGCGAGGTTGCCGCCAAGACCATCGCGATTACAGGATGTGGACCAATCGGCTTATTCGCCATCGCAGTGGCGCGGGCGGTGGGCGCCGCGCAAGTGTTTGCGATTGAGGTAAACGAGCACCGGCGGCGGATTGCCAAGGAGATGCATGCCGATCTCACCATCGACCCCTCAAAAGAAGATGCGCGTTCCATTATTATGGAGCGAACCGGCGGCCTGGGCGTGGACGCAGTGCTCGAGATGGCTGGTCATCCTGATGCCATTCGAATCGCTTTCGACATTGTCCGGCGCGGCGGCCGAATTTCCCTCCTCGGCCTCACCTCCAAACCGATCTCGGTCAATTTTTCCGAGGACATTATTTTTAAGGGCATTACGGTTCAAGGCATCAACGGACGCCGAATGTACCAGACTTGGTATCAGATGACGGCGCTGCTGAAGAACGGCAAACTCGACTTGCACCCAGTGATTACGGATCGGATTGCGATGAAAGATTTTTCGCAGGCTATGGAACGCTTGAAGACGGGACAGGCAAGCAAAATCCTGGTTTATCCAAACGGAACGAAATTAGGCTGATGCTATCAAGACCCTTACGGCTTAAGCGTCGGCGGGCACATTCACGATTTTCTTCTGAATGGCGTAAGTTACCAGTTGAGCTTTGTTGTGGATGTCGAGCTTCCGCATCAGATTGAACCTGTGAGCTTCTACGGTCTTGACGCTGAGACCTAACTGCCCGGCGATCTCTCTTGCTGAGTTCCCTTGCGCAATCATCTTCACCACTTCACGCTCTCGAGGCGTGAGGGCAGACCGGCGTAAGTTTACGGCTTGTTCCACAGACACAACTCCCCTTGGCCAAAGTCGATTCGGAAGCGTCTCAGGCGGCGAAAAAGCGCGCCAGACAGCCTTAGACAGGTACTGCGCTTAATTCTATTGTACAAGTCTTTCATGCCATTCGCTAGTGTGGGAAGTTCATATTGCTCGCTGATCAGCCGACAAGAAACCAACTGCGTACTCCATCGGATACAATCCAGAACGATGCTGCGTTATTTCACGTCCGGCGAATCTCACGGAGAAGCTCTCGTCGCCTTTCTCTCCGGCGTTCCCGCCGGATTGAAGGTCGATCAGGCCTTTCTGGATCATGAGCTCTGGCGTCGTCAGCAGGGATATGGCCGCGGCGGTCGCATGAAAATCGAGCGCGACACGGCACACATTTTGTCCGGCGTGCGCCACGGCATGACGATTGGCTCGCCCATCGCCGTGCTGCTCGAGAACAGGGATTGGAAGAACTGGCAGGAGTCGCTCCCGGTGGAGGGAGGCGATCCCGGCAAACACAAGCGTGTGGCTTCGCCGCGACCCGGACATGCGGACCTCGCCGGCGCGCTGAAGTACAATTTTACCGACGCTCGTTACGTGCTCGAGCGTGCCTCCGCTCGGGAATCTGCGGCGCGCGTGGCGATCGGAGCTTTGGCAAAACTGCTAGCTCAGGAGCTCGGGATCGAGGTGTTGAGCCACGTTGTCGCAGTGGGGAATGCGTCAGTCGGGAACGGAGAAATTCCTTGGGATCGAATTGCTCCCTTGCGCGAACGCGGCGAGGTTTTGCTCAATTGCGCCGACGCGGACGCGGAATCACGCATGAAACAAGAAGTAGATCGAGCGCTGAAAACCGGAGACTCTATGGGCGGCGTCTTTGAAGTGGTTGCCCACAACGTGCCGCCTGGTCTTGGAACGTACGCGCAGTGGGACGAGCGCCTGGACGCGTTATTGGCGGCTGCCGTTATGTCGCTGCAAGCAGTTAAAGCGGTTGAGATCGGGTCTGGCATCGATGCAGCTGCTTCCCTTGGCTCCGCCGTGCATGATGAAATAGGTTACAGTGAATCCACTGGCTTCGCCGGATTCACTCGCAGCCGGAACAACGCAGGCGGAATCGAAGGTGGGGTTTCAAACGGAGAGGACATTCGCGTGCGCGGTTACCTCAAGCCGATTTCCACTTTGCGCCGCCCGCTTCAGTCCGTAGATTTTGCGACGCGGGAGCCGGTGAAAGCCGCCTACGAACGCTCTGATGTATGCGTGGTGCCCGCGGCGGGCGTGGCCGCAGAAGCCATGGTAGCGTTGACTCTGGCACGCTGCGCACTCGAGAAATTTGGTGGCGACTCCGTGACAGAAACCTTACGAAACTACCAAGGCTATCTGGAGCAGTTAAAAAATTACTAGCTTCTTGCCTGACGACAGAATGATCTATCCCATCGTAAAGTTTGGAAATCCCGTACTCGAGAAACCAGCAGAACCCATTACGGTTTTTGATGACGAATTGAAAAAGCTCGTCGAAGATATGTTTGAGTCGATGTATGAGGCGCATGGCGTAGGTTTGGCCGCGCCGCAAATCGGGATCTCGAAACGGCTTGCCGTCATCGACGTTACTTTCAAGGAAGACCCGGATGCGCAACTGGTACTAGCGAATCCCGAGATCCTCCACACCGAGGGCAAACACACGCAGCCGGAAGGCTGCCTTAGCATTCCGGACTTTCGCGAGCCCGTGACCCGGCCTCGTAAAGTAACGATTCGCGCTCAGGATGTGAATGGAAAGTGGTACGAGAAAACCGGCGAAGAGCTGTTGGCTCGTGCGTTTCTGCACGAAACCGAACACTTGAACGGCAAACTTTACATTGGCCACATCAGCGCACTGAAGCGTGATCTGATGAAGCGCAAGATTCGCAAGCTGATGAAAGCTGGAGAGTGGTAGGAATTGAAGCATTGAGTGATTGACTCATTGAATCAATGGCTCAATGACTCAATGGGTCAAATCCTCAGTCTTGTTTTTTGCGGCACACCTGGCTTTGCCGTGCCTACGCTGCAAGCGTTGGTTCATGCGGGTTTTCCAGTTCGTCTCGTGGTTACGCAACCGGACAAGCCTCGCGGACGTGGCCTAGCGCTCACTCCATCTCCGGTAAAGCAATCCGCCCTCGCCCTTCGTTTGCCGATCACGCAACCGGGAAGCATCAAGAACAACGACGAATTTCGTACCCAACTTACAGATCTCAAGCCTGACGCAATCGTTGTGGTTGGTTATGGGCGAATTATCCCGGGGTGGATGATCGAGTTGCCTCCTCTTGGCAACATAAATCTTCACGCTTCGTTGCTGCCTAAGTATCGCGGGGCTGCTCCCATTCAGTGGGCGATCGCTCGGGGCGAAACGAAGACCGGCGTGACTACAATGCGAATCGACGAGGGCCTCGATACCGGCGACATCTTGCTGCAGAAAGAAATTCCAATCAATGTCACGGACACTTCGCAAACCCTCGCTCCAAGGCTGGCTGCAATCGGCGCGGACCTGATCGTCGAAACCCTACGTGGATTGCAGGCGGGCACTGTTCTATCGCATCCCCAGGATTATGCGAACGCTACGCTCGCACCCATCCTCAAGAAAGAAGATGGACAGATCGATTTTAACTACACCGCGCAGGAGATTTGCAATCGGCTGCGTGGATTCCAACCATGGCCAGGCGTGTTCACGACTTTCCGCGGCAAAAATTTGCATGTTTGGGATGCGGAAGCATCGCAGCATCCACTTCTACCCGGAGAACTTCTCGTCGAAAGAGATCGTCTTTTTGTGGGATGTCGAGAAAGTTCGCTGGAGCTACTCGAAGTCCAACTCGAGGGCAAGAAGCGCACGGCAACCCGCGACTTCGTTCACGGCTATCGTCTCCAGACTGGCGAGAAGCTCGGCTCCAACTAAGAAACCGAATGCCTATTTCTCCTGCCCGCGCTGCCGCTTTCGACACTCTGATGCGGGTTGAGACCGAAGGTTCCTATGCGTCGGAACTATTGCACTCTTCGCAGTACGGGAATCTTTCCTCGGCTGATCATGGTTTAGCGACCGAGTTAGTCATGGGCGTTCTGCGCTGGCGATCTTTGCTCGATACGCACATCGCGGCGCGATCATCGCAGAAATTGGCGCGTCTCGACGCAGAAGTGCTCACCGCCCTGCGGATCGCAGTTTACCAATTGTTGTTTCTGGATCGTGTACCCGCGCGCGCTGCCGTAAATGAGAGTGTGGAGTTAGTGAAGCGCGCGAAGAAGCGGTCGGCTGTGCCTTTTGCAAATGCCGTGCTCCGAAAGTTTGCGGCGGGCGCAGATCGACTTGATGAATCGGCCATCGCAAACGCCGCGACGCCCGCGGAGTTGGCCAACTCCGCGGCTCACCCGTCGTGGCTCGTCGAACGTTGGACTAAACAATTCGGGCTGGAAAGTGCCAGAGAAATCTGCGCTTACAACCAGCGAATTCCGGAAACCGCGATCAGGATTACCGATGCCGCGATTGCCGAGGAACTTCGAAAGCATAAGATCGAACTATCCCCCGGGCGTCTGTTGACTTCCGCGTATCGCGTCGTTTCTG
>Ga0070762_10001616_pt1 | contig 10491 bp, 9 predicted proteins | sample HubBroMetageREF2_FD_66726 | JGI IMG/M metagenome (GOLD analysis project Ga0070762, IMG submission 66726) | Reference soil microbial communities from the Hubbard Brook experimental Forest, New Hampshire, USA - Hubbard Brook CCASE Soil... | ecosystem: Environmental > Terrestrial > Soil > Temperate... | reverse complement strand
ATAATGCTGAACGTCGTCATCACGACGGCGATGCCCAGCAAAACTAGCACGTCCACGTAGATTCCTTCAATGCCGGTATTCTTCAGCGTAAGATTTCGCAGCGCATGCACCGCGTAGGTGAACGGATCAATCACCGAGACCCATTTCAGCCACCACGGAAACGCCGCGATCGGATACACCGCGCCGGACGGAAAGAATAGCAGCGTATTCAACACGCCAAAAATTGCGCGCGGCACCAGCGGATCGTCCACGCGCACCATCAGCAGGAACATGAAACTCATCATCGCCAGCCCGGTCGCTCCCACCACCACAATCAAATAAAACAGCCGTAGCGGATTCCAGATTTCCGGCAGCCCGACGATCAACCCGCCGATGATCGTCAACACCATGCCGGTCATCATGCCCTTGATCACACCCGAGCCAACCAGCGAGAACACCAGCTCCGATTTGGTGATTGGCGTTGTGAGATAGCCCTCGTGCAGTCCGCGCGCCTTGTCGTCAATATAGGTGATTCCGCCGCCGATCATGGCCACCACGAAAATCGAAAGCGCGATGGTGCCCGCCAGCAAATACTTGATGTACTCGACGTATGGATAAATCTCCACCGTGTTCAATTGCACGGAGCCTTCCAGTCGCGGCGTCACGTCCGGCGTGTTCAACTCTTCCACCATTTGCTGTACGCGCTCGATGATCGCACTGGAAATAAACTGGTCGGTATTGTCTTCGGTGAAAGCAATGCGCGGCCGGTCGCGCTGGTAGAATCGCCGCGAAAAATCGTGCGGGATCACCACCAGCGCGCGCACCCTGCCTGTTTGCAAATCGTGCGTCGCCTGCGGCTCGGATTCGTACTCGACCACTTTGAACGTCCGCGGCCCGGCGGTGATGCCATTGAACATCTCGCGGATCTTGTGCGATTCCACCGAGTGATCCTGATCCACGAAGCCTATTTCCACGCCCGTTACTTTTCCACCGAACGCGTAGCCGAGCACGATCAGCTGCACCAGCGGCAGCACCATGGACACCATCATTAACGCCGGGCTGCGGAAGAATTTCCGCAGGTCGCGTTCAATGAGCGCACCGACGCGCCGAAAGTTCATCGCGCTCCTTCAACACGGCGCCGCCACAGCACGCCGCTAACGATAGAGATGGCCGATATCAAGCCGCGCTCCTTCTTTTGCCGCATCGCGCAGGTCGCTGCCGGTGTAATGCAGAAACACATCGTCGAGCGTCGTGCTCTGCACGGTCACGCGTTTCACTTGCACGCCGCGCGCCCGAGCCAAATCCATCAGTGCCGCAACCGTCGCCGGACCGTCGTGCGATGCGATGTGCACCAAGCCGTCCCGCTGCGTCACGCCCGCGGCCTGTGCCAGTTTGCGCAGCTGATCGTCCCAATCCGGCGGCGCGTTCGCGAATTCCGCCTCCACCGTGTCATTGCCCGGCACGCTGTCTTTCAATTTCGTGGGCGTATCGAGCGCCACCAGCTTGCCGTGATCCACAATCGCGATGCGGTCGCACAGTTTGTCGGCTTCATCCATGTAGTGCGTGGTCAGCAAAATCGTCAGGTCCGACCGCTGGCACAGACTGCGAATCAATTGCCACACATTCGAACGCGAAACGGGATCAAGTCCCGTGGTCGGCTCGTCCAAAAACAAAATCTTGGGCGAGTGCACCAGCCCGCGCGCGATTTCCAGCCGCCTGCGCATGCCGCCGGAAAATGTGCGCACCAGCGCGTCCTTGAACTTCACTAGATCCACAGATTCCAGCAGGTCGAGAATCAGTTTGTCGCGCGAGGTACGCGGCACGCCGTAAAGCTTGGCGTGAATCAGCATATTTTCCGACGCGGTCAATTCCGGGTCGGACGTCAGGGCCTGGGGAATTACGCCCATGGCATTGCGAACGCCATCGGCGTCAGTGCGCACGTCGTGTCCCGCGACAATCGCCGTCCCGGAAGTGGGTGGCGTAAGCGTCGTCATCATGCGGATCAGCGTAGTTTTTCCCGCCCCATTCGGACCCAGCAACCCGAAAATCTCCCGCTGCCGCACGCTGAAACTTATGTCGTTCACAGCCACCAACTCACCGAACTTTTTCGTCAGGTGCTGCACCTCAATCGCGTTGGCGGTTGGCTGTTCCATCAGCGTCGGCATCTGCGTCACAATTGCGCGAACCAGCTCTTCTTCGGCGGACGCGGCAGCAGCACGGTGGCCGTCATTCCCGTAAATAGCCGCCGCTCTGGGTTGGGAATGGAAACCTTGATCGCAAAAGTCTTGATGTCGCGCTTGGTGCGGCTCACATCGCGCTGCGTGGCAAAATCATTTTCCACGCCGCGGAAAATCACGGGCCCTTCGGTGACGTCTCCGGAAGGCAGTTGCACGCGCAGCTTCTGCCCCACCACGACGGAAGCGATGTACGTTTCTTCCACATCCGCGCGCACCCACAGATGGTCCACGTCCACCACCACCACGATGGGCGATCCTGCAGACACAACTTCACCCTGCTTCGCCACGCGCACCGAGACGATCCCATCGAGCGGCGCGTAAATCTTCGTGTAACCCAACTGCGTGGCCATTTGCGCTTCGCTCGCGCGCGCCTGCTCGAGTTGCGCCATGGCGGTCGAAATCGCGCTCTTGCGGGCATCCACCTGAACGCGATTGGCCTGCGCCACAGTCACCGCCGCGGTTTCGGCCTTGGTCGCTTGCTCCAGCGCCGCAACGTTCGCTTGCGAGATCCGCACTGCGGCTTCGGCGTGATCGCGGTCCTGCGCGGAAACCTCGCCCTTGTCGAAAAGCTGCTGCATGCGCCGCAGATCATCCTTATCGCGCTTCAACTGCGCGCGCGCCGGCTCCAGCTGCGCTTCCGCGTAAGTTGCTCGCTCGTGCGCTTCGATCAGCGAAGCGTCCGTCTGTCCATTGGTCCACGTGTAATTGTGATTCGCTTCGTTCACCTGCTCTTCCAGGCTGATCACGTTCGCTTTGGTGGCCGCCAAGTTCGCTTCCAGTTCCTGGCTGTCAAGCTCGGCGATCAGGTCGCCTTTCTTCACGGCGCTTCCCTCATCCACGGTCAGATTGATAATGCGCCCGGTAATCTGCGGGCTCACGATCACCTCGTTGCCGTCCACCACACCGATCAACGGAATGTCCGTCCCGTGCGGCGTTGTGAAATAGTAGGCCACCGCCGCAATCACAAAAATTACCAGCAGGAACGTCGCAAACTTTCGGCCGGTCATCGGGCCCTCGCTTTTGTACGACTCAATCCATGATCGAGAAATTCCAGCAGTGCTTGTTTGCGAGCGGCCAGCGCGTGCGGCGTCAACAGGTTGTGCCCCGCCACCTGGCTGAAAATCGCCGCAGCGGCGAAATACGATGTCGTCATGCCCATGATCGTGAAGGCCGTGTCATGCGGATCCACGGAGCGAAATTCTCCGGAGGCAATCCCTTGTTCCAGCGTTCTCACCAATTGATTGTGGAAGGGTCGAAGATATTGGCGCACGATCCAGTCGAATTCCTTCGTGGACTCCATAGCTTCCCGGTGCACCAGGCGAGGGTAATTCGGATGCGAAGCCAGAAAATCAAAATACGCGGTGATGAATTCGCGCAGCCGCTCGCGCGGAGAAGATTGCTCGCGCTGCGGCTGATATACTCCGCTGCGCAGTTGCCGAAAAAGATTTTCCAGCACCGCGCGATGCAAATGGCGCTTGTCGCCGAAGTAATAGTAGAGCATCGCCTTGTTGGCATGCGCCGCCGTCGCGATTTGCTCGGTGCGCGCCCCGGCCAGCCCCTGCGCGGCGAAATGCTGTTCGGCTGCGGCAAGGATGCGTCGCGCCGTTGCTGGATTCTCGGTTTTTCTTCGTCCGCGTCGCACTTTTCTGCTCCTACAGTCCTATCCGCTGCATCACGTTGGCGGGATAACGCAAACCCGCCGTGATGCCCTTGGGCGCAATCTCGTTGATGCGCGCCAAATCGTCTTTCGACAGCGAAACATGCAACGCCCCTAGATTGTCTTCCAGATAATTGCGACGCTTGGTGCCGGGAATGGGTACCAGGTCCTCGCCCTGCGCCAGCACCCACGCCAAGGCTAGTTGCGCCGGCGTGCAATGCTTTTCCACCGCCATCGCTTCAATCCGCCTCACCAGTTCCATGTTCTTCTCGAAGTTCTCACCCTGAAACCGCGGTGCATTGCGCCGGAAATCTCCCTCGGCGAAATCATCAGCCTTTTTGATTTGCCCAGTGAGGAAGCCGCGCCCCAGCGGGCTATAGGGAACGAACCCGATGCCCAGCTCCCGGCACAAGCCGAGCAATTCGTCTTCGGGATCGCGGGACCACAGCGAATATTCCGTTTGCAGCGCCGTAATCTGGAAAGTGGCATGCGCCCGCCGAATGGTTTGCACGCCCGCCTCGGAAAGTCCCAGGTACCGCACCTTTCCCTGTTCCACCAATCGCGCCATCGCCCCAACCGTGTCTTCAATGGGCACCTGCGGGTCCACGCGATGCTGGTAATACAGATCAATCGCAGAGATGCGCAATCGCCGCAGGCTGGCCTCGCAGCTCTGGTGTACATATTGCGGGCGCCCGCTCACTCCCCGCGCTGTGGGGTTCGCGGGATCGCGCACGATTCCGAATTTTGTGGCGATGATTACCTCGTGGCGGCGCTTCTCGATGGCTCGACCCACCAGCTCTTCGTTGCGCCCGATTCCGTAGACGTCCGCTGTATCCAGCAGGGTAACGCCACGCTCCACGGCGTAATCAATCGTAGCGATGGATTCGGTTTCGTCCGTCGCGCCGTAGAATTCAGACATACCCATGCAGCCCAGCCCCACGGCGGAAACCACGAGCGAGCTTCTCCCCAGCCGGCGGTATTGCATGCATCTTCCCTTAAGCGAATGACATTCTTTAACTAACTAGTTAGTTTAATAGCTCGAGCCCGCGCCGTCAAGCACAGCAGTGCGTCACCGCGAAAGCTCGTCTCTTGATACGCAGGAAAGGGAAAGTTGATTACTAAGCGTCCAGCGCCCCGCCGGAACCGGCCGGCAGTTCGATGGAATACTTTGTGCGGGCCTTTTCAGCGTGCAGCTCGAGCGCCAGCTCAATCAGCCGGTCAATCAGCTTCGGATACGGCAGTCCCGAAGCTTCCCACAGCTTCGGATACATGCTGATAGACGTAAAGCCCGGAATCGTGTTCAGTTCGTTCACGTAAATCTTGCTGCTGCGCCGTTCTAGGAAGAAATCGCAGCGCGCCATTCCCGCGCCGTCAATGCAGCGAAAAGCGCGCACCGCGTAATCCTGGAACACGGCTACCTGCGCCTTTGTCAATTTTGCCGGGATCACCAACTGCGTCCCCTGTTCCAAATATTTCGCCTGGTAGTCGTAAAACTCGCGATGCGGAACGATTTCGCCCGGAATCGATGCGCTCAGATCGTGGTTACCCAGCACGGAGACCTCAATCTCGCGCCCTACCACGCCGCGCTCGACGATAATCTTCAGCGCAAATTCCGCTGCGTGATCCATCGCCGCCGAAATCTCGTGCGCTGCTTTCACCTTCGTCATTCCGACGGACGATCCCAGCGTCGCGGGCTTCACGAACAACGGAAAGCGGAATTTCTTCTTGATGGCTTTCAGCACTTTTGCGCGTTCCTGCTCCCACTCCGCGCGACGCACAGCCAGAAACGGCACGATCGGCAATCCAGCCTGCTCGAACAAGCGCTTCTGCACGTCCTTATCCATGCCTACCGCCGACGCCAGCACGCCCGCGCCCACGTAAGGCAATCCCGCCAGCTCGATCAACCCTTGCACCGTGCCGTCTTCACCGAATGTGCCATGCAGAACCGGAAACACCACGTCCACGCCCACGCTCGGCTGGCCCGCTGCAGGTCCCAATGGAACCAAACTCGCGGCGCTAGGATCCGGGGGCAGCACCACGCGATCGCCCGATTTCAGCACGTCCGCCAGCAGCTTGATCGATCTGGTTCCCACCAACCACCGGCCGTCTTTCGAAATGCCGATCGGCACAGCTTCGTATTTTTCAGGATCGAGCGCGCGGATCACCGAAGCAGCGGACGCCAGCGAGACTTCGTGCTCTCCCGAGCGCCCGCCGAAAAGCACACCGATGCGCAAGCGCTTCGTAGCGCTCATCGTGTCACCGCCCGGCGCACACCAAAAGAGCCTCCGCCGATCACAGGATCTTCTTCCCCAGGCCGGAGAGCACCAATTCCACGCCCAGCGTCGCCGTCGTATTGTGCAAATCGATCACCGGATTCACCTCCACCACTTCGAATGAAACCATCTGCTTGCTGTCTGCAATCATTTCCAGCGCCAAATGAGCCTCGCGATACGTCACGCCGCCGCGCACCGGCGTGCCCACTCCCGGCGCGTCGCTCGGGTCCACGAAATCCATATCCAGGCTCACCACAATCCCCGCCGTATCGTCTCCCGCAAAGCGCAGCGCTTCGGCCATCACCTCGCGCATGCCGCGCTCGTCAATATCGCGCATGGTAAAAATATGTACGCCAGAATCTTTCACCAGCCGCCGCTCTTTCGCATCCAGATCGCGAATCCCCACCAGCACTACGTTGCGCGGTTCCACCATCGGCTTGATGCCAGCCAGATCCGTAAGCTCGGGCGGTCCATAACCCATGATCGACGCCAGCGGCATCCCGTGCACGTTGCCCGAAGGCGAAGAATCCGGCGTATTCATATCGCCGTGCGCGTCCAGCCAAATCACGCCCACGCGTTTCGATTCCTTGTCGAAGTGCGCCGCCGCGCCCGCGGTGGTGCCCACCGCAATCGAATGATCGCCGCCAAGCACCAACGGGATCATGTCCTCATCCAAAGTTTTTTTCACCGCGTCGGCCAAACCCTTACACGCCTGCGAAATTTCGTCCAGATAACGCGCGCGCTTCTCGCCATAGGGCTGTTCTTCGGGCTGCGGCACCTGCACGTTGCCGATGTCTTCGACTTGCCTTCCCAGTTGTTTCAGCCGCGCCTGCAATCCCGCCACGCGCAACGCGGACGGGCCCATATCCACGCCGCGGCGGCTCGCGCCCAAGTCCATCGGCACACCGATAATGCGAATTTTGTCGGGCATATTTTTTGTTTTCGCGACCCCAATACGGGGGAGGGAACCTTAAGGATAGACTCGATACAGCATCCGTGGGAAGGGGATGACCTCGCGAATGTGCTCGGTTCCGCATATCCATGCGACGGTGCGTTCCAGGCCCAAACCGAATCCAGCGTGCGGTACACTGCCATAACGCCGCAAATCCAGGTACCACTGAAAAGATTCCTCGGGCAAATTATGCTCGCGCAGCCGGCGTACCAGCGTGTCGTAATCCGCCAGGCGCTCGCCGCCGCCGATGATTTCTCCGTAGCCTTCGGGCGCGATCATGTCAAAACTCAGTGAAAGTTCTGGCCGCGCGGCATCCGTCGCCATGTAAAAAGCCTTCATCGCCGCCGGATAACGGTGAATCACCACCGGCCGGTCAAATTCCTTGGAAATAATCGTTTCCTCGTCGCCGCCAAAATCATCGCCCCACTTTGTAGGGTTTCCTGCCTTCTGCAGCACTTTGATCGCGTCGTCGTAAGTGATGCGCGGAAAGGGCGGCTTGATTTTCTGCAACGATGCCACATCCCGTTCGATCATCTCCAGCTCGCGCGTGCGATTTTTCACTACCGATTGCACCACGGCGCTCACCAGCCCTTCCGCAAGCTGGATCATGTCCTCAAGGTGCGCGTAGGCAGCCTCAGGCTCCAGCATCCAGAATTCCGTCAAGTGCCGCCGCGTTTTCGATTTTTCCGCGCGAAACGTAGGGCCGAACGTATAGACCTTTCCCAGTGCAGCCGCCAACGCTTCCACATATAGCTGCCCGGATTGCGTCAGATAAGCCTTCTGCTCGTCAATGTAGTTCACTTCGAAAAGCGTCGTAGTACCTTCGCAGGCTGCAGGAGTGAATATCGGCGCGTCGGTCAGCGTATAACCCTGCGCATCCATGAAATTCCGCGCCGCGCGTTCGGCCTCCGCGCGGATGCGTAGAATCGCCGCCTGTCGCGGCGTGCGAATCCACAGATGCCGCCGGTCGAGCAGAAAATCAACGCCATGCTCTTTCAATTGGATCGGGTAAGGCTCGGCGTCCGCGACGCGCTGCACCACCTCGATCGCGCTCACTCCCATTTCAAATCCGCCCGGCGCTCGCGCTTCGGCGCGAATCGCGCCCGTGGCAATCACGCTGGATTCCTGTGGCAATCCCTTGAGCGCGCCGAAAACTTCGAGATGCTCCTTCTGCGAGACCACACCCTGCATAATGCCCGTGCCATCGCGGAAAATCGGGAACAGCAATTTTCCAGATTCGCGCAAGTTGTAAAGCCAGCCGCGAATCGTGACGGTGCCGCCCGCATGCGCGCCCGCTTGTTCAATCGTGATAATCGGAACCGCTGCCTGTGCTTCCTGGTTCATGTAGTGTTTTCCGTTGGATTATTTGTCGCGAGCCATTATGGCATGCACAGCTGCATCGGCGCCGCAGCCTACTTCTGAGCCTCGAATTTCTCTTCCAGCTTGTCGCAGGCTTCACGAATCTGCTCGAGCGTCGGCCCAGCCGCCCCCGCCACCGCCTTGATCTCGAAAACAAACGGCAGCGCCACCGGTGCATTCGCGAACCAAGCAAGCGCGGCATCCCAATCAATGGTTCCTGCGAAGGGTAGCAGATGCTCGTCCTTGTCGCCGTGATTGTCGTGAATGTGCGTCGTCACCACGCGCTCGCGCATCGCGTCAAAGCTGGCTTGCGCGCCCGCTTCGATGTGAGCGTGGCCGATGTCGAAGCACAGCTTCAGATCGTGCAAATGCGTATCCGTGATGAAATGCTGCAGCGAAGCCGGAGCGCCGAGCTCGTCCGGCGTGTTTTCCAGCACGATCGTCACGCCGCGCGCCTTCGCAAACATGGAGAGACTTTCCAGCGACGTGAAAGCCGCGTCCAGCTTTCGCGGATCCATCGCCTGCCTGCCGTGCCCGATATGCTGGATCAAATACTGGAACGGAGCCTGCTCCGCGACGTCCAGCACGCGCTTAATCTCATCCATCGCGTCCAGGCGCCGAATGCGCTCCGGATCGGAAATGGAAATTGCTATACCGCTCTCGCGCCCGGGCGAGCGGTCCCGGTCGGTCGGTGAATGCACCGAGTGCAGACCCAGTCGGTATTCGCCCAGCGCATCGCCGATTTCGCGCACTCGTTGCGGGTCGCGATAACTGAAATGCTGCGAAGCGCAGAAAATTTCCACCGCCGAAAATCCGGCCTGCGCGATTTCCGCCAGCAGGGCCGCGCCAAGCGGCTGGTTCACAAACCGGTACGTGGAAAGGATGCGTTGCATTCGGCCCTCGGAGGCGGAGCACTATGGTCAATGGAAAACGCGATTCCGTCAATAGCACACCAGCCCATAAGGAAATCGGCGCAGACGCGTGCAGGATACGCAGTCAGTCGGAAGCAAGTCCCACGAGTATCAGGGCGATTAACCCGCCCAGCAACAACGCCGCCAGAATCCATACCGCGACGTGCGGGCGCTTGCGCATCAGTCCCCGGGGCGGATGTGTAGGCTCCGCAAAGTCCAGCGAATCCTCGCCGGTATCTTCGACGGGTTGGCGTACACGTCGCTCGGCTGCGGGCGCGGCGGCTGGCTCGCGTGGATCGTCGCTGAATTCGGGAGGCACGATGACGATGCTAGCACCGAAGAAAAGCGCGCGGCAAGGTAAGGAATGTGAGCGAGGGGTTGCGGAAAGCTCCTCGCGTGAGCGATCGAAAACGCAGCAAGGAAGAAGTCTGCTGTCTCGAACCTCGCGAATGACGCGTTAGCGGGTCAAAATTCCGATCAGCGTGAAGGCCACGATTGCGCCCGCAAGGATTGCCAGCGCTACCCAACGGCCCAACTGAGGGTGCGATTGAGGCAAGCCCAGCATGTGAATCGAAGGGTCGGGCCCGTGAAGAGTCTTCGCGCCGGCTGCACGGTCCGCGGCAGAGAGCACTTCCGCTAACGAAGCAGGCTCGGTCGAACGCGCCCCGGCGCGTTCCGCAATTTCGCTGGGCATTGCCCGGATAGTAGCACCAACGACTAGCGACAGAAACAGAATTTCCAAAGAGTTAACGATTTTTTGCTGTACCAAATCGAAACCGCGTGTCAGGCCAGAAAGACGCAGCACGTCAGCGAACTGCGAATTGCACCATCGCGAGCGCTACGACGGCCCCTAGGAAAATGGCGATAACCAGCCAACGCGAGATGCCCTGGTTCCTATTCCGCAATTGCCGAACGTGCGCGGGAAGGCCCGGCGTTGCACCGGCCCTGCGCGCGTCGTCTTCCATAGACGCGTCAAACGCCGCTGTTTCAGAAGTTTCCGGCACAAGCACGGGGGCTCGACGTAGCTTTTGAGGTTTCATGGCGCTGATTTTACCATCGGGAATTCGAGCCACGATTCAAGGAAGCGCCGCGGGGCTCTAACAGCTATTGTCGTTTCGGGAAA
>Ga0070762_10001611_pt1 | contig 10505 bp, 12 predicted proteins | sample HubBroMetageREF2_FD_66726 | JGI IMG/M metagenome (GOLD analysis project Ga0070762, IMG submission 66726) | Reference soil microbial communities from the Hubbard Brook experimental Forest, New Hampshire, USA - Hubbard Brook CCASE Soil... | ecosystem: Environmental > Terrestrial > Soil >... | reverse complement strand
GCTGGGGTTGGGAGCGATGATTGCCGACGTGACGGGCATCGCAGCCGCGTGGCTGATGACCGTCGCGGCGCTCTTCATCGCGCACGTCGTTCAATACGCGCCAAACTACACGTACGGTCCGCGGGATACCGAGGTCATCGCGCTCGGTTTTGCCGGCTTGCTGGCATGGTACGCGATGCTCTGCGCGGCAACGGCGTCGATGCGGCGCGCGTACGGCGTCGTGCTGGGAATCTCATGGCCGGTCGCGTCGCTGGTCGCGGTGCTTGCAAAAGCCGATTTCGGCGACTCGCCGATGGCGGAACTCGTGCGCTGGGGCGTCACGCCGCTTTCCTGGATCGATCCCTTCAACTATCTGCACTTCGGGCCCGCCTTTACTGTTAACGGCGCGCCCGCCGGGTCTCTGGCCGTCTCGCTGCAGCGCGAACTCCCGGCCTTACTCATTCTTGCGCTCGTCTACGTTGCGCTCGCCATCGTTCAGTGGCGTCGCGTGGAGGCTTAATATCATGGAAATTCTTGGAACGAACTTCAGCTTAACGCTCGGCGCCTGGCGCCTACGATTGGTCCTGGCAATCGAGGACACCGACGCGGTTCAAGCCGCAAAGGCGCGGCCCCCGCATCGCATGCGGGTGGTACCCGAGGACGAGTACGCGCTCTGATGGCGTACGTAGAATGGTTGCGCGTGCGCGGCACGCTGAAGTGGACCACGATCGTGCTCGGCATTCTCTTCGTCCTTGCCGCGGTGGCACGGGTTACTCTCCCTACCCATGGCCATATGGAGGGAAACCACGAGATGAGCTTCGGATATTTCGTGGTCTTCGGGGCCGTGGTTGCATTGATCGTGGCAACGATGCTCGGAGCACCGTTCGCGCGCGAGAACGACGGCCATCTCGAGGTGGCTTTGACCAAGCCCGTCGACCGGATAAGTTTAGCGCTGATGACCATCGGCGTCGACGCCGTCGGCATCATTGCGGCCTTAGCGGTTGGGACGCTCTTTGGGATCGGGCTCCACACGATCTTTTTTCCGCCGTGGATTACCTTTCATTTCGTTGACCTGATCATGATCGTTTCGGGCCTTATCGCTCCGCTGTCGTGGTATGCCATGCTCACCGCCGCCACCAGTTCACTCCGGCGCGGATATGGAGCGATACTCGGGATCGCGTGGCCGGTCGCGGCAATCGTCGCCGGCCTGAGCCTCATCGATCCGAACGACAACGCGTTGGCCGCCCTGATCCACACCGTATTCTGGACGGTTAGCCGCATCGATCCGCTGGTCTACATGAACTTTGAGGCCGTGGACATGAAGATGGGAGCCGATCCGACATGGTTACTGCGGCTGACGATGCTCGCGGTTCTCGCAGCAGGTTATGGCGTTGCGGCGGTCGCGCAGTGGAGACGCGTCGAGGCTTAAACTCGAAGAACCTCGCAGTAGCGTCCGAGAACCGGCGGCCCGCACGTCCTACTTGCTAACGACGACGCCCCAGGGGGTATTGAGTCCGCTCGTAATGCTCTTTTTTGCGGAGGCTCCGTGCGGATAACGAAAGACGCCGACGGTGTTCGCGTAGGCATCCGGAGCGATCAGCCTTTTGTCTGACGGCACGAAGAAACCGCGCAAGGTATCTTTTGACAGGTTGAGCGAGATAGTATTCACGACCGTCGAGCCTTGGGTTTGATAGATGGTGCTCGAGTCGTCGCCGATGTCGATGTGCTGCCCGTCCCACGCGACGGTTCCGGGCGAAGACGGCGTCGTGCTCAGGGTGATATCGGTAAAGGCGGAACTGCCAGCGGACAATTCGGCGTAATGAAATACGTCGCCCGCGGCGAAGCCGTCGACGAAGAGGTTGCCGGAATTATCGTAGGCCAAGCCAGAGTTGAGCGTGAAGTTGGGGTCGGTATAGACAGTCGGTCGACCGGATCCGTTGTGGTACATGGCAATTTCGCCCAAGTTGGTCGAGGATGTCTCGATGTTGACGGCTACGGCGAGATCGCCATTTTGACGATTGACGGCGCACGCGTATGGATACGAAAGATCGGTTAACTCGTTGATCGGCGTCGTGCCGCCGTGCGCGTATTCGTAAAGTGTGCCGCTGGAACCGTAATCGGAGATCCAGACGTTTCCGCTCTTGTCGACGCAGTCGAATAACGGTTGCACGAAGCCGGTTAGCTCGCCGGTGTACGACAAGCCCGGATAGGTGTACACCTTTACGCTAGCGGCGGCTCACCACGGGACTGATGACCGCCGAATACGGATAGAAAACGCCGTTGGTGATCGTCTGAGTGGACGTTCCGCCCGCCGGGTACGGGTAATATAGTACCCCCGAGCCCGATTTACTGAAGAACTGATCCGGCGTAACGACGGTCGAGCCAACGATGCCGAACTGACCGACGTTCCCGGCGCCGGTCAAAGCAGTCGTGCCTTCGAGCGTTGCGTTGCCGTTGCGCAACGTGTATTGATAGATCGCCTCGCCGGCATTATCTCCGATCGCGACATACTGGCCGTCCCATTCGATGCCACCAGGAGACCTGATGCTGTTGGGCAGCAGAATATCTTTGATCTCCCTGCCGCCTTTGGCCAGCTCGCCGAACAAAAACCCGTCGCCGTAAGAGCCGAAAAGGCCGTCGACGTAGAGGTTTCCTTTCAAATCGTAGCCGAGGTAATAATAGTAATAGAAACCATAACCGATGTAGGACTTCGGCGTTCCCTTCGCTTTGTGGTAAACGACGACGTTACCCTCGCGATCCGAATCGTCCGAATAGTTCGCGACCGCAAGGTCGCCGGTCGTCGGGTCGACGGCACAGCCGTACGGCATATATGCCGGATCCTTCAGGGTATGAATCGGCTTCGTGCCGCCATGCGCGTACTCGTAGATCTTCCCAAAAGAGCTGTCGGTAACCCACACGTTTCCGTTCGTGTCGACGCACTCGCCATACGGCTTGTAGAAATTGTCGAGCGTCCCCACCAACTTCCCCTTCGGGTACGAGTACACGGTAATCGTGTAGACGTTAGATACATAGAGCAGGTCCTCGTTCTTGGCTTCGGGCAGCATCCACGATCGCCTGTGAGTGGAGTCTCGCGCGGCCGGAGCATCTCGTTGCGGTGCGGGCGTCATCGGCGTTTGCAGTCCGCCGCAGTCGGCGAATGCAGCAATTACTACGAGACCGAGTATGGACTGCCGGCGCATATTCGAAATCTCCACTTAGTACGTAAACTCTTGAAGCTGGTTGAGATTCGGCCCATTAACGTATCCCGTCCGACTCGAAGGATTGACGGCAAGGTGCGGTACTACGACGCTGTACCGACTGAGAAAATTGAATCCATTGATGTATTCGACCAACTTGCCGTGCTCGTCGTACACGATAACGGTGCTTCCGGTCGGCGAGAAGGTCGAGTCCAACTGTGCGATCAGGAACAGGTGGTGAATCGGGTCGGCCGCTACAGCGGCGCCATTGGTGAGGGGCCCTTTGTCGTAAAAAATGGGAATTTGCACGGCTTTACCTTTACCGGTCGACAGATTATAAAACTCGACGTCGGTGTCGCCCGTCGTCGTGGTGCACATCGTATCCGTCGTGGGATCGATCGCCATGCCGTTTGGGAAACCGAAGCCGACACCATAAAAACTGCGCAAGTGGTTTCCGGTCGCCGCATCCATTACGTAGAAGGTAGCCGATTCGTGGGGATTGTAGCGCGACCGGCCGAGGTAGCCGACGACCGCCTCATTTGTCTTCGCGTCGACCGCCGCATAGTTCGGGAAGCCGTTCTCAAAAAGAAATGCCCTGGGAAAAGCCACCCGTTTTCCCCAAGCGTTGCGAACCGTATCGTACGTATACAGGCCGACTGCATCGTCGCCCCGTTTGTTCGGGTACAGGGCCATCATGATTTGATTCGATGAGGTTTGATTATTTGTCACGAAGTTGGGAACGACGCCGGCAATGTGGCGCGGCTTCGTGCGCCCGGTGATCCTGTTGCCCGTGACGGGATCGATCAGATCAAAGTAATCGTTGCGCGTCAAGTCCTCATCGCGCTCGACGTCGACGATCCCAACGTCGTTTCCGGCGACTGCATCCACAACCGGCTCCACGTTCGCGTTAACGCGCTGCGTTTTTTGAACGATTTTTGTAATCTTGCCGGTGCTCTCATCAAACGTCTCGATGGCGTTGAGCACTTTGCTGCCGAGCACCGTCTCCGTCAGCACGCCGTCGTTCCCATTCTGGTCCATGTCCCAGCCGAAGATTTGGCCGCCAAACTGCGACGTCACGACCGGGCCCAGCGAGCCGCCGCTGCGGCGCACGTTAGCCTCTTGCGCCGCGGGTCGAGCCGGCAAACCGGAACCGGTACACGCCGGAAGCGAAATGGCGAGTGCGGCGGCGTATGCCAGCTGCACGGAGCAGCGCAGACGGAAACGCTCCATAATGCGGGTATCCTCGCGGGAGAATGTGAGAAAAGTCTGAAGCGCCTTCCACCTGCCGAGGCCGCGCCCACGCGCGACCCCGCGGACCAACCGGGCCGCCGGTGGGTCGGGCCTTTCCTTCCGCATAGAAAGGCGATAGTCTGGGGTTCTGACCAGCAAGACCGTCGCCGCACGGCGAGTCGGGAGGTGTGGATTCATGATCTCACTTACGATCAACGGGGAACGGCACAGCCTCGACGTCCCCGACGATATGCCGTTGCTGTGGGCGATCCGTGACGTCGTCGGTTTGACCGGCACGAAGTTCGGCTGCGGCGTAGCTCAGTGCGGATGTTGCACGGTGCATGTCGGCGACGATGCGGTTCGTTCGTGCGTCACAACCGTCGCCAGCGTTGCCGGCAAATCCATAACGACGATCGAAGCGCTCGGCACGCCCGAGCAGCCTCACCCGCTGCAACAAGCGTGGATCGAAGAAGAAGTGCCGCAATGCGGCTATTGCCAATCGGGGCAGCTCATGGCGATCTCGGGGCTCTTAAAGAAGAACCCGCATCCGACTAGCGCCGATCTCGCCAAATCGATCACCAATATCTGCCGCTGCGGTACGTACGATCGTATTCGCAAAGCGGTCGCGGCCGCCACCGGCGGAGGGCAAACGTCATGACGACGCTCAATCGCGCGGACTTCGTTCGTCTTGGTTCGGTTTTCACCGGCAGTCTCGTACTCGGTGTCGGCGCTAACGGCTGTTCTAACCAAAGTGGCGGCGCGCCGCACGCTCCGGTCGCGCCCGAAACCGGAGGCTTCAAACCCAGTGCGTGGCTGGTCGTCCACCCCGACGAGAAGGTGACCATATTCGTAGCGAAATCCGAAATGGGGCAAGGCGTTGCCACCGGGATGCCGACGATCCTGGCCGACGAGCTCGACATTCCTTTCGAGAACGTGCTCGTCGAGTTCGCGCCGGCCGCAACGGCCTACCAGGATCCGCAGTTTCACCTGCAGATCACCGGTGGGAGCACCAGCACCGCCTCGTCGTGGATGCTATTGCGCAGGGCAGGGGCAAGCGCGCGCGCCATGCTGGTCGCCGCGGCCGCCAAACAGTGGGGGGTCGAGGCATCGACGCTCACGACGAAAGCCGGGAGCGTGATCGATAGCAAGAACAACCGCACCGCAACCTACGGCAGCCTTACTGGCGCGGCCGCCTCGGTACCCGTCCCCACAAAGCCGACGTTGAAGACGCGAGATCAGTTCACCCTGATCGGGAAAGTCAACAAGCGCATCGATACGCCGCTAAAGGTCAACGGAACCGCAAAGTACGGCATCGACGTGCGCGTGCCGGGCATGAAGTTCGCCTCGATCCTCTTCCCGCCGGTCTTTGGTGCAAAAGTCAAATCATTCGATGCGTCCAAAGCAAAGCGGGTCAAAGGCGTCATCGACGTCGTGCAGGTGCCGAGCGGAGTCGCCGTCATCGCCGACAACTCGTGGGCGGCATTCCAAGGCAAGGACGCACTGACCGTCGAGTACGACGAGGGCCCCTTCGCAAACGCCAGTACCGAAAGTCTCAAGACCCGGTACCTTAAACTCGCGAGCGAAGGTGCCGGGGCAATTCCGGCGGTCGAGCGCGGCTCGAAGAGTGTGACGGGCACGCGTCTCGAGGCGCTCTACTTTGGCCTTCCCGCCGCGCACGCGACGATGGAGCCGATGAACGCTACCGCCTCGGTGACGAGCGGCGGCGTGGAAATCTGGGCTCCCACGCAAGTGCAGACTCTCGCCCAAGCGTCCGCGGCGAAGCTCGCCGGTGTTCCGATCGGGAAGGTGCAGGTCCACACCACGTACTTGGGCGGCGGCTTCGGCCGGCGGCTCTACGTCGACTTCACCGACGACGCAGTTGCCGTGAGCAAAGCCATCAAAGCCCCGGTGCAAGTCATCTGGACGCGAGAAGACGACATCCAGCACGACTGGTACAAGCCCATGGCCGCAAACGCCGTCAGCGGCGTACTCGATCGGAACGGCAATCTGGTCGCGATGCGGCACACCGTTGTCATGGACTCGATCTTCAAAGGCCTCGGTTTTCCACTCCCTGCAAGCGGCGTCGATGCCGTTTCGATGGACTCCGTGATGAACTCGCAGTACGAGATCCCGAACTACCAGGCGTACTACATCAATCCCAATAGCGGCGTTCCGGCGGGGAGCCTGCGCGCGCCGGGCGCAAACTGGAACAACTTCGTGATGGAAACGTTCATCGACGAACTCGCCCACGCCGCCGGTAAAGACGCTCTCGCATTTCGTCTCGCGCTCTTGAAGAAGAACGCGCGCGCGAAAACGGTTCTTGAAACCGTTGGGAAGAATGCATCCTGGGGATCGCCCGCCCGCGGAACCAAACAGGGCATTGCCTTTGGGTTCTGGAACGGCACGCCGGCCGCTACCATCGCGGAGGTCTCGATGAGCGGCAACACGCCGCGCGTGCACCGCGCCTTCGTCGTCGCCGACGTCGGCATCGCCGTCAATCCGACGATCGTGCGCCAGCAGCTCGAAGGCGCTACCAACTATGGTCTTTCAATGGCGCTTGCCAGCAAAATTACGATTGAGAAAGGTGCGGTACAGGAGCACAATTTCTACGATTTCCTCGTGCTGCGCATCGATCAAGCTCCGGAAATTCATGTGGACGTGCTTGAGAATGCCGGTTCGCCTAGCGGCATCGGGGAGATTGCGACGATCCTCATCGGGCCCGCAGTCGCAAACGCGGTTTACTCGATCAACGGTAAGCGTGCACGGATTATGCCCCTTAGCGAAGCATACGCAGCATAGTGAGCAGATGCGCGCTGCTTGGGTAAGGAGATGTCATGAATGAAAACACCTCCGGCCTTTCGCGGGCCCTTGCAAAAGGCGGCAGCGTTATCATGAGCAATGGGGCCACCGCAATTGCCCTGGCGGCGTACCCGGCAAACTATACCGGTAACGTTCGTCTGTTGCTCGATGGCCAGGAAGTCGCAGACGAAGCTGAGTCTCTCGTTCTTCCCGATGCCGAAGAGGATGAGGAAACGTTGGGGGAGTCCGAGAGCTCCATCGTGAGCGAGAGCGACGGCGGCGAAGCGCGAGGTCGAAGCCACCGCATGGAAGACTAACGCGCGAGTTATTCACTAATCGTGGCGCCGATCGGCTCCGTAAGGCCGGTCCGAGTCTTGCACGCTCTGCGTCGTGTCGGTTAACGGAAGAACTCGACGCTATCGTTGAAAAAAAAAAGACCGAGCTCGGGTCGAGGTCGAGGTTTAGTGCGGCCAGCTCCGGGCTATAAGGCGGGAGCGGTAAACGAACCAACTTCCAAAAAAGAAAGGCTTAGTCTTGATTAAAACGCTCAGCGACCTCTTTTACGAAACCCTTCGGGACATGTTCTACGCGGAGAAGAAGATTCTCCGAACGCTTCCGAAACTGGCAAAGGCCGTTAACTCGGACGATTTGCGCGAGGCGTTCCTGCACCACCGGGACGAAACCGAAGGACAGGTTGAGCGGATCGAACGCGTCTTCGAGATTATCGGCAAACCGGCGCGCGGAAAGACTTGCGACGCCATCGACGGCATCCTCGAAGAGGGTAATGAGGTCATGGCAGACTTCAAGGGCAACCCGGCGTTGGATGCCGGTCTTCTCGCAGGAGCGCAAGCGGTCGAGCACTACGAGATATCTCGCTACGGTACGCTGATCGCTTGGGCGAAAGTAATGCGGCTGTCGGAAGCTCCGGCTCTCTTGCAAGAGACGCTCGAGCAGGAAGTCAAGGCCGACGAACTGCTGACGAAGATCGCGAAGAAGGCCGTCAACGCCGCCGCAGCTGTAAAATAACTGCTCGCCAGCCCGAGCTGGACGCTAGTGGACGGACGCTTGGCTTTCCCGCGGGTGGGTAAGAGGCGTCATGGCCATAAACGCGACCCATTACGATTATATCCCTGCGTTTCCGAATGCCAAAAATAAGCGCGATCGCATCGTGAATGCAATTATTGAGACGCCAAAGGCAAGCCGGCATAAGTACGCGTTAATGCCCGAATACGGCATCATCGCGTTTCACGACGTGCTTCCAGAGGACTTGGAGTGGCCCTACGATTATGGCTTCATCCCACAAACGCTCGCGCCCGACAAGGACCCGGTGGACATCCTAATTGTGAATCGGGACGGCTTATTTTCGGGTTGCCTCATCCAGGCGCGCGTCATCGGCGCGATTCGTGAGACGAAGGATGGGATTGAGAACGATCGTCTGATTGCCGTTCCATTACCCAGTCCGGGGACGCCACTTGCCACCGACGCGTATACGGAGATCTCAGACCTACCTGAGGGAACACTCGAGGGCATAAAAAGTTTTTTGGTGGGCTATTCCTCGGGCCAGGGGCACGCAATAAAGATCAGCGCTGTCGTCGGGGCGCGGGAAGCGATGAAAACCATTGCGAGTGGCCGCAAGAAGTTCAAGAAGAAGAGGCCTGCGTAAATCTTCAGCAGCCGCCCTTCATGCCGAACGCTAACGCACCCGAGTCGAAATCTGATCCGCCGTAGACATCTTCGAAGACGCCCGGACCGATTTTGCCGCGGTCGGCCGACCCGATGAACACCAAGCCGGCGTTCTGGCTGTACGCCTGTGCTGTGATAGTCGCCACGAGGGTGTGGTTAACGACGAGAAACGAGCCGTCAGGGAATCGTTGGCTGCCAATGACAAGCGACGCCGAGCCGGCATCGCTGCCACTTGCGGTCAGCGTCAGGCAGTACGTACCGTTGCTGTGTTGCGAGTGAGTCACGGTTACCGGCCAGCTGCCGCCGTAACCGTGCGCCATGGCGGGACCGGCCGAGAAAACCATCGAGATGGTTGCAACGGCGGCGATGAGAGTTCGTTTCGAAAAAAGCATAGGTGGTTCTCCTTGTTCGCGACGAGAGGAACAATGCCGCAGAGTCTAGGCCAGGTCGATGAAAAAAGTCTGAAGAGGTCCCAACGCCCTCTACCACGCCACGGGTGTTAGCGTTCGCGATCTGCCCATCACCCCCGATAGAGGATGCTAGATACTGACTGCCAGCACGACTCCTCGTGCACTTGCAATCGACTTATAAGCGTAGCCGCCTGCGGTATACTTCCACAACTTGGCCCCTTGCTCTGCGCAAACGCTGTTGTTGGCGACGACGGCCTTACCTTGTTCGCGGTTGGCCGGCGTATTTTTCGAGCCGACGACGAACGGCGCCAACTCGATCTCCCATGCGCCGTAGCAGGTGTCGCCGAGCAGCGTCCGCCCTGCGACGTGCAGCGACGAGGCGGAAAGCGTCACGCGGACGATGCCCTCTTCCTCGCCGTTTGCGCCCTCGTCACTGAGAGTCATATACTTTCCGTCCCACATCGCTGCACCGGGCGTGTTGAAAGAATAGTTGAGTGGAAGCTCCGTCATCGACGTCGCGCCGGATAGCAAAACGCAAACGTCGCCCGTGGTGTTCTCCTCTCCGGGGACGAAGAGGTTGCCCTTATCGTCGTAGCCGGCCGGAGATATCATATCGCAGGCCGGTAGACCGCTATAGCAGGTCGATCTAGAGCCGCTCTTGCCGTCTTTCCAAACACAGACCTGCCCCGGACCGGCCGTGGTATCCCGATCTGTCACGGCCAGATCGTTACCGCCATCGACGGAGCAGCCCCACGCCTGACCGATCGTTGTGAAGGTCTTCAGCGGTTTCGTGCCACCGTGCGCGTACTCGACGGCGTCGCCGTTGAAGTAATCCGTGATGAACACGTCGCCTTTCGCGTCGACGCAGCCGCCGTACGGATCGTCGAAGCCGGTAAGAGTCCCAAGCCGTTTGCCGGTGTCGTAGTCGAAGACGCCGACGCGATGCAGGTCGAGCGACACGTAGAGCAGCGTCGTCTTACCTTTTGCTTCCGGCAGCATCCACGACGCCCCACGATCGACGCGCGTTGTAATGGTGGAAGTTTGTTGAATCGCGCGTAACCCGTCGATCCGCGGCTGCGTTCCGCCGCAGCCCACAAGTAACGTTGCAGACACACAGCAACTGATGAGGTTGAGCCTAAACATTGCCCGCGCCTGGCCGCGAATTCGGCGTGTCTTTCATGCGTCGTTTTCACAAAAATGCACCTTT
>Ga0070762_10001609_pt1 | contig 10508 bp, 7 predicted proteins | sample HubBroMetageREF2_FD_66726 | JGI IMG/M metagenome (GOLD analysis project Ga0070762, IMG submission 66726) | Reference soil microbial communities from the Hubbard Brook experimental Forest, New Hampshire, USA - Hubbard Brook CCASE Soil... | ecosystem: Environmental > Terrestrial > Soil > Temperate... | reverse complement strand
CCCGCCGTCCTCGCGGCGACTCCGGCCCGTGCCCCGGTGCCCTGCCTGACCGACGCCGCCGGCGACGCCCTGCCGCTGCATCCGGCCGCGGGTGCCTGCTGGCCGCTGTTCGCGCTCTCCGGGGGGCGCCCGCTGACGGTGGCCGGCGAGTGGACCCCTCGCGGCCTGTGGCCGCTGACCGCCTGGGATCAGGGCGGGGCGGCAGTAGCGCTATGAGTAAGTGGAAGGACCTGGTCACTGCGAGTCTTATTGGTACCGAACGGGCAGTGGTTCCCCGCGTCGAGATCCCCGGCTTGGCCGCGGTGGATACCGCATCGGCGATGGCTCCCCTGGCATGGCTTCCCGGCTCGCCGGGAAGCCGCGACGCGGTGCGGGAGCCCGCAGCGGGCCCGGTCGGCCCCGCAGAAGGCCCGGTCAGCTCGGCAGAAGGCCCGGTCAGCTCGGCAGAAGGCCCGGTCAGCTCGGCAGAAGGCCCGGTCAGCTCGGCGGAGGGCCCGGTCGGCCTCGCCGAGGGCCCGGTCGACCCCGCGGGCATGCTGCTCGACCAGGCAGCGCTGATGACCGCCGCGCGCCGGGCTGGCCAGCGGCCCGGTCCGGCGGAGCCGCTGCCGGGGTGCGAGCCTGACCCGGGGCCCGCCGTGAGCCCGGCCGCCGCCCGCCGCCTGGCGAGGATAATGGGCGGGGAGCACTCCGACCTGCTGGCCGAGTGGCTCGGCGCAGCCGCGGCCAGGGGCCTGCGGCCTCCCCCGCAGCTGCTGCCGGCCCTGCTCGAGACGGCCCGGGCCAACCCGGAGTCGTCCGGATGGCGGCGCCTGGTCACCGAGGCGGGCGGTTCCCGGGCCCGGTGGCTGGCCGGGCTCAACCCTGACTGGGAGTTCGCGGCGCAGGAAACCGGGCCTGCCGCGGACGCCTGGCGGCTCGGCGACCCCGGCCAGCGCCGCGGCTACCTGGCCACCCTGCGCGCCACCGATCCCGCCGCGGCCAGGGAGCTCGTCACGGCCAGCTGGGAGGAGGCGGGATCGGCAGAACGCGCCGGCTTCCTTGCCGTCCTGACCGACGGACTCGGCCCGGCCGACGAGCCGCTGCTCGAGGCGGCGCTTGACGACCGCGCGGCCGAGGTGCGCAGCCGGGCCGCTTTCATGCTGGCCACCCTGCCTGGCTCGGCCCTGGGCCTGCGGATGACCGAACGCGCCCTGCGCTGCCTGCGCATCGAGCAGGGCAACCGCGGCACGCGCCTGGTGACCGTCCCGCCGGTCGGGTCCGACGCCTCGATGCGACGCGACGGGATAGCGCCGAGCCCGGTCGCGGGGCGCCCGCAGCTGGCCGACCTGAACCGCTTCGTGGTCGAGATCCTGGCAAGGACCCCGCTTCGCGCCTGGACGGACGCGTTCGGCCTGACGGCCGCCCAGGTCCTCGCGGTGCCCGCGGGCGACTGGACGCCGGTGCTGTTCGTGGGCTGGTCGCGGGCCGCGGCCGCACAGCACGACAGGGACTGGACGGCCGCGCTCTTCGGCCGGGCGCTCACCGGCTGGCCGGTCGGCACGCCGACGGTGACCGAGGCGCTGAGGCGGCTGGCCCGGCGGGCCGATCCGTCGCTCGGCGCGCCTGGTGCCCTGGCCGAGCCCGGGCCCGACGCGCCGGCTGCCGTCCGGGCGGCGGTGGGGGTGCTGCGATTTCGTCACGACATGCTGAGAGAGCTCGAGGATGACAACGGTGGCGGCTGAACCCGGGATCAGCGCCGTGCTGCGCCCGCACGCGGAGCAGGAGTACCAGGCCGAGCTGGCCGCGCTTGCCGCCGCCGACGACCGGCCCAGGCCGCCTGGCTGGCGGCTGTCCCCGTGGGCGGTGACCGCGTACCTGCTGGGCGGCGGTACCGCCGGCGGCACCGAGATCACGCCGAAGTACGTCGGCTCCCGCCGGATGATCGAGGTCGCCGTGGCAACCCTGGCGACCGACCGGGCGCTGCTGCTGCTCGGCGTGCCGGGTACGGCGAAGACCTGGCTGTCTGAGCACCTCGCCGCGGCCGTCTGCGGTGACTCCACGCTGATGGTGCAGGGCACCGCGGGCACCGCCGAGGAAGCGGTCAGGTACGGCTGGAACTACGCCAGGCTGATCGCCGAGGGCCCGTCACGCGACGCGATGGTGCCGGGCCCGGTGATGCGCGCGATGGCGGGCGGGCGGATCGCGCGGGTCGAGGAGCTGACCCGGATGCCCTCGGATGTGCAGGACGCGCTGATCACCGTGCTGTCCGAGAAGACCCTGCCCATCCCGGAACTCGGCGGCGAGCTGCAGGCGGTCAAGGGCTTCAACGTCATCGCCACCGCCAACGACCGGGACCGCGGGGTGAACGAGCTGTCCAGCGCGCTGCGCCGGAGGTTCAACACGGTCGTGCTCCCGCTGCCCGCCTCGGCCGACGTGGAGGTGGACATCGTCACCCGCCGGGTGGCCCAGCTCGGCCGCTCGATCGACCTGCCGCACGTCTTGTCAGGTGCGGACGAAATCAGGCGCGTGGTCACGGTCTTCCGCGAGCTCCGCCAGGGCGTCACGGAAGACGGCCGGACCAGGGTCAAGTCGCCGACCGGCACCCTGTCAACCGCCGAGGCGATCTCCGTGATCACCAGCGGCCTGGCCCTGGCCGCCCACTTCGGCGACGGCACCCTGCGACCCGCCGATGTGGCCGGCGGGATCACCGGCGCGGTGGTGCAGGACCCGGTGACCGACCGGGTGGTGTGGCATGAGTACCTGGAGGCCGTGGTCCGTGACCGAGACGACTGGAGCGAGTTCTACCGTGCCTGCCGCGAGGCCGCCGGGTAAGGAGCCTGGCGTGATGGACTCGGTGGCGCTGTACGGGGTGCGGCATCACGGGCCTGGGTCGGCGCGCTCCGTGCGGGCCGCGCTCATCCAGCAGCGCCCCGACGTGCTGCTCATCGAGGGACCGCCCGAGGCGGACGGTCTGGTGGCGCTGGCGGCGGATGCGCAGATGCGGCCCCCCGTGGCGCTGCTCGCCTACGTGCCCGCGGAACCTAAGATCGCCGCGTTCTGGCCGTTCGCGGTGTTCTCACCGGAGTGGCAGGCGATCGGGTACGCGCTCGAGGCGGGGATCCCCGTCCGGTTCTGCGACCTGCCCGCCGCGCACCAGCTGGCGATGCGCGACCACTCCGCACCTGAGCCGCGCACCGATCCGGTGGCCGACCTGGCCGAGGCCGCCGGATACGACGATCCGGAGCGCTGGTGGGAGGACGTGGTTGAGCACGTCCCTGGGCCTGCCGTCTTCGGCGCGCTGGCCGAGGCCATCGGGCTGCTGCGGGCCGCCGGCCAGGCCGGCCCGCGGGACGCGATCCGCGAGGCGTACATGCGGAAGGTGCTGCGCAAGACCGTCAGGGAAGGCTACCGGCGGATCGCCGTGGTGTGCGGAGCCTGGCACGTGCCGGCCCTGCGGGACCTCCCGGCCGCGGCGGCGGATGACCGGCTGCTGCGCGGGCTGCCTAAGGTGAAGGCCGCCCTCACCTGGGTCCCCTGGACTTACGGCCGCCTGTCCTACGCCTCAGGTTACGGGGCAGGGATCCGCTCCCCCGGCTGGTATGACCACCTGTTCCACTGCGAAGGGCAGCCGATCGAGCGGTGGCTGGCGCAGGCGGCCGCCGTGCTCCGCGCCGAGGGAACCGGAGTTTCGCCGGCGCACGTGATCGAGTCGGTCCGGCTCGCCGAGGCGCTGGCCGCGCTGCGCGGCAGGCCGCTGGCCGGGCTCGAGGAGGTCACCGAGGCGGCCCGCGCGGTCCTTTGCGAGGGCAGTGACCTGCTCACCGGACTCATCCAGCGGCGTCTTGTCGTCGGCGAGCGCCTGGGGGCGGTGCCGGCCGCGACCCCGATGATGCCGCTGCAGCGGGACCTGCACGACCAGCAGCGCCGCCTGCGGCTGCGGCCGGAGGCGGCGCCCCGCGACCTCGACCTCGACCTGCGCAAGCCGAACGACCTGGCGCGCAGTCATCTGCTGCACCGGCTAGCCCTGCTCGGCGTGGACTGGGGCACGTCGCGCGAAGGCCCGACGAACATCGGCACGTTCCGGGAGAGCTGGCGGCTGACCTGGCGCCCCGAGCTGGACCTGGCCGTGATCGAGGCGGGCATGTGGGGCGGCACGGTGGCCGCCGCCGCCGCCGAGCAAGCCCGGTCGCGAGCCTCCGGGTCCGCGTCGCTTGAGGAGCTGACCGGGCTGCTGGAGCGGTGCCTGCTCGCGGATCTCGGCGATGCCCTGCCCGCGGTGCTCGCGGCGGTCAGCGAGCGCGCCGCGCTGGACACCGACGTCACCCGCCTGATGGCCGCGCTGCCCGCCCTGGTCCGGGCGGCCAGGTACGGCGACGTGCGCGGCACCGACCCGGCCCGGCTGAGCCAGGTTGCCGTCGAGATGATCACCCGGATATGCGCCGGCCTTCCGGTTGCGGTGGCGTCCCTTGACGACACGGCCGAACGCACCATGCGGGATCGCATCGACGCCGTGCACTCCGCCACCGGGCTGCTCTCCGACGTGCCGAGCCGTGATCGCTGGCTCGATGCGCTGGCTAGCTTGATGCCTCGGTGCTCCCCCCTCATCTCCGGGCGGCTGACGAGGCTGCTGCTCGATGCGGACCGGCTCAGCATGGACGACGTGGCGGCAAGGATGTCCAGGGAATTGTCCGCGGCCGTCCCCGCCGCGGCCGCCGCGGGCTGGGCCGAGGGCTTCCTTTCCGGCAGCGGCCTGCTGCTCGTGCACGACAACAGGCTGCTCGGCCTGGCCGACGGCTGGCTTGCCGGGCTGAGCCAGGATGCCTTCACCGCCGTGCTGCCCGCGCTGCGCCGCACCTTCGGCGGGTTCGCGCCGCCCGAGCGGCGGGCGATCGGGGAGAAGGCGGCCCGGCTGGACGGCACCGGCCGGGTCCCCGCGGTCACCGCCGATGCCGACGACGACCTGGACGTCGATCGCGCCGCCATCGCGGTCCGGGCCGTCGCCGCCATTCTCGGCGCCGGTGTTCTCGGAGCTGGTGTTCTCGGAGCTGGTGTTCTCGGAGCTGGCGCGCCGTCGCGCCGGGCGGCGCCATGAGCGGCACGGGCCGCGACGAGCGCATGCGGCGCTGGCGGCTCGTACTCGGCGGCGAGGACGGCACCGGCGTAGAGCTGGCGGGCGACGACGTGAGCGCCGACGCCGCGCTCGGCGCCGTGTACGACACCGGTGCCCAGGACGGCCAGGCCCCGCTTCGCCGCGCGGGCCTGGGTGCCTCGGCCCCCGGCGTGGCCCGCTGGCTCGGCGACATCCGCACGTTCTTCCCGGTCAGTGCGGTCCGGGTGATGCAGAGGGACGCGATAGAGCGGCTCGGCCTGACCAGGCTGCTGCTGGAACCCGAGATGCTCGACGCAGTCGAGCCCGACGTGCACCTGGTCGGCACGCTGCTCTCGCTGAGCCGGGTGATACCCGAGCAGGCGCGGGAATCGGCCCGCGCGGTGGTCCGCACCGTGACCAGGGACCTGGAGCGCCGCCTCGCGCAGCGGACCCGCTCGACGGTCACCGGGGCGCTGAACCGGGCCGGCCGGGCCGCCAGGCCGAGGCGCGCGGCCGACATCGACTGGGACCGGACAGTCCGCGCCAACCTGCGCAACTACCTGCCGCAGTACCGGACCGTCGTGCCCGAGCGGCTCGTCGGCTACGCCAGGAAGCAGCAGGCGGTGGCCCGCGACATCATCCTGTGCCTGGATCAGAGCGGCTCGATGGCCGCGTCGGTGGTGTACGCCGGGGTGTTCGGCGCGGTACTGGCGTCGGTCCCGTCGCTGCGCACCTCGGTCGTGGCGTTCGACACCTCGGTCGTCGACCTGACCGGCCTGCTCAGCGACCCGGTCGAGGTGCTGTTCGGCATCCAGCTCGGCGGCGGAACGGACATCAACCGGGCGCTCGGCTACGCCCAGGGGCTCGTTACCCGCCCGGCCAGTACGATCCTCATCCTGGTCAGCGACCTGTTCGAGGGCGGCAACCGGGACGAGATGCTGCGCAGGATCGCCGATATGACCGCCGCGGGCACGCAGGTGATCGCCCTGCTCGCGCTGTCAGACGACGGCGCACCCGGGTATGACCACGACAACGCAGCGGCCCTGGCCCAGCTCGGCGTCCCCGCCTTCGCCTGCACCCCAGACTCCTTCCCCGACCTGATGGCCGCGGCCATCAACCACCACGACATCACCGAATGGGCACACCGCCAGAGCGCTCAGGACGCGGATCGCCTAACTGGCGGATCTTAAGTACGGGGAGCAGGGGGCGGATGGTGCGGCGGCTGGCACAGCCTTGCCAGACGCCGAGGCTGTAGGCGGCGTCGTCAAGCAGGCGGGCAGCGACGTAGCGCACGGGATCGAGCGGCGGGCGGCGGTCCAGCCAGTCAAGCAGCGGCGGCGCGAGGACAAGCGCGGCAAGCGGGACCCGCAGGCGGCGGACCGCGATCGCGGCGGGAACGGCGGCAGGCCACCAGGTCCGCGAGATCGCGCTGCCCAGCGGCCTGGCGGCCGCGAGGGTACCGCCGCCGGCCAGCCGGACCGCCAGCCGCCACGCGGTGGAGGTGGCAGGCAGCGGCCAGTCCTCACCGGTGACCTGAGCCAGCCGCCTGGCCAGCAACGCGGTGCCCGAGCCGGTCAGGACGGCGCCCGCCGCCGGGCGGCCCGCCACGGCGGCCAGCCAGGCCGCCGCGGTCCATCCCGAGGCCGACAGCGGGCGCACCGCGCCCGGATGGCGCTGTTCCAGCAGGGCGGCGGAGGTCCCGTAGTCCTTGCGCCTGGCGAACCAGGCCCGCAGCCGTACCCGGTGCTGGTGCGGCATGGTGGCGGCGGGCTCGTAGCGCACCCGCCAGCCGGCCGCGGCCAGCCGCCAGGCGAAGTCGACGTCCTCCCCCACCCGCATGTCCTCGGCGAAACCCGCGCCGGCGGCAATCCTGCGCACCACCAGGGCGGCGCCGGGCACGTACGGAACACGCGAAGCCGGCCGCACGATGCTGGCCCGGGCGCCCATGTCGAGCGTGGAACTCGCCCCCTCGTACCGCGCGAGCCAGGTCCGCCCGTCCTCGTGCGGGACGACGCGCGGCGCGACGGCGCCTACCGCGGGGTCGGTGAAGTGCGGCAGCAGCAAGTCCAGCCAGCCGGGACGTGGCACGCAATCGGAGTCGAGGAAGGCCACGAACGGGGTGTCGGCCGCGGCCAGGCCGGTGTTCCTCGCCGCCGCAGGCCCGCCGTTCACGGTCCGCCGCAGCACGCGGGCTCCGGCCGTGGCCGCCGCGCTCGCCACCGCGGCCGGGTCGCCCGAGCAGTCGTCGACCACGATCACGTTCGGCAGCTGCTTGAGGCCGGCCAGGCAGCGGGCCAGCTCGGCGTGCCGGTCACGGACCGGGACGACGACCGTCACCTCGGCGGGATGCGGCTCGCGGCCGGCCGCGGCCAGGGCGCTGCGATCCGGATTGGCGATCCCGGTGTCAAGCAGGCGACGGGCCAGCGTACGGGCCTTCGGGTTGTCCGAGACGGGCGCGCCGCGCCACCAGTCGGCGACCTGCCGGGCCCCCGACCGCGTCAGTCGCAGCACCCGCACCGGAGAGCCGCCGACCAGCACCGTCCCGCCGGCAAGCAGGCGCGATCCGGGATCCGGGACCAGGCACAGCTCGGCCGGGACCAGCTCGTCGTCCGGTCCCGAGAGATCCAGCGCGTCCTTCGACCCCCGCAGGCTGATCCTCTTCGGCACGCGCCCAGACTATTAGCATGTCGGCATGCCTGGCGGGCGGTGTGCGGCATCGGGCGGGCCGCCCGTCACCGAGCTGACCATGGACCAGCTGCTCGAACGGGAGGGGCGCGGCAGATGACGACGGCGACGCGGCTGGCCGTGGTGACGGGGGCGGCGCGCGGGATCGGGGCGGCGGTGGCCAGAAGACTGGGCGCCGACGGGTGGTCGCTGCTGCTCGTGGACGCCTGCGCGGCGCAGCCGCCGGCGGACTACCCGATGCCCGCACCGGCCGACCTCGCCGCGGTGGCCCGCGCCTGCGTCGCCGCCGGGGCCGGGACGGTCGAGGAGCTCGTCGCCGACGTCGGCGACGGCTCGGTCCGTGACACGCTGCGGGACGTGCTCGCCGGCCGGGCACCCTCGGCCGTGGTCACGGCCGCCGGGGTGATCAGGGGAGATCTGGCCTGGGCGGTGCCTGATGACGCGTTCGGGCTGATGATGCGTGTGAACCTGTCCGGCGTCAGGCACCTGGCCGACGCGTGCGTGCCGCCGATGATCGAGGCGGGCCACGGCAGGTTCGTCGCGATATCCTCAGCGGCCGCGCTGCGCGCCATGCCCGGGCTCGCCGCCTACTCCGCGGCCAAGGCCGCAGTCGTCGGCTACGTCCGGGCGCTCGCCGCCGACCTGGCGGGCACCGGGGTGACCGCGAACGTCGTCTGCCCGGGCTCCACCCGCGGGCCGATGCTGGCCGCAAGCGCCGCCGTCTACGACCTGCCCGACCAGGAGACCTTCGCCGCGCAGGCGCTGCTACGCCGGCTGCTCGAGCCCGACGAGGTCGCCGCCGCCGTGACCTGGCTCTGCGGACCCGACTCCGGCGCCCTCACCGGCGCCGTCATCCCCGTCGACGCCGGCCTCACGGCCTAGGCACATCGTGACCCACCAGTCACATTCGTAACGCAATCGTACACCTGTTTGATACGAGTAAGACTTTTCCTGGGAGGATTAGGGCTTGCGGGAGTTTTTGGTGTACTGGAGCTTGCCGTTTAACCTGGATACGGGTTTTTCTGGGCATAGTGGTGCAGTTCGGGCTTTTGGGGTTGGTGCTGTACGGGTGCGGCCGTTTCCTTCATGCTGGATGTTGCGAAGGCACCAGCGGTGAAGGGAAACGGCCGTGTCTGCTACGTTCTCATGTCCTGGCGGGGGACCGCAATCGGGGCCGGGGGTTCTGCGGGGGTTCCGGGCGGAGCTGTACGGGTGTTTAACGGCGCGGGGTGATGCGCTGTTCGAGTTGTGCGATGCGGTGCTGTGCGGGGACGGGCCGGTGCGGGACCTGGCCGGGCTGTCGCTGGTGCCCGGGTACCGGCGGGGGCACGGCGCGGTGTATGACGCGGTGAACGCCGGCGCGGTGGATATCGGGCGGCTGCGGTGGGCGGTCGGGTGCGTGCGGCTGCCGGCCTGGCCGGACGGGCGGATCCGGCTGGCCGTGGATGTGTGCTGCTGGCTGCGTCCGGACGCGCGGACCAGCCCGGAGCGGATGTTCTGCCATGTGCACGGGCGGGGCCGTAATGCCGGGCAGATGATCGCGGGCTGGCCGTACTCGGTGGTGGCCGCGCTGGGCCCGGCCGCGACGTCGTGGACCGCGCCGCTGGACGCGGTCCGGCTGGGCCCGGATGATGACGCGACCGAGGTGACCGCGGCGCAGCTGCGGGAGGTGGCCGGGCGGCTGGCCGCGGCCGGGGCCTGGAAGGACGGCGACCCGGACATCATCGTGGTGATGGACTGCGGGTATGACGTGATCCGGCTGGCCTGGCTGCTGGCGGACCTGCCCGTCGTGGTCTGCGGCCGGCTGCGCGCGGGCCGGGTGTTCTGCCGGGTGCCGGCGCCTAAGCCGCCCGGCATGGGCGGCCGGGCCCGCCAGCACGGCGAGCGGCTGCGGTTCGCCGACGAGGGGACCTGGGGCGGCCCGGCCATCACCGGCACCGCGGACACCGCCCGGTACGGCACCGTGGCGGTGACCGCCTGGGACCGGATGCACGCCCGGCTGGACCGGGACTCCGCCTGGCACGATCACCCGGGCAGCCTCCCGGTCATCGAGGGCACGCTGATCCAGCTGCGGCCCGGCCGCCGGGAGCTGAAGCCGATGTGGCTGTGGGCCCCGGTCACCGGCGCCGGCCCCGCCGGGGCCGCCGTGCTGTGGCAGGCATACCTGCGGCGCTTCGGCATCGAGCACACCTTCCGGTTCTTCAAGCAGGTCCTGGGGTGGGACACCCCCCGGCTGCGTGACCCGGCGGCCGCGGACCGGTGGACCTGGCTGCTCATCGCCGCCTATACCCAGCTGCGGCTCGCCGCCCCGCTGGCCGCGGACCTGCGGCTGCCCTGGCAGCGGCCCGCCCCGCCGGGCACCATGACCCCCGGCCGGGTCCGCCGGGGATTCCGCGCCGTCCGCGAGACACTCAGCACTCCCGCAGCCCCGCCGAAACCCTCCACGCCCGGCCCCGGACGCCCCGCAGGATCAAGAAACCGCCACAAAGCCCCCCGCCACGGCGTCGGCAAACGCCACCCCAAAGGCCACAGACGGGCAAAACGCCAAACCAAGGCCAAGCAGCCAGGTTAAACGGCAAGCTGGGATCCACCAGAATTTCCGCGGAACCCGGATCTTCCATGATCTTTTTGAAAATTAGTTCTACAAATATCCCGGGTCGCGTCGCCCGTCACTCCACTCGCGGGGATCGTGGCTGGGGGGCGCTGCTCCCCGAGCCGCCCCGGGTCCCGCAGGCCGCGCGGTCAGCTGGTG
>Ga0070762_10001601_pt1 | contig 10539 bp, 9 predicted proteins | sample HubBroMetageREF2_FD_66726 | JGI IMG/M metagenome (GOLD analysis project Ga0070762, IMG submission 66726) | Reference soil microbial communities from the Hubbard Brook experimental Forest, New Hampshire, USA - Hubbard Brook CCASE Soil... | ecosystem: Environmental > Terrestrial > Soil > Temperate... | reverse complement strand
GGCCCGTCTCGAACCTGATTGTGTGTACGCCAAATTCGCCGTTGTCGATAACGGCTTCGGCACTGTGGACACCCTCCACGGGTGAGACCTCCTTGCGGTAGATCCCGCACCCACCCGCCGCCGTGCCGCTTGTGGCCTGGCTCGCCCGATGGGGGCGGCCGGCCGGTCTTCGATCGAAGCCCTCGGGTGCTGTGTTGCCTAAAGCGGCTACCCGGGGACCACTACCGAGGACCGGCCCTGGCGCTCGGGGCCGGGGGCTACGGGATGTCAGTGTTGTCGTTGTTCAGTTGTGGCTGGCGCGGAGTACGGTACCGGCCGGGGCCGGCCGAGGGGGCCTAGCGGCGGATGCCGAGGCGCTCCCTGATCGCACGGTATCGAGCGATGTCCTTCTTGGCCAGGTACTTCAGCAGCCTGCGGCGCCTGCCGACAAGCAGCAGCAGCCCGCGGCGGCTGTGGTGGTCATGCTTGTGCACTTTCAGGTGCTCGGTCAGGTGGTTGATCCGCCTGGTCAGCAGCGCAACCTGGACTTCCGGCGAACCGGTGTCACCCTCACTGGTTGCATACTCCGCCAGGATCTCCTTCTTGACGGCGGTGTCGAGCGGCACGTGGCTCCTTAAGAATGTAGGTTCCGTAGAGGATTCATCCCCCGCGAGACCGCCGCATGAGGGTGCAGCAGGCCTCAGGCTGACCCGGCTACTTGCCGGGCAGCATTTCAGGCTACCACGGGCCGCGAGGCGGTTGCGCCGCGTTCGCAGGTGGCTGGCGGGCCGGTTCCGAGGCCGGGTTTGAGCCTTTCCGTCCGCCGTTCTTACACTAAACCAATGCCCGACCTCAGCACCGCGCTGCGTCGCGTGCCGTGGGCCACGCCGCAGGGGATCTCCTCCGCGCCCTCCCCCGGGTCCGGCCGGCTCAGCTGGCGGCCGGCGTGGTCGGTGCCGGCCGCCATGCGCACGATCCGCGCGGTGGTGGTGATCCCCTCGTTGTTCGCCATCTGCTATGAGGGCTTCGGGAACCTGCAGCTGGCCCTGTTCGCGGCGTTCGGCGGATTCGCCAGCCTGATCATGGCCTCGTTCGGCGGCAGCGCGCGGGACAAGGTGATCGCGCACCTCGGGCTTGCCGTGACCGGGAGCATCGCGCTGATCATCGGCACCGCGGTGAGCGGGACCGCCTGGCTGGCCGCGCTCGTGACGATCCCGGTGGCGTTCGGCATCTTCTTCGCCGGGGTGGCCGGGCCCAACGCGGCCTCCGGCGTCACCGCCGCGCTGCTCGCCTACGTGCTGCCGGTCGCCTCGCCGGGCACCGTGAGCATGATCCCGGACCGGCTGGCCGGCTGGTGGCTGGCCTCGGTGGTCTCGACGGCGGCGGTGCTGCTGTTCTCGCCGCCGTCGCCTGGCGACCGGCTGCGCGCGGCGGCGGCCGGGTCGGCGCGAACGCTGTCGGCGCACCTGGCGGCGTCCGTACAGGGCCGCGCTACCGCCGCCGACCTGGCGACGTGCCAGGCCGCCAAGTACGAGCTGCTGAGCGCGTTCGCGACCACGCCGTACCGGCCGACCGGCCTGGCCACGGCCGATCAGGGGCTGGCCAGCGTGGTGCAGTTGCTCGAGTGGTGCACCGGGCTGATTGCCGACGCCGTGCAGGGGCACCCGAACCTGGACCAGGCCGCGCAATGCGACCGCGACCTGCTCGGCCTGGCCGCCGGGGTGCTCAGGGAGGCCGGGGACACGCTGGCCGGGGACATGCCGGCCGAGGACACACGGGCGGCGCCAGGCGGGCCCGGGCTGGTTTTCCGGGGCCCGGGAGTGTCGGCCGGGGCCGCGGGGCTGGCCGACGTGGCGGCGCTGGATCGGCAGCGCGCGGCCTGCGCCGCCGAGCACCGGACCAGCGAACGCGATGGCGACTACGACTCGGTGGAGGCCGTGGCCAGGTACGCCTTCCACGGCCAGGTGATCTCCGTCGCGGCCGAGGCCATCCTCGCCGACACCCTGATCGCCACCGGACGGGCCGACCCGGAGACCGTCGCCTCGCGACGCCGCGGCTGGTACGGCGCCCAGCCCGAGGGGACGATGGCCGAACGGCGGGTGGCCGCGCTGCACGGCGCGATCGGCGTCATGGTCAGGCACGCCAGCTTCCGCTCCGTCTGGTTCCTGAACAGCCTGCGGGGGTCGCTCGCGCTGGCCGCGGCGGTCCTCGTCGCCGACCTCACCGGCGTGCAGCACGGCTTCTGGGTGGTGCTCGGCACGCTGTCGGTGCTGCGCACCAACGCGGTCTCCACCGAGTCCACCGCGCTGCGCGCGATCGGCGGAACCCTGATCGGCTTCGTCGCGGGCGCCGTGCTGCTGCTGGCCATCGGCACCAGCACGCCGGCGCTGTGGGTGGCGCTGCCCATCGCCCTGGCGGTGGCGGCGTACGCGCCCGGGACAATGCCGTTCGCCTACGGGCAGGCGGCGTTCACCGTCGTCGTGGTGGTGCTGTTCAACCTGCTTGTGCCGGCCGGCTGGAAGGTCGGCCTGCTGCGCATCGAGGACGTGCTGCTCGGCTGCCTGGTGAGCCTTGTCGTCGGCCTCCTGTTCTGGCCGCGCGGGGCGTCTTCCGTGGTCGGCGACGATCTCGCCGACGCGTTCCGGCGCGGCGCCGCCTACCTCACCCAGGCGGTGGACTGGGCGCTCGGCACCCGGCCGGACGCACCGGACGCGGGTATCACCGCCGCGACCGCCGCCACCCGGCTGGACGAGGCGCTGCGCGGCTTCCTTGCCGAGCAGGGAGCCAAGAAGGTGTCCAAGGAGGAGCTGTGGATGCTGGTGATGGCCACCACCAGGCTCAGGCTCACCGCGTACTCGCTGGCCGGCATGCAGGCACCGGAGGCCGCCGGGCAGCACGCGCACCGCGGCACGGCGTACGCGCGGACCGTGCTGACTCAGGCGGCCGCCGACCTCGCCGCCTTCTACGAGCGGGTCGCGGTGCTTGTCGGGCGGCCCGCCCCGCACCAGGTGCTGCTGCCGGTGAGCGTGCCGCCGTTCACCGGCCTGAACGGCAGCGGCCCGACGGGCGGCGGGTGGGGATCCGCCGGCCACGACCCGGATGCCGACGACCTGGTCCGCGTCATCACCGCCCCGCACCATCCGCACCTGCTGTGGGTGCATGAGCACCTGCAGCATCTCAGCTCGCGCGCGGGCACGATCACCGAGCCGGCCTCGCACGTGGCCGAGCAGCGCCGCCTGCCCTGGTGGCGTTGAGCGCCCGGCGGGTTTAACGGGCCTAAGGGGGTTAACGGACCAGGGCGGTGTTGCGGACCTTGGGGAGTGCGGCCGCGGCCAGCGCCCCGGCCACCGCGATCGCGGTGAGCACCAGGCCGGTCACGTGCAGGGCGGCGACCGGGCCGTGCTCGCGGGCCTGCACGGCGTACAGGGCGGCGATCAGCCCGATGCCGAAAGAACCCGCGATCCGCTGCACGGTATTGAACAGCGTGTTCGCGTCGCCGAGCTGGGCGGTGCGCAGCGGGGCGATCAGGGCCTGGAGCAGCGGGTTGATGACCAGGCCGACGGAGACAGAGCGGCAGGCCAGGATCGCCGCGATCAGCCACAGCGGCGTGCTGGACGCCACGAAAAGCAGGCCGAGGCTGGCCGCCGCGAGCACCGAGAAACCCGCGACCACCGTGACCCGCACGGTGAGCCCGGTGAGGAACCTCGGCGCGAGCGCCGTGGACAGCCCGGTGATCAGCCCCTGCGGGGCCATCGCCAGGCCGGCCGCGAACGCGCTGCGGCCCTGCACGGACTGCACGAAGACCGGCAGCAGGAACACCGCCGCCCAGGTGACCACCGACGCCAGCGCGCACAGCCCCATGGAGAGGGCAGGCCCGCGCTGCCTGGCGAGCGACAGGTCCAAGGCCGGCTGATCGCGGCGTTCCGCCCAGCCGGCATAGCAAACCGTCAGCACCGCCCCGGCCGCCAGCGGCCCCCAGGTCCGCCCGCTCGTCCAGCCACTCGCCGCGCCACGGCTCGCGCCGAACAGCAGCGCGGTCAGGCCGGCCGCGAGCAGGATCAGCCCGGTCAGGTCGAAGCTGGCCCCCGGCCGCCGGCCGGGGGCCAGGCCAGCGGGGACGAACCGGACCGCCACCGCCGCCAGCGCGCCGACCGGCACGTTGATGAGGAAGATCGCGCGCCAGCCGGCCGCGCCGATCAGCGCGCCGCCGACCGTCGGGCCGAGCGCGGGCCCGAGGAACAGCATCATGCCGGCCAGCGGCGAAATGGCCCTGCCCGCGGCGCCGCCGTCACCAGTACCAGCACCAGCACCAGCACCAGCACCAGCACCAGCACCAGCATTGTTCCCGGCGTCGGCACCTGTGGTGTTCCCGGCGCCACCACCTGTGCCGTCCGCGGCACCGGCGCCACCACCCGTGTCGTCTCTAGCATCGGCGCCGGTGGTGTCCCTGCCGAGCAGCATGCTCATCGCGAGCGGCACAAGCGGCGCCGCGACCAGGCCCTGGAGTACTCGCGCGGCGACTAGCACCGCTGCTCCGGGTGCCAGCGCGCACAGCGCGGAGGTGGCGGTGAACGCGATCACGCTCAGCCGGTACACCGGCAGCGTGCCGAACCTGCGGGCCAGGTACGCGGTCCCGGCCAGCCCCGCACCGAGGGCGAGCAGGTAGCCGCTGACCGTCCACTGCACCGTGGTCAGGCCGGCGTGCAGCTCGCGCGCGATCGGCTCGACCGCGACGTTCACGATGCTCGAGTCGAGCATCGACAGCAGGGGCCCGGCCAGCAGCGCGTACTGGACGAGCGGGCCCAGCCGGGGTCGCGCGGAGCGGGCAGCTGCGGGCCGCGACAGCTCGGCGCCCTCCGGCGGGGCGGTCACGGGTCGGCCTCGGATCCGCGGTCGGGTTCGGCGGCGACCTCGGGGGCGGCGGGATTGGGCTCGGGGGCGGCGGCTAGCTCGGATAGGTCGGCTAGCCAGGCGAGCTCCTGGCGGTGCCTGCGGATCAGCTCGCGGGTGGCTATGGCGCCCCAGCGCTCGCCGTTGGTCTCTGCCAGGTCGCGCATCGTCTCGAAGTGTGCAAGCTGATCGCGGACGGCTCGGGTGCGCGCGGCAAGCACCACGGCTCGTTCGGGATAAGAGATAAGAGAGAACTGGCCCAGACGAGCCATGAATTCCGCCGGGTCAGCCGCCTGATCCGGCGGCAGGTCGGCGAGCATGTCGTGGAGCAGGTCGTGTCCTACGGCGGTCAGCTTGTAGACCAGGCGCGGCGGGCGGCCTTCCTGCGGTTCCGCGGTCTTGGTGACCGCGCCGGCCTCCTCGAAGCGGCGCAGGGCCGGGTACAGCGAGTTGTTGTGCAGCACGATGCCGGTCGTCTGCTCCACCCGCTTGCGCAGCTCGTAGCCGTGCGCGGGGCCTCCCCGCAGGCGGCGCAGGATGAGGATCTCAATGTAGGACACGTAGTCCAGTATGACCTATGTCAGACTGGACGCTCGATGGTAAGAGAGATGGTCGGACCGGCCCTTGACTATCGGGTGGCCTTCGGCGCGGTCAGGCAGCTCGCGTAGTAGGTGATCTTCGTGTCGAGCAGCTTCAGGCACTCGCGCTGGGCGGCGAGGGCGCGCCGCACCTCGTCGCGGTGTTTCTTGAGCAGCTCGAGGCGTTCGGCCTCGCCGGCGCCCGACCTGACCAGCTCGGCGTACCGCTGCATGTCGCGGACCGGCATCCCGGTGGCGCGCAGCTTGATCAGCAGCGACAGCCATTCGAGGTCAGCCTCGCCGTACCGGCGGCGCCCGTCGCCGCCGCGCTGCACGCTGCCGAGCAGCCCGATGCGCTCGTACCAGCGCAGCGTGTGCTGTGACAGGCCGCACTTGGCGGCGGCCTCGCCGATGGTCCAGGTCGTCACGGAATCGAGCCTATGAGTTAGAGCGTGCTCTAACGCAAGTCGGATCGGTCAGCGGGACGGGGACGGGGCTGGGGCCGGGACTCGGGCGCCGCCGAAGGTGACGGTGATGTTCTTGAAGCCCAGGGAGGTGAGCATGCCGGTCAGCATCTCCTGGGTGTTCTTCTCGGCCTGCGGCAAGAGCGGGCTCTGCCTGGCCGCGGTGTCGATCTTCTGCTGCGCCAGGATGTAGACCTGCTGCTGGTTGTTCGGGTTGCCGGAGAAGAAGTTGCCGATGCGGTTGAACAGGCCCTGCTGTTCGGCGAACACGTATGACTGGGACACGTTGAGGACGGCCGGCTCGAGCTGGGCGTCCGGCAGCTCGACCGTCACCGTGGTCCGGGCCGCGTTGACCTTGATCGACTGGCTCTTCAGCTGCGCGAAGTCGACGTAGGCGATGTCGGTGCCCTGGCCGATGAACAACGTCTCGCTGCCCGCGAGAAACCCGGGCAGCAGCGAGGTGCGCTTGGTGAGGTCGACGACGACCTCGAACGAGCCGCTCGCCGCCTCGTAGCGGCTGAGCGCCGTGATCGACTTCAGCAGCACCGGCTGGCTGGTGACCGTGGTGGTCTGCGCGAATGGGTTCCTCAGCTGTGGCAGCAGATGAACCGCGGACAGGACCACCACGAGGATGGCCGCGGCAGCGATCGCGCCCACCCACCCGGCCAATGACCCTACTCTCGGCACGCGAGCCATGGCTTCCCTCACGTCGTGTGTGGTCGTTCCGAGCGCTTGAACTACCCGGGCGGGTTCAGATAATTCCCGGCTCTGCGCATATTGCGCGGGGCCTGGGAATACACACGCTTATGTACAGGTACGTGTTCGGCCGCCGCGAGGACCGCGGCGGGCGCCAGGGCCGGGGCCGGCGGCGCTGGCCTCGATCGAGGGCGGGCGGCTGCCTGCTGTGGCTGCTGCTGCTGATCGTGGTGCTGATCATCCTTTCGGTGATGTTCGGCGGGTTCCAGAAGGGCACCAAGGCTCAGGGGCTCGGGCGTGAGCGGGGGTCCGGGCAGGTGATCGCGGGTCTTTATGTCCCTCACGGGCCATGATGGCTCTTCGCGCCGGCGGCTATCGCGTACGCGGTGGTGCGCATGCGCCTTGTGGTATTCATGCGCACTACAGTGACGACGCAGCCATCACCCGCAGCCCCCGGCCGGCCCGTCCCCGACCGGGACGTTGCTGCGTCGACCCGCATAGGACCGGGTCGTTGTCACAGCGTTCTGGTCAGGGCCTGGCGGTTACGTGACCACAGGGGCAAACGGGGCTGGCGGGGAGCGGCCGGGCGGCTGCGGACGGGCATTGAACCGCGCCGGATCGCGGGAATGGGCAGTTCGGGAATGGGTCGCACGGGGTCCTGGGGTGAGCGGGTCGGCTGGGCAGCGGGCGTCAGGTTAGCGGGGCGGTCACGGTGAACTGGACGGCGTCGCTCGTCTGACCTTGCACCGACACGGCTAGCGGTACCTGCGCCGGGGCTGTCCATGCGGCGTTGTCCCGCGGATCGCGCTCGGGAACGGTGAACGTGATCGAGCCGACGGACCAACCGGTGATGGTGTCTATGGGCGTATCGCCGAGCATCAGCTGGGCGGGCGGCTGCGCTCCCAGGTTGGTGCCCGCCAGGGTGACGCTGGTGCCGGGCGGACCGGTGGTCGGGGTCGGGGTCCCGGTCAGGGTCGGCCGGACGATGGTGACGTTGAGGGTACTCACCTGGCTTGCTACCGAGACGCTGACCGGCACCTGCCTGGGCAATCCCGTCCAGGGGGCACCTGTGGCCGGGTCATTGACCGGAACGGTGAACTGGATGGACGTGGCCGACCAGTTGCTGGCATCGACCGGTGCTGTGCCGAGCCTCAGCTGGTTGCCCGGCTGCGCTCCGAGGTTGGTGCCTGTCAGGGTGACACTGGCGCCGGGCAGGGCTGTCTGCGGGCTTGCCACCGCCAGGCGCGGCATGGCAATGGTGAATTCCACCGTATTGCCTGGCTGGCCGCCGGACGAAACGACGATCTGCACCGGCTTGGGCAACCCCGTCCAGGGCGCACCTGTGGCCGGATCGTCGACCGGAATGGTGAACTGGACGGAGGTGGCCGACCACGTGGCATCCAGCGGCCTGCCGTTCAGCAGCAGCTGGCTCTGGGTATCCGACGGTGAGCCGAGGTTGGCGCCGCGCAGGGTAACGCTGGTACCCGGAATCCCGGTATTCGGACTCAGCGGGTACAGGCTTGGCGTGCCGAAGGTCACGAGCTTCTTGCCGAGGTAACCGCCCTGGCTAATTCCCATCAGCACCATGAGAGACGGGTCGATGTCTGGCAGGCTCACCGTGAGGTTTGCCGCAGTCTTCGCGCTGACAATCTGATGGACCACGGTGGCCACGAAGATTCCGATCGCGATAATCGTGAACCCGATCATCTGGATCTTCGCCAGTTCGGGTGCGCCGCCGTCGTCCTGGAAAATCCCGCCGGTGTTCTTGCCTGGCTCGTTTGACGGGGCTCCGGGTTTCGTCATCTTGCCAGACTGGACGTATGCGCTGGTAATTCCCTTTGCCGCGGCCGCCGTCCCGGTACTGAAGCCAAGGACGGTGAGCAGGTTGACCGGTATATCGCTCAGCGTCATGTAGTTGCCTTGGAGTGCCCGCTCGGCCCAGATAGCGGTGTAGCCGAACAGGATGACCATGAGCCATAGGAACCACTGAAGCTTCGAGGTGCTGGCGAAGCCGTCGAACCCGTTAACCAGCTTTTTAGGACTCCAGGCATGAGAGATAAGACCGACCACGACGTAAAGCAGGATGAGGACGCCGACGCCGATCAGGATCGCTAGGGCCTTCGATGAGTCCGTGACGTGCGCGGGCGGCGTTTTCGGTGTGCTCGCGGCCAGGGTAATGAGTAGTACGTGCGCGTTCATTCTGGCCCCCAGACCGAAGCTAACAGCTTTATCCGGCTCCTCACGCGGCTGCTGATGAGCCCACAGGTTACACGCCTTTGCGCATTTACGACAGCCCTCATCAGACCGAGCCCTAAAAGCCTCCGCAATGACGCCGCTGTGCTCTGAACAGCATCTGGATGTCGTTGCTGAGCTGCGGGAACACCGGCTCAGTACTTCGGGGCGGACGAATTAGCGAAATGATTAGATAGGTCAAATGCCGGCCGCACGCGGCGGGTTCGGTAGCACGAGCGGGTTATCGGGCGACGCCGGAGGGGGTAAGACTGGGGCGTGACACGGTGGGTGCTGCACGTGGACCTCGACCAGTTCATCGCGGCGGTCGAGGTGCTGCGCCATCCCGAATTGCGGGGACGGCCGGTGGTGGTGGGCGGCGACGGGGACCCGACCAAGCGGGGCGTGGTGAGCACGGCGTCCTACGAGGCCCGCGAGCACGGCGTGCACTCCGGACTCCCGCTGCGGACGGCCGCGCGGCGGCTGCCCGACGCCGTGTTCCTGCCGGTGGACCGGGCCGCCTACGAGGAGGCCTCGGACGAGGTGATGGCGGTGCTGCGGGCGACCGGCGCGGTGGTCGAGGTGCTCGGCTGGGATGAGGCGTTCCTCGGCCTCGACACGTCCGATCCCGAGGCCTTTGCCTGGTCCCTCGCCGCTGCCGTGCAGGCGGCGACCAGGCTCGACTGCACGGTCGGGATCGGCGAGAACAAGCTGCAGGCCAAGATCGCGACCGGGTTCGGCAAGCCCGCGGGGGTGTTCAGGCTGACGTCCGCCAACTGGTTCTCGGTTCTGGGTGACCGGCCGACCGACGCGCTGTGGGGCATCGGCGCCAAGACGGCTCGTAAGCTGGCCGGGCTCGGCGTCAACACGGTCAGCGAGCTGGCCGCGGCCGACCCGGACGCGCTGGCCGCGGCCTTCGGGCCGATGACCGGCCCGTGGCTGGTGCTGCTTGGCCTCGGCCGCGGCGACGCCGATGTGGACGACTCGCCGTACGTGGCCAAGGGGCACGGGAAGGAGGAGACGTTCCAGCAGAACATCGCCGACTGGTCGCGGGTCCAGGCCGAGGTGGCGCGGATCGCCAGGCTGCTCGCGGTGGACCTGGCCGCGGAGGAGCGGCCGGCGGTGCGGGTGGTGGTGAAGGTACGGTACGCGCCGTTCATCACCGAGACGCACGGCGTGACGCTCCCCTCCCCCGGCTCGGACGCGGCGGTGATCGAGCGGGCCGCGCTGGCGGCGCTCGACCGCTTCACCGGGCGGCGGCCGGTGCGACTGCTCGGGGTGCGGGCCGAGTTCGGGTCCTAGCGGCCGGGCTGTGCCGGGCGCGTCGAAGTCGCGATCAGAGCGGGCGGGCCATGGCGATCTCGTCGAGGCTGGGGTCTGACGGCAGCGGCTGGCGCTCGCCGGTGGGCGAGAAGCCGCACCGCTCGTAGAGCGCGCGGGCGGGGTCGTTCGACTCCGTGACCCACAGGTGCACCGTTTTCGCGTCCCGCGCCTGCGCCCAGGCGAAGACGGCGGCTACCAGCGCCTCGCCGACGCCGCGGCCGCGCGCCTTCGGCCGGACGTACATGGATACGAGCTCCACGATGTCGGCGGTCTCCGGGTAGCCGCCGATCAGGCCGGCCGGCTCCGACGCCCTGACCTCGGACGCCCTGACCTCGGACGCCCTGACCTCGGACGCCCTGACCTCGGACGCCCTGACCTCG
>Ga0070762_10001599_pt1 | contig 10545 bp, 6 predicted proteins | sample HubBroMetageREF2_FD_66726 | JGI IMG/M metagenome (GOLD analysis project Ga0070762, IMG submission 66726) | Reference soil microbial communities from the Hubbard Brook experimental Forest, New Hampshire, USA - Hubbard Brook CCASE Soil... | ecosystem: Environmental > Terrestrial > Soil > Temperate... | reverse complement strand
TTCCGCCGCTTCTACCGCGTGCGCGGCCGCACTTCCGCCCGCGTGAAAGGAACGGGCCTCGGACTCTTCATCGTTCGCTCGATCGCAAAAACGCACGGCGGCAAAGTCTTCGCAGAAAGCGCAGGCGAAGGCCGCGGCACCACGGTCACCCTCGAACTCCCGAGGAGCCGAGCGTGACCACTCCGGCAAGGACGGCAGAAGAACGTCCGGTAAGGACGGCAGGAAAATGACGAAAGTGCTTGTCGTCGAAGACGAAGCGCACCTCGCCGAAGGGCTTCGCTTCAACCTGCAAGCCGAGGGCTATGCTGTCGAGGTCACCGGCGATGGCGAGTCCGCTCTCAAGCGCCTGGTCGAATCGAATGGACGCTTCGACGCTGTCGTCCTCGACGTGATGCTGCCCGGCATCGACGGTTTCGAAGTCGTCTCCGCATTGCGCAAAGCCAAGAATTTCATTCCGGTTTTGATTCTCACCGCGCGCGGCCGCCCCGAGGATGTGCTCGAAGGTTTCGGCGCCGGCGCCGACGATTACCTTTCGAAGCCGTTCCAGTTGCCCATTTTTCTCGCCCGCCTCCAAGGGCTTCTACGCCGCAACGAATGGCTCCGCAGCAGCAAACCGCCGGCGTCGCGATCCACGAAGGAAGCCGCATCAAACCCCGCGAACGAGCGCGAAACCGTTTCCTTTGAGGGCAAGACCATCGACTTCGGAACGCTCGAACTCCGCACCGAGCGCAACACGATCCAGTTGACGCTGATGGAAGCTAAGCTGCTGCGTCACTTGATCCACAACAAAGGGCGCAACGTCTCGCGCAAATCCATTCTCGAAGATGTCTGGGGGCTTTCCGAAGACACAGACACGCGCGCCATCGACAATTTCATCGTGCGCCTCCGCAAATACATCGAAAAAAATCCGGCCAAGCCGCGTCATCTTTTGACGGTGCGCGGCGTGGGCTACCGCTTTGTCGCCTGACCCATCAGCGAACATAGGCGGCACTCGCCGCGAAGGAATCTTCTCGCGCAGCCCGCGGATTACGCTGCTGCGATTTCACGAAGGCTAACGCGCCAAGCGCCGCGATCGCTGGAAAACATACCACCACGTAGCGCGGCTCGATGGTTGGTAACTGCGTGAGCATCGCCGTGCGAATCACGAGGTAAAGAACGAGGACGGCGCATCCTGGATTGGACCGGTAGCGCCACGCGCCAACCGCTGCGAGGCCGATGTACACAAAATTCAGGATCGCGAAAATTGCGGCGGCGCCAAACTCCGCAGGGTTCGCGCGCCGCTGTTCGCCGATCGGCCAAAGTTTTCCCGAATAGCGCAGTACGTCGACGCGCGGCGTGAACCAGGTCGCGAACGCGCGCTCGATCGGGATCAACGCAAAAATGCGAATCGGATGCGCAGCAGCACGCTCGCGCGCCAGTGCTTCGAACTTGCGATCGAGCGAGGGCGTCATTTTCAAGTCGTCGTTGTAACTCGCGAGAAGATCCGCAACACGAACCCGTTCCGCCGCGGAGTCGAACGCAGCGTCAGGTATCGCGTCCATCGGAATCGGTTTCTTTCCGAGCGCCCAAGTTACGCTGTACGCGTCGCGATTGCGCATCATCCAAGTGCGAGTCCACGCGTGAAAGCCCCACGGTATGAAATCACCCGCGGCTTGGGCATAGCGCGGCGCAAGAAACTCGATACGGCCCAGAGTTCGCGCGTTTCGCGCCGCCCACGGCGTGAGCGCCATGAGCAGGCCGGCGGCCATCCATGTGCCAGCGAGTGCGACCTTCGGCCAGTCCGCCACGCGTCGCCAGCGGATGCAGATCACAACCGCCGCCGCTGCCAGCACGAGCGGCGTTTCGGGCCGCACCAGTGTTCCGATTCCAGCAACAAAACCGGCGAGCGCGAACTTGCCGGCAAATCGCACCACGGTTTGTTTTTGAACAGAGGGTGCATCGAGCGCCTCGATCGTGCGCCCGACCGACGGAGCGAAGTTGCTGTCTGTGAAGACCCAGACCAGTGTCAACAGCGCAAGCGTGGTGAAGAACGCAGCGAGAGTTTCGGAGACGATCGCCGCGGTGTAGCTGGCGGTGAAGGGACACAGCGCGGCCAGCCACAGTGCAATTGTTGCAGCGAGCGATTTTTTCGCGGCAGGCGCAATTCGTGCCGCGATCAGCGCGGCAAGGACGCAAGTGACAAGATCGATGGCCGCTTGCGCGAGCATCACTGCGATCCGAGTGCGACCCAAAATCGAATAGATCGCGGCGAGAAATGCGGGATACCCCGGCATTCGTTGATCGACCGGCATCAAATGCCCGTTGACAAACAGGCCGTAGACGCCGTGGTCGAGCCAATTGCGCGCCAGCTCTTCGTAGAATTTTGTGTCGCCAGAGTAAAAAGGAAAATGGGCGATGAAATACAGCCGCAGAGCAAGCCCGCAGAGCAGCGCCGCGACAAGATGACGGTAGGAAATCGGCAGCACGACCGCTTGTGAGCCGCTGGAGCTCGTTGCCATTCACTCCAGTCTATATGCGCCAGCGCTTTTCGTCAGCGCAACGCCGCAAGGTTGGGCAAATCGGGATCTTTCAATCGTTGTGGCGCCGATGTGTCTGACAGGACGAACAATCAACGCTGTGATGTTTCATCTAGCAAGGCAGTCATTTCCATCACTCGCCGGTAGTACCGCTGGTGTTTCAGCTGCGAGGCTGCTTGCTCGTCGATAATGAAGGTGACGTCAGGATGAAGCTGAAGCGAAGAAGCAGTAACGGAGGCGGAAATAGGGCCTTCGATAGCCCGCGCGACTGCGTCAGCTTTTATGTCGCCGCTGGCCAGGATGAGAATTCGGCGCGACTCCTGAATCGTTCCAATGCCCATGGTGATGGCACACTCGGGGATTTTTTCGCCGGGGATGAAGGACTTGCGATTGTCTTCGATCGTCTCGCTGGTGAGAACTTTCAGCCTGGTTCTCGAAGCCAGGCTCGACGCCGGTTCGTTGAAGCCAATGTGGCCATTGCGCCCGATACCAAGAACCTGCAAGTCGATGCCACCCGCTGCCCGGATTTCCTCTTCGTAAGAAGAACAATACTCTTTGTAATTGCCGGTAATCATTCCATCAGGAATGTGAGTTCTCGATGGGTGGATGTTGATGTGGCGGAAAAAATTCTCGCGCATGAAAAAGTGGAAGCTTTGCGGGTGATCCGGCGCAATCCCGAGGTACTCATCGAGATTAAAAGTGGTTACATCCGAGAAGTCGAGAGACTCCTCACGGTAGATACGAATGATTTCCGCATACATCCCGAGGGTGGTGCTCCCGGTGGCGAGCCCCAAATTAAGAGAAGGATTGCTCCTCACCGCCCTCGCGACGATACGCGCGGCTTCGCGACTCAACGCAGCAAAGTCCGGTTCGAGTAATACAAGCATGGTATTTATTCTGCTGGTCGCACTAACGGAACCGGCGAATCAACAGAGTGTGGCGACCCGATCGGTAGAGACCCAAAACGTAAATGATGGCTTTACCTTTGTTTGTGTAAATGAGCTGACGCATGCGAAGAAGCGGCGACCCTCGGGGGACCGCCAGCAGTTCGGCGGTTTTGAGATCCGCCGCCGTGGAGTCGATCTCTTCATCCGCGTAGGCCAGTTGTATACCATATCGGTTTTCCAGCGTACTGAAGAGTGAGCCGCGCTCCAACGACGCGGCAATTAAACCGGGGAATTCCTGAGCAGAAAGATAGCAGCTCTCCAGCGCGAAAGGCTCATCGCCGGCTTTTCGCACGCGCTCTATCATGGTCAAGTGACTGGCCGCAGAAAGTGAGAGACGGGCCGCAATGTCGGGCTCATCGTCGAGCACGCCCGAGGACACAATCTTGGACTGAGCTACTAAACCGCGGCTGGACATTTGCTCCGTGTAACTCATCAACTTGTTGAAATGAATCTTGGGCGGAGCGACGAAGGTTCCCGCGCCGCGCCTCCGCTCAACGATTCCCTCGCGTGCAAGATCTGCAAGAGCATGGCGGGCAGTCATGAGGCTGACTCTGTGGAGCTTGGCGAGTTCTCGCTCGGAATCAACTACGTCGCCAGGGCTCAGCTGACCAGTTTCAATCCGCCGTCGAATTACATTCTGAATGCGCTTGTAAGTTGGCTGCCCGTTTCGACCAATAGGCGTCATGAAGGCTCCGCAAATTTGCTGCGAGTCTCTCGATCTAAGGTTTCGGCCTGATTAAATCGCATCGATCGCCACGGATTGCAAGGACACCCTCTAGACGAGCAGAGCAGCCCGCTATAGAGCTATCTGTGACCGCTATCGAGCGGCAATCTTGGGTTCTGCGAAATACTTATACAATGGCTTTTTTTTCTTGACAACAGATACTTTGCGCTATATAGCTCTTTCCAAGTATAGGGGTGGAGCGACGTGGGCGAAGGATTCCGTCACTCCTTGCAATCAATCAGTCAGGAGGCTGCGATGAAGCTGCATTTCAGGTCCACCGGTCTTGGGGCGGTGCTCTCAGTGTGCTTAATCACTCTATTGTTGGCTGTGGCGCCGTGCGCCGTGGCCCAGGAAGTGACGGCGGCGATTAATGGAACGATCACGGATCCGAGCGGAGCGCCCATTGCAGGCGCCACGGTGACCGCCACGGATACTGCGCGGGGGACAACCTATACGGCAGAGACGAATTCCGACGGAGCGTACTACCTTCTTCATGTCGCGATCGGGACCTATGGAGTGAAGGTGGAAGCGAAAGGGTTCCGAACTGCGCTGCACACGCCCTTTGAACTCGTCCTAGATCAAGTTGCGCGGATCGACGTGCAGATGACCGTAGGGGCCGTGTCGCAGACCGTGGAAGTAAGTGGTGCAACCCCTCTGCTTCAAACGGAGACCACCGACATTGGCACTCATATCGATCACGTGGTAACGGAAAATGTTCCATTGATTACGGGAAACTATAACAAGCTCACTCTTCTGACGCCCGGGGCCGTGGCCACGAATCCGGGGGCGTTTCTTTCGGGTCAAAACACATTTCAAGTGGGCCGCCCCTATATCAACGGTAATCGCGAGCAGACAAACAACTACATCCTCGACGGGATCGACAACAATCAGAGCGACAACAATGAAGTGGCCTACTCGCCGAGCGTCGATGCCATCCAAGAGTTCAATTTGATCACCGACACCCCCTCGGCGGAGTTTGGGAATTTTCTGGGCGGTATCGTCAATACGACAATCAAGTCGGGCACGAATTCCTACCATGGCAGCGCGTTTGAATTCTTTCGAAACGACGCACTGAACGCCAATGAATGGAGCAACAATCTGACGGGTGTTCCCAAACCGGCTCTGCGGTACAACCGCTTCGGAGGCACTTTCGGCGGACCCATAATCAAAAACCGGCTGTTTTTCTTTTTGGACTACCAGGGACAGCGCCAGGACGCACCCTCAACTCAATCTCTTCAGGTGATGAGTGCGGACGAGCGCGCGGGAAATTTCGCTGAACTGTGCCCAGCAGGATTTACGGCAGGCGGCATTTGCACGAGCACAGCCACCGGGAATACTCAATTGTTTATGCCGCAGTCAGGTGTGAATCCGACGGCTAGAACGCCTATTCCGTTTAATAACCTAACTGCAGCGGGGCTCACCTTGAGTCCAGCCGCCGTAGCTATTGTTGGCTCGCCGTTTTATCCCTTGGCTAACAGTGGCAACAGGTTGCAATTTGCGCAGCGCATCTTAAACAATGCGGATCAGGGGGACGCTAAGATTGACTGGACTCCTACGGAACAGGACCGCATCTTTGGGCGCTATTCGCAACAATCCGTGCGGAATCCAACCACCGCAACGTTCGTCCTGAATCCGAATGGCATTACGAACTTCAATTATCCTTTGAAGAACGGAGTTATTGGTTGGACCAGGACGATTAGCCCGACCACCGCCAACGACTTCCGGGTAGGGTTTAGTTATTTCCCGGTCAGCCAAGGTTTTAGCAGCCCGACCGGGACATTTGGTATTCCTTCGTCGAGCGATTTTCTTCCGTCCATTCAAGGTTTATTCGGTGGTGTTACCAACATCGGTAATCCGCTTTCGGCGTTCAATACATTTAATGACACTGTGATTCAGATTGGCGACTCAATTGTAAAAACGCACGGGAATCATGAGTTTCACGTAGGACTCCAGTTCAAAAACTACCGGGACAATTTTCTCTATCCTGGCAATGAAGGACTGGCAGGCTTTTTCAACTTTAATGGACAGTATACCGGCAACCCTACTCTCACCAACCCAGCCGATCCGAAATCTGCACCGGTTTCGATCGGCTCCGGACTCGCGGATTTCATGCTTGGTCTTCCCAACAGCCTGGGTATCGGTGAGGGAGTGGGCAATCGGCACGTGCGGAATAATCTGTGGTCGGTATACGGGCAGGATAATTGGCGGCTGAGGCGCAATCTTACGTTGAACCTCGGTCTGCGCTGGGAGCTCAACACGCCCCGCGCCGCCGCGGACGGTAACGCAGTGAATTACGAGCTATTCGGGGGAGACCTTATCACCTCTCAGATAAATAACCACGGTCTGGGGAAAGCTCTCTATAAACAGTACAACGGGATCACAAACTTCCAGCCGCGCATCGGAATAGCCTGGCAGCCGGATTGGGGTTGGGCAAAGAATACCGTGGTTCGCGCCGCTTACGGGGTCTCCAGCTTCAATGAAAGCAATGGAGTAAACAACCTGCTGACGGCAAACCCGCCATTTGAGGTGGCGCATAACGTGACTTTCGCGCCCACCACTGCACTACCCCCCAGCACTTTGGACCAGGGCTTCGTCGGGTTTCCCACGGGATGCACTCTCCCCCAGGCGATAGTTTTTGCTCCGGTCTGTTTTCAGGGCGTGAACATTCATGCTTTTAACGTAAACATACGGCCGGCGGTGCAGCAGGAATGGAACCTGAATATTCAAAAGCAATTCGGAAATTCAACGACCATTCAAATCGGCTACCTTGGTGAGAACGATCAGCACCTGAGCAACATCACTATGTTGCAGCAGAAGCAATTGAACCCTGACGGTTCGATTTCTCCCAGCCCGTTCCTCAATCCAACTCTACTTAGTGAAGTTGGACAGGCAAGATTCTCAACCTCAAACGGCATCAGCAACTACAATGCGTTGCAGATTATCTTTCAGCAACGCTTGAAGTATGGCTTGCAAGCGCAATTGAATTACACATTTTCCAAATGCCTGAGCGATACGCCCGGGTTCTTCGGCCAGTTCGGCGACAACGTGGCCACCGAGGCGCAGACAATTGCAGGCTGGGCGTTCCCGCAGAATCCCTACAACCAAATCGGTGACTATGGCCGGTGCCCGCAAAATAACAAGCACCTTTTCAACGGGTATGTGGTTTACGAGATCCCTTACGGGCATGGTCGACGGTTTGGCAGCGATGTGAACGGCTTCGTAAACGCTGTGGCCGGAGGGTGGCGGGTGAGTTCGGGCTTCATCTTCCACACCGGCTTTGCCCAGACCATTTTTGCAAGCAGCGACACATCGGGGACCGGTGGATTTTCAACCCGCGCGGACTGCGTTCCTGGCGAGCCTGCACGAGTCCCGATGGTGTTCAATCCTGCAAACGACGGAGTCAGTTTCTTGAATCCCGCGGCCGTAACCACGCCGGCGGCTGGAACTTTCGGCAATTGCCCAGTGGGGGCGTTCGATGGTCCCAATTACAAGTCTGCTGACCTCAGCGTGGCTAAAGAATTCTCGATAACCGAAAGGCAGTCATTGGAGTTCAGGATGGATATGTCGAATTTTACGAACACCCCGATCTTCAATTTCGGACAAGAGTTTAGCGGCCAGCACACGGCAGGAACTTCCAACTACGGGGAGATCTTCACGTCCCAAGGAGCCCGGAGCATACAGTTCGCGTTGAAATATCGTTTCTGAGCGAGACGGCCGTCTCATTAACCCTCTCAACGAGCCGCCTTGAAAGGAATAGGCGGCTCGGTTTTATCGAAGGCGCAGTCGCCAATTCACAGGAGAGTTTTTGTAACGGTCAGCCTTGAGTGATTGTGGTGGGGGCGATTTGTGGTGCGCCTTGCTCGCGGTTTAACTCTACAGCCATCCGCCAGGCGCATATTGTGGCAACCACCACCAGGAATATTCCGAGCGACCAATGGTGCATCAGCAATTTGCCTACGCCGAATAGCGCGCTGTAAACCATCGTACAGCCAAGGATCCAGCACCAAAGATTACGGCCGATGTCGTGCGTTCTCGGAATTTCAGGAGCCAGCGCGGCAATGGCGCTCCAGCCGGTGACGTCTGGCCTCACCTTTCGATAGAACGACAGCAAAATGCTTTCAGGCTCCCTCTTCGTCAGGATGGTGACCGTAATCCACACAATCGTAGTGACGAGCGTTGTGGTGAGAACATCTTTTGCAAATAGCACGGTATCGGAGCCGGTGAAGATTGTTGGGCGTCCCGCCAGCGCTTCCGCCAGTGCTTGGGAATGCAAAACAAGAGTGAGCACCAGGGCGGTGATCATCGCGGAAATCTCGCTCCACGCGTTGATGCGCCACCAATACCAGCGCAGCATGTAGACGCTTCCGGTCCCCGCTCCGACCTGCAGCACCACCTGCCATCCTGAACGAATCGAAGCGAGCTGCGCGGAAACGTAACCGGTTAAAATCACCAATAATATCGTCACGATCTGCGAAATATGAACGTAGTGGCGCTCGGAAGCGTGCCGAACCAGAAAACGCCGGTAAAAATCCTCGACGATGTAGGACGTGCCCCAGTTCAGCTGCGTGGCGATTGTGGACATGAACGCGGCCAGGAAGCCCGCCACGATGATTCCGCGCAGGGCGTGCGGGACGTGATCGTTGACGATCATCATGTAGCTGCTCTCAGGATGCTGAAGGCCGGGATACAAAACAATTGCCGCAAGGGCCGTTAGAATCCAAGGCCAGGGACGGAGCGCGTAGTGCGCGATATTGAACCACAGCACGGAAAATAATCCCTGGCGCTCGTCGCGCGCGCTGAAAATTCGCTGGGCGATGTAGCCACCGCCGCCCGGCTCGGCTCCGGGATACCAGAAAGCCCACCATTGGACCCCCAAATACACGGCGAAAGTAATGACGGGGAGTGTCCACAATGTATCGCTCGCAAAGCCCTTCGAGAAATCCGGCAGAAACGCTAGCGGATCGGAACCTCCATTCGCGGCACGCAATGCGCCAATTTGATCGATCATTGATTGCATGCCGCCCACAGCTCGAACGGCGTAGTAGGCGATAGCAATCACGATTCCCATTTTCAAGACAAACTGAAACATATCGGTCCACAACACACCCGAAAGCCCGCCTAGAGATACATAAACGCCCGTAAAGGGAATGAGAAAGAAAATGCAGATAATCAGCGCCTTGCCATCCGTCCCGGAAAATGCCGGTCCAAAAACTCGGGTGAGCGCGCTGGAAGAAACGTCGAGCAGGCGCCAACTTTGCATCGTCGGGCCGAGGGTCGTCCCCACGATATTGATCATTGCTTTGGTCACCCAACCGAGAATCAGACAATTCATCAGCAATCCAAGATAAATGGCGCGGAAACCGCGAAGAAATGCGGCAGGCTTGCCGGAGTACCTCATTTCAGCGAATTGCACATCGGTCATAAGCCCGGATCGGCGCCACAGCCGGGCGAAAAGGAACACAGTCATCATCCCGGACGGCAAAAAAGCCCACCAAATCCAGTTCCCCGCTACTCCTTGCGTGTAGACCAGGCCAGCGACAAGGAGAGGAGTGTCGGCTGCAAAGGTGGTAGCCACCATGGACGTGCCGGCCAGCCACCACGACGCTGTTCGTCCGGATACAAAGTAATCTTCTGAACTCTTGCCAGAACTTCGACGAAAATAGAGACCCAGAACAAGAGTAATTGCGAGGTAACCAATAATTGCGGACCAGTCGAGCAGCGTAAAACTCATCGGCTCCAACCTTATTGCACATCTATTCTGCGGGAAGCAATATGAAATAGAGCCGATTGTGAAGCGCTGATGGCAGTTCTGCTATGGGAATCGTTCACAAAGTTGTGCCGCTTTCACAAATGTGTATTATTCTTCGCGCGGGTTTGGATCATTTGCTCCTCAAACCACTCATAACAGGAAAATGCGAGCTTTCTGGTTCATTCTAATTCTTTGTTTCTCGGCGTTCCCCTCGTGGGCCCAGTCAGGACCGCAATCCATGTTGATCCCGATGCCGTTACGCGTGCAGCCTGGAACCGGCGCACTCCCGATCAACGGGTCCTTCTCGGTCGGACTCGAAGGATATAGAGAACGGCGTACAGATCGCGCCGTGCAAAGGTTTCTCAAAGATCTTTCTCATGACACCGGCATTCCCATGAGAACTCAAATCGCTAATTCTGTGAATGTCACGCTGGTGGTCCATGCCGAGCATGCGAGCAAACCTATTCAAGACGTGAGCGAAGACGAAGGTTATACGCTTGATGTTAGTGCGTCGGGAGCGAAACTCACGGCTCCTAATGTCCTTGGCGTCATTCATGGGTTACAGACATTTCTTCAGCTTGTCGAAGTCACTCCTGATGGATTCTTGGC
>Ga0070762_10001597_pt1 | contig 10550 bp, 8 predicted proteins | sample HubBroMetageREF2_FD_66726 | JGI IMG/M metagenome (GOLD analysis project Ga0070762, IMG submission 66726) | Reference soil microbial communities from the Hubbard Brook experimental Forest, New Hampshire, USA - Hubbard Brook CCASE Soil... | ecosystem: Environmental > Terrestrial > Soil > Temperate... | reverse complement strand
GTGGTGCTCAGACTGGCGATCTCGGGCCGCTTGCGCGCTGCGTCAAGAAACGCGCTTACATTCTTGGCAAGAAACTCAATACTTCCTCCGGAGCGGTCTTCGAGGATGTAGGTGAATCCGCCAGCAGTACCGACGCCAGGAATAGCAGGCGGTGAAAAACTGAAAGCAATCCCTGAGGGCAGCTTTGAAAGCTGCTGATTCAAATGCGCCTTGATGGCCTGGAACTGCTCAGCCCTGGTCGTGCGCTCATCCCACGGCTTGAGCGTGACTACGAAGAAAGCGTTGTAGCTGGTGCGAACAAAACTCAGCAAGCTGAAACCGATGACGCTGGTCGTATATTTCACACCGGGCGTGCTGGAGAGAATGTTTTCGATCTGGGTCGCGGCTTGAGATGTTCGCTCGAGCGAAGCGCTGTTAGGCAATTGCATGTTCACATACAGGAAACCTTGATCCTCATCGGGAAGAAAACTCGACGGCACGCGATTGGCAAAGAATCCTGCGGCAACGCTGAAAGCCAAAAGAAGCGTAACCAGCACGGCCGTCTTTTTGAGCAGGACACCGCTCCATCCCACATAGCCGTCAGTGGCCTTCTCGAAAACGCGGTTAAACCAATCGAAGAATCTTCGCAGTAATCCGTGACTCTCTTCGCGGGGTTTAAGCAGCAGTGCGGCGAGCGCAGGACTCAGCGTGAGTGCGTTGAATGCAGAGAGAATTACCGAAATCGCAATCGTAACCGCAAACTGCTGGTAGAGCCTGCCGGTGATTCCCGGGATGAACGCAGTAGGCACGAAGACAGCGGATAGAACCAGGGCAATGCCAACCACTGGACCCGAAAGCTCTTCCATCGCTTTCAGCGCCGCATTCTTCGGAGTCATGCCCTCTTCGATATGGCGCTCGACGCCTTCAACAACGACGATTGCATCATCCACCACGAGCCCGATCGCAAGCACTAAACCAAATAGAGAAAGTGTGTTGATGGAGAACCCGAACAGCGGAAAGAGGACGAAAGTGCCGACCAGTGAAACCGGCACGGCCAACAGCGGAATCAATGTGGAGCGCCAGCCCTGAAGAAAAAGGTAAACAACAATGATGACCAGGACGAGCGCAATCACAAGAGTCTCGACAATTTCCTTAATTCCCTGCGTCACCGAAAGCGTCGTATCGAGGGAGACAGCGAAATCCATGTCCTCGGGAAAACGCTCCTTCATTTGCGCCATCAACTTCTTGACCCCGGCTGCGGCGTCGACCGCGTTCGATCCGGGCAATTGGTAGGCGGCAATAATGGCGCCGGGCTTGCCGTTAAAGCGACCCGTGATGCTGTAGTCCTGCGCGCCAAGCTCCATTCGAGCCACGTCGCGTACTCGCACCGTCGCGCCGTCGGGTGTTTCGCGGACAACAATGTTGCCGAACTCTTCCGGCGAAACCAGACGCCCTTGCGAGAGAACAGTGTAGGTATATTCCTGCCCCTTGGGAGCAGGCTCGCCTCCGGCCTTTCCGGCGGGATTCACCGTATTTTGTGCCTGAATCGCGCTGACGATCTCTGGCACTGTGATACCAAGTTTCGCCAGCGTGTCCGGCTTTACCCAAAGCCGCATCGCGTACTGGCCGGCGCCGAAGACCTGAACGTTGCCAATGCCATAGGAACGAAGAATCGGATCGACGATGTTGATGTATGCGTAGTTGGCCAGAAACTTGGCGTCATACGTTCCATGCGGGGAATAAAGAGCAACCCACATCAGCGGGGCTGTTACCGATTTTCGAACCGTGATGCCGTAGTTATTCACATCCGCGGGAAGCTGCGATGCTGCCTGCGTTTCGCGAGATTGAGTAAGAATGAAATCGGTATTCGGATCGGTCTTGACGTCAAAATCCACGATCAGGCTGGTGGTGTTGTTCCCCGTGGCGTTCAACGAGTACATATAGTTCTCGTTGTCCACTCCGTTCATCTGCTGCTCGATGGGAGTGGCAACCGCTTGCTCCAGAGTCTGCGCGTCGGCTCCGACGTAGGTGCCGATGACTTGAATTTCGGGAGGGGTGATGTTGGGAAACTGCGCGACGGGCAAGGTCAGCACGGTGAGCGCACCAACCAGCACCATGACAATGGAAATCACCATGGCGACGATGGGACGGTTGATGAAGAATTTCGACATGGGTTAGCTGTCCTTATCGATTCGCTGGTGCCTGGTTTTCCGCCACGAAAGGTTTCGGGTTCACGTGCGCGCCTGTGCGCATTCTTTGAACCCCTTCCACTACGACCCGGTCCCCCGCATTGAGTCCGCTGGTGATAATCCATCGGTTATCGACGCGATCTCCCACAGCGACGGTTCGAACGTCGACTTTATTGCCTGCGTCGACGACGGCGACCTGATATCCGCCTTGCAGCTCCGATACCGCGCGCTGAGGAACCAGCAGCGCCCCGGGTTGGGTTCGGATTACGGCACGGACTTTGGCGTAACCGCCCGGTCGCAAAACGTTGTTAGGATTCGGAAAAAGCCCTGCGATTCGTATCGAACCGGTGCTCTCGTTGACTTGCCGGTCGGCAAAATAAAACTTGCCCGGCTCTGGATAGGTTGATCCATCCGCCAAAATCAGTTGCAGTTTCAATCCCTTATCGGCCTCTGCGCGGCTGGACTCAGTTGGAAACCGCTTTCGCCAGGCCAGATACTGAGGCTCGCCTACGGTGAAATAAACTTTGATGGGGTTGACGGTCGAGACGGATGTAACAATGCCGCTCCCCGGCGTCACCAGCGCGCCTACTTGCAACTGCGCCTGGCCAGCAATACCGTCAATGGGCGCGATGAGTCGAGTGAAATCGAGATTGATCTTTGCCGTTTCTACCGCGGCTTCGTAGGTTTTGATCTGTGCCTTGGCGGTTTCAATGGTTGCGATGGCGGCGAGATTATTCTGAACGGAATTATCGAGGTCCTGTTGGCTGGCGGCCTGTTGTTCCGCCAGTGGCTTGTAGCGCTCGACATCAAGCTCGGTGCGGCGCTGTACTGCCTTCGCGTTGGCCAGAGCGGCTTGTGCCTGGGCAAGTTGGCCATTCGCCTGATCGAGCGCTGCCTGAAAAGGCCGCGGGTCGATCTCGAAAAGAAGCTGCCCGGCTTTGACAAACGAGCCTTCCTGATAGCCCTGCTTGAGCAGGTAGCCAGTAACCTGGGCGCGGACGTCGGCATTCACCAGCCCATCAAAAGTGCCAATCCATTCCGAATAAATTGGAATGTCTTCTTTCGCAACTTGCACCACTTCGACGTCAGCTGCGTTCTGCTGTGCTCCCTGGGCTGACTTCGATGAACATGAGGATGAAACAATCAGAGCGGCCACGATCAAGCTAACAACTCCGCCGATCAACGAATAGCGTTTCTGGACCTTGCTCATGTTGTCTCCCGCGATATTGCCCAAGCCTCGGACTAGGAATCGCACATCCCGGCTTTAGGATTCAAGGACACTGCCAAACAGCGCATCTGCTGCCTTCAATGTCGAAACCAGCGTATGAAAACTGCTGATGCCGCAGATTAGCGACATTGATACGTTTACGCCACAGATGTGAATTGAAATCTACAACGGTGTATCACATTTGATCAGATTCAGGCTAGAGGCCGAGACTGAACACGGGGTCTCGGGTTCTGAGATTCATGGGGTGCGTGCGCGTTGCGCTCTCACTGACGACGGCCTCGACCGGCGTGGCATATCGACTGAGTGTAACGAAACAACTTGCCGCGTGCCCGATGCAGCCTCGCTTTTACCGTTCCCACAGGCACGTTCAGAATTCTCGCTGCTTCTTTGGCCGGCAACTCTTGCACGATGCGGAGATACAGAACCTCAGCATAGAGCGGCCCCAATCTCTTGAGTCCTTTTTGGAGCAGCGCTCGGCCCTCCTCCGACAAGTACTCCTGCTCGGGGTTTGGCCGCGTTTCCATCAGGTGCAAGCGTACCTGCGCCTCCCCAGGTTCAGTTGCTTCGTCCAGCGAAATTTCGCTTTTTCGCCGGCACATGCGCAAACGCATCAGGGCAGCATTTGTAGCGATTCGACCCAACCAAGAGGAGAATCGCGAATGCCCACGAAAACTATTTAAATTGCGGAAAGCATCCAGAAGTGCGGTTTGAACTGCATCTTCGGCATCTTCTCGATTGCGAAGAATCCGCCGGGTCACCCCAAGCAGCGTATTCCAGTGTGGCATGACGAGGCTCTCGAATGCTGCGGGGTCACCAGCTCGGGCTGACGCCAGAAGAATTGCCTCTTCGCTGGCTATGAATGAAGGTCTGATATTCCCGGTATCGTTTCGTTCGTAAAGAATCGCCGCTGACATCGATGTTGCCTTTCATTTTCTTGATTTACTCGACTACAACGAAGTTGGTTTGGCTTCGCGAGCGCAGCCGCGCCTAAGCCCGAACCCAAAAGAAAAACTATTGGACCTCGTACGGATCGATCGATGCGCTGAAGAAGCGGCAATGGAAGTCCAGGACCTTTTCGAAACGACGGTAAGATGGACTTCACGTTCACCCGGAGGAATTGTGTCTGCCGTTCTCGTATTTTGCTTGTCATAACGTGCTGTTCTTGTCATAAATTGCTGTCACCATATTTCATCCAGCTTGATGTCCCCCAAAAGGAGGATCGCCCCCTCTCACTTCTGGCTTGCTCCCTCTGCCTCTAGGGCGTCCGATCCCGGAACTGTGATGGGCACAATCGAATTTTCAGATCGCAATGACGCACACCAACCGGTCTCCAGCCGAAAACATATCGGAACTTAAACAGATTTTCCCCCTCAAAAAGGACAGGGGCTTGCCCCTGAAAAAGTATAGTTTTGCGCTCAGCCGATCGATTGAAGAACAGACTGCCGTATTTGAGGTTGTGGACTCACCTGCAATTGTTTGACACTCGCCCATGCAACAACCAAGGAGCGGAACATGAGCTTAGCGCACGTATTTGGTCCTCAGCTGGGGTCACCCTCGATCCCGAACTTTACCCCAATCGTTTTTGTGGTCGATGAAGACGTGTCTGTTCGTGCATCATTGGAAGTGTTGATTCTCTCCGCTGGCTGGCAGCCGGAGACGTTCGCGTCGGTGCAAGAATTTCTTGCCCAGCCGCGACCGATTGTTCCGAGTTGCCTGATTCTTGCCCTGTCTCTGCCGGACCCAACCGGCGTCGAACTGCAGAAGCGAATCGCTCGCGAGCGCGCCGAAGTACCGATCATTGTCATTTCCGACCATGGCGACATCCCATCAACCGTGGAAGTCATGAAGACGGGGGCCGTCGACTTTCTCGAAAAGCCGCTTAGCCATAATGTTTTGCTGGCTGCAATTCGCCAAAGCCTCGAACGCGGCCGTGTGGTCCTCGACCGCGAAACCCGGTTGCGGGATCTTCGAAACTGCTATGCGTCCCTGACTCCTCGCGAACGGCAAGTCATGGCACTGGTCGTCGCGGGTTTGTTAAATAAACAGGTTGGCGGAGAGTTGGGGATCAGCGAAATCACGGTAAAAGCGCACCGCGGGCAGGTGATGCAAAAGATGAAGGCGAATTCCTTGGCCGACCTGGTGAGAATGGCGGGCAAGATCGGATCGGCGCGTCACGCAATTCACCTGGCGTAAATCGTGCATCAGCGTGTATGAGTCGATCGATCTGCCGTGACGAAAGGCTAACGCCGGTGCGTGAAGGACGAGCGGTATTTTCCCGGCGTCGTGCCGATTCTCCGGAAAAATGTGCGGCGCAGTATCTCTGCGCTTCCGAAACCGCAAATGTCAGCCACTTCGTCGAGAGAGGACGCAGTCGTTTCGAGTTGCCGGCGCGCCGCTTCGATCCGCAGGCTCTCGATATGCCGGGCTGGAGTCTCGCCGATCTCCTCCCGGAATATGCGGGCAAAATTTCGTGGACTCATGGCCATCCGGCGCGCCAGCGCATTTACAGAGAATTTGCCTCCGAGGTTATCCGCGACCCAGGCTAGAAGATCTCGAAGAGTGCGACGGCCGCATGCCTGCGCCTTTAATGTCGCGCTGAACTGCGACTGCCCTCCCGGACGCCGCAGAAAGACGACCATCATCTGTGCGATCTGTAAGGCTAGCGTTCCGCCCAAATCGTCCTCCACCAGTGCGAGGGACAAATCGATTCCAGCAGTCACGCCAGCAGAAGTGAAAAGATTTCTGTCTCGTACATAGATCGGCCGAGGATCGACTTTCACCTTCGGATGCCTTTGCTCGAGTTCCCGGCACCAATTCCAATGAGTGGTCACACGCCGCCCGTCCAGCAGTCCGGCATCGGCCAAAACCAGTGCTCCGGTGCAAACCGAGCCGTAACGCCGCGCCTTGCTGCTCTGGCGTCTCAGCCATTCCAGAAACTTCGGCGAATACTTCATCTGCTGCGCCCCCTCGCCTCCGGCGACGAGCAGGGTGTCCACTACCTCTCTCATCTCGCGATAGGACCGGTCGGCCACAAGCGGCACTCCAAGATAGCTGGGTACGGTCCGATCCTCCGTTGCCGAGACGATTTGCACGTCATAGGCCGGTCCACGGGGATGAAGATGATTGGCGTCCGCGAAGACTTCAGCCGGTCCAAATACATCGAGCGTCCGCACAGGAGGTACGGCAACAATCGCGATCCGCCGCGGAGGCGGCATAGCAACACGTCCGCGACCAGTGATTAACCCCTTCTCGTTTCTAGGCTGGGGCCTGATCGCCATGGCAAACTTCGCTGGCCTTTGTTTCAGCAATCACATCATGCCACCGGTCCAAGATCGAGTTCAACCAAGGCCGTTCGGATATTCACTCAGTACGAATAGGCGCTGGTGGCACAACAATTTCAACCAGTCCGGTCGCCACGTCATAGACAAGGCCTGCTACAAGCCACGCGGCCGGCAACGCGGGAATCGCCCGGAGTGCCGCGACGTCGCCGGCGACCGCCGCACGCGGATTAGTGACCGTTTTTGTTTTGAGTTCGCCTTCCTTTATTTGAAAATAGCGCGTCAGCATGCCCGGATCGTTGGCAAGGCGAGTGATGCCGCAATCGGTGTGCTGCAGCACGATGATGTGAAACTCTCCGCCGCCTCCAGGAGTTTCTCCAGCAACTTCACCGATTCGCCCGAGCAGACCCAACTGCTCCAACAATCCCGGAGTGATTCGACCTCCAATATTACGGATTACGACGGCCTCGCCGGCTTTCATTCCAAAGAGATGAGCCGGGTCCACTCGCATATCGGCGCATCCAATGATGATCGCCTTTACATTCGGCAGCGCCCGCGGAAGCGAAGGCATCAGTGCGCCCCCCGCAGATTGCGTGGCGGCAAAGTCTTTATTACGTTGCAACACGGAGTCAAAATAATTCATGTTGATTCTCCCTAAGCCGATTGTCGATCTCGGCGAAGGTGACTTAAAGAGCGGGGAAAGACAAAGAACCAACGATTCCTGCCACGCAATTCATGAAATGGGTTTTTGCGCCCTTGTACGCGTGCCCCCGTGTGACACTGGAAAGATTTGCCCAATTCCCGTGGGACATCCTGCTCCTCGTCCTCGTAGTCCGTGGGTAGTACCACTTGAGGAGGTGGTTTGCATGACGGAGTCAAGCTTAAGGCGCCACACGGGCATTTTCGGCCTGGTTGCCACTCTTATTTCGCTGGCAGACATTCCGCTCTATTTCATGTATGACGGTGCGCCTCCGCAGTGGGACATTCTCACGCGCGTTCTGGTAGGAATTGTCAGCAGTACGCTTCTCATTGTTTTTCTAGTCGGATTTCGGCTGGTTATTTGCCAAGGAAGGCCACAACTGGAGTGGGCCGCGCCCCTCGTTCTCGTCTCCGGGCTAATGTGGCTGACGTTCGGCATGGTGGCCCAATCCATGGAGGCTGGAACGGCTATTGTGTCCAAAATTCCGATCGACCCGACTGTGGATGGCGCCCTCGCCCCCGGTCAATTCCTGCTGTGGGGCTCGATTGGCCGGCTCATGACCACCCTGTTTCTGTCCGCCTCGGGGTTCGCGATATTGCGGGGACGGTTCATGCCAGCGTGGCTTGCCTGGCTGGCCTTCCTCGTCGCTTTCATCAACCTCGCATTTGTCCCAGCGATGTTCTTCGGTTACGACGCGGCTCAGTTTTACAGCGCTGTCGGATGGGGTACGACGGCGACGGCTCCCGTCCTCGTCATCTGGTGGATCATCATAGCCAGCATCATCATGCTCAGAACTCCCGCCAAGTCTGAAGCCTGACGCTATATGAGAGGGAGCCCGGTCCAGCGCCCACAGGCCGCGCGGAAGTGGAGCAAGCTTGCACGATTCGCAAGTAACAGATTGCCAGCGGATTGCAAGGCTAGCCGACTCATTGAAAATTGGTGGGCAGTGCAGGGCTCGAACCTGCGACCTCCTGCTTGTAAGGCAGGCGCTCTAACCAGCTGAGCTAACCGCCCGTCGCGAAACATCTGGCGGGACTCCACTATTCTAGCATCGTGAAATCCGGCGAAGGGTGCCGCCGGCTCGCGCTGCTACACTGGCTGGGTGCGTCGCCTGATCGTCAACGCCGATGATTTCGGCTACACCACCGGCGTGAACCGCGCCATTGTCGAGGCCCACACCCGCGGCATCGTTACTTCGTCGACGCTCATGGCCAACGGTCGCGCCTTCGCTGAGGCCGTGCAGTTGGCGCAGACCACGCCACAACTCAGCATCGGCTGCCATGTGGTTTTGATTGACGGCGAACCCGTCCTCGACGCAAAGCAACTTCCCTCGCTGACCACCAACTCCCGCTTCCGCGACGGACTAAAAAGTTTTGCGGCCCGCGCCATCGCCGGCCGCATCGACCCGGAACAGATCGCAGCCGAAGCTACGGCGCAGATTCGCAAACTTCAGTCGGCTGGAATCACCGTCTCGCACATCGACACGCACAAACACACGCATCTGTTTCCGAAAGTTCTGCGTCCGCTGCTGCGCGCTGCTGCCGGCTGCGGAGTGCGTGCCTTGCGCAATCCCTTTGGCCCGCGGCTGCCGCTGCGCTCCGGCGAATTGCTGACCCGTCCGAATCTGTGGACGCGCCTCGCCGAAGTCCGCATCCTGCGCACCTTCGCCGGCAAATTCCGCGCTGCAGTTGACCGCGAAGGCTTCACCACGCCCGATGGAACTCTCGGCATCGAAGTCACCGGCTCGCTCGACGAAACCCTCTTCCACGCCATTGCCGGCAGCCTTCCGGAAGGCACATGGGAATTCGTTTGCCATCCTGGCTACAACGATCACGACCTGCAATCGGCTCACACCCGATTGCGAGCTTCGCGTGAAACCGAACTGCGCGTCCTGACCTTCCCCGCCGCCCGCGAAGTGCTCGCGCGCGAAGGGATTGAGTTGATCTCATACCATGACTTGGCCCGCACCACATAAGTTCAGAAATCACTTATCGCCCGCACAAACTACTCATCCAACTCGCTTCCATCCCGAAAGCGCGAGTACTCTCGTAACCTGCCAACTTATCTGCAAGTAGTATCATGAATTACATCTCACTGTTTTCGTGATTGCTGGAGGATTTTGTCGATGTCGGCTCAAGGAGCAGCTCCGCGCGCCACACTGGACCTCAAAGTCCGGGTTTGGGGCATGGGCTCCAACAATCAACCGTTTTTTCAGAACGCAATGGCGCAGAATGTGAGCGCGACCGGCGCCTGCATATACGGCATTGAACCTGAATTAAAAGTCGGGGATGTAATCGGGGTCCAGTACGAAGGCAAGAAAGCCCGCTGTAAAGTGATCTGGGTGGTGGACGCGGGAGCGCTCAAGAAAACGCAAGTCGGGGTTCAGTTAGTAGCGGATCAGGATTGTCCGTGGGCTGCGGTGCTTCCGAAAGACATGCAGCCAGGCGATCGCATGATCAGCCAGGACAATCGGCGCAAATTCGCGCGTCACCGGATCTCATTTCCTTTGGAACTTCGCGACGAGCGCGTCAACACTCCATTGCGCGTGAATGCCACCGACATCAGCGGCAATGGCTGTTATGTTGAAACCGTGATGCCTCTGCCCGTTGGCACATCCCTGCGCGTCGATCTCTGGATGGGCGAGGAGCGCATTTCACCAAGCGCGATTGTCCGCACCCGCGATCCCGGCGTCGGCATGGGCATTGAATTCACCGGCATGCCCGAAGAAACGAAGAAACGCTTTCAGGCTCACCTCGACAAACAGGACCCCGGCATCAGCCTGGCTGGATCTGGTAGCTCAGAAATCACTCAATAGCGCAGAAGCCCGCTCCGAAGAGTTTTTGCCACTCTGTTTTAACCTCACAACAGATCATCACAACCCGCACGCGCGGATACTCATCCTAATTCGTGTAAAATCTGCAACCACAGCTTATTCCAGCCATCGAATCACCGAGCACCTGAGCGGCACTCCTCATGAAGATTGGAATTACCGGATATCCCACCTACGGCGGCAGCGGCATCGTCGCCACCGAACTCGGCCTGGAACTGGCGCAGCGCGGCCACGAAATTCACTTCATCTCCTACGCCCAGCCCATTCGCCTGCGCGGCTCTGAGCACAACATCCATTATCACGAAGTCGAAGTCACCCGTTATCCGCTCTTCGACTACCCTCCGTA
>Ga0070762_10001594_pt1 | contig 10561 bp, 6 predicted proteins | sample HubBroMetageREF2_FD_66726 | JGI IMG/M metagenome (GOLD analysis project Ga0070762, IMG submission 66726) | Reference soil microbial communities from the Hubbard Brook experimental Forest, New Hampshire, USA - Hubbard Brook CCASE Soil... | ecosystem: Environmental > Terrestrial > Soil > Temperate... | reverse complement strand
ATGAATCTCCTCCAGCGTGTTGTAGTGGACGAGAGAGGCGCGCACCACGCCGCTTTCCACTGGCACGCCGAGCCGCTTCATGAGGCGCGGGGCGTACATGTGGCCATCGCGAATGCCGATACCAGCTTGGGCGAGCGATTCTGTAACCTTTGCGGGAGCGACGGTTGGCAGATTGAAGCAAAGCGTTGGCACGCGCCTGTGAACTTGGTTCTCTCCAGCATACCCGTAGATTTTTGCGCCGCAATCGTGCAGGACTTGCAGCATTTCGCGGGAGAGCGATTCTTCGTAAGCGCGGATATTTTGCATGGCGCGGGCGAGGTTCAAGCGCTTCGAATTATTTGTTGCGGCATCGCCGCTGGACTGGGGCCGCTTGCCCAGGGATTCCAGATAAGAAATGGCCGCATCCATTCCGGCCACATTTTCATAGATAAAAGTGCCGGCTTCGATTTTTCCAGGCGGCTCATCGGGGATGAACTCTTCGCGAAAAGTCGGAAGCTTTTTTAAGAGCTCCCGGCGTCCCCAGAGAAAGCCCATGTGCGGTCCAAAAATCTTGTAGCCAGAACAGACGAGATAGTCGCAGTCGAAAGCTTGCACATCCATCTGGCCGTGAGGGCCAAAGTGAACGCAATCGAGGAAGATTTCCGCGCCGGCTTCGTGAGCGACTTTCGCGGCGCCCGCTACGTCCACGATGGAGCCCAGAGAATTCGCGGCGACGGCGCAGGCGACCAAACGAGTCTTGGAGGAAACGAGAGGTTTTAGGTCGTCGACGTGAAGATTGCCGTCTTCGGCCATCTTCCACCAAAGCAATTTGGCGCCATCTTTCTCGAGCGCAAGCCAGGTGGCGACGTTGGCTTCATGATCCATGTCCGTGACGATGATTTCATTGCGCTTCTCGAGCGTCTGTCCTATCGCGAGGCTTGCCAGGCGAATGAACGAAGTGGCGTTCATCCCAAACGCGATTTCGCTCGGATCGCGCGCGTTCAGGAAATCGGCGACACTCTGACGGGCGCGAGCAATCGTGGCGTCCACTTCCTGGCTTTTCGCGTACCGGCCGCCACGCTGAACATTGCATTCGAGCAGATGGCGGTTGACGGCGTCGAAGACGGCCTGCGGTATCTGTGCTCCGGCGGCATTGTCGAAAAAAGTGAAAGCCGGGGGCCGATGCAACGCGGGAAAGAAGGAGCGAATTGTCTCGATCGGGAAATTCAGAATCGGCTGAGGAAGAATATCTGCCTGCGGAGTCTCTTGCGATTTGGCCTGCAATCTCTTGCTCCCGAATGAATTCGAAAAATACGGCGATGGAAGGCTTCTGCGATGAGCAATGCGAACGCTATACCCCGGTTGCAGGGCGTGTCAAGCAGGGAGCTTATTTTGCGGGTGACACGCACGTTGGCAGGCTAGAATATGCCGCGTTTGATTGGGCGAAGAGGAAGAGCCATCTGCATGACCAATGCGGTTCGAGAGATCCACTCCGCGCTCCACCGGCAATTCCGAGGCGATTTGCTGCGTCCCGGCAACAGCGAATATGACGGAGCATGCGGCACCTGGAACGGAATGGTGGCCCGCAGGCCGGGACTGATTGCGCGTTGCCGGGATGTCGCGGACGTGCAACTCGCGGTGCGGACGGCAGCCGCAGCGGAAACACTGACGGCGATTCGCTGCGGCGGCCATAGCCTTGCGGGGTTCAGCACCTGTGAGGGTGGCCTGGTGATCGATCTTTCCAGGATGCGGGGAGTGAGCGTTGACGCGCAGGCTCGACGGGCGCGTTTTGAGGGTGGGTGTCTTCTGGGCAACATCGACACGGCTACGCAAAAAGTGGGACTCGCCTTTCCGGCAGGGGTGGTGTCGCACACTGGGGCAGCAGGGCTGGTCTTGGGAGGCGGGACTGGTTGGCTGAACCGTTTGCACGGGCTTTCTTGCGACAACGTCGCGGGCTTTACAGTGGTCATTGCGGATGGTTCTCTGGTCCGCGCAGATCCCAAAGAAAATGCGGATCTGTTTTGGGCCTTGCGCGGAGGCGGCGGAAATTTTGGCGTCGTAACGGAGTTCGAAGTCAATCTCCACCCGGTTAGTTCCGTTCTGTTCGGCGCCGGCATGTGCTTCGGCGATGATATTCCCGCGATCGTGCAGCACTGGCGGGATTTCATGCCGGATGCTCCGGACAATCTGCGATGGGGAATATCGCTGACTATTGCTCCGCACACAGGAAATATTCCTAAGCAGCTAGCTGGGCAGCCGGTGGCGAGCCAGGGTTTGCTTTGGGTTGGCAATCTTGAGGAAGGGCGGCGCTACGTGGACCAAGGACTTTCTCTTTGCCACGCCCTGGCTGTGACGAAAAGCGAGCTCTCGTTTGTGAACCTACAGACGATGGCGGACCACGAATTTCCACACGGGAGGCGCTACTACACCAAGTCTGGCTACTTTAAGGAATTGGGCGACCAGGATATTCGGCGCATGGCGGAAGCGCTGGCGACGATTCCCTCCCCCGCAAGCCAGATTGAACTTTCCTATCTGGGGGGTGCCGCCGGGCGAGTGCACGCGGGCGAGACGGCGTTCGGCGATCGCAGTTCTCCGTTCATCGTGAACTTGCTTGGAAATTGGGCCGACCCCGCTGAAGATGCCGCGAATATCGCATGGATACGCGGGCTGTTTGCCGAGTTGCGGCCGTCGATGACGCCGGGCGTGTACGTCAATTTTATGAGCGGCGACGAGCAGGATCGCGTGCCGGAAGCGTATCGCGAACGGTGGGACCGGTTGGTCGATGTCAAGACGCACTACGACCCGAATAACTTTTTCCGGCTGAATCAGAATGTTCGACCGCGGAAGACCTAGCAGAACTTGCTTGGAAACTCGTTGCCCGCTCAGCTACTGCTTGTCGACGGTGATGTAGTAAAGTTCGGTCGCCACGCCGAACTCGTCTCTCGCTAACGGCGACTTCATGGTTTGCCAGTCCGTGGTGGCCTGGATGACCTGCCAACTATCTTTCGTTCCAACGCGCACTGGCATCGCGAACCCCGGCTCATCGACCTTCCAGCGGTAAGCAATAGTTCCCTCCCCTTCGTTGAATTTCAATTCGAGGGTGGGAATGGCCGTGTGACGCAGGTACTGATTAAAGATCGGCGTCATATCCTTGCCCGTCTTCTGATTGAAAAATAGCACAATATCTTCGGTCATGATGTTTTTGTATTTGAAGTGCTGGTAGAGATCGTGGATGAGTTTGAACCATCGGGGATCGTCGTTCACCACGCTGCGCAGCGTGTTCAGGAATAGAGCGCCCTTGAAGTACTGGTCCTGTGGAGGCTCAGCGTTGATGCCGCGCTCCGCGATGATGGGCTTGGCGTTCTTCACTTTAGATTTGTAGGCATTGACGTACTTCAGATAATCGTCGTGGCCGTACATGTATTCCACGTAGAGGCATTCGAGATAGGTCGTCCAGCCTTCGTGAATCCACATATCGGAAGGGTCGGCAGCGGTGATGGAGTTGCCGAACCATTCGTGCCCGCTTTCGTGGATGATGATGAAATCAAATCTCAGGCTGATGCCGACGCCGGTCCAGTCGCGCTCGAGGTAGCCGTTCGCGAAGTGGTTTCCGTAGGTGACGGCGCTTTGGTGCTCCATTCCGGAGTACGGCACTTCAATCAGCTTGTAGCCGTCCTTTTTGAAAGGATATTCACCGAAATAGTGTTGAAAGGCCTGGAGCATGCCTTTGGCTTGGACGAACTGCTTCTTAGCTTTGTCGAGATCTTCGGGAAGAGCGTAGAAGTCGAGGGGCAGGTCGCCGAGTTTGTCGGAGAAGTGCTGATAGTTTCCGATGTTGAGCGAGACGTCGTAATTGTTGATCGGGTAATGGACGAGCCAATCCCAGCGAGTGTATCCGTCGCCAAGATCGGTCTTTCCCATGAATTTTCCGTTGGAGACATCGACAAGGTCGTTCGGAATCGAGACGCTGATCTGCATGCTCTCGACTTCATCGCGCCACTGGTCCTTGTTCGGCCACCAGATGCTCGCGCCGATTCCTTCGCAGGCAGTGTTGATCCACGGATGGCCTGATGGGTCCTTGCGAAAAGCGATGCCGCCAAAACGGCCCGTCTCAAGCGGGTTGCCGGAGTAGTAGAAATCGATCGAGTAAACGCGGCCTGCGCGAAGCGTTTGCGGAAAGTCCACAAAGACAGCGCCAAACTCGCGCTCGTATTTGAGTTCGTTCGTGCCGAGCAGAATCTTGTCAACGTGGAGCGCTGTATGGAGATCGAGCTGGATGCGCGTGTCGTCCTTGAGCATCTTGAAGCGAATGGTGTTTTTCCCGCTGATGAATTTCTTTTCAGGGTCCACGCGGACATCCAGATGGTAGAAGAGCAGGTCGTTGTTGGCGCGATAGGGACCGTAAGCTCCGCGCAGAATGTCGGCGCGCGTCGGCGCGGATGGAGTTTGAGGCGTTTGCGGCTGCGCTGTTTGTTGACCATTCGTAGCGGGAACCGGAGGGGCAGTTTGTGCGGCGACTCCGGACGCGATGCCACCTATGACGGCAAGAATGCGAATCACGCGCCCTGATGAAATTCGCCGCAGCATGGTCAACCTCGCGGAATGGATACCGGATTCGACTGGCAAGGTAACACAGCCGCACCGCCGGAGCAGCTGAAACTCGCCATCCTGCAAGAAAGCGGTTACATCGGCGGACCACGCTCGTAATTTTTTTGGATTCGAACTTCCCGATGTACCTGGTAGGTGCACCGCATCGCCGCAAGGCCGTCGGACAGCAATTGCTGGAGAAGTTGATCAGCGAACGCGAACGTCTCGTCACGGATGCCGAGGTTCTCCAGATGGGTACCCTGGTATCACACGCTATCGATAGCAAGATCTTGTTTTTCTACTGCTTCTGCGCCTGACGGGTGCGTCGACTCACGGGCATTCACGGAATTGGCTAGGCTCTTCGCGATCCTCGGGAAACGACGGAAACTCGTTTGTCATCTCATTTTGTATACTTTATAATGTTCGGTCTTCGTTGGCGATCGGAGAGTGTCTCGATGGCGCGCAGGCTGAACTCGGCTCTCCTCACGGCACTTCCATTTGTGGGCGCCATTTTTATCTTGGTTGATGCGGCAGAGCTGTCGCCGCGCTTGGGACATAACGAGCGGCCGAGTCTATCGCTAGGTGCGGTACTTGTGCATCGCGCAATCAAATACGACGTCTCACGGCCGCTCGCGTTGATGCGGGAGTCGGATGATGGAGCTGCGGCGGCTGATTGCGAAGGACTTGCCTGCGGCACTTCCCCCAGCGAGTCGAGCGAGGATCCAGATGATGCGCAGGAGCGAAGGCCCGACGAGGCCATACCCCCGCCGACGCCCCCGCCAACTTTGCCCCCCGCCGGTATTGCCATCGAACAAACAGCTCAGGGTACCCGGCCAGCGGTCCCGCTGATGGAGGGCTTCGACGGACTAGGGGCCGGGTTTGAGGGGCCGCAGGGAACAACAAACTTTCGCAATCCCTCCGATAACAGCCTTGCCGTCGGCCCCGATCACATCGTGCAGATCGTCAATTCCAGAATCGCAATTTACACGAAGCGGTCCAGGAAATACGACAAGAGCGGAACGGTTTTGTACGGGGCAGTGGCTACGAAATCCGTGTGGGCGGGCTTCGGCGGCGTGTGCGAGGCGCGCAATAACGGCGACGCAGTGGTCCGCTACGACCAGCTTGCGGGACGATGGTTGATCGTGATGCCGATATTCTCGCGAATCGGCCCCGGCGAATTTCCCGGGGAAACGGGTCCAGTTCGCGGCGAACCAGTTCCACCGGGACAGCTTGCGAAGACCGGCGAGGCGTCTTCACCGGGCGCCGCCACAGCGCTTCCCGCGAATCCAGCGCCTCCGCTCCCTCCGCCTGAACGCGGTCAAAGGCCACCCGAGAAGAAAGAGGGAGTGTGGGCCATGTGCTATGCCGTCAGCACCGGGCCCGATCCGCTAGGCACCTACTACCGTTACGCATTCGAGCGGACTTTGTTTCCGGACTACCCGCGGCCCGCAATCTGGATCGATGGCTACTATGTGCCAACCAGCACGGGTGACGACGTGATACAGAAGCACGCATGCATTGCAGATCGCACGAAGATGCTTGCGGGCCAGCCCGCTACGGAACAGTGCATCATCATCGACGGCGTGAATTTCCTGAACAACTCCGACATCGATGGCCGGAAACTACCGCCCGCGGGAGCGCCGAACATCATGATGGCGGCTGGAGGCACGCAACTCAAAAAGATCTTCGATGACGATGGCATCTACTTCTGGAAGGTCCATGTCGACTGGAATAACCCGGCGAATACGAAGGCGGAAGGGCCCGTAAAGATCGGTGTCGCGCCATACCACTACCTGTGTGACGGGCAGTTGTCGAGCTGCGTCCCGCAGCCCGGAACGGAGCGCCGGCTCGATGTGCAGGGCGACAAGATCATGCAGCGGCTCGTCTACCGCAACGTCGGGGAGCACGAGTCGATCGTCGCCGCTCACTCGGTCGCTACGCGGGGCGGCGGGGGCGTGCGCTGGTATGAGTTCCGCCTCGATAAGAAGCGCGACCCCGCGTTGTATCAGCAGGGTACTTATGCGCCGGAAGGGTTCTACCGTTGGATGCCCAGCATCGCGATGGACAAGAAAGGCGACATTGGCATCGGTTACTCGTTCGGTGGGTTACCGGCTTTTGTGGGGCAACGCTTCGCAGCGCGCCGGATCGGCGATCCAAAGGGCCGACTGACGTTCGAGGAAACCGTGCTCGCGAAAGGGGAAGCATCGCAGACGAACACACTGCGTTGGGAAGACTACGCCACGACTACGATGGACCCGAGCGATGACTGCACATTCTGGTACGTCGGGGATTACCTGAAAGAAGGCGATTCAGCTTACCGAACCAGGATCGGTTCGTTCCGTTTGCCGAACTGCAAAGGCGGACGCTGATCGCTGTACTCGGGGAGGGAACGTGACTAGAACCAGGTGGGTTATCTTCCAAATGATACTGATGGTTTGCGCCACGCTCTTGGCGCGAACTGCCGCGCACGCTCAAGGACGTGAGGTTCCTGGCAAACCCATTGGCAAAGTCTCGGTTCTGGGAAGTTTGATCCTGCTCGAGCTGGAAGAAGGCGCCCTCGGCGAGCAGAACCTCTTCGACCTCGGCCAGCATACTCTTCGCTTTACTCCCGGAGGGGCGGGCTATAGGGTCGAAAATCTTCCGCTGCGCTGGGACGCTGACTTCGGCCAGCAGCTAAGTGGTCACCGCGTCGCTCTGCACAATTTCTCTTTTCCTTTTTCGAGCAAAGCATGGAGTACATTTTCAGTGGGCGTTACTGGATCGATTCGGTTCACCCCAGAAGACAGTGCGCCTGCCGATGACGCAGGCCCTCGCTTTGGCCCTCGGGGCGATGAAGGCGGAGTTTCCATTGGGCGTTTCGATCCGTTAACCGAAGGAGCCGCGGCGTTAGTCAATACGGTTCCAGCGATTTGCGTCTTTTTCAAGCCGCGCATGTCTGGCAATCGTTACGTAAAAGAGCTCCAGGATCGCGTGGTCGTGACGTGGGATGTGACCGAACCGTGGGGCAACATACAAGACTTTACCTGGACGAAGACGGCGAACCGATTTCAGGCAGTCCTCCACAAGGACGGTGCGATTGAAATGTCGTACCAACGGCTAGCGGCGAAGGACGCAATCATCGGAATCTATCCGCTCGTTTCCGGGGGAGCGGAGAAACCCCTTGCCACCCTCGCTGGCAAGAAAACCGCCTCCGTCCCGGCGCATCTCGACATCCAAAACCTTAGGCTCTCGGTTGTTGACGGGTTACTCCTGAAGATCGAGTTCGAAACTGCCGGGCCCGTGTTGCTCGAAGGAGACGCGGGGCTCTCGGGAATTGCCTATCACGTTTACTTTAACGCTTACAAGACTTCTGCCACGCCTGACGATGCTGCGAGGGCCGGCACTGTATGGACCATTCGCGGCTTCGCGCCCCGGAACCGCGCAACGACCAGCAAATCACGATACTTTGCCTCTGGTCCCGGCGTTTCGCGCCGTGTCGAGGCGAGCGGCAACACCGTTTCGATTCAAGGAATTCTGCCGCAGGCGCTCCGCGGCGCGAAACAGATTTCCGTTTCTGCGGACGCCTCTGCTTCCGGCTCGGACGAACCAGTCGCGCGGATCTCCGCCGGGCCGGTCACCCTGAGCGGGATTCGGGATCCAGAAGTCCACCTGTCTTCCCTCAAACCGCAAGACGGTCCGTTCCCGGTCGTCTACGAAGCTTTCCATTACTACGCCCTGCCGAATCCTCGCGACCTGACCTGCACGGTGCTCAAGAGTCTCGGTGACAAGTTCGACTTCCTCGCCTACTACTCGGACTTCCGCGTGGACAATCAGGAAGCGGGCACGCCGAGTGACGGTCCGTTGGGAGCAGTGGGTGGCGCCGTCACCGGAATCGGCGCCAAGGAGAACGGTCTCGACTCCTATTGCACGCCAGGGAGGTTTCAGTGGCAATTCATCCAACCGGTGTATGCCGGCTCCAACCAGATGCAGGAGCGGCCTCCTCGGGACGCGCCCGTCGGCCCAGATCGCGACATCACTTTTTATCAGAAGCAGCTCGCTGAGATTTCGCAAGACGACAGAATGCCTCCGTATATGTACGCGATCTCTCAAATCGCGCACGAAATGGGCCACCGCTGGGCGGCCTTCGTTTCGGCAAAGGTCGACGGCGAGACAATTCCGCTCGGTCCCACCCACTGGGCCCGAGGTTTAGAGGCCCGCGTAGCGTTCCCTTATCGGCGACCGACCGAAGCATCCATCATGGGCGGCGGCGTTTGGCAGGACAACTTTGACGGGACCTACACACAACTCGACGACGACTACTACGTGCCCGCCACCGGGTGGTCCTATCTCGACCTCTACCTCATGGGCCTGATTTCTCAGGCCGAAGTGCCCGACTTTTTCATTCTTCGCAATTTGGTCCCCGCCGGCAAAGATGCGAATGGGCACGCTATCTTCAAGGCGGACAGGACAAAGGTGACCATTCAGGATGTCATTGCCGCCGAGGGCGAGCGTTCGCCCGGCGTTGATAAATCCCAGCGGCAATTCAACACCGGAATGGTCATCGTCGTTCAACATGGCAGCAAACCGAGTAGCGAACTGGTTGAACGAGCAACGGGGATTCGCAGGCAGTGGATTGACTATTTCTCAGTCACAACCGGACGCCGCGCTTCCATGACCGCAAATCCCGACTGAGGCCTGGCACCTGAGATTCCTTTTGCCGGTTCTCCCGGACTTCCCAAGTTACGCGCTCTTCAAGAACGGCGACGCGAACGGAGTGTGCGGGCAAGCTGTGATAGTGTAAACGGTTACAGAATTCTTACATTGCTCCCGCATTTATAACGAAAGCTGATGCAATCGAAACGTTCCGAACCCATGAATTTGGACGCGGTGGCGATAAGGGCGGGTGTTTCGACCGCCACCGTGTCGCGTGTGCTCAATGATCTAAAGGTCGTAAAGAGTTCCACGCGCGCCAGAGTGCTAAAGGCTGCCGGGGAGCTCAACTATCATCCCAACTTGCATGCGCGTTCGCTAGCAAGAGGCAAGAGCCGCACATTGGGAATTCTTGTTTCCAATATGGAGAATCCTTTTTTCTTCGACATTTACCGCGCGCTCGAATCAGCGGCGCACGCCCGCGGTTACGAAGTGGTCGTTGCGAACACGGATTACCGTTCCGAGCAGCTTGTCTCCAGCGTGCGCCTGATGATCGGCTGGAGGGTCGCCGGTCTCGCGGCAATCGTCTCCGAGATGGATGCGAATCTAATGCAAGCTCTCAACGACAGCAGAATCCCCATTGTCTTTTACGACGTCGGAACGCCACGAAAAAACATCACCAATGTCAGAGTGGACTACAGGAAAGGGATGAAGAAAATCGCCGGGTATCTTCACTCTCTTGGCCACACGCGCATGGCCTTTGTCGGACATCATTCCACTCTCGGCCCGATCAGCGAACGGCGAAAGACGTTTCTGGAAACCATTGCTCGCTTCACTCCCGGGACGGAGGGCCAAATCGTTGCCGGGGCCGATGGTTTAGAAGGGGGCCGTCAGGCTGCACGCGAATTGCTGGCGTCAAATTTCCATCCGACGGCCATCCTCTGTGTAAATGACTTCATGGCCGTAGGCGTTCTGAGGGAGCTTCGCGATCAGGGGATACGCGTGCCAAACGATATTTCCGTGACGGGATTCGATAACATCAAGCTTGCGGAGTTCTGCTCTCCCGCCCTTACAACTGTCCACATTCCGCGCGAGCAGATTGGCCAGACCATTTTTGAGAACCTGCTTCCCGACTCAAAACGGGATCAGATGTCAGGGCGCGAAATTCTCATCGACCCCGAGCTCGTAGTTCGCGAATCCACGGGGCTCGCGCGGAAAACCCAAAACTCGGCTGGCGGCAAGGAAAAAAGTCTCGCTGGACGATCGGCGAACTCTTAGCGTGCGCTGCGTTTCCCACATCAACGATGATTCTCATTCCTGGCCAAGCGCTCTCTGCTTGTGCGCGCCCGGCTGAAAATGCCATCGG
>Ga0070762_10001593_pt1 | contig 10564 bp, 7 predicted proteins | sample HubBroMetageREF2_FD_66726 | JGI IMG/M metagenome (GOLD analysis project Ga0070762, IMG submission 66726) | Reference soil microbial communities from the Hubbard Brook experimental Forest, New Hampshire, USA - Hubbard Brook CCASE Soil... | ecosystem: Environmental > Terrestrial > Soil > Temperate... | reverse complement strand
AGTGAAGGATATTTCGCCGCTGCGATTGCTGGCAGCGGCGCAAAGCAAGGTCAAATTGTCGGCGGAATTGGCCTGCTTGTTTTTCATGGCGGTCTCAAAGTTGTGCTGGCCTGGTTCGAGCGCGACCACGGTTCCCGTTTCACCAACAATGCGGGAAACCATCAAGGCAACCACACCTTGATGGGCGCCTAAATCAAAGACTCTGGCACCTGGCTTTAGACTTCTCGTTTTGAGCAGAGCGTGTTCCGGCAGTTCCTTCCAATCATTGTCGTACCATGTCTTGCCGGTTCGGTCGGTGATGTGCACCGTAAGGTCAAAGCCGCCGAAATTGTGGCGAACTTTGTACGGCCGAAAGAGACAAACGGCGAGATAGGACTTGGCAGCCTTGAGCTGCCTCACGGCAGGTGCTGGAAGATATTTTAGTGCGATGTCTTTGGCACTCATGAAGCTCCAGTCGTTTCAGACAGAGATTGCACCTTGGAGGCATCGTGCAATCGTGCAAATACAATGAGGATTTTGAAAGTCCTCAAGACCATTAACTTAGCGGCGAACCGTTGCGATGAATTACCTCGCGCGCACGCATTGTATGCAGATTTCGTCAGCACTTCGAGTCCCAGTCTACACTTTCAGAAAAGACCACTTATACGGTGCACGCCGTCAGAGTCCTCACAATGTCGCTTCTTCAACGCTTCGCCCTGGCGCGACGCGCCGCAAAACAGTGCACACTGCCTGCATCACCTCTTCAACAGAAATTAAGCTCAGGCAGTAGTGTTCTGCGAACCGGCATTTTCTCCAGCAAGGGCGGCACCACATTCCTTTTCGCTCGACGATTTCATGACCGGTACCTAATGGGCCGAACCATTGCGGAAGTTCCGGACCGAAGATGGCTATAACAGGAACTGCGAGCCCCGCAGCCATATGCATTGGGCCGCTGTCATTCCCAACAAATGCGTCACAAGACGCAAGGACAGCGAGGAATTGCCGAAGAGGAAGAGTTGCGAGCACTATGTCTTTGGTATTCTCACCAAACTTGCCTGACGACCGTCCCGGATCGGCGAACCAGACTACCTTTGCCCCAAGGCGGCTGACAATTCTGTGTGCCAGTTCCCAAAAGTGGTCTTCGCCCCACTCCTTGATTGCATATCCTGCCCCTGGATGAATGCCAACCACGGTGTCACTCTCAACAATGCCATTTTTCGCTAGGAAGTCACGGCCGAAGACTGCATCCTCGGGTGCCAAGGACAGCAATTCCCGCGACGAAGTCACCGGAATTCCAATGTATTCCAGAAGCCGCAGAGAGAGCGTGAATCGCTGCATCCGGGACAGATCTGGTTCAACAACGTCTGTCAAAAAGAGTGCGCCACCTGCAAAGCCATAACCAATACGCCTCCGCGCCCCCGTGAGGAACAGCGCAAAATTGACCCTGATCTCTCCAAGTCCTGAGACGAATGCCATGTCGAAGCGCTGCCGTCGAAGGCGCAGGATATCCCGCAGGAAGCCAAGGACGAGCGAAGAGAAGGGGTTGTAAATCTTCCAACGCGGCAACCATTGCGACCAAGGGAACTGTAGCGACACAAGCTCATCGGCCAAATTCTGCACTTCGAGAAGGCCTCTCAAACTGGGACGGCCCGCGACTGCTATATGAGCGTCGGGAAAGCGGCGTCGCAGGCTTTGCAGAAATGGGGTCAGCTGAACAACATCGCCGAGATGACCCTGCTCCAGTACCAATATATTTCGTACCTGATCGAGCGTAGGAGGGGGACCGGTGCGGAGAAACCACACCAGCGGTTTCAGCAGGCCTTCGACTATTCGCATGATCAGGCGGTGCGTTTTGCCGTATTTCCAATGCACCGCCAGAGCGGCTCGCCCCAGTGCCTTCCGGGATTCTATGCTGTGTAATGTTGACGCGTTGCTGGAATTCATAACACGGCCGTCCTCGGGGTCATTTCGATACCCGTCGCTAGCCCGTGGCCTTCCCCGGACACCGACATGCCGTCCACTTTGGGGTTGCACTGAAACCGACCGCTCGCGACTAGCAAGGCCAGCAGTGTCCAAAATAGCGTTCCAAACTGGGCATTCACGTGAAAGAGAAAATCTACACAACCATGTACCAAGACCGAGAGGAGTGCACCAAGAACTCCAAACGCCACCGCTATCTCCAAGAAGTCGACCGAGGAACTCAATTGCCTGCGCGCCTGCCGCCAAGATTGAATCGCAAGATAGAGAAAAGCTCCAAACCCGACAAGTCCCGTTTCCGACAGCAATTGCAAGTAGATATTATGGGCGGCCACTTTTCCCGGCTCGAAGGAGGCAAAGTCCAAGCCATAGACGTCCGTAAAATTTCCCCATCCGACCCCCATAACCGGGGATTGCGTGAATAAATTCCACGCTGACACCCAAAGAAACAGACGAGTGCTTGCGTCAGATTCAATATATTCCTGAGTGTGCGCAGGACTGATGAATGGGAAGAGTACGTATAATATGCAAGCGAAAGCGCAGACTCCGGCGAGAAGAACTAGTCTTTTCTTGTGACTTTTTACGAAACAGAAGACCGCGAGAAGCAGAATAGCCAAGAAACCCACGAGTCCCCCAATGCTCTGCGTGCTGAAAAGAGCCAGGGAACCCAACCAAAATGTGTAGCCTCCAATTTTTTTCCACTGTCCTTGGCCGAGCACATAGCAAGCGAGCGAAAAAGGCAGAACGAGATTTAGGTAGCCGGCAAGGTTATTTGGGGTGCCCAGTAGCGAAGCCGCTCGACCTTCCCAAGTCGCAACGGAGTCTTCGGGTGGATATAAATATAGACCTAAGGCAGTAAATCCACCGGCAAGTTCCTGGAAAAAAGCAAACAGTGCCGTAACAATGGTCGAAATCAATACTGCACCCAAGACTTTGCGAAGACGTTCTCGTGAATCGACCCAAGATAAGACCAAAAAATAGAAACCTACGAACGCGACGAGGTCCGCATCCGCTCGAACAGATTCGTGGGTAAGTTTTTCTCTGACAATGATCGTCGAGACAACCGCGGCGCAAAAGAAAAGCAGGGAGGCGCTAGAGACCTTAGGCCTAATTAAATGCCTTAGACGTAGTTGTTTCCGCCACAACCGACCAGCGAAGAATCCAAGAACAACAAGAAGATGAAACACCACATGCATGTTTCGTACCGGCTGCTCACGCGGTAACATCCAGCCGAACGGCATCGACAGCATGACGAATATCAGAAATGTTTCGTTTTCGATTGCTGAAAGGATAAGTATAGCCATCGCGGCCGCCAAGGCCAGGCTCCACGGGGCAATGAACAGGAGCAACACCGTTCCAGCTCCGAGCAAAGCCAAGGCTAGTGCAGCTCCGTGTCCACCACGACTTTGCGTCAACTCGTAGGAAATAGTGCCCGATCCGGGGAAAGAGGGATGTTGAAAATCGCTCATGATTTGCTTATTTCCGGGACATCAAAAGTCGGTCGAGTCTCGTCCCATCGGAGCGAAGGTGTGGCCTTTCGGCTCGCCATACGCGCTAACAATCGCTTCGGCCTCCCGCCGATAGACTGATTCTATCTGTGCTCTTTCGCCGATAGTAGCTAATTCCTGGAGCTTTGCGTCCGCGACGATCTTATAGAAAGTATAGAAAAGCGAAATATATAGTCCACGCCATCCATCTCGAAATCCCCGCCATGCCAAGTAGCGCCCCAAGAAATGTTTTAGTGCATTTACGAGCGCACGCACCGGGGTGCTCCGCTCACCCCGTTCAAAGGCTTGTTGGGCTTCGATACTTGTATAACGATTGAGCTTATCCATGAAGTGTTTGGAATCGAAGTAGGCAAAATGGGACACAGCAAGTCCAGGTTCAAACTTAAGCGTCAGGACCCGGCTTCCAGGGACCAAATGATAGTAGTTATGTATTGTGGAGGTAGTCGTCACATAGTTTTTTTTAAAGAATCGGAAGAGTCTAGTTTGGTCCGGACCGCAGTTCGTGTGCATGAGGGGAGCGCCCAGCATATAGTTCAACCAAGGAATACGGACAGCATCGAAACCATCGCTGCTTGCTATACGCAAAAGCAACTTGCTCAGCGGAAGAGGAACAACTTCATCCGCGTCAAGCATAAAGATCCAGTCCCCCGATGCTTGTTCGAGCGCAAAAGCCCTGGCCGGATCGGCGAAGCCCACACGTTCGTGAAAGAAAACCTTGGCACCGAACTCACGGGCAATCTGTACGGTCCGGTCGTCGCTGTACATATCGACCACAATGATTTCGTCAACCCACGGTTGAACAGAACCAAGGGTATAGGGTAAGTTGTTCTCTTCGTTCAGAGTATTAATAACTGCGGAAATTCGGGGAGCCATGGCAAGTCTCCAGGTTCTAATCGGCCGTTTTAAAGGTACGATGCGCGAACACCAGCGTGTGAACGCATTTGCCAACTAGCACATATCCTCTTTCATGAAGGAACGCCCATGTGTCGCTGCCTGAACGGCATTCGATGTCGGGAAGGGCGAGGTCTTCACAGAGAATGACATTAGGGGTGTATTTTTCCCAGTCGTTAGACTTTAGAACTTCCAGATCTAAGCCTTCGACGTCGACGGACAAAAATTGAATCGGGCGGCTATCTGGCATATGCGCGCGAAGGATCTCCTCGAGAGTCCGAGCCCTAACAACGATTTCAGAAGAATAGCGCCGCCCCCATCGCGTCCGTTGCCGATCAGCAAATTCCGGCGAAAGCGTGTTTACACCACGCTCGCTCTCGTTGATGTATAGCTTAAAATCGCACGGATTACTGGCAACTGCGTAGGGCAGGTTTATGTCTCTCGGCCTTGCTTTCCTGAATTGTTCAACCACGCCTGGTGTAGGATCAATGTTTATCCCGCTCCAGCCACGCCTGTAGAAATAATAGGTATTTGAAAATTTTTTGGGGTGGTACGCGCCAACGTCAACGTAAAAACCGTCAGAGACGCCTTCAAAGAGCCACTTGAGTGTGAGATCCTCGCCGAATTGGGAATAACTCTCCAGACGATAGCCCCGGATGCGATCCACGACGCCACTAATCGGACGACGGTATCGCTGTGGAAGGGCCTTTTTGAGAGCCGAAGAAATGTGCCAAACAGGCGTAGTATTAAGCCCCATCAAATACTTCCCCCGTGGCCAGCAAAAAATTCATCATGCTTGGCTCCAAACCAAAACCCAAGCTTTGCGAACGTCTGACCGGTAAAGTCCCAGCATGGTCACAGCGTAGACAGCTAAACCCAAAGCCATATAGCTGCCCAACCCCAATAAACCAGTAGGAGGCCTCAAACGCATTGCAAAATAGGTTGCAAGTCCCATCGCCGTTGCAATGCACCAAGAGGGAACGATCATAGGCAGGACGCGGAAACTCAAATGGGATTGCGCAATGCGGCAAAGCACCAAATTCGAAGTGTTGACACATAAACTGGCAATCGCAAAGCCTATCGTGCCAAACGCCAAGATAAACGGGGCACCGAGCGCCCAGGTTCCAAGCATAACCATCAGGGAAAATTTGAACGCTGTTCTGGAATGCCCCAGGGCATTCAGAAGAGCTAATAAAGGCGTAGCCGTGGGCACAAAAAGATTCGTGCCCCAAAGTAAATAGAAGAGAGGGAGTGCCGGCAGCCACTTTTCGCCAAACACTAATTTGGCAAGCGGTTCGATAGATATAAGGGTGAGGATAGCTACCGGTGCGGCGAGCGCGTTGGTCGCCCGAATAATCTGTTCGACAAACCTGGTTAAAGACTCGGCGTGCAATTGCAATCGGGCAAAAGCCGGAAGGTACACACGCTGAAGGACCATTAGGGCGAGGACCGCGTAACCCGCCACCATCTGAGCCCAATTGATGTAACCCACGGAAGTCGCACCCAGCAGGAGACCGATGAAGATCGGGGTAATGCTGGAAGTTAAGAAGGAGATGACACCTATCCCTTGATAAGGTACGCCAAACTTGAGGTGAGCACGGGCACGCTCCCAATCCCACCGCCAGCGCATTGGCCAGGGACTGACCATGTTCACAAGGAGGGCCCCGGTCAGAGAGCGCGCGAACATCGCGATTGCAAAACTAAAGGTACCAATCCCCTTCCACGCCAGTATTACAGCCGTGGCGTAAAAGACGAAGGACATGGCAACTTCGACTATTGCCAGCTTTTCGAAGGATAGTTGGCGCTCAAGACGGGCCGATGGGATTACCTGAAACGAAGTGCAGAGCAGCGAAAGAGCAACGAGGCGGAAGACCCAGCGATCGTGAGATGGCAAATGGTAGCCAGTCGCAACCCATGGAGCAGCCAGCCAAAAGAGAATGACGACCGAAAGGACTAAAATCTGCTGGACGGTGAAGACCGCCTGATAATCTTCCTCCAGCGGCTCGTGCGCCTGTCGGACCAAGCTGGCTGCAAGGCCAACATCACCGAAGGTCACTAAGAAATTCAGCAAGAATGTGACGATGGCATAGAGACCGAATTCCAAAGGTGAGAGCAGCCTGGCAAGCAGAATCCCGCCAAGAGAACTCATTCCGACGGTAAGAACTTGACGGACACCGAGGGCCATCACGCTATGTGCGGCTTTGCGGACTACTACACCCGGAGCGATACCTCCAAGTGTGGTGGTCTCAGCTCCAATCTGTGGGTTTATGGTGTCGTCTGTGACTTCTCGAATGATGGCCCCCGTGCCAGCCAGTTGCTACCGATCTACAGATGTAGCAGCCTATCTGCGTCAGGGCGATTTGGGAATCCCTGGGAATACTTCTAGGTGCGGCAGTTTCGAACGGGGCTCCAATTCCCCAAGGTCGATTTCGACGGAGACGGAACGCATGATCAGGTCCAGGCTGATGATGAAGCGCGATAGCTTTTTTTTGCGGAGGAGTATGCCCTCAAGACCTTGGAGGGGACCGGACTTGACCCGGACGCGCTGACCTACCTTTAGATAGGGATATGGTTCCATGAGCACGTTGTGAGTAAGGCCCTGGCGGAGTGCTTCGATTTCCTGATCTGGCAGAGGCGTGGGATGGCCGCCAAAGCCGACGAGCCGCACGACACTTGGGAGCTGCAGAACCTGCAGGCGATCCTGCAAGGAGATCCGCACGAAGACGTAACCCGCAAACAAAGGAATGTCCAGCTTGACGCGTCGATCTTTCCACTGCCGCACGGCGGAGTACACCGGCAAGTAGGACTCGACGGTTCGCTGCTGTAGATGGTCGTGAACGCGTTTCTCATGGTTGGCACAGGTCTGCGCGGCGTACCAACTCTCTTCGAGATACTGCGGAGACAACGTCGTGCGCTCTTGGGTCGACGAAGCTATGTGTCTTACCGATTCCGTTACTGCCATTGCCGCTATCTCCCTTCGAGCGGGCTTTTCGCTGAACTGATACAGCTTCGCCCCGTCACTTACAGGGCAATATGTGACCTAACCCTTGTGTCTACAAAATGTTGCAAGCAAAAACCGCCAGTTAAGAGTGTTGGTCGTTTTGCTCGCGGGAATCGCTCTTAATATCCAGAACACGTTCTTCGCTCCCCGCCGCTCCCGAGCCCGAACCATTCTTAGAAAGCCAGGGCCGGTAAGCCCTCAGTTCGAGCCACACTTCGGATGCGAATTGTTTTCCCGGATCTTGGGCATCGACGGCTTCCCAACTCGCCGAGCCGAACAGGTACAGAATGCCTGCACACAAAGCCAAGCCAGTTCCCAGAAGAACGATCAGTGAGCGAGGCGGAAATGATTTCTTGTCCGGAACATTCGGGACGTCCAACACTTTCACGGTCGGAATTTCCTTGGCTTCTTCAACTTTCGCCATTTCGTATTCTTTTGTGAGCGACTCCAGCACCACTTCCTGAATCTTGGCATCGCGGTATAAATCGCCATACTCCACGCCCAGTAATGGTAATTTACGGATGGATGGATACATTGAGTCGCCGGGTTGGCTGGACACTTCCGTGACGCTCTCACCTTTTCCGCCCAGCTTCTCCAGTTGTTTCTTTAGCTCGTCGATGCGGGCCTGTATTGAGCGCACCCGAACGTTGTTATCAGAATAGATTTGTCTGAGGCCTTGAAGCTGAGACTCCGCAGCGATCATCTGCCCTTGAAGCATCGCAGCGCCTTCCACCATTGCCTTGCCCTGCTCCTTGATATCTAGCGCGGTGTTTTTGCTGGCAAACTGACTGAAGTTCTTCTCGGCAACTTCGAGATCATGGTTCACACCTTGTAATCGTCCTTCAAGGAAGATGCGTTCACGCCGTGCTGAAGACGTACTTAATTCCGCCACTAACCGATTCAGTTCGTCTACATACGCCTGGGCCATGGCGGCCGCTATTTGAGGGCTCCAGTCCGTCACAATAATAGAGATGATCTGACTCTTGCGATCTACGGAAATCGAAGTGCGACTAGCTAAAGCCTTGCGTGCATCTTCCATGCGCCGGACCCCATACCGTTTCTTGAGGTCGAATTTCTGAATCAGCGCGTCTTGGGCAGTGCGGCTTCCAAGGATGCCGACAAAGGCGTCACTTGTGCTCTTAAGACCTAGCAGGTCGCCCGCAATTCCGCTGAGGCCGCCTCCACCGCCACTTGATCCGGTTCCACCGGACATCGCTGCAGCCGCTGCCATCGCCAAGCCCGAGCCTGACTGATTGTCTGGCGGCATGAGTCGAGCAGTGGACTCGTATCGGGGGTGGATCAGAAGGGCAAATACAGCGCTTGCGATGAACGCATAGATTGCAATGCGGAATAGCCATTGGCGACTATCCCACAACAATCTGAGGGAAGTGACAGTCTTGTGTTGAGACTCCGGATTCACAAGCTCCGAGGGGGAACGAACAATCTCGCTCTCATCTGGGGGATTGTCAGGCTGATGAACCGGAGCAGTGCCCGTGAACTTCATGACCGGCCTCCGGCCAAACACACGCTCGGGCTAACCTCTCGAATCAAGCCAAGCGGAATCTCCGCACGCATCAGAACGTCAACTTCAGCAAGCAATGTCACGCACCACTCATTTGCGAGTTCCAGCATCAATGCTTTTGTGCCTCCAAACAAACGTCGCAGCAAGATTCGCGTCACTTGCTCCATCCCTTGGGCCAATACGCTACTGATACTGAGGATGTCCAATTTGTTTGAGGCCCCGCGGCCAGGATCGGGGCGTGCCAGGTTTCATACTGCACCATGGTCGAGATACTCGTATCGTGACGCACCCACCAATCCAGTTTAGCCGAACCATTACTCTGTATCACGCCTCCAGGCACAAAATCGCCGTCCACCTGCAAGCGGCGGTACCCGAACTGCAATGTATTTTTTGGGCTGAAGCGATACGTGCTGGTCGCCTGATAGGCCAATCCTTCTCTCCCAATCCAGCTTCCAATGATGTTGCCGTAATTTGTATACAAGTCATGGTAGTAAAAAAGTTCCCAATAATAAAATTTTCCGCCTTGGCTCCGCGAAGTTACCGTGTCGGTGTACCCAGCCTCCACGCGCAAATCCAATTTATTTATCCCGGGCACGCGCACCAGGTAAAGTCCCGAATTCACCGCAGCGCGCCGAGGAGCATCGATGGGCGACGGATCGTCGCTGGAAATTGCTTCGGTATACAACGACAGCCATTTGCGCACGAATGGGAGACGATACGAGAAATCAAATCCGCCGGTGCGTTTCCCAGGATTGTTGTTGGAATTGTAGCCTTCGCCAGAAGATCTAAAGCTGAAGTAGCTGTTGAAAATCGCGGCTGGAGTTAGCGCGCGACCTACACCACCGAATTCTGCAGTGCGACTGAATCCCAATTCCAGATTGGGAGTCGGCTTCAAACTAATTTTCTCTCCGTGGATCAACGGGCGCGGAGGAAATCGATTGGCCGCCAGTTGTCCGTAGAAGAAATCGAGCTTTATCGGTCCCAACCGTTTGAAGATCCAAGGCAGGGAGAAAGGCGTGATGCGGCTGGCGCGCGCCATATAAATGGGCACTGCGTTGTTGCTGAAAATTAACGAGGTACCATCACCCGGTCCCCACCACAAACTCTGTTTTCCAAACGTCAGATCCCAGCCTGCCAAATTCGCGGCAACGTAGGTGTCGAGCAAACGGAACTGACTGGTGGTGGAAATAGGGCCCGCTGGTTGTACCGGTGTCTGATCGATCGACGCAAAGAAATCTTGAATGGGTTGCGAAAAGCCCGGCGCCGAAGGAGCGTACTGATATTCGGCGTTCACATACAACGTAAATCGACCGGCTATTCCGTACCCAGAAAATCCCGTGACGTTGTTAAAGCCTTCCTGATAGGGCCGGCCCTGATCATTAATGAGCGTCTGCCCGAAATGATAGCTATCGTTGAGCGGTGGCCCGCTGATATCCATCATCCTGGTGTAAACCGACTCGACGCGAGCGGAATTCTCAGAATTTCCACTGGCCAACATTCTTAATTCCTGGGCAAATTCCACCCGCAGAGAATCTACGATGGCGCTGGCCTGTGTGTTAGCGGGACCATCATCCAAAACGCTCGCGGCTTGCTCGGTTAAATCCACGCACTCTAGCCTGGTCCACGGACGCATCCCCAGGAATGCCGTATTGATCAGGCCCATCGCCTCAAGTCGCTCAATCGAGG
>Ga0070762_10001588_pt1 | contig 10575 bp, 9 predicted proteins | sample HubBroMetageREF2_FD_66726 | JGI IMG/M metagenome (GOLD analysis project Ga0070762, IMG submission 66726) | Reference soil microbial communities from the Hubbard Brook experimental Forest, New Hampshire, USA - Hubbard Brook CCASE Soil... | ecosystem: Environmental > Terrestrial > Soil > Temperate... | reverse complement strand
TGATAGAGGAAACCATTCTGGCCGTCCAAGACCAGTTCCGGGATACCAGTGATCGCGGGGGCAAGCACGGGCTTGCCGCGAGCCATCGCTTCCATCAGCACCAGCGGAATGCCCTCGCTGCGGCTCGTAAGGACAACGAGATCGGCTGCGGCGTAGCGGGCGTCAAGCTGCTGGCGTGACAAGTGGCCGAGGAGGTGGACTTCTCCTTGAAGATCCAAATTACCAATCAGCGTCTCCAGAGACGCCCGCTCCGGACCGTCCCCTGCAATCGCGCATGCAAAATGGATGTCGTGGTTCTTCAGGAGGCGACAAGCTCGCACCAGGAAGGCGTGGTCTTTGACTGAGTGCAAGCGACCGACCGCGAGCATGACGAGTCGGCCTCTGTGAGGAACCTGGGCAAGGTGAATATCGGTGTTGCCGGGATCGACCCCCATGCGTCTGACGATAATTTTGCCCGGCGGAACCTCGGGATAGTGCTCGAGAATATAGCGCCGGTTGAATTCCGATATGGTCACGCAAAACTTGCAGTGTTTCAGTTTTGTATCGAGATACGCAGGGTGCAGCAGCAGATCCGACCCATGCAGAGTCATGCTGTATTCAATCCCCAGGACGCGGGCCGCCACCATTGCGATCCACGATGCGAAATATCCATGGTGCACGTGGATGTGCTCCGCGCAAGATCTCTTGATCAGGAGTGCGTAGTAGACTCCTAGCCAGGTATGCAGAAGAGCGCGCAATCGCCGCTCAGCGGGCTCGTTTCCCTGCAGCAGCGCACGATGAAAGAAATCTTTGAGTATAGGGAATTTCAGGATGCACGCGAGAGCGGCGCAGATCGCCAGCTTGAGCCGGAGCGGTTGCAGGTACACGGTTTCATCCGCAAAGCTTTTCAGGTTGGGATCGATTTCCGTTCCGGCTTGACGGGCACTGCATGGAATCACCGCGAGGTCACGTCTGCGGAGTTCCTGAATTTCGTCGGCCACGTAGGGCTCAACCGAGGAGGGAAATTGATTTGCGAGGTAGGCAACAGTAGGCATCAACTCGCCAAAGCAATGGGATCGGCTTCAGCGTTGCGGCGGTTTTGTGCGACCAGCAGGCCCGCCATTGTGAAGAGGAACCCATTCACAAATTGGTAATTCATGACCACGAATGAGGCGTTTAGGAGGTACACACCCAGCAGCAATGGCCATAGCGCTCGGAACTCTTGATCCAGGAAACTGTTGCGCATGGGCCGGGTGGATCCGCGCCGGCGGCGACCTAGCTTGAATAGATCGACAACAATCCAAAGGTACAGGATCAAACCAACGAGTCCGTACTGCACGACAATCTCAAGATACGTGTTGTGAAAGAAGAACTGCTCCTGATGAAAATCGCTGATCCTTTTGGAGAGCTCCGTTTGCATATCGGTCGCACCCCACCCGGCCAGAGGTTTCTCCAAGAACATCGCCCAACCAGCCTGATAGATCTGCATGCGGAAGATTACGGGCCCACGTTCTTCCAGCCGCTCGCCCAACGAAGTATTACGATCCGCAAAAGTGACGACCGCGACGAGTCCCACGATGCCAGCGAGCGCGAAGCACAGACAGGCGCGCCGCAGCCGGCGGCTGGGAGAAAAAAACAGCAACGCCAGAATTGACAGGGCAAAAGACAACCAGACAGCACGGGTCTTGGTGGCGACAATGGCCAGGGGCAATGCCACCATGAAGAGAAGCGCCAACACTCCCCGCAGCTGTTTGCGCCGGAATGAATTGAGAGCAACCAAGCCGAGCAAGTTCAGAGTGACGCCGTTGGCCACGGCCTGCAGAAATGGTCCGCGGGCGCGATCGGCGTGATAGCCCAAACTTTCGTCCAGAATGTAGCGGGGGAAAATGAATTGTTTGGCATCGATCATGAAGAATATGGCTGTAAGGCTGAGATATCCGAGCACGATCAGCGAGAACGTCTCGAACCTTCGCAACGACTGATCGTCATCGAAGATGTAGGCCGCCAACTGATAGAGCGCGAATGGCACCAACCATTTGGACGCGAAAAGGCTCCAAGTCTCCGCTTCGTTGGGTTGGGAAACGGCTCCGAAGAACGCCAGCAGAAGCATGGCCAGCATAGGCCACGTAGCTGGGGCGCGGAATTGCGGCGGTTGCCTTAGCACACATGCGCGCAATAACGCTACGAGAATCAACAAGCCAAACGCGAATCGATCGATGGAATGGAAATTGAAGTCGGGTGGATGGAAAAGCATCAGGGCCAACGTAGCCAAGAAGAGCAGCGAGGGAGCCACGATCAATGCGTGCAGCGGCCGGAAAGAATTGCCGATCGCCCACGCGAGCAGACTACCGCCAGGAATTCGAGTTTCCGGATATGCAGTTGAGGACATGGCTATGCTCCGCTTCCATGCAGAACAACGGAAATCGTCTTGTATAGAATTTGAAAGTCCCTCCAAAGGGTCCAGCTTCTTATGTATTCGAGATCGAGCGCAAGTCCGTGCTCAAACGACGGATCACGGCGCGCGGTAACTTGCCAGAGCCCGGTAAGCCCCGGCGGCACATCCAAACGCTGCAGATCGCCCAGGTCGTAGCGCTCGAAGTCGTCGAGTGGATGAGGACGCGGCCCCACCAGACTCATTTCACCGCGCACTACGTTCCAAAGTTGGGGCAATTCATCCAAGCTGTAGCGTCGGAGAAAGTGTCCCGCACGAGTGATTCTGGGGTCGTCGGCCATTTTGAAGAATGGCCCTTGGCGCTCGTTGTGCACTCGCAAGTGCTCTTTCAGTTTGTCGGAGTCTGCACCCATGGTACGGAATTTGTAGCATCGGAACCGTCTTCCCTTTAAGCCGACCCGCTGGGCCTGATAGAGGACGGGTCCGGCGGAGTCTAACTTAATCACCAGCGCGATGATTGCCAGTAAAGGTGCGGTGAGTGCCAGGGCTGCCGCTGCACACACTGCATCAACCGTGCGCTTGAGGAAGAAACTGAAGATGGGCATTCGTTCCTCGCGCAGAGTGAGAACAGGGATGTTGCCGAATCTTTCGAAAATCAGGGGATCATCCGGCTCGAATCCGAAGAGGTCTGGAACCACCTTGACGTCGATCTGGTTGCGCCGCGCCTCGCGAATCACGCGCCGCGCAATGTCGGCCTGCTGCGGAGCGGTAAGGATAATCTCGTCTACGAAATTGGTGCGCGCTATCCGGGAAAGGTCTTCCACTCGACCGCAAACGTCGCTGCCGATGGGCTCATCCTCGTCAAGAAAGCCCATCACCACGCGCCTACACGAAGGATCCTCTCCCATGTGAAACGCGAGTTCGCGGCCCATTTTTCCCGCGCCGATAATCAGCACGTTCCGTACGTCGCGCCCGTTCTGGGCCGGTTGCGTGGGCGAGCGTCGCCAATGGTTCCTCCAGCCAAGCATGATCAGGAAATTCAGGGGGGCACTGGCGGCCAAGGTCGTCAGCGAAATCAGGTGAGGTCCTGACCATCCCACTGCCAAGACAACCAGCGCCGCCGACCAAAATACAACTTTGCCCAGGATTAATTGTTCCCGATGGGGTATCTGAACGGTTTCGGGGTGATAGAGCCGTTCGGAAAAACCCAGCAAGGTAAACAGAGCTCCATAGAGCAACAGCAATCCCGGACCAGCGGCGGGAAACGGTTCGGGACGCAGTAACGCCGCCGGATCGTGGTCGATCGCGAACTCGAGAAGCACTATCAGATGACCAACCGCCGCAAAGCCGAAGATGATCAGGAAAAAATCCGCGCTTACTTGCCGAGCAAGATTCCAGCGCCGGCCGTGAACCGAAAGTCTCGGGAAGAGAGCCTCCGCGAGGACCTCAGAGAGATGGCGCTTTCTCGGTTCACCCAGACTGTCGTGATCCTGCCATTCCCAGAATCGCCCATCCACGATGGCCGAGGAGGATTTCTTCCTACGAGCTCCGTCGACCGATGCTTGCACTCCGGGAATTAAACGCGATGGAGCCGCAAATTTGCGGATCGGTGTGACAGGCTTGATTGTCAGAGGGGAACGCACTTCAGATCATTTCCAGTTCGTATCCTTCTATAGTGATGGCGACGGCGTGCTGGATGGATTCAATCGAGATCACCAGGTTTTTTTCGCCACGCTGTTCCAGAATTCCTTCCAGGCCGTCCAGGCAGCCACCTCGAATCCTTACTTTTTGTCCGACGGTCAGGAACGCGTGGAGGGCGCATGGGACTTTCTGGGATAAAAGATTTTGCAGATCCTCGATTTGCTTGACCGGAATCGGAGTTGCTACTCCTCTGACGCTGATCAAACCGATGACCCCTTCGGTGTGCAGGAGTTCAATTCGCACTCCGGCGGACAAATCAACATACGCGAACGTATAGCCCGAGAAAAGAGGAATGTAGATGGGTTGGCGGCGATCGCTCCAGCGGTGAAATTCTTCGAGCAACGGAAGGAATGTCTGCAAGCCTTTGCGTTGAAGTTGAATTGTTACTTTTCTTTCAAAGCGGTACCGGGTCTGAATCGAGTACCAATGTGCCCCTTGCAGGCTGAGTGGTACGGGAAGGTTGGGTACAACGGTCATCAAGACGATTCTTGGAACGCGGCTCCGCTAATTGGGTCCCGAATGATTTTTACTCTACTTTTCACGAAGTTTCTAAGTTCCTTCCGTTCAGAATTCTTGTTTCACACTGCTTCGCTTAGGCGACCATTGAGGCTTCGCCATAGCTTCACACTGAGGTTCCTACAGATTCTTATAAATCGTTTCCGGGATGGGGAATGTTCGCTCACTGAGCACCACACCCAACAGCCGAGCATTGGTCGCGTGCAACTTCTCCTTCACCTTTTGCGCAGCCAATCGCCGCGTGGAGTTTGCTTTCACAACCAGGACCATGCCGTCACAAAGACTAGCCAGCAAAGCGGCCTCGCTACCAGCCCCCGCAGGCGGTCCATAGAGCACCGTGTAGTCGAATTGTTGGCGTAGCTCGGATAGTCGGTCGCGCAGCCATGTGCCCGACAAGCCGTTTTCGTTTTCGCCAAGAAAGACGCTCCTGGGCACGAGCCACAGCTGGTTGGAGAGCTGGCAGGATGGGTCCCGAAATGGCGATCTCTGATTTGCAATCAGATCGTGACCATTTTTCTCGACAACCTGTTCCAATCCGGGGCTGTTCAGGTTTGCCTCGACCAGGCACGTAGTTCCCCGGACTTGTGCGGATAGGGCCAGGCCCACCTGCATGCAGATCGCACTGATATCGGTTTCCGGGTCCACGGGGCTTAGAACAACTTGACGCGCCGGCTTTGGCCATCCCGGAAGAAATACCTGCCGTACCAAGCTGCGGATCTGCTCCTCGGCGAAGCACTCAGGGTCCCAAACTACGGGTCCGGTCTGGCGGTATTCTTCGGGTTCGACTGCGATAATTTCTGGTTCACAGACGTCGTCCAACGACTGCGGTAATAGATCGACAAACGTGCTCATTGGCCCCTTTCTCAAACTGAATACTCTTGCGATTTCTGTCTTCACAGCGCAACGGATACAGAACTCCGTGCCATGCGGTTTCTAATCCTGAAAGATCCTCATGTTCTTATCCGTTTCTACGGGGCAATGAAGCCAGTACCGGACTCCCTAAATAGGCAATGATCTCGTCCGGAGTTCGAAATGCTGGATTCAGGTAATCCGCAACAAAAGCCAGCGTGATACTTACCGTACTCGCGCACGCCAGGCCAATGAATCCGAAGCTCAGTCCGGAAAGTTCGGGCAGCGCAGGGACCGTGGCTTGCTCGGCGACGGTTACATTGAGAATGCCGCCCTGGTCGAGCGCATCTCCAATTCTTGCCTCCTCGCGCTTGTTGAGGTAGAGCAAGTATTTCTCCTCGGTCGCCTTCAAGTCGTGCAGCAATTGCTCTTGCTCAATGGCGTGATCCCCAAGTTGACTCGCCGCTGCCCGATAATGGTCCAAGAGCGCGTTCTCGGCCGAGGCGTGGGCGCTCATTGCGTTCAGTTCGACTTGAGTCTTTAACAACTCCGCCCTCGCCCATTCGTGATCCGGATCCTGGTCGCTGGTGCGTTCCCGGATCGGCGCTTTATCCTCAGCCGCGATGGAGGCCTTGGTTTCTGCGATCTCCTGGTCGAGTTCCTGGACCGGGCGATAGGAAGGCTCATATTTGGTGAGCAGTTGGGTCCGGTTCAGCTGTAACTCGAGCAGCCGCGCTTTCATCTTTTCCATAAGTTGTGGATTGTCCGAGTCACGAACTTGCGTTGTGATACGCTCGGGCAACGAGATCAACTTCCTCGAGAGAACACGGGCACGCTCCGAGGCTGCGGCGATCGATACCTGGGTTTGTCGGGAATCCGCATCCGCTTCGCTCAACTTTTGAAGGGCCATGTCGCGTTCAAGAGCGGCAGAGGTCACTCCCTGGTCGGCCCCGAACCTCATCAATTGCAACTCTGCTTCCTCCAAACCGCTGCGCGACTGAACGACTTGCTGGTCAAAAAACTTGAACTCGCCCGAGGGACGGTGCAGTTGTTCGTGGCGTTCGAGATACGCGGTGGCCAAGGAATGGAGCACATTGGCCGCCTGCGCCGGATCAGAGCATTTGTAACTGACGGTGATCAACGTCGCTTTTTTCACTGCTTCGACCGTCAATCGCTTATAGATTCGACGCACCGCCCTAGCCAGTTGTCTTTCCTCGTTGTCACCGAAAAGGCTCCAGAACCACGAGTGCCCTTCAGAAATAAGGCCGGCACGCCGCACCACGGTCCGCAGGATTTCGTCGTCGTGCAGCAGTTCCACCTCTGAGTTCATCTCTTCTTCAGTCACGCCCTCGCGCTCGAATTCCGCCTGACTGGGAGTCGAGGTAACTACAGGATCGACGCGACCCCGTCGTACGAGCACTTTCATTTCTGATTGGTAAGGGGGTGCGATTAAGCCATAAAGAACAACCGCGAGGAAGATTGCAACAAACGAGAAAAGTGCGAGCCGCCGTTGCCGAAAAATAACTGCCAGCAGGTCGCGCAAGGTGGGGGAAGGGACGCGCGTCGATCTCGGGATGAGCCTAAGTTCCTCCGGCATAGGAAAGTCCAATTGGTCATTTCTTATTCTGTTGGTTGGTTATCTTCGTCCGGGACTTGTCCCAATTGTTGCGCACGGTTTCTCCTAGAACTGTGTTGGACTCGCGTACATACTCAAGCTGGAAGTCGGCAAATACTGCTTGATCTTGGAAATCAGATTTTGTGGTACGAATAAGAAGTCGCCCGGCCTGAGATGAATGTCTTCGGTCAGCGTTCGTGATTTCATCATCGTCTTCACGTCCAGCAGGTGAGATTCGACGAGGTCATCCGAAACCCGCCGAAACAGGACGATCTGAGAATGTTTGGCTCGTGGAGTGAGACCCCCCGCAATGGCGACCGCCTCGGTCACTCGGATGTCTGAGCGTAATTCGTATTTCGCGGGATGATTCACCTCGCCGCCCACGATAAAATACGGCTTGTCGAAGTCCTGAAGCACAATGGTCACCTCCGGATCGTGTAACACGCCCAGGTAGGCCCGGCCGATGGCCGCTTGCAACTCGGGAACGGTTATTCCTTCGGCGGGCACCTGCTTCACGCCCTTCAAGGCAATGTATCCGTCCGGCTGCACACTCACGGTTTGGTCAAACTCGGGCGAGAAGGTGAAAGAAATGGCCACTACATCACTCTTACAAAGCCGGTAGAGCGGACGGCGCACCCCCGTCAGGGCTGGGCTCGAACTCAAGGTCCCAGCGCCGTCCGACACACCGGATTTCGTGGTTGCCCCTGGCCCGGTCTGTTCAACAGCCGCGTTTGGCTGCTGCTCTTGAGCCACGGCTACCATCAACCCTTGCTGTATGGAGCAGCAAGTGAGAGCGAGAACGCAATAGGCCACTTTACGGGTAATCTTCATTTTCCGTTCAGGCCTCGACTCGCTATCGAGGAAGTTGCAACCTTTCTATAGTTTCGAACTTCTTGAACTTATCGTGGTGGACCAGAAGTCGCAAGACATGGGAAGCACCGTCCACGAAGGTATACATTTAAGGCCGAGCCTGAAACGCACGAGCGATCGGCTTCGGTATCACGGCGGACTCTCACTTTTGGGACTTTAATGAGCAGGCAAGGTTCAACTCCCCTCGTTTCGGTGCAGTTCCGCAGCCACTGCTTTGGTTGCATCCACTAAAGTGGACTTGACGAAGCCGCAGTGCGTAGGTCGCGAACAAGCTTCAATCGCTTCGCAAAGGGCTAAATACCAACAGCTGCTATTCACCAGGCTGCGGTGCAATATCGGGAAACTTCCCATTCCTGCCACATTCTCCCGAAGTTTTGCACACGAATAAGTTCCGTCAGGGCGTGGCGATGTCACAGCGTTCCAATCGCTTTGGCTCCTATGATTAACACAAGGGTTATAACGTCCGTGTGAATTTTATGGAATCCTTAAACGTTGCTACTTCGAATACGATCGGCGTTCTGGTTGCCGACTCCAATCAGATGCAGTGCCAATTGTTGGTCAGTGCGCTGCGCCGGCGCACGGAATTCCGCGTGCATTCTTGCGGCGTGGATATGAACGTCATCTTGAATGCGATCTCAGGCTTCCCCGTCGACGTAATTCTCATGAACGCCGACCACCCCAAGCTGGCCGGTCAGGATATGGCCAACGTTCGCCGCTTGCATCTAGCTCATCCCCACATCGCCAAGGTTCTGGTCCTCGGCGAATCGAATCGCGACACCGTGGTGAATGCTTTCCGCTCGGGTGTCAAGGGGTTGTTCTGCTTTTCCGACTACCCGTTCCGGTTGCTGTGCAAGTGCATCCAGAGTGTCCATCAGGGACAAGTGTGGGCGAATAGTGAGCAATTGCAGTACTTGGTCGAAACCGTAACCCAGGTGCCTTCTCTGCGCATGGTGAACGTTCGAGGCAACCGGTTACTCACGCCGCGCGAGGAGCAAGTCGTGGCCCTGGTGGCGGACGGCCTCAGCAATCGCGAGGTCGCGCGGGAACTCGGGCTCAGCGAGCACACGGTGAAAAAATACCTGTTCCACATCTTCGACAAGCTGGGGATCTCCAGCCGGGTCGAACTCGTCCTCTACGCGGTGAGCCACGGTGGTTCTTGGCAAGCGGAGTGGGTCGCCGGTGGCGGGGGATAAAGACTCGACCAATCTGGAAGGCAGCCTTACCGGGCTATCGACCGAGCGGTTTCAAAGTTTGAAACTGACGGCAAAGCCCTGTATAAATGCGAGGAACCAATCCTCGTGACCGATAGCCGATCCAACTCTCGCCGCTGGACCGTGATTGCGTCCGCCTTACTTTGCGCCGGCCTGGGTGTGGTCGTGATGTACACCAAGCGGAACGCTTTCTTTAGTCCACTGGCAGTGGTGGTTGTGGCCGCGATCGGGCTGGCCGCGGTGCTTCTGCAACTCCGCTACTACAATCGCGAGCACACCACTCCCGTGCAAGCGCCGGTGTGGCTGAACATCCTCGGTGTAGGGTTCGCCCTGGCTGCGCTTTTTGCGGATTTCCTCGGGTTGAGTTGGCAGATGGCCCAAGTGATGGCCCTGGGAGCCGTGGGTAGTTTCGCGATCAGCAGTTCCATGATCCTGCATGCTTTTCGGAAGGGCCGGATGTCGTCGAAGTGAGTGGCGACGAAGTGAGTAACACACGTCAATTTTGCCCGAAGTCCACTGCGAACCTGGTCTTCACTTGCACGGCTTGACCGTTTATTAAGTAAGGTTGGAAGCGCCACCATTTCACCGCATCCAATGCAGCGGAGGTGAGTTCATCCGGTCCGCTGATGGCGCGCAAATCCACGACAGTTCCATCTGCCCCGATTACCGCGTCGAGTACCACGACGCCCTGTACTTTCGCCTGTCTTGCAGCCTCTGGATAAATCGGCTCGATCTTGTGAGTTAACAGTCCTTGCATCACCTCCGCCGGAACATAAGTGGGCGGTTGTTGCGACTGCGGCTTGCTTTCCGGAATCTGCGATTCCAGTTCGCCCCAGGCCTGGTGCCAATGCCACCAACCAAGGGCACTCAACAGAAGCATCGCTCCTACCGCTAACCAAGTGCCGCGGCGGAACCGCTTCCTGCGACGCATCGATTCTCTGATCTTCGGCCCAGTGATCTTACGGGGAGCTGCAATCGACGGCGTCAATGCGGCGCCCGGTGGGAGAACAGGGGATTGAGCGCCTGCACCTGGCGACGACGCTATCGGATCGGCAACGGACTTCCTCCGCGTCCAGTGTTCGATCAGCGTCTGTTGTTCTGAGGTTAGACTGACGAACTCAAGACCACAATGAAGCAGCGCCTGATAGCGCACGATCGCCTTCAGGCGGAACGGTCCGCCAGCATCCGGCAAGCGAAACTCAATGCCCACGGAATCGCCTGGATGCAGTTCCCCGGCGATCACCAAGCCGACGCCACGTTCCCCTAGGGTGACCGAGCGCCCGGGAATTGAGTAAGGGATTCCAGATCGCAAGACGGTAACATCCGCGGGAACGGCCAAGGGGAAACGAGGCACGCGGCGAGTGTTGGTAAACACCCTGGCCGGCGCCTGCGTCGCTGCGGCAGTCATGGTTCTAGCTCTACCTGCACGGGCACACCATCTC
>Ga0070762_10001585_pt1 | contig 10581 bp, 8 predicted proteins | sample HubBroMetageREF2_FD_66726 | JGI IMG/M metagenome (GOLD analysis project Ga0070762, IMG submission 66726) | Reference soil microbial communities from the Hubbard Brook experimental Forest, New Hampshire, USA - Hubbard Brook CCASE Soil... | ecosystem: Environmental > Terrestrial > Soil > Temperate... | reverse complement strand
CTTGGCGCATGGCGTTGTGCGAGTGTGTGCGCGCCACTCCAGACGAGTTGCAGTCCGGCAAAAATGGCTACCATGGCGACCGCCGCTCGCAATTTCTTTGCGGGCACTTTCGGCGCCAGTAGGCAACCGAGTACGACACCGGGAATTCCGCCCAGCAGCAGTTGAATCAGGATCGGCAGGCTGACCGAACCAAAACTCCAGTGAAACGCGCCGCCAATTACGGCTAACACCAAACCAAAGAGCAGGTCCGTACCTACGACTTGCGCTGGCGACATTTCGGAATAGTTCAGCAGCAGCACCGTTCCCAACGCACCCGCGCCTGCGGAAGAAAATCCAGACTCGACTCCGATGGGCAGCGCAAGCCATGGAAGCCATCGATGATTCTTGGCAGCGAACGCAGGATTTTGAATCCGGCGAATAAACGTTACACTGGAAGACGCCGCCAAAATAATGCCCAGTAGCAGGACCACTACTGGATTGCCCGCGTCGTGATTCAATAGACGCAAGGCCCAGGTGCCCACCAAGAGTCCTGGCACCGCGCCTTGCAACAGCAGCCACAAATAGCGTGAATGAATATGTTTTCCAGCGAGATAAAAAGGAGCCGCGATTAATCGAAGCACGCCGGCAAATAGGAATGCGGTTCCTACGGCTTCCCCGGCGGTCAAGCCGGCGAGCAGCACGAGCGCCGGGACGGTAAAGCTTCCGCCACCGACTCCGGTGAGCCCCACCGCCAAGGCAATCAGGAACCCCACCACGTAATGCATCATTGCCCGCCTTGAGAGAATGTATGTATGCCGCATTCCAACTTTTTCCCGCCCCAACGCCCGGAACGTGGATTGGCTGGATCATCCGGAATCGCGGTGCACGGTTCACAGCCAATGCTCAAATAGCCTTGGTCGTACTGCGGCAAATAGCTGAAATGTTTTTCTGCGGTGTACTCCCACACTTTTGCCCACGTCCAATCGGCGAGAAGGCTCACTTTCAAAAGTGTTTTTCCGCTCGGCAGACGATGCGCTTCGACTTTCTTCAAATTCTTTCGAGTAGGCGATTGCTCGCGGCGCAATCCGGTGAACCAAATTTCATAAGGGTCTAGTGCCTGCAGCAGCGGGTCGACTTTGCGCAGCTGGCAGCATCGCGTCGGGTCCGTCCGATTTAATATCCCGAATTCCGATTCTAGTTGTTCCACGGTATTTCGAGCAGTGACATTCACCAGGTTCAGAGACCATTCCTTCGCCATGCGATCGCGGAATTCATACGTCTGGGCGAAGTGATAACCGGTCTCCAGGAAAAGCACCGGGATCGCAGGAATTCGTTGGCGGACAAAGTTGAGCACGATCATGTCTTCGGCTTGAAAACTGCATGTCAAACAGGTCGGACGTCCGGAGTGCTCATTCAGCACGGCACCCAGAACTTCGTGTGGTGTAAGAGTTTCGAGAGCTTCAACGATGAGAGCTGTTGTCATTTCAATTGGTCCTTTCCGGATGTGCGGCGTGCTGCGATACGCGGAGCGCTTCCAACAAAAGCATCACGCGTTCCAACGCTTCTTCTTGCCCTTCGGGAAGTTCCAGTTCGCCAAGATCGAAAAAGTGCGTGTCAGCGGAGTTTCGTAACTCCGCAAGCTCTTTATCCTTGAGCGAGGCGTTGTGGTAGATGACGACGAATCCTGCAGCGTGCAGGGCGGAAGAAATGGCTGCATTCTCTTCTACAACCATCACTTCGAATCCTCGTTCAAAGATTGCGCGCTCCAATGGCGCGATTAGAGACGTACGCGCATTTGCCAAAATGATTGCGGGCTGATGACCGTGCCGCCGGTGTCTCTCGAATGGAGCGACAACGTCTTGCGACGGTAGGCCGTGCTTTGCCGGGCTTTCGATTCCTCGCGAAAGATCTTCGAGAATCATCCCGGCGGCGAGAGTGGCATTGGTCAGTGGATCGATGAGAATGAAACTTCCGGTCGTGCGATTGTGACGGTACGTGTCGAAAAAAAGAGGACTACTGGTTTCGAGTTCAACAGTCGCGATGTCATTCATCTGCAGCCGCTCGGCGGCCTCTGAGTGAAGAGTATTGACGTTTACGCGGTGTTGGACTGCGATGGCCTTTGCGCGAACCCGCCTTGCGCACTGCTTAATCAAATAGAGCCGGCCAATTTCCAGCGGCGTCGTATGCATCCAGACCACGCTTGCAAGGAACCGCTGAGAGACGTACGGAAGATTCGTGGACGACACCAGCATGTCTCCGCGGCTTAGATCGATTTCATCTGTGAGGGTCAAGGCGACCGACATCGGCGCAGATGCTTCGTCGAGAGGGCCGTCGTAGGTAACAATTGATTCAACGCGCGACTGCTGGCCAGACGGCAGCGCTGTCACGGCATCGCCTGGGCGAACCACCCCGTTGGCAATTTGTCCGGCGAAGCCACGGAAGTTGGCATCTGGGCGAAGCACATACTGAATCGGAAACCGGATGCCCAGTGCGCTGACCGGACGCGGAATGGGAACGTGCTCCAGATGTTCGAGCAGCGCTGGGCCGTTATACCAGGGCATGCGCTCGCTGCGCTCGACGACGTTGTCTCCCGCAAGCGCGCTGATAGGAATACATTTCACGGCGCTGACGCCCAGATGTTCTGCAAGCGCAAGAAATTCCCGCTCGAGCCGCTGGAATTGTTCTTCGCGATAGTCGAGCAAGTCCATTTTGTTAACCGCGGCGACCAAGGTTGAAATCCCCAACAACGAGGAGATGTAGGTGTGGCGGAGCGTTTGGGGAAGCAGCCCTTTGGTCCCATCAATCAAAATCACCGCCAAATCGGCGGTGGATGCCCCAGTAGCCATGTTTCGCGTGTATTGTTCGTGTCCCGGGGTGTCGGCGATGATAAATTTTCGGCGCGCAGTTGTGAAATAGCGGTAACCCACATCGATGGTGATGCCTTGCTCGCGTTCGGCGCGGAGTCCGTCGGTGATCAACGAAAAGTCAATCGGCCCGCTGGAACGGTTGATGCGGCTCTTCTTAACGGAAGCGAGTTGGTCTTCGTAAACAGTTTTTGAATCGTGCAGCAGTCTGCCAATCAGCGTGGACTTGCCGTCATCCACACTCCCAGCGGTGGTGAATCGCAAAAGTTCCTTGTTCAAATTCTGTTCGAGGAACTCTGCAAACGAATTGCTTGTCTCAATGTCCGTGAGAGGCGGCATTAGAAATAGCCCTCGCGTTTCTTGATTTCCATTGACCCTTCCTCATCATGGTCGATGGCGCGATTTTCGCGTTCCGACCGACGAAACGAAATCATCTCCTCAATGATTTTCGGAACCGTATCGGCGGCGGAGCGAATCGCCCCGGTGCACGGCACGCAGCCTAGCGATCTCATGCGACATTTAATTGGCAGAGCCCTCTCCCCAGGGCGAAGCTGATCGTGCGGATAAATCAGAACGATGGAGCCATCCCGTACGACAGCCGGACGTTCCTTCGCGAAATACAGCGGCACAATCGGAATATTCTCGGTGTAGATGTACAGCCACACGTCGAGTTCCGTCCAATTCGAGAGAGGAAAGATTCGAATGCTCTCCCTTTTGTCGATTTTCGAATTAAAGATGTTCCACAGTTCTGGCCGCTGATTTTTGGGATCCCACTGTCCATGGATGTCGCGAAAGGAATAGATCCTCTCCTTAGCACGTGACTTCTCTTCGTCGCGCCGCGCTCCGCCAAACGCTGCGTTGAATTCGCCTTCTGCAAGCGCGTCCAAAAGCGACTTGGTTTTCAATAGGCCGCAGCATTTTTGCGTGCCCAGCACAAATGGATTCGCTCCGGCCTTCAACGCTTCCTGGTTTTTGTGCACGATGAGTTCGGCGCCAATTTGCTCTGGGTATTGGTCGCGAAATTCGATCATCTCTGGAAACTTGTAGCTGGTGTCTACGTGAAGAAGAGGGAAGGGAATTTTCCCGGGAAAGAAGGCCTTCTGCGCCAGACGCAGCATGACCGACGAATCTTTTCCGATCGAATAGAGCATCACCGGCCTTGAAAACTCCGCCGCCGCTTCTCGGAGTATGTAGATGCTCTCGGCTTCGAGCGCTTTTAAGTGGCTCAGTCGTGAACCTTCCGCAAGCTGGTTCGAAAAATCTTGGCCGCGTTGTAGCGGTGTTACACTGGGTAATTCTTGTTGCACAGTTGCCATGGGTCGGACCCCTTCTTAAAATTCACCGCACAAAAACAAAAAACCCACCTGCCAAATCCTCTGGCGGTGGGTGCTAAAACAGCTCGGCTAGAATTAGAGCTCTAGATTACTAGCCTCCCGGTGCCAGAAGACACGAGTGCGCGACACCGACAACAGGTCGACGCAACTGTCTGGCATTCCCGAAGGGTCAATAACATGAGAGGCAGTATACGGAGGCGCTTCGCAGACTGCAATAGTTCACTGTATTCAATTTTCTTCTGGAGTGTACGCAAAATAATGCTCAAGGCTTATTTGACGGCACCCAGGGGAGGATTTTGTCTTGTTTTTCTCCGGTGTCGGGTTGAATCGGGGAAATACTCTTACTCAGGGACATCGTCAGGGATTCACTGTTCCGGGACAGGGTAAGAAAGGTCTGCAGTTGATCTGCGAACGCTTGTTGTGGTCCGTCTGAAGACCAAGTCCGCACCGTTTGCGTTAGCTGCTCGAAGGAATCTTCCAGGTTATCCTGGCCCCGGAATGCTTTACCTTCTAAGTGGTCTGCCATGTCGTCCAGCAACTTAGCCGACTTATAGTCGAGTTCCTGCTGTGCCGCAAGTACGGGTTCTGGTAGTTCGAAGCCGGGCAGTTGAACGCGATACCTCCACAAGGCAATTTGCATCAAGAAAAGAGTGCGCAGTTGCGGTTGCCACTGCCTAATTCTGCTGCGCAATGCGAGATCCTGGACGCGGGAAGGCCCAAATTCCAACAGAACACCGTCCGCTAGAGCCCGCATCTGATCGAAATTGCCGTTGATTACCTCTCCAAGAGTAATACTCCGCGCGATTGCAGTTCTCTGGTTTTTCGAAAGCGGCTCTCTGGCAAACTGCGCCAATAGCCGGAGGTTGGAAATAAACGTCTTCCTGATCTCAACAGCGGCGGGTGAACCCCATATTTGATCAAACACCAGCCACATGATGAAGAGACCCAATAGGATTCCGACGACGCGATCTCGCGCTACTTCAAGAGACGTCTGCATTTTGAATTCGCTCAAGTTAATCAGGTAGAAAGCAAGGGCGACCTGAATTCCCATATAGGACAGCCGCGGGCTGGAAGTCATGATCCAGGAAGCGAAAGCGGTAACGGGGATAAAGAGAATGGTGAATCCAACAATCGAATCAATGTAAGGCAGAATAAATATCTGCGAACCCATTCCGATTACAAAGCCGCCAATAATGGCTCCGCTGATGCGGAGTAGCTGCTTTTGGCGAGACGAACCAATTGTGGAGAGTGCGGTCAACAGGCATGTGGTGACAGCCGTGCTGATGCCGGGCCAATCGACTGCGCTGTAAATCATGTAACAAACGCTAGCGGCCAGACAGCCCTTAAGCGCGAACTGAAGGTGCGCAGGGTTTTCGAATGAGCCGAGAGCAATCAGTCTTCGTTCCCGCGAATCATCGGCCGACGGCAGGTACTCCTGGATAGACCGAGAATCAGTAAACACCTGGGGAATGAGAGTGACGGTATGCTCGATCGCGGCAAGTAGCGGAACGAAACTCGCCGGTTGTCCTTCGACACTCAATTCGACGGGGCGCGGAATTCGCCTGTTCAGCAAGTCGTCACGAATGCCCGCAACAGTCGAGGCTAAGTTTCGGAAGCGACTCTGATCGCTGACTGTCAATTCGAAGTGGAGCTGGGTCAGAGTTGCTGCAAGGTCGATGAGCCTACCCACAAGAACTACAACACCACCGATCTGTACGGAGTACTGCGCCGAATAGTCCGAACGCTGCAAGGTTCGCCGCAACAATGATGTTCCACGTGCCCGCAGCTGGATGATTTGCTTCTCCGTAGCAGGATCAATCGCACGGCCCTCTGCATAGCAAGTCAACAAGGTCTTAACTGCAGCGAGTTGCTCCGCGATAGGCAAGACAAACTCGTCGCCTGGCCTCATCTTCACAAACGCCAGTTCTACAGCCCCGGTAATCACTACGCCTACCATTACCGATAAACACAGCCACAGTGTATCTTCCACATTCGTTTCGGCCGGCACATGGCGATCCCATAAGGGAACTACTACTGAATTCATAATGGCGAAAATCACTGCCGCGGTGTAGTTGGTCACAGAGCTGAGCGCATAAAAAACCAGGAAGAAAGAGATAACGACCCAGAGAAAATGAAGCTCGGGAATACTGATAACAAACCGCACCGAGATCAAAAGATACGCGGCACTGATAACCGTAACAATCACCATGACTGCCGCTGATCGCAGCGTGGCTCGGGGGCTTTCGCGAGAAATCAGAAGTGCATAAATGGCGCCTTGAAAGGCGAACGGGATGCGAAATGTCATGCAGACGATCATGATGAGAGTCGCAGCGATGGTCATTCGCCCTACCACGGCGGCGCGGCCCGGGTACGGTGCCAGTTCCTCTTTGAGGAATTGTCGAAGCCACGTCAGCGGAGCGATTGACCGGGGTAGACTTTGAACGACCGTGGCCATTTTCAATTTCCTCGAATCGTGACCACGGCTGACTCGCTGATTCGAAACAGATCTGGCGTGGGATTCTCGACGCGCACGCGAACCGGGTATCGCGATGCCAGATGCACCCAATTGAGCGTTCGTTGGAGATCCGGAAGGCCCGGCCCTAAATGCCCAATGCGATCGGGATCCGGAGTGACTCCAAAACCGACGCTGTCCACCACGCCCGAAAAGCGAACATTGGGTTTCGACATGACATAAACATCGGCGCGCATGCCAGGCTTGATGTGCGAGAGTTGCCCTTCGCGAAAGTTGCCGATTGCCCACCAGGTGCGCGCGTCGATCAACGTGAATATCTGCTCTCCCACGTGCGCGTAAGCCCCTTCCGAAATAGTGAGGTTGGTCACCAAAGCATCGAACGGCGCATACACCCGGCAGTTGCCGAGGTTGTAGCGCGTGTCCTTGACGGCGGACGCTCGCGCGCCGCGTTGATTGATTAACGGTTCGAGCGTAGTCACGGCGTTTCGCGCTTGTTCGTGTTGCGCCTTGCTTTCGTCGAAGGCGGCACCAGAACGTTCGTATTGCGCCTCGGCTGATTTGAGCTCAGCTTGAGAAAGAAGCAGTTGCGATTCGGCTTGCTTCAGAGCTTCGGACTGGGCGATTTCGGAGGTTCTCGCCCGGTCGACCTGGTCCACGGTGACAAACTGTTTCGTAAGCAGCGGCTCAAGACGGTGCAAGTTATTGCTGGCGTATGTCCATTCGGCCTTCGCACGACTGACGCCCTGCTCAGCATGCGCCACGTCTGCGCGCGCTTGATCGACCGCCGCCGACGAGCGATTTATATCCGCTTGTGCGGTGTGAATGCCGGCTTGCGACACGGAAACCGCGCTCACCAGTGCCGCGATCTTCCGTCGTTCGTCGGCGATTTGCCCTTCGAGTGCCGCTTGGTCGGAAATGGCTCTTTCCAGCGCATATTGGTACGGCCGTTCATCGATTTCGAACAGCAGGTCACCTTTTTTCACGAACTGGTTGTCACGTACATTCAACCGCATGATTGGCCCCTCGACTTGTGGAGCGATGCCGATGAAGTTGGCGAAGACTTCGGCGTCGTCGGTTCTTGGCGAGTGATTGCTGTGGTAAAGCACCACAAGGCCGAGCGCGAGCGCAGCGAGCACGGCGCCGATGCTCACCCAGCGGCTAAGCTGCTTCGGCGTTGTGACGTTAGGGGTTGTCGCAGCAGAGTCGGTTTCCATATCTTTGCACCTCGCTGACAGAAGTCATCAGTAAAAGAAAATCAGCCACAGCACGAATGTGAAGACCGCGACCAAACTCGCATACACGAGAATGGGGAAAGCGATCTGCATATGCAGTCGCTGCAGGCCCAGGCGGACGAAAGCCGTGAGCACAATCGCCAGTACAAAACACAGAAGCCATGACGGAAAAAATGAACCCAGAATGTCGACCGCAGGCGCCCGCGAGCAGCTCACCAGCAGCGGCGCAATAAAAAAAAGCAAGAGAGGACGTATTGCGTCAACGACATCCGGTCGCACGGTCACGGCTTGGCGCTCCTGACGATCGCATCGCCACTGCGAAAAGCGAGATCGGCTAATGAAGTGAGCACCTGTGTGCGGGCAAATACATCGGTGGAGCGAGCTTGTGCGAGCGTTCGCTGGGCCGCTGTCACGTCCAGCAGATTACGAAGCCCGTAGTTATAGGATTCCAGGGCAGCATCGTATGATTGGCTGGCCGCTGCCAGCAAAGCCGTAGCGGCTTGGCGCTGCCGAAGGGCTGTGTTCAAATTCGAGTAAGCGGTCCATACCTCGTTAGCAATTTGGTCCCGAGAAACGTTGACTTGTGCTTCCGTGGAATGCACGTTCGCTTCTGCCTGCATGAGTGTGTTTTTCCGCGCGCCCCCATCAAAGACAGTCCAATTCAAGTTAAAGGCCGCTCCGCCCACTAGACCGGCGGTGTGTCCCCACGGAAACTGCTGTTGCAAGCCATACAACGATTGCGCGGTGGGGCTGGCTGTGAAAGTCAGTGATGGGTAGTACGCCGCGCGCGCTTCCTTGACTCTGGCATTCGCCGAACGCACCTCGGCCACTTGCCGCATGAGATCGGGCCGTTGCGCTAGCGCACGATCGATCGCCACGTTAACGCTGTCGTCGAGCGATTCGGGAATTGGCAGCTCTTCGAGAGCTTGGACGTGAACCGTGGTGGTCGCGGAAGTTCCCAGCACTGTTGCGAGGTTTCCGGCGGCAATCAGTTCGGCGCCGAGCACGGATTGCAGTTCGTATTCAGCCTGCGCCGTCGCGCTGCGTGCCTCCAACACGTCGGGTAGAGTGGCCAGGCCATTATTTAAACGTTCTTCCGCGGATTGTTGGACAGTTTGCGCATTTGAGAGACTCGCGCGCGCCGCATCCTCCTGCCCCAACGCATTCAGAAGCTGATAGTAGCCGTGTTGGACTTGGAAGATGATGTTGCGGTGTGTGTCGTTAAACGCGAAATTCGCCGCCAGGACCTGCGCTCGAGCCGCGGCGATCCGTCCGGACCGCGCTCCGAAATCGACCAAAGTGTAATTGATATCCAGCGCGACCTGAAAATCACCGATGGTTTGTCGATAGAAACGATCAGTCAGGTAAACCTGGGAGCGAGTGACACCTGAGAGTGCGGCTGCCGCTAAAGTCGGATAGAGCTCGCTGCGTGCGACACCGAGAGCCGCTGCCTGGGCACGAGCACGTTCCCACGCAACACGTGTCTCGGGATTGTGCGATTCCGCCAAATCGATAAGCTCCGCCAAGGAATATGTTTTTGCGGGATCGACGCTAAACCCCGTATCAGGAAGTTGGTGCGCGTCAGCTTCGATTCTTTGTTCCCCGGGACCATGCCACGGGCGATCGGCTGACACAGGCGCACTCTGAGCCAAAACACAGTTGGCTATGAGCAAAGGTGCTGTCAAAAAAGTTAGCTGTAATTTCGTCAGTCTCCACATGCCTCCCCTCTAGTTGGGGTAAGGCACGCGAAACAATAATAGGTTCCAAGAATTCCGCTAATCCCAATGGCAGATGTGCCAAACGACGCCATGAGGTGCTGGATCATGACTGCGGGGGCCGATCTCGAGGCGTATTCGAGAAAGTAGAAGTACAGAGCAAGTCCCCAAGCGATCTGGAACTCCCGAATTCGCCATCCGCTGGCTGCTTCCGGAGGGAGAGCAACTGTAATTGGCTTCATAGTCACCTTAATGCCCTGACTTTCAACCGCTTACCGAAACAGGTTGGCCCTGCCAAGATCGATGACTTCATCGCCGCATCCGCTGAGAGTCGCTTTCAGTTCCCGTGAGATGTGCTTCGGCTCCCGCTGCAATAGCCCCCACCTCTATAAGCCTCACGTGCACCCAATCAATATTCTTTTTATGCGTATTGAGTCCGTGATTCCGTTGAGCGAATCGCCCCTGACTCCGTAAACTCTTTGAACTCCTGACTCCACCGAAGCATCTACAAGCAGGTGGGCTACTCTCTTTGCCATATCTTGGCCTCTCTGACTCCGTTTTCGGCTTTGAACTCTCCGGGTCCTGCACATAGAGCAAATGTGTCTCCAACGTTTCTTCCTTGCTCGTCTGGCGCCTTACCTGCAAGGTTCAAGCCAGCGCATCCCGTCCAATGGCTCAAAACACGGCGGAATCAAGGTCTCCAAAGACCGAATGTACGTCCGCGGACAAACCCACATGCATGACAGCGCGCTGCCGCACGTGTCAACGAGCCGCCACAAATGTCAATTGGTTGGAATCCCGACGCAAACCGTCAGTACGATGACGCTCACACCCAAGCCATGTGTCAGCCCTGCGCAGGCACAACCGTTCGAAATCTCATCAGTGTTGATCTCAGTTCCAGCTGTGGCTAGAGGCGATTGGGGCGCCCGAAATCATGCACCAACCGCAAATCCTCTCGCATCCGAGTGCGTTAGGAGGAAGTCT
>Ga0070762_10001582_pt1 | contig 10584 bp, 14 predicted proteins | sample HubBroMetageREF2_FD_66726 | JGI IMG/M metagenome (GOLD analysis project Ga0070762, IMG submission 66726) | Reference soil microbial communities from the Hubbard Brook experimental Forest, New Hampshire, USA - Hubbard Brook CCASE Soil... | ecosystem: Environmental > Terrestrial > Soil >... | reverse complement strand
CATGATCTGCCATCGGATTTTGGCTTTGCCATGCTGATGCATCCGCACGATGCGGATTGCGTGTATAGCGTGCCGGTGGAGTCCGAGGAATTTCGCTGTACGCCGGAAGGGCGTTTGCGGGTGTATCGCACACGTAATGCGGGAAGGTCCTGGGAGCCATTGGGCCGCGGCTTGCCGGATAAGGGCGCATACGAAACCGTGCTGCGAGACGCACTGACGACAGATTCGTTGGACCCGGCGGGAATTTATTTTGGCACGCGCAGCGGGAAGTTGTACGGGTCGCGAGATGACGGAAAGACTTGGAAGAAAATCGTTGAGGGATTGCCGCAGATTTTGTGTGTCAAAGCTGCGGTCGTGCAGATAGATGGAGTCTCGACAGCGCGAATGCCTACGCAGTCCAAGCCGGCGAGAAAGAAGACGTGGCCTTCAAAAAGCGGTAAGCGAAGGAAGTCACGTTGATGCAGATTTCCTTTCATATACCCGCGGCATTGCGCGAGTTCACTGAGAAGAAGAGCACTGTACAGGTTGAGGTGAAAGCGGGCGCCACGCTGCTTGAAGCTTTGCAGGCGCTGTTCGCTGCATACCCGGGACTGCGTGATAGGGTTCTGACCGAGACGGGGGAAACGCGACGGCACGTGAATATTTTTGTGGCGAACGAAAACGTCCGTTACACCGGTGGACTTGCAACGACTGTCGTTCCCGGAGTGGAAGTTTCGATTGTGCCGGCGATCAGCGGCGGTTAGACAGCGCGCATCGCTCACCGCATTGGTAAAGCGTTAGCCACGATTACCAACCCATTTGGTCCATTCGCTTAAGGATAATCGCGCTGTAGTTATTCATGCGCTCGGGCCGTCGCTTCAGCGGAGCAGGCAGAATTGCTGCGAGCCTCGCCGCCTGTTGCCGGCCGATATTCCGGGCTGCAATTTGGTCGTAGTAACGGCACGCCGACTCGGCACCATAAATACCCGGACCCCATTCGACCACGTTGAGGTAAATCTCGAGGATGCGCTGTTTGCCTAGGACGAATTCGGCCACCGGCACCAGTGTGACCTCTGCGCCCTTGCGGAGAATCGAGCGGCCTGTTCCGAAAAATAAGTTTTTTACCAACTGCTGCGTAATGGTGGAAGCACCGCGGGTGCGCTCGCCTTCCAGATCGTCTTTGGCAGCGATTTGAATCTCGTTCCAATCGAATCCATGGTGCTGGTAGAAGTGCGTGTCCTCTGCGGCGACTACCGCGTGTTGCAGATCGGCCGAAATTTGGCTCAGCGGAATGAATTTGTAGCGTTCGTGATAAGGCGTGTGATGAATCCAGGCTTGCAAGCGGCGCTGCATGTGCACCGCGGTTGTCGGTGGGTCGATCCAGCGGAGGCAAACCAAGGTCAGCGCGGCAAGCGCCCAAAGGAGGAGCACGCCGATGACCAGCCAGCGAATAAAGGAGCGGAGGAAGGTCGGCGGCAGCGGGGCCTTGGTGTCTGTGTTCGGTATTTCCGTCACATTTCAGAATAACAGCCTGAGCTGGGTGGCCGCTGTGCAAAACGCCACCTGCTGGTTTGTAGGAAGTGGAGGTCCGGACGCGAACCGCGGCTCACTGCAAAGATTAGAGGATAAAGATTTAACACAGAGGACACAGAGGCTGGAGCGCGGAGGACGCGGAGAAAGGCAAGGGAGATTCATCGTGCATGAAGCACGCGATGGTGCAGAGGTCCTCGCAAAAGCGGCTCCCTTCGGTGCTCAGGGTAAACGGAATGACGGGTCGGTGGGCGGATTGTTGGGTGGAGAGGTGGTGACGGGTTTGGTGGCGGAGTGTGGGTTGGTGGGCTGGCAGGATGGCGGAGCTACGGATGTGGCGTTGTTAGCGGAGGCCGGCGATGGTCACGGTTGGGGGGATGCCCCAGTTGGCCTTGTCGTAGAGGAAGTCGATCTTATCGATTACGCGGCGAGCGCCAGGTAGATCGATGACGCGGCTGGAACTGCCGCCTTAGATGACATCGCGAACTTTTATTTGTTCTCGCTGTCCGTTGCCGTAGCGCACTACGATCAGGCTGAAGTGGACACCGGCATTGCCGCGCACGCGAATCTGAATAGCGCGGAAGGTTCCCTGATTGCGAACTTGAATGGTGTCGTGGTCATTTTTGCCGTTCACGCGAGTGCTGCCGAGGTCTACCCACTGACTGGGCTGAGCGAAGACCGAAGCAGCTATGCCGATGGCGAGGAGCAAAGTTAAAAAGCGATAGGTTACGGTTCGAGGCATTGGAATTTCTCATTCGCAACAGACACCAGTCGATCTGTTCGAATCACGCAAACGGCTGAGAATGCTTTGTAAATTGAAACGCAGTGTCGACTGGCAAACATACTGACAGAAGGCACGCGTTTGACCATTGGTAGTTCTGACAATTCGGTACGGGCTCGTAACCTGGCTGCTGAGTCCAACTCGATCAAACGGCGGCATGGCTCGGTCCAGTAGAGTTTCGATTGGCCGTGCGGGCTCTTAGGTCCCCGCATTTGTGCCTTTTAGAATACAGGCCCTGAATTCATCGGCCCAGAGCGCCGCCTTCGTTGCTAAGATTCATCAATTCTTCGCAAAGAGGCAAACACCATGAAGGTTTTCGGGCTTGTGGCGCTTTCAGCGCTTTTGCTTTCCAGCTTCCCTGCTGCGCAGGAAAAATCGGGGAGCGCTGACGAAATTCAAGTCAGGCAACTGGAGCGGGCTTGGAATCAAGCGGAAGCCAAGCAGGAAGTGAAGGAAGTCTCGGCCCTGCTCGCCGACTCTTTGGCATACACCGATTACGACGGATCGTTCATGAACAAGTCGGAATACATGAAATGGGTTGCCGCGCCGGAGCAGAAGGCGGATCACCTTTACGATGAAGGTCTAACCGTTCAGGTCTACGGTAACGCGGCGGTGGCCACCGGCATCTATCGCGAATCGGGCACGAACAAGGGCAAAACGTACGTCATTCGCTCGCGCTTCACTGACACTTGGATCAAGCGGGACGACGTTTGGCGATGCGTTGCCAGTCACAGCACGCTGATTCCAGCCAAGTAATGACCGAGTTGCGGTGGCGCGGAGGAAGGTAAGAGGGATTCATCGCTACGCGAACTCCGTTTTGAATGACGAGTCGGTGGGCGGAGTGTTGGTTGCTGGACCGGCAAGATTGCGGCGCTAGGGGCGAGTTGCGATACGCTGTTGTGCACTCACATACGATATGACTGCTGCAACAAAGTCAGAACCGGCGAAAGCGCTGGACCTACTGCAAACGAAGGTACGACCGAACCTAAAGGAACTGGGGTTCCGTTTCCGTGGACGAACTCTCAATCGACAAACTGCCGATGGGCTCACGCAGGTGTTGCAGTTTCAAATGGGTGTGTTCGATCCTCCAGGAACGCATCACATTCCGTGGATTAGAGAGAATTTGTATGGAAAGTTTACCGTCAACGTTGGCGTTTACGTTCCAGAGATAGCCCAGGCTGATGGAATAGGAGCGGCGGCTTCCTTCGTGCAGGAGGCGTCCTGCTGCATTCGCGCAAGGTTAGGCAAATTGGGACCCGAACATCGAGACATGTGGTGGGACCTCAGTCGTGCTGATGAAACGGCGCCGGAAATATGGGGGCGGCTTCGACGAGATGCCCTTCCCTTCCTCGGGAGATTCGAGTCTCGCGATGCCATCCTGACGGAGTGGAGGAATCTCGCGAAAAGTCCTTATTCAAACCGACCGCGCGTCGACTGCGCGATAATCCTTGCCGGGCGAGGTCAGCGAGCCGATGCGATGGCACTTTTGACGACGCAAGCGCGCGAGGCTGGTGAACCCAGGCACGTGGAGTATTTGCGCGGGCTTTCAAGAAAATTGGGTCTGGGTGAGCTTGACGTGTAGGGTGTTTATTCTGGGACGGGCCTGACGAGGAACGCGGAGGAAGGCAAGAGGGATCCCTCGCACAGGCGGCTCCTTTCGCGGCTCAGGGTAAACGGAATGATGTGTCGGTGGGCGGAGTGTGGTTGCTGCCCGACAAGATGCCGGCGCTAGAGGGCGAGTTGCGGTGGCGCGAACGAAGGCACGAGGGGTTCCTCACTGCGTTCGGAATGACGGGTTGAAGAGCGGACGTTAGTGGACTGGGGCGGGATCGGGCGTGCCGTCGGACCAGATTTTTACTGGAAGTAGGAAGATGGTGAGGCGGTCGTCAGGGGCTTTGGACGCTAAGAATGGGGAGCCGGGCAAGTCTGCGCCCCAGGCTGCGGGTTCGGTGAGCGGCACGAAAAACATCACGTGGGGATGCCACTGGGGATCTTTCTCGCTTAAGTAAGCCTGCTTGGATTGCATGTAGCACATCGCGCCGGGTTCCAACGACGGCAATTCCTTCTTATCGAGAGCGGTGCTGATGGTTTCGACCATCTGTGTTTTGGTGCGCCCGGCCAGGATTAGCTCGGCTTTCTTAAGGGTGAGTGGAACGTTGAATCGTGCAGCGGGCGCATTCAAGCAGATCGGAGCGCGCAACTTGGGATTCCAAAAGTCTGGATCGTCGATTTTGGCGGCCCAGGAGCGCCAGACCATGCACACAAAACCGTTTTTGCCTTGCACGGCAGTTTCGTAACCGCGGCGTGAGAAAACCATCACCTCGGCATCACGCGAAATTGAATCCGGGGCGGCGCTGCGGGCGAGGGCAATTTCCGCATCGCGGTCCATGAGGTATTGGTCGAGGGGGGCCATGGCAGGATAGGGAGTTTTGGCGTCTTGTGCATGGACGTGGCGGGGGGCGACGAGCAGGAGCATCAGGGTTAGGAGAACAGTTGCCATTGCTCTGGTGGCGGGACGTTTATAATGCATTGAACTCTCCTGGATTGGCGTGACGTGAGCAAGGATACATGGGGGAGATGGAGAGAGACTTGAATTTTTTGGGGCGGGACAGGGGAAGAAAAGCTTTAACACAGAGGGCACAGAGGGAGGAGCGCAGAGGACGCAGAGAAGAGAGATTCTTCACTGCGCGGACTTCGTTCGGAATGACGTGTCGTGATGGAGTGTGGGTTGCGGTGCCGGCAAGCTGCCGACGGTTCGGATCGAGGTGTAGTTGAGTTTTTGGGGCTTCCCTCAGCGGCTGAAGCCGCTTGGTGTTGAGGATTTGTGATGGCACGGCTGAAAGCCGTGCCCTGACGGGGCGAGGGATTAGTCGGAGCGGCGGGCTACTATGAAGTATCCGCACTTCAGTTCATCGCGCAGGGTTAAGGTGCCGCCGGCGACCGAGGCGATTTTCAGACCGTAGTCGGATTGCAGGACGGAGAAGGCGCCCTGGGCGCGAAGCGATTCCTCGCCAACCACGATTTGGAAGTCGAGACGCATGCCACGATTCGTGCCGTGCAGCGACAAGTCACCGGAGACGGTGAGACGAAAAACGTTCTCAGAAAGTTTGGTGGCGCTGACGTGGGAACTTTTGAACTCAATTTTAGGATAGCGGCTCTTTTGGAGGACTTCATCGAACATGACTCGTTCGATTTCGCGGCGGTCGGAGGCGCGAACCTCGTCGAGGATTTCGAGCGAGCCGGTGGTGATTTGATAAATTGACCAAGGACCTTTCAGGATTTTCGGCATTGAAGGAAATGTCTCCGGAAAAATTGCGAACCCCGAACTTAGGACTGTGAGCGACTACCGCAACCATTCCCGCGGCGAAAGCCTGGATCGTAAATAAGCTGGCTTTGGCATCGATGGTGAACGGAACCACACGTTCCTTTACAAGGGTCATAGGACTCCGTCAAACCGCATTCCGCACGAGGAGCGTCGAGTGGTGGTTCGTGCGAGTCTTGAGTAAGACTACAGCTGCAATGGATTGTGAAACGGAAACTTTGGGAGGACGGAAGCGAGTCGTGTACCGGACGAATGGGCAAGAATTTATGTACAGAGGAGCACGTAAGGAAATGTTGGTGCAACGTGTTGCAGGAAATCTGGGCGGGTTTCTGGACGGGTTAAAGTTTATGGTCGAAGAAAAAGTCAGTTTTGATCAAGTCGGACGCAGGTCTTGGCCAGCGAAACGAGTTTGTTAACCCAACCATGGGTGTGCTTCCAGCAGTAGGCATTTCCGGACTGCGCGACACGATTACAAAACTTGTTGTCCCTGCCTTTGTGATTGCAAAGAGTCAATCGAGGGACGGGAGGGGTGACTCTCACGGTTTGCGGAGCGGTATGCGTCGCAGTTGACAGCATGTATACCTCCTTTTGGAGAGTGCGCTGAGAATAGCGAGCGCGCGGGGGTGCGACAAGCTGTACTGAGGGCGAATATCGTACAGGTTGTAGTACCCGACCAAGCGTCAATGCAGGCGATTTCGATGCACAATGAGTCAGTGGAAAGTGAAAGCTGGAGAAAACGTTGGTTGTCAAGGAATCTGGGCGCCTTGGGATTCTACGTAGAGGGCGTAGAGAGATTGGCTGGCGGTCATGAAGATACGATTGCGTTTGGCACCGCCGAAGCAGAGATTGGCGCAGATTTCTGGAAGATGAACTTTGCCGAGCAAGGTGCCGTCGGGCGCGAAGACGTGCACGCCGTTGAAGGGTTGGCCGGCCCACCCCGCAGCGGACCAGACGTTGCCATCCACATCGCAGCGAATACCATCGGATATGCCGGGCGACATATCGGCAAAGACCCGGCCATTTTTCAGGCGCACGCCATCTTCGACATCGTAGACGCGAATGGGATGCGGCTTGCCGGAGTTTGGCGGTTCGCCGGTGTCGACGATGTACATTTTTCTTTCGTCGGGAGAAAAACAGATACCGTTGGGCTTGACCATGTCACTGACAACGACCGTGGCCTGACCGGTTTTCGGGTCGACGCGGTAAACGTTGGCGGGCAGTTCGAAGGGAGCTTTGTGTCCTTCGTAGTTGGACATGATGCCGTAGCCCGGATCGGTGAACCAGATGGCTCCATCGGAATGGACGGTGAGATCGTTTGGCGCGTTGAGCTTTTTGTCTTGGAAATGATCCATCAGCATGGTGATGGCGCCGTCGTATTCGGTGCGGGTGACGCGGCGAGTGTCGTGTTCGCAGGTGATAAGGCGGCCTTGGCGATCGCGATAGTTGCCGTTGCTGTAGTTCGAAGGAGTGCGGAACACGCTGACTTCGCCAGTGTCTTCGAGCCAACGCAGCATTCGATTGTTGGGAATATCGCTGAAGAGAAGATAGCGGCCATCGGCGAACCAGACCGGGCCTTCAGCCCAGCGCGCACCGGTGTAGAGGCGTTCAACGGCGGCGTTCCAGGCTACGTATTTTGCAAATCGGGGATCAACGACTTCGATGGCGGGATCGGGATAGGGGACTGGGCTTTTGCGATCTTGCTGAGCGAGAAGCGAAGAAGGTTGAAACGCGAGCGCTGTTGCCGCACTGGCCGTGGTATGGATGAAGGTGCGTCTGTGCATTGTGCTCCTCGGACGGGAAGCTGTTGTTGTGACGCACTGTATCACCATCGTTATGGTGCTGGTATGAATTCACTGCCCTGAGATGGCTTCACGTCAGCGGCGGATGTGCGGATACACTTCTTCCAGATTTTGAGATAAAGCAGGGCGGCGAAACACTTGGCTGGATGACCTGAACTGGAAGTGTTTCGCCTCCGACTTTCTTGCGCCTAGCCTATGGGAATTACGATGCGTTTATGAAGACGGCGCACGGTTGAATGATTTTGCGTACACGGTTCACTTCACGGTGACGGTGGTGCGCATCCAGGGATGGATGCAGCATTGAAAGTAATGCTCGCCCTTGGGGAGATCCGCGACGCTGAGTTGGCTGCCCTGAAGGATGCGGGTTCTGGCCACGGAAACCTTGGAAAAGCCGCCGGAACATTCGGGAACGACTTCCTCGCCCGGAGCGTTGAGACCCGGGATGAAGCCGCCACCAAACTTTGCGACTTCGGTGAAGGTGTGAGGCTCGCCGCCCTGGTTAACGGCATTGATCGTTGTTCCCTTTTTTACGGTGAGCGTGTCCGGCTCGAAGTCCCAGTTGGCGTCCGGGGTTCCGGCGGCCGCCTTGGTGAACAATGCGGAAAAGGTAGTGGAGGCGCCGAGCGCGACGTTTTTGCAGAACTCGGGGCCTACGGCGGTCGAAGCATTGAAAGTGGCCGGATCACATTCGTCTAAAGTAACAACCTGGGCGGTACTTGGAGTGTTCTCGAATTCTACCCAGCCTGCGAGCAGAAAACAAAAGATGACCAAACCGCATTTCATGAGGAGATTCGTCATATCTTTCCTATTTCCTTTCGATTGATAAATTCGCCCTGGAAACCGCCGACAGCCTCGGGAGTGCTGACGAGTTGAGTCTCAAGCGCGATACTGGCGGCAACTCTTACCAGAAGCTGGAAATGGGTCAATCCTCGCGGGTCCAATGTGTCCCCAAAGTTTCCTCCTTTGCTAAAACGTTCAGGACAAAGACGTTTTTGGAGGGAATGGAGAAGTCTCACGAGCAGAAAATTGTGATAGGCTTGCTGACCTGCGAACCACGATATGGCTACTTCCGTACCAGCCGCGCGGCGATATAGCTTCGAAGATTTCGAATTGGATATCCGCGCGGGCGAACTGCGGAAACGCGGCGTAAAACTCCGACTACAGGGTCAACCTCTTCAGATACTTGCGACGCTACTAGACCGTTCAGGCGAAATGGTGACGCGGGAGGAACTGCGGGCAGAAATCTGGACGGCCGACACCTTCGTCGACTTCGACCACAGCTTACATAACGCCATTGCACGGTTGCGCGAAGTGTTGGGCGATTCGGCCGACACGCCGCGATACATCGAAACGCTGCCGCGGCGGGGATACCGGTTCATTGCGCCGGTAAAGAGAATCGAGACTGAACCGCAGTTGCCTGTTAGCGAAAATGGGCAAGCTGATGGAGTTCCGAGTGGCGTGAGGCCAACGCGAGTTCGGGCGGCATTGGCGTTTGTGCTGCTGGCGTTTCTTGCGGTGGGATCGACCCTGTGGCTGTTGCGGACCGCTACTAACAGCGCAAATGCGGCCGGTCGCCTGCGATCCATCGCGGTGCTGCCACTTGATAACCTGTCTGGCGATGCCTCGCAGAATTATCTGGTTGATGGAATGACGGATGAGTTGATCACCGACCTGGCCAAGGTGGACTCGCTTCGGGTGATCTCGCGAACTTCAGTGATGCGGTATCGGGGCACGAAGAAAAGCCTGCCGGAAATCGCGCGGGAATTGAATGTGGACGCGATCGTGGAAGGGTCGGTTCTACGGTCGGGTGGACGGGTGCGAATAACGGCGCAACTGCTGAATGCGGCGACGGACCAGCACCTATGGGCGGAAAGCTACGAGCGGGATCTTGGCGATGTGCTCGGCTTGCAGAGTGAAGTGGCTGAGAATATAGCGCGGCAGGTTCGCGCACAGCTAACGCCGGAACTACAAGCGCGGCTTCGATCGGTGCGGCAAGTAAATCCAGAAGCTTACGAGGCGTATGTTCGCGGACGTTTTTACCTGACGACGGAATTCACCAAGCCTCAATCGCTGAAGGCGGCGCGGAGCTTGTTCGAACAATCGATACAAAAAGATCCTGGGTTCGCGTTGGCTTACTCTGGGTTGGCGGATGCTTATGTTTATTTAGGATTTTCACACCAGATTTCGCCGGAAGTTGCAGAGCGATCCGCGGAGGAGGCAGTACACAAAGCACTAGAACTAGACGACAGTATCGGCGAAGCGCACGACACGCTGGGCATGCTGAATTGGCGGTACCAGGGGAAATTGGATGAGGCGGAACGAGAGTTCAACCGGGCGATTGCGCTATCGCCGAGTTACAGCTGCGCGCATGAAGATCGTGCTATTTACCTTGCTTTTCGCGGACGACGCGCCGAGGCCCTGGCAGAAATTGCGAAGAGTAAAGAGGTGGATCTGAGCCCCAGCGCCGCGCTGGCTGAATCCGCCACTTATTCAGAGCTGCGGGACTATGAAGGATTGATTGAAGCGAGCCGCAGAGGAATGGCGTCTGATCCGAGCGAATGGCTGGAGCATTATTACCTGGGCGTGGGGTATGAGGGTGAAGGGAAATTGCAGGAAGCTATTTTTGAGTATCAGAAGGCAATTGAAATGTCGGATGGCGCCGAGAGCGCGGTGAGTGCGCTGGCGTATGCGTATTCGCGGATTGGCCGAAGAGCAGAAGCCGAGAACATCGTGCATGACTTAGAGCGCAAGTCGAAGGGTGCGTATGTGTCGCCGTATGCCATCGCGACAATATATGCGGGACTCGGCGAGAAGGACAGCGCATTTGAGTTCCTGGAAAAAGCTTACACGGAGAAATCTTTGGACCTTTCTGCGTCTTTAAAATCTGACTCGCGGATGGATAGCCTACGTTCTGACCCGCGCTTCCAGGCGTTGCTCCGCCGTGCCGGGGTCAGTGTTTAGACCCTACTCCTTACACTCAGTGGCACCAGCATTGGCCCGGGCGATAGCGGGCACAAAGTCCGCGTAGACGACCGGTCTGGGGCGCGATGTATCGCAAGCTTGTCCAAATTAGGATTTGGGGAAAGGGCGGAAGGACCTGTTACCTTTGGTTGGGTTCCGTGACAAGAACCAACTTTAAGGATAGGAGATTCCGCCTTGAACCGAGTATGTAG